>JGI24723J26617_10000736_pt1 | contig 30860 bp, 27 predicted proteins | sample Cruoilmetagenom6_FD_26617 | JGI IMG/M metagenome (IMG submission 26617) | reverse complement strand
CGCCGCTTGCAGCGGAAACTTTGATTTTTCCGGTGGATGGTCCATCCTTCTTCCCGTCCATCGTCGCTGCACAGGCGCTGGTCGAGGCGTTGATCGCAGCAGTTCTGACCGAGCTTGGCCCCGAAGCCACCGCGCGGATCGGCCAAATCGAACGGGCCCTCTATGACAGCGGCACTTATGCCAGCCTCAACAAACGTGACGCATGACATGAGCCATGTTTTCCACCGCAGCGCCCATTCCATCCCACCCGTGGCCGTGCGGGCCGAGGGCGCGTATCTCTTCGACGCCCAAGGTCGGCGTTATCTGGATGCCTCGGGCGGGGCGGCAGTATCGTGCATCGGCCATTGCGACCCGCGTGTCTCCGCCGCCGTGGCCGATCAGGTGACAAAGGTGGATTATGCCCATAATGGCGCCTTCACCACCGAGCCGGCCGAGCGTCTGGCAGAGCGGATCTGCATCAAGGCCGGGCTGGGCATGGAGCGGGTCTATTTCGTGGGCTCTGGTTCTGAAGCGGTGGAAACCGCAGTCAAGATGGCCCGACAATGTCAGCTGGAGCGAGGCCAGCCTCACCGCCATATCGTGATCTCGCGCAAACAAAGCTATCACGGCAACACGCTGGGCGCGCTGGCCCACTCGGGCAATGAAGGTCGGCGTGCACCTTACGCCCCGATGCTGCCCGAACGCACGCAGATAGACCCCTGCTTCTATTTTCGCTACGCCCAACCGGGCGAGACACCTGAGGCGTATGGCCGCCGCGCCGCAGACACGCTGGAAGCGGAGATCCTGCGGTTGGGGGTTGAAAACGTGGCCGCTTTCATGGCTGAAACCGTGGTGGGGGCCACCACTGGCGCCGTGAGCCCCGCGCCCGGTTATTACACCCGCATCCGCAAGATATGTGACCGCTACGGCGTTTTGCTGATTATGGATGAGGTGATGTGCGGCGTATATCGCACCGGCCCTTTCCTTGCCTGCGCCGATGAGGAGATCAAACCTGATATCGTGACTCTGGCCAAGGGGCTGGGCGGGGGCTATCTGCCCATTGGTGCCGTTGCCTGCTCACAGGCGGTGCATGACAGTTTCGCTCGAGGTTCCGGCGGTTTCGTTCACGGGCATACCTATATGGCCCATCCCGTCTGCTGCGCCGCCGCGCTGGCTGTGCAAGATGTGATCGAAGCGGATGGACTGGCTGTAAATGTCGTTCGCCAGGGGGCGGCATTGCAAGCCGCGTTGAACGAAAAACTGGCTCAACACGCCCATGTCGGCGATATCCGAGGCCGTGGCCTGCTCTGGGCGGTGGAGTTTGTACAATCGCGCGAGACAGCCGTGCCCTTCGAGCCGGCCCGCAAACTGGCCCAGCAGATCTGGGCCGAAGCCGCCGCACGCGGTCTCATGGTTTACCCCGGCTCCGGCACGGTGGACGGGCAGGTGGGAGACCATGTGCTGTTGGCTCCGCCCTATAACGTGACAGACGATCAGATCGCCTTCATCGCCGAACAATTACTGCTTGCCATAAACGCGGCTATCCGTGCGTAACTGTCGGCTTCCACGCCCGGACCTTCGTCAATCTTAAGGCCATTATCGGTATGCTATTTAGATGTCCTTGACCAGTCGCAGGGCATCATAGATGGCCGCGTGGGTGTTGCGTGCCGACACCGCGTCGCCAATGCGGAACAGTTGGAACGTGCCGTTCGCGTTGCGCGTGGCAGTTTGCGGCTTGCCTGCGATCAATGCGTCATAGTTGACCTCGCCCGCATTGGACGAGAGGGGTTTGAGATCGAAATACAGCTCATCCAGCGGCAGCGTGCCGTAGTTCACTACGACCTGATCCACTTCGACCTCGTAGGTGTGGTCGCTGTAATCCGTGCCAATCGTCGCAGTCAGTGTGTTGCCACTGCGTGCGACCCCCATCAGGCGGCGCGTGACGGTAAAGGTCACATCCTTGTCCTGAAGCGAGCGCATGTAGGGCACGAGGTTCATCGCCATCACGTCAGGCGAAAAGGTGCGGTCCGGCGTCATGATTTCGACCGATGAGCCCGCATTCGCCGCAACCTCAGCGGCCTGCAGGGCAGGGTGGTCGCCGCTTTCGTCGTAGATCAGAACCTTGCCTGCGGGCTTCACATCGCCCGAGATGATATCCCACGAGGTAACGACATGGGCCTGTTCGCCGTTCTGCTCAAACAGTTCCGTATTGGGCAGACCGCCGGTGGCAATAATCACCACGTCGGGGGTCAGGGCGGTCACGTCCTCTGCCTCGGCCCATGTGTTGAAATGGAACGTCACATCACGCGCAGCGCATTGCGCCATGCGCCAATCAATGATGCCGATCATCTCGCGACGGCGAGGGGATTGCGACGTCAGTCGCACTTGTCCGCCCGGTTCAGCGGCGGCCTCGAACACGGTCACGTCATGGCCTCGCTCAGCCGCAACGCGCGCAGCTTCAAGGCCGGCTGGGCCTGCGCCGATTATCACGACCTTTTTCCTGCTCGATGCCACCGGAATATCATGCGGCATCGTCAATTCGCGCCCGGTGGCGGCGTTGTGGATGCACAGCGCGTCGCCCGCCTGATAAATACGATCAAGGCAGTAGGTCGCGCCGACGCAGGGGCGAATGTCTTCCTCTCGCCCTTCGATGATCTTGCGCACGATATGCGGGTCCGCCATGTGGGCGCGGGTCATTCCGACCATATCAAGCAGACCTGCCTGCACCGCATGGCGCGCGGTCGCCACATCAGGGATGCGGGCGGCGTGAAATGTTGGCATACCCGTCGCCTTGCGCACTTCACCCGCAAAATCGAGGTGCGGGGCAGATTTCATCCCCTGGATGGGGATCACGTCAGTCATGGCCGGGTCGGTGTGGATGCGGCCTTTGATGACGTTCAGGAAATCAATCTGCCCTGTCGCCGCAAGACGTTTTGAAATCTCCAGCCCCTCTTCAGGCGTGATACCACCCTTTTGCGCCTCGTCCGCAGTGTAGCGCAGCCCGACGATAAACTCCGCCCCAACACGTTTGCGGATCGCCTCGATCACATCCAGTGGGAAGCGCATACGGTTTTCCAGCGTATCGGCCCCATAAGGACCTGTCAGGTCATTGGTCAGCGGCGACCAGAACTGATCAAGCAAGTGGCCGTAGACCTGCAATTCGATCCCGTCCATGCCCCCCGATTGCATCCGCTCGGCGGCATCGGCAAAGTCGTTGATGATCCGGTCAATGTCCCAATCTTCGATCAGCTTCGGAAAAGCATGGTGCGCAGGTTCGCGGTGCTTGGAGGAAGACACCGAAGGCAGCCAATCGCCCTTGTTCCAGTTGGTGCGGCGCCCCAGGTGGGTCAGCTGGATCATGACGGCGCAGCCATGTTCATGCACCGCATCTGTCAGGTTCTGGATCCACGGCACAACCTCGTCCTTGTAGGCAAGGATGTTGTTGAACACTGGCGGGCTGTCACGGCTCACGGCGGCAGACCCCGCTGTCATGGCAAGCGCGACGCCCGCCTTGGCACGTTCGGCGTGATAGGCCGCGTAGCGCTCTTTGGGCATGCCATCCTCAGGGTAGGCTGGCTCATGGCTCGTCGTCATGATCCGGTTGCGCAATGTGAGGTGTTTGAGCTGAAAAGGCTGAAGCAATGGATCGTTGGACATTGAGGCTCTCTTACGCGTTGATTCCTGACATGGATGTCAGGTCAGCATTTCCAGAATTGACACACCTGTCAAGTTCTTTAGGATTGGCGCCATGAAAAAGGCATTGGCCACAAAGAACCGCGCCACCCGCGAGACATGGATTGACGCCGCCTATACCCTTTTCGTGAACGAAGGGATCGAGGCGGTCAAAGTCATGCCGTTGGCCAAGACGCTCAATCTGACGCGCACCGGATTTTACTGGCATTTCAAAGACCTGTCAGAGCTTCACGATGCCATAATCGACATCTGGCAGACCCGGAATACAGGCATAATTCTTGAACGCTGTGCGATGCCTGCGCAAAGCCTATGCGGCGCTCTTTTGAATTTAATCGATTGCTGGATAGATACTGAACTCTTTGACGCCCCGCTTGACCTTGCGATCCGCAATTGGGCACGCAACGATGCGCGGCTGCAAGCCATTGTCGATCAATCTGACGACGACCGATTGACTGCCGTCAAGCAACTGTTCGAGCGGTTCGGAAAAACCGGGGACGCCGCCCATTACCGAGCGCTGACCGTGATCCTGACCCAGACAGGATACTATTCGATGCAAGTGTCCGAACCCCGCTTGCAACGCGCAATCGCGGGTTGCCACTATGCAGAGATTTTCGCGGGCGAAGCGCCAACCCAATTGGAAATCGATGCATTCCTGAGCCGTCACCGTTGAGCTGATTTGCGTTTGGAATAGCCACACGAAAGTGGTCCGCCAACCGGGATGGTTTTGTCCCGCAGCATGGGCGGTGGCGCGTCGCGCCCGTCTGCTCAGGCGGCTTCGCTTCCCAGCCGCTGTGAAAGGCCTTCCAGCATCGCGATGCATTGGGCCAACTGATCGCGGCTGACATATTCGTCGGCCTTGTGCGCCTGATTGATCGAGCCCGGACCGCACACCACGGCGGACATGCCGTAGGCCTGGAAAATCCCCGCCTCGGTGCCAAAGGCCACGGTACTGGCATCATTGCTGCCGGTCAGTTCCATCATGATCCGGCGTGCCTCGTTCGGATCGCTGGGCAGCAGGCCAGCGACCTCGCCGACAATTTCGGTGGCGATGTCGGCTTCGGGACACACGGCAAGCATTTCAGGCAGCAGCGTCTCGGTGCAGAAGCGGTGCAGGTCGTCCTTGACGAAGGCCACATCGCTTTGTTGCACGGGGCGCATTTCCCAATCGACGCTGGCGTGGCTGGGGATGACGTTATGGGCGACGCCACCATTGAGCGCGCCTGTGTTGATCGTGGTCCAGGGGGGATCGAACCGGCTGTCGGCGGGGGCACGGGCGCGCAACTGGTCCTTGAGTGCCAACAGCCGGGTGACAAAACGTGCAGCGTATTCGACAGCGTTCACCCCCTTGTCGGGGCCCGAGCCATGCCCGGCCAGCCCGTGAAAACGGGTGGTGTATTCGTTGCAGCCCTTGTGTCCTTCGATCACGCGCATCATCGTCGGCTCGCCGATCAGGGCGACACCGGGGCGCAGATCAAGTGCGCGCAGGCTTTCGACCAGCGCTCCCGCGCCGAAACAGCCGACTTCCTCGTCATAGGTAAAGCTGAAATGCAGCGGCCGGTCCCGGACCCGTTCGGCAAAGAGCGGCGCCATGGCCGTGGCGGCGGCGATGAAGCCCTTCATGTCGCAACTGCCGCGCCCGTAGAGCAGGTCATCGGATTCGTACATCACGAAGGGATCGCTGGACCATTCCTGATCGGCGACGGGCACCACGTCGGAATGGCCCGACAGCACGATGCCGCCGTCGCGCTCGGGCCCCAGGGTGGCAAAGAGATTGGCCTTTTGCCCGGATTCGTCGGGAAAGACATGCACACGCGCTCCCGCATCCTCCAGCCGTTCGGCCAGATGGTCGATCATCGTCAGATTGCTTCGGTCCGATATGGTGGGAAAGGCGATCAGCTCATCCAGGAGCCGGGTCGTTTCCTTGAAATGCGCGTTCATTCTGCCCCTCCCGCGGTTGTATCGGAGCGAGATTGGTCCGCACCGCGCGCCGCGTCAAGCCATGCCATTCCGAATGATATACCGGACCCAGTTGTGCGGGAACGTGACATCGCGCGCCACATACGTTGCAAAGGAACGTCGGCGTCAGGTGTCCAGCCAGATTGTCACCGGGCCGTCATTGACGAGGCTGACCTCCATGTTTGCCCCGAAGGCCCCGGTCTCGCACGCGACGCCCTCGGCGCGCAGCTTGTCAGTGAAAAGCTGGTAGAGCCGGTTGCCTTCTTCCGGCGGGGCCGCCTGTGAGAATCCGGGGCGATTGCCGCGCGATGTATCTGCCGCAAGTGTGAACTGGCTGACGACCAGCGCGGTCCCGTCGATATCGCGCACCGAGCGGTTCATCTTGCCGGCATCATCGGTGAATATCCGCAGCTTGGCGATCTTGGCGGCCATCGCGGCGGCGGCGCTATCGTCGTCACCCTGCATGGCGCAGATCAGGATCAGCAGGCCCGGCCCGGTCTGGCCGATGATGACGTTATCGACACGAACGCTGGCTTCGGTCACTCGTTGCAAAAGGGCGCGCATCTGGTTCTTCCTTTCCGCTTTTCGCCCTTGATGCGTCGCCACGAAATCGGGTGCAAGTCTAGCGCGCGAACATGCGCAGGATACGCCCGTCGGTGACCAGGATACCGAGCGCGATCACGGCAAAGCCTGCGATGGCCGAGGGGCCAAGGGATTCGTGCAGGAACACGGTGCCAAGCGCGATGGCAAAGGGTGGTATCAGCAGCGTGACCAGCATCAGGTTTGCCGCCCCCGCACGGGTGAGGATGGCAAAATATAGCAAATAGGCAACGACGGTCGACACGAATGTCATTCCGAGCAGGGCCGCCCATGTACCACCCGACAATGAGATCTGCGGCACCCCGTCGACGCAGAGCGCTATGGGGACCATAATGATGGCACTGCCTGTCAGCATTCCCAGTGCATTCATCTGCGGGGGCTGGCCGCTCAGGTGTATCTTGGCCCAGACGCTGGCCAGTGAATAGCTGAGCGCGGCTGCGATAACCGCCAGCTGTGCAACATTGCGTGGATCAAGCCCGGCCAGTGCCTCCGGCCCCATGACGATGGCGACGCCCGCGAGGCCAAGCAGAGCGCCGATGACCTTGCGCGGAGTCAGGCGCTCATCGGCCAGCAACACGCCCGCCACCACCGCGCCGAAGACTGCTGTGGTGCCGTTCAGGATTGAGGCAAGACCACTTTCGATGCGGGTCTGGCCCCAGAAGATCAGCGAAAAGGGAAGTGCATTGTTGAGTGCGCCCATCACCAGGTAGGCCCCCCAGACGCGCGGGCTGCGCGGCAGCGTCAGACCCTGCCACCACACGACGATCCCCAGCAAAGGCACAGCCCAGACGACGCGGTGCAGCGTGATGGTCAGTGGCGGCACCTCGCGCAGCGCCAGCTCGGCAAAGAAGAACGATCCACCCCAGACAGCGGCAAGGATCAGCAACATGAGCGCGGCGGCAGGGGTAAGGGAAGCTTGGGTCATACGCGACCTTACGGCGCGCACGCGATTGGGAGCGACCCGTTTCCTGCGCAAGCAGAAGGGCGGCGCGAAAAATTCAGCCGCGCGGGTCGTAAATCTCGGCCATGTCGGCACGCGAGGTGCGGAATCCGTTGGCTGGGTGGTCTGGATCGGCGTAGCCAAAGGAGATGGCGCAGAGAATGTTGCGGCTGGCAGGCAGATCGAAATGCGCCCGGATCATCGCCGGATACGCCGCGACCGAGGCCTGGGCGATAGTCGCCAGCCCGCGCGCCGTGGCGGCAAGGCAGAACGCGGTCACGAAACCGCCCGTATCCATCGCGGCATAAGGCCCCAGATCGGCATCGGCATGCACGATCGCCACATGCGGCGCGCCGAAAAGGTGATAGTTCTGCATGGACTGGGCCGTGCGCGCGGCGCGGTCGTTGCGTTCGATCCCGACGGCTTCGTAGAGTTGGAAACCACATTCGCGGCGGCGGGCGCCGTAGGCACCGTTATAGGCCACCGGCCAAGGCATGTCGGGGGAGGGGGCTTTTGTCTGCGCCGCGTTGATTAGCGCGGCGCGAAACGCCTCTGTCGCCGCGCCGCCTGTCACCGTCACTTGCCAGGGCTGCGCATTGCACCATGACGGCGCACGGCCTGCGTCGCGGACGATCTGGCGAATAGTCTCTTCGCTGACAGGGCGAGGCAGGAACCCGCGGCAGCTATAGCGCGCATCCAGAAGGGCGCGCAGTGTGTCAGCCGCGGCGGTGTCAATGTCTTTCGTCACAGGGCGCCTTCTTTCAGAGCCAGCGCAAATCCGATGCCCCCTGCGACCAGAAGCCCGATCAGTACCGCAAAGGCGATCTTCCAGGCGGACCAGGGGCGCGCGCCCTGTACGCGGCCGGTGCGGCCATTGACCACGAAGCGGTATGACTTGCCCCGGTACTTGTACGCAGCCATCCAGACAGGCAGCAGAATATGTTTGAATGTCACGTCGCTTACCTGGGTCTGGATATCGTGGATACGCTGGCGGTCGCCGCCGATATCAAAGCGCACGTCGCGTGTGATGATCTTGTCCATGTGCTGACGGGCTTCGACAAAACCGTCGTCCAGCGACACGGTATAGGCCTCGGCGCGGAAGCCGGCCAGGAATTCGGGGCGGTATGGCTCCAGCGCGCTGAGGTCCCAGGGCTCCAGCCCGTCGGTGTATTGCTTGGGCAATGCGCGCGAGGCCAGCACCAGCACATCGTCAAAGAACCGCGCGACCCGGCCCGAGACGCCGCGCCAGCGCACCTTAGCGACGCGAACCTGTTCGCGTTTGCCGTCGCGCATCACGGTTTTGGTCTCGTAATAGACGGTGCCGCGCTCGCCCCGGTAGGTGGATTTGGTATCGGCATCGAAGGTCCAGTAGGGCACATAGATACCCTGCAGCTTGCGCCCCTTGCGGGCATAGTCCTGCAGCCCATTGGGCGCGAACCACAGCTTGCCCAGCCAATCGGTCATGGCGTCGCGAGCGGTGCGCTCATCAAGCGCAAAGGGCAGCACACCGCGCGGCTTGATATGGCGGTTCGTGCCGGTGTCGGTCACGACGGGCGTGGCGCAGAACGGGCATTCGGCGGCGTGGTTTCCGGGATCGAACTCGACCTGAGCCGCGCAGTTGGGGCATTGCAGCACCCGCGTTTCTTCCATGTCCTGGTCGGGTAGATCGGCGGCGATGGCGCGGCGAAAGTCCAGCTCTGCCAGCGGGTTGGCCCAGGGGCTATCATCCGTGACAGGTTCGGTATTGCCACAATGGTCGCAAACCAGCTGCCCGGCCTCGGGCGAGAATCGCAAATCAGACCCGCAATTGTTGCAGGGGAAAAGGTGGTTTTCCGGGGATGGTTCAGTAAGCGGCGCAGGCATTATTTGGCAGGCCTTGGAAATTTGAGTATTTTTTTATAAAGAAGAAAGGAAATGCCCGTGCAGCAGGTCTGTAGACCCAGTTCACGGGCATGTCGGGATCAGTTTGCAGGTGGCGGCGGTGGCATCACGGTAAAGAGCTGCGCCAGTTCGGCTACGTCCTCGGCCCGCAGCCATCCGTCCAGTCCGGCAGTCCAGACGTGGCTCTCGCGTGTCAACTTTCCGTCACGCACCATGCGGCCCATAGCAGCCTTGGAGTAGGGGCCATGGGTCTCTCCGCCCTCTGCGATGTGCCATACTTTTTCGACTGGGGGCGGGGGCGGCATCTGGGTCGCAGGAGCGGCGGCTGGGGCCGCGCCCCAGGGGCCGCCCTGACCTGTCATCTGCTGGGCCATGGCGATCCCCATGCCCGCGCCCATGCCGGCCGCCATGCCACCACCGGCGGGGTTCTTCGCCGCTTCGGTCATGGCTTCGGCGGCGCTGTATTGCGTGAACCGGCCCAGATCGCCGGCAAGGCCCACTGATGTCCGCTTGTCCAGTGCGGCCTCGACCGCGGGTGGCAGAGAGATATTCTCGATATAGAGTTCGGGAATGGCGAGCCCGTATTGCGCCACGGTCTGGCTGATCGCGGCGGCCACCAGCTTGCCCAGATCGGCGGTGTTGGCGGCCATGTCGAGCACCGGAATGCCCGATGACGCGACGACGCGGGAAAACTCCTGCACGATGATGTTGCGGATCTGGTAGCTGATCTCGTCCATGGTGAATTCACCGTCTGTGCCGACGATCTCAAGCAGGAAGTTGGCGGGGTCAGCCACGCGGACGCTGTATGTGCCGAAGGCGCGCAGGCGGGTCGGGCCAAATTCGGGATCGCGCAGCATGATCGGGTTCTTGGTGCCCCATTTCAGATCATTGAAGCGGGTGGTGTTGACGAAGTAGATCTCGGATTTGAACGGGCTTTTGAACCCGTGATCCCAGTGTTGCAACGTCGTCATGACCGGCATGTTGTTGGTCTCGAGCATGTAGAGACCGGGCGTGAAGACATCCGCCAACTGGCCCTCATGGACAAAGACGGCTGCCTGGCCTTCGCGCACGGTCAGCTTGGCGCCATATTTGATCTCGTGGCCTTCGCGCTGGAACCGCCAGACCATCGTGTCGCGGGTGTCGTCGGTCCAGTGGATGACGTCGATGAATTCACCGGTGAGAAAATCGAAAATACCCATCTGGTAGTCTCCTGTTGTAGATTAACTAGGGCTGATGCCGCGCTGCGCAATCAATTCGCGCAGGATCGGGCGGGCCTCTTCGGCGGACATCCCGGGGGTCAGGCGGGGCGAGTAGAGCAGGCGCAGCAGTTCTTCGTCGTGGGTGGTGAGCAACGCAAATTCGTCATCGTCATTGAAAATCGACGGGCGCGCGCGCGGGCTGTCATTGGCAAGGCCAAGGCCCTGCGCTAATTCTTCGTGCACGCAGGAGCGCCGCATAAGGTCGGGGTGTTCGGCCCGGATAAAGGCGATGGCACGGCGGTAGGTGTGGTCGTCCTTGGCATCCGAAAACGCCACCACAAGGCAATGGATCGACCGTGGCAGCGAGTTGAACAGCGCCAGAGAGGTCGGATTGATGTTGGGCACCAGTTGGCGGATGCGGTCCACCGCGGCGGCGCGGTCATCCTCGCCCATGATCAGCACATGAAAATTGGCGCCTGCGCCGGGGCCGGCCGAAATCGGATGGCCCGTGATGCGCGACAGGCGTGCTGCATAGGCAGTGACGGTCTGCAGATCGGACTCGCGCTGTGCTTCGGGAACGCTGTCGCCGAATTCGACCTTCATGCGCACGGGGGTGGTCCATTTGCGCAGGCCGCCCGGCTTGCCGTCCGACCGCGTCAGGCCACGGTTGCGCGCGTATTCGTCGTAGAACGCGATGGTTTCGAAATTGCGCAGCAGATCGCTATCTGAATAGGGCGTATCGACGCCGCCGCCACCGGTGCGTAGCAGGCCCTGCGCCAGCAAGTTGGCCTGCACGCGGCTGTAATAGCGCGACAGGCTCTGACTGCGGGCGGACGGGCCATCCGGATGCGGCGTCGGTGTCGGGGCCACATCGGCGGGCCGCGCCTGGGGCGAGGNAGAGGGCGGCTCTACCGGCATGGCACAGGCAGTCAGGGCCACGAGGCCCGCGCTTAGAATGACCGCCCTTATGTTCGCCGCGACCCGCACGCGAAGTCTATGCCCCGGCGGAGGTGCCAACGGTATCGCCGGTGCCATCGCCACGTGCCTTGGCCGAGGCGAGCGTATCGCGCAGCTCGGCCTCCATTTTCTTCAGTTCGGCCTCGGCAGCGGCACGGCGGGCCTTGCCTTCGTCCGCGATTTGCAGGGATTCCTCGATCGTGCCGATCAGGTCGGCATTGGCCTGTTTCACCGCTTCGATGTCGAACACGCCGCGCTCCATCTCGGTGCGGATCATCTTGTTGCTTTCGCGCAGGTTCTTGGCGTTGGCGGTCAGCAGCTCATTGGTCAGGTCGTTGGCGTCTCGCACTGCGGCGGCGGCCTCGGCAGAACGCTGGATGGTGACGGCCTGCGCCAGCTGGGTTTCCCACAGCGGCACGGTGTTCACGAGCGTCGAATTGATCTTGGTCACGAGGCTCTTGTCGTTTTCCTGCACCAGACGGATCGACGGCAGAGACTGCATCGTGACCTGACGGGTCAGTTTCAGGTCATGCACCCGGCGTTCCAGATCGTCGCGCGCGGCGCGCAGATCGCGCAGTTCCTGCGCCTTCATCACCTGGTCTTTCTCAGGGGCCTTGGCGATCTTGGCCTCCTTGGCGGGGATGTCTTTTTCATCCAGCACGCGCAGCTTTTCTTCGCCGGCCGCGATATAGAGCGCCAGTTCTTCGTAAAAGGCGAGGGTCTTGCCATAGAGAAGGTCGAGCGATTTGATATCCTTGAGCAATGTATGCTCGTGCAGATGCAGATCCTCTGTCACCTTGTCGATCTGGCTCTGCACCTCTTCGAAGCGCGCGGTGAATTGCGCGAAAGGCGCCGCCCGGCCCAGCAGGCGCTCCCACCAGGTCCGCTTGCGACGCACATCCAGCTCGGACACCGAAAAGCCCCGGATCGTGGTGACGATCCCGCGCAGGCTGTCGCCCGCCGGGCCCACATCCTTGTTGCGCACGCCCTGCAACATGGCTTGCGAGATTTCCTGCAACTCGGCCTGCGCGGCAGAGCCAAAGGACACGATGGACTGAGTGTCGCCCATGTCGATCTCGGACATACGTTTGCGGATCTCGTCGCCCACGGGTTTGTCCGCGTCCTTGAGCAGCACGATGTCACGCGCCTCGGTGGGTTCGGGCAGGACGACGGCGTTGACCTCGGCGACCTCCGCAAGCGTGGCTTCGGCTTTCTGACGGATGGATTCAGACATGGTGTGGTATCCTCTCAATTCGGGGAATTGCGGGTCAGTTGAACGCCTTCGCGCTCAAGGCGTTCGCGCAGCACTTCGATCTCGACCTCGAGATCGGTATGGCTGTCGCGCAGGAGTTTCTGGGTCTTGGCATCGAAATTCGTTTCAAGATCGCTCAGCAGCGTCAGGTAATCTTGGCGCGCCTGCTTGTCGGCGCTGCGGGCGTAGATATCGGCGAACTTGATCGTCGCGTCGCGCGCGCCCACCAAGTAGACGCCGATGAACTTGCGGGCCGCGGTCAGGTCACGCGGGTCTTCTTCGATGGTGCGCAGCATGTCGCGCACCGTATCGTGGAACCGCTCCAGCCGGGCCTCTACCTGCCGGTCGCCGGCGCGCTTGATCGCGTCACGCATTGCGGCCAGATGGGCCTCGGCCTTTTCGACGGCGCGCACGACCCTGTCGGTCTGGAACTGGTCGATCCCTTCCATTCCCTTGGATTTCATCGGGTCAAGGCCAAAGGAAAAGATGTGCAACCCGGTGGTGACCGCGCCAAAAAGCAGCGGTGCAATCAGCCCCGGCTCGACCTTGTAGGCGGCGATGGCGATGCCCAGTCCGGCAAGGACGGAGGAAAACAGCTTGCGTGGGATGCCCGGCGCGCGCGCCACCTTGCGGCTGGCAAATTCCGCCTCGGCGCGTAGCCCTTCGCGCAAGAGCCAGGCCGAGAGCGCCAGCACTGCGGCGGCCAGGGCGCCCAGAGTCAGACCGGCCGCGCCCGAGGTGAGCGAAGTGAACAGAACCAGCACCGCAGGCAGGAACATAAGGTTCGCGCGCGCGCCAGCGGGATCGACCCGCACCGATGCGCGGCGCGGTGCGCCGCTATCCGCGGGGTCGGATCCGTCCGGGCTGAATTTACCGCCAAATTTCTGCGCCATGCCTGTCAAAGCCCTCCGAGCAGGCCGCTGGTCACACCGAGCATAAGCACAAGGAGCGCCACGAAGCTGATTTTCTGCATTGTCGTCCTCCTTGCTACACTTTCCGACACGTTTCGCGCCAACGCGCGGCTGTCCTGGGCGGCGTGCGATACGGTCGAGACGACCATCGCGGCCAATGCGACCAATACCATTGCCGCGCAAACCAGTAGTAATACACGTGCCATTGCGGTGTCGTTAGTCCGTTTCTGTCTGTCGGCGGCTCTTTTAAAACCTAGGTGATGGCGGGGCCGGTTGCTAGGGGGAACCTGCGGGTGGTCTTTCCCCTAACGGGTGCGGTGCGCTCCTCAGTGCTGGGCGCCGGTGCGACGCTGCGCATTCAGCTTGCGGGTATAGCCCGATTGGATGACTTCGACCGCGACCAGAACCAGCACGCTGAAATAGAACGTGGTCTTGGACATCGGCACCACTTCGTAGCCAAAGAATTTCAGCGCCAGCGTGTCGTCATGCATTGCATGCGCCGCAGCTTGACCAGCCTCACCCAGCAGCACAACGCCGACGATCAGCAGGATGAAGAGGCCGAGAACCTCGTACATGCGATTTTTCTCTAAAAACCGCGTAACCCCATCAGCGAGCACCAACATCGCCAGCCCCGACAGGATGATGGCAAAGGCCAGGATCGGAAAGACATCGGTGATCGCCAGTGCCGAGAGCACGGAATCGAACGAAAAGATGAGATTGGTGACGACGATGAGGGCGATAACCTTGACCGCTGATTTGCCACCTTTGTCGGCCAGATCGGCATTCAGGTGTTTCACGCTCAGCATGTGTCCGATCTCTTGAACGGCCGTATGAATGATGAACACTCCGCCAAAGACAAAGACGCAGGTGGCGAAATTCACACCGCCCTCGATCACGCCGGGCCAGTTGAGCACGAAAAACGGGGCGGCCATCGCGTCGATCAGCTTGATCATCACGAACAACAGCACCACCCGCAGGACCACCGCGATGATGATCCCCCACATACGCACTGCCTTTTGCATGGCCGCGGGCGCACGTTGGGATTCGATCGAGATGTATAGAAGGTTGTCAAAGCCCAGTACGGCCTGAAGAAAACACAGCATCAGCAGATTGCCGAGGTTTTCTGCGGTCAATAGATCTGCCATCTAAGTATTCCCCAAAGTCGAATGAACAGACCACCGGTTTGACCCGGTTATAGGCCGCTTTGTCAATTTCTAACTTCGCAAGTTGACTTGGGGTTCCCTAGTCAGGTGGTGCGGCGCTTGCGCTGGGGCGCTGGACGGTCGGCCTTGGGCTTGGCACCCTTGTCCTCCATCCCCAATTGGTCGCGCAGTACGCGCGGGCGCACTTCCTCGACCGCACCGGGCTTCAGCTGCGCCAGTTGGAACGGCCCGTAGGACACCCGGATCAGGCGGTTGACCACCAGTCCGACCGCTTCCATCGCACGACGTACTTCGCGGTTCTTGCCCTCGCGCAGCGACACCGTGGCCCATGCGTTGGCGCCGGTCTGGCGGTCCAGCGTCACGGTCATCGGCTGGAAACGCTCGCCATCCAGCGTCAGCCCCTTGCGCAATGGCGCGAAAGTGTCGTCGGTGGGGCGGCCCTTGACCCGTACGCGGTACTTGCGCAGCCAGCCGGTGCTGGGCAGTTCCAGCCGCCGCTTGATGCCGCCATCATTGGTCAGCAACAGCAAACCCTCTGACGAAATATCGAGCCGCCCGACGCTGATCACACGTGGCATGTCATCGGGCAGGGCGTCGAAAATCGTCTCGCGCCCCTGTTCGTCGCGGGCCGAGGTCACCAAGCCCGCAGGCTTGTGATACAGCCAGAGCCGAGGCGGCTCCGGGGCATTCAGCGGTTTGCCGTCAACGGCAATGCGGTCCTTGTCGGTGACATTAAGCGCGGCACGGTCGATCTTGACGCCATTGACGGAGACACGGCCGGCCTCGATCATCCGCTCGGCTTCGCGGCGACTGGCGACGCCGGCGCGGGCGATGACTTTGGCGATACGGTCGCCGGGAGGGGGCTTTTGACTCATGTCGCCTCGCTTAGCTGAAATGCGACCCTTGCGAAAGCACAGATCGTGCGGCAGGACATCCCCATGAGTTTTACCAGCCACATGGATATCGCCCTTGACGAGGCCTGCGCGGCGGCGGCACGCGGCGAGGTGCCCGTGGGCGCTGTGCTGATCGCGCCGGACGGGCAGGTGGCGGCCCGGGCCGGCAACCGCACCCGCGAGTTATGTGATCCGACAGCCCATGCCGAAATTCTGGCGATTCGCGCCGCCTGTGCTGCCGCAGGCTCTGAGCGGCTGCCGGGCTATGCGCTCTATGTCACGCTGGAACCTTGCGCCATGTGCGCCGCCGCCATCGCCGCCGCGCGTGTGGCCAAGCTGTATTTCGGCGCGTCTGATCCTAAATCAGGCGGCGTGCTGCATGGCGCGCGGGTGTTTTCGCAAAGCCAGAGCCACCACGCGCCCGAGATCTACGACGGAATCGCGGCAGAGGCGGCAGAAACCCTGCTTAAGGCGTTCTTTGCCGCGCGCCGCATGCCCTAACCTTCATGCGGTTTCCCGCCTTACGAACTGGACGTAGCTGGCGACAATGCCCGCCCAAAGGGGTTAACAAGCAGCGATCGCGCCCTCCAGGCTCTTGACCAATGCTTCGGCGTGTGCGCTTGCAACGTGAATCCGGAAGCTGTTTTCCGTCTCGTACCTGTAGAGAAACACGCCAAGGCCAAAGAGCAGCCGCGCGACGGATCTGGAGGGGACGTCCAGATTCAGCTCCGCGCCGCGTTTCAGGACTTCCAGCGATCGTTCCCCACTAACGTCGAACACCGCATAGGCATCGCTGGCGTCCGAGACCGCCTGACCGATGTCGTCATGCCAGCCTTCCGACACGGTGGGGCCGTTGACCAGCAACACGCGGTCCCGGCGGACGGACAGGGCATAGCTGTCAGCCGTCACGATATCCGGCCAGCCTGCGATTGGTTGCTTTGTTTGCGTCAGAACGTCCGGGCCAGAGATCAGCACCTGCCGCGCCAGGGTGACGGCGGCAAGTGTCATGCCGTTTGCATCGTGGGCGTAACCGCTGGGGAGCGGGGCGTCCCATTTTCCACTGTCGTCACGCATGAAGTCGCTCTCCTTCGGGGTCGAAAGCACAAGGGGCGCATATCGTGGCCTCTCGAATGTCGCCCAAATGCCAGACCGAGACGGTTTCCCCGATCCGCGCTGCCCCGTTTTCGACCAGCCCGAGGGCAACGGGCCGGCCTAGTGTCGGGCTTTCATAGCTGGAGGTGACATAGCCCTGTGAGCGGGGCGGCGTGCCGTCGACAAGATGAGCGCCTGTGGCCAAGGGGGGAGCACCCATGGGGACCGAGAGCCCGACCAGTGTCTTGCGGTTGGTTGCATTGGCCTTGTCGCAATGCAGGCTGCGATCACCGATGAAGGCCGCAGATTTCTTGAGGCGCGGGACGCCAAAGCCCAGATCATGGGGCATGGTTTCGCCGTCGGTGTCCTTGCCGACCATGATATAGCCCTTCTCCGCGCGCAGGATCGAAAGCGCCTCGATCCCGATCGGGGCCGCCCCCAGTGCCTGACCGGCTTTCACTATGGCCTCCCAGAGCGCGGGGGCCTTGGCGCATCTAACAGAGAGTTCGAAGCTGAGATCGCCGGTGAAACTGACCCGTGCGATGCGCATGGGGGTCTCCTCGAAATGTGTCTCTTGCAGGGTCATATGGGGAAAGGCTTTGGCGGACAGGTCAACATCAAGCGCCAGCGCGGCAAGGATTTCGCGCGCTTTCGGACCTGCGATGGTGACCGTCGCCCAATGCTGCGTCTGGTCATGGACGAAGATCCGGTCAGGGTTATTGCCGTCCTGCCGCCAAGCCTCAAGATGCGTGCGAACGCTATCGACGTGGCTGGAAGAGCAGGAGATCACGAAGCGGTTCTGATCTAGGCGTGTAATCACCCCGTCATCAAGGACAATGCCACCTTCAGTCAGCATGAAACCATAGCGGATGTGGCCCGGCTTCAGTGTACGGATCGTATTGTAGTAGATGAAGTTCACGAATGTCTCGGCGTCGGGCCCCATCACTTCGATCGTGCCAAGAGGCGAGGCGTCAAAGATCCCCGCCGAGCCGCGCGCGGTCAGAACCTCTTGGTGGATCAGCTGCTTGGCCTCGCCTTTGCCGTACCATCCGGGCCGCAGCCAGCCACCATATTCGCCTAGGGCGGCCCCGGCCGCGCGGTGCTGGGGTTCCAGCGCCAGTCGCTTGAGCGGGTGCCAGAGCTGTTTGCCGTGGTGGCCATGGTACATCTCGAGCGGTACGGGCACGAATGGCGGACGGAAGGTTGTCGTACCAACCTCGGGCAGGGGGCGACCCTGTACGGCGGCCATTGCAGCCAGCCCCGCCATGTTCGAAGTCTTGCCCTGATCGGAGGCCATGCCAAGGGTGGTGTAGCGTTTGAGGTGCTCGACCGAGACATAGTTTTCGCGCGCAGCCAGTTCGACATCCTTGAGCGTCACGTCATGCTGGAAGTCGATCCATTGCCTCCCTTTGCTGCCCGGATCAGGCCAGAGCGGGGTAAGTGCATAGCTGGTAGGCGACAGGTCCGGCGACTTGCCGTTCCCGGCGGCGCGGGCCTCGGACAAGGAAACGTCCAGATCAAACGCCCCGTTCACGGCGCCGACGGCAACCATTCCATCCGGAGCGGCACCCGGCAGAAACGCTTGCCGTGTCTCGCACCAGTTCAGCTTGCCGCCCGCATGGCGCCACAGATGCACAAGTGGGGTCATGCCGCCAGATGCAATGATGGTATCGACGTCATGGCGCTTTGCCCCTTGGGCAATCCCCTTGATCCGTTTGCCGCCCAATGCCTGCATGGGGCCATCATGGGGGTTCAGGCGGAGAACCTTTGCACCGGCTTCTGCCAGCAACACCTCCGCCGCATCGGCCAGGCTGTTATTGGAGACCAGAGCAATCTTGCTCCCCACAAGCACGCCGTAGCGCGCCAGATATTCGCAGGCTCCATCCACGGCGATCACGCCGGGGCGGTCATTGTCCGCAAAGGTAATGGGCCGGTCCAGCGCGCCAGTGGCGAGCACGATCCGGTCCGCGCGCATCCGGTGCAGGCGCGGCGCGGTGCCAAAGGGGCCGTTTTCAGCAAGGCCAACCAACCCGTGATCATACACACCGAACGCCGTGGTCGCGGTCAGGATGCGCCCGCCTGCGGAGGTGATCGCACTGACCTGTTCCGCTATCCAGTCGGTGGGTGCAAGGCCTTCGATTTCAGCCATCTGGTGCAAGCCGCCACCCAGAACGGGGTGATCCTCGACCAGCACGACGCCCCGGCTTGCCTCGGCCGCCGCGCGGGCCGCCGCAAGCCCTGCAGCGCCGCCGCCGATCACCAGCACCTCGCAATGGTCGAAGACCTGGTCCGCGCTGTAACCCTCCGGCACATCACGGCTGATATCGCCAAGGCCGGCCATTTTGCGGATCATCGGCTCGAACAGGTGCCAGTTGGGCCACATGAAGGTCTTGTAATAGAACCCGGCACTCAGCCAGCGGTGGAACACATCCAGCCCGCTCTTGATATCGAAGGTCGCTGAGGGCCAGGCATTGACCGCGCGGGCCCGCATCCCCTCCACCAGCGGCGTGGTGGTTGCCGGACAATTGGGGAACGAGAGTCCGTTCAGGGTCACGGTTATGATCGCGTTGGGGTCATCGACCCACGCCCCCCACGGCCCGCGGGGGCGGTGGTATTTGAAACTGCGCCCCATGACGCGCACGCCATTGGCAAGCAGAGCAGATGCCAGGGTGTCGCCCTCGTAGCCCTGATATTCCTTACCATCGAAGGAGAAGCGGAGCGGTTTCGAGCGGTCGATCAATGCGACCCGAGTCGTGCGATGCGAGGTCATTGCGCATCCTCTCGTAGGGATCGACTACCCAGTACTTTCATGGTCTCGCTGTCGCGCTCCATCACGAACAATTCCGAACAGGTCAGATGTATCCAGACCTCGCGCACGAGGCCCTTGTCGTTGCGCTGGGCATAAAGATAGGTGGCCCAGTCCTGCGCCGCGATCTTTTCATCTGTCGCGGGTCTGACCTTGCCCAACTCGCCGGCAAAGTGGAACTCGGTCTCGTTGCGGGGGCCGCAAAAGGGGCATGGGAAAATCTGCATGTGCCTGTCCTAATGTGCGATGCCAGAGGCCGCGCCTTCGTCGATCAGGTGCCCCGTCACGAACCGGCTGCGGTCAAACGGGCGGCTGATCTCGTGGTGGGAGCCGGTCGCGAGGACATGGGCAAACAGATACCCGCCCGCCGGGATCGCCTTGAACCCGCCCGTGCCCCAGCCGCAATTGAGGTAAAGCCCGTCGACGCCGGACGGCCCGATGATAGGCGAACTGTCGGGCGTCACATCCACGATGCCCGCCCAATGGCGCAGCAATTTGACCGAAGCGAGCGCGGGCATCATCTCGACCAACCCGGCCAGCACGGTTTCCTGCACTGGCAAGTTGCCACGCTGCCCGTAAGACGGGATGCGGTCCAGCCCGCCGCCGATCACCAGCCCACCCTTGTCAGACTGGCTGACATAGGTGCCGAAAGGCGGGCAGAGCACGACCGTATCCAGCACCGGCTTGAGCGGTTCCGACACGAAAGCCTGCAAGGCGTAAGAGGTGATCGGCAGATCATACCTGGCCATCTTGGCGATGACCGAGGAGTGCCCGGCCACGGCCGCACCAACGACACCGGCTCGAATGTCGCCCTGTGACGTGTGAACGCCGACGCAACGCCCGGCCTCCATGATGAAGTCCTGAACCTCGCAATTCTGGATGATGTCGACGCCCAGGGCGTCCGCCGCACGGGCATAGCCCCATGCAACGGCGTCGTGCCGTCCGGTGCCTGCACGGGGTTGCAGAACGCCACCGTGGATCGGTGCGCGCATGTCGGGGCGGAAGTTGAGCAAGGGCGCCAGTTTGCGAACCTGGTCGCGGTCAAGCAGTTCCGCATCGACCCCGTTGAGCCGCATGGCGTTGACCTGCCGCGCCGCCATTTCCATCTCGGGGTCGGAATGCGCGGTCACAACCATGCCACGCTGAGAGAACATGACGTTGTAATTCAGATCGCGCGACAGGTTTTCGTAGAGCCTGACCGAAAGATCATAAAGCGCTGCACTTTCCGGATAGAAATAGTTCGAGCGGATCACGGTGGTGTTGCGCCCGGTATTGCCGCCACCAAGCCAGCCTTTTTCGAGCACCGCAACATTGGTCAGGCCGTGGTTCTTGGCCAGGTAATACGCGGTGGCCAAGCCATGGCCACCGGCACCGATGATCACGGCGTCATAAGAGGATTTGGGGGCAGGGGAGCGCCATGCCTTGCCCCATCCGGTGTGACCGCGCAGACCTTCGCGCAGCAGGTTGAAAGCGGAATAACGTGTCATTGGGTGTTCAGATCGATTACGAAATCACGCAGGTCGTCGATCAACTTTGGATCAGGGTCAACCCCTGTAAAGCCGCGCAGATAGCCTTCGAGCCGTGCAATCCGTTCCGACATCGGTTCGCGCAGTTCCAGCGCATGATAACCAAGCTGCATGAAATAGAGGATGCGCGCGCGGGTATCGGCGTCGTATTCGGAGTAGCCGAAGCGTTCAAACATGGCGCTGATGGCCTTCAGTCGTGTCGCATCGGCGGCGTCGATGCGTTGACGCACCGCACCATCCCGGCGCGACCATTCCCGGACCGCGAAATCCAGCCCGTGATCGAACAATTCTGGGTCGAGAAAACAGCGAAAGAAGTTGCAAACAGCTTCGCCTATGGAAGCGGCAGGCGCCGCGACGCTTTCGACAATCGTTCTCGTGTTGCGGTTCTCCCAGTCGTCCAGCAATGCTTCGAGCAGGTGCTTGCGGCTTTTGAAATAGCCGTAAAAGCTGGATCGGGACACTTCAAGGCGGGTGCCCAACGCCAGAACCTTGACCTCAGCGACCCCTTCGCTGACCAGAACATCGCGTGCCACGTTCAGCCAATCCTCGCGGGTGACCTTTACGTGGCCGACAAGCGGGTCCTTGTCCGGGTCGTCCCGATGCAAAAGCGGTGTAACTCGTGACGGCATATCAGCTCTCCGGGGGGGCGCCGCCTTCAGCGGTGCGCTTTTCAATGAAGGCACGCAGGGCTTCGGCTTTTGCGTCGTCTATATCTGGGCGCTTGTCTGCGGCAAGGATGTCTTTCCACACTGCCGTGGCACGCGTGTTGGCATCAGCCGCGCCGCGCTCCGTCCATGTCCCGAAATTGGCATAGTCATGCACGACGGGTTCGTAAAACGCCGTGTCATACCGCGCCATCGTCTGGCTGGTGGCAAAGAAATGCCCGCTCGGGTCGACCTCGCTGATCGCCGTTTCGAAACCGATCTCGTCAACTCCGGCGGTATTGCCTGCGCAAAGTTCGGCGATCATGTTCAACACTTCGACGTCGGTGATCAGCTTTTCGTAAGATACGGTCAGCCCGCTTTCGAGCCAGCCAGCGGAATGGATGATAACCGAGGCCCCGGCCATCAGGCAGCCCCATAGCCCCATCTGGTTTTCATTCGCCGCCTGCACGTCGTTGATATTGGAGGCAGAGCCAGCCGCCGACCGCCATGGCAGGCCAACAAGGCGGGCAAGCTGTCCTGCTGCCAGACTGGCCTGAAAATGGGTGGGGGTGCCAAGCGCGGGCGCGCCCGATTTCATGTCCACGTTTGAGGTGAAGGTACCGTAGCAGACCGGCGCGCCGGGACGGGCGAGCTGGTTGAGGGTAATCGAGGCCAGGACCTCGGCATGGCTGAGGGTGATGGCCCCGGCCACGGTGATCGGGGCCATGGCCCCCATCAGCGTAAACGGCGTGACGATCGGCATCTGGCCGTGGCGCGCAAAGTCGATCAGCCCTTGCGCCATGGGAATGTCCAGTGTGCGAGGGCTGTTGGTATTGATGATCGTGTAGCAGTGCGGGTTGGCCTGAAACGCGTCGTCCGACAGGCCCCGGAAGTCTCGCAGCATTTCAAAGCTGTCCACTGCTTGTGGCGTGCCACGCGAAAAGAAAAATGGGAATTTGTCGGTCAGGGTCAGCTGTGCCTCAACCGTGAAGTAATGGCGCAGGTTGGTCGGGATATCCTGCGGTTCGACCAGCGGCGAAACCATCTGGAACACGTCAAAATGGTGAGTGAGTTGCGTCAATTCGCGGAAATCGCGGCCACTTCCGGGCCGGCGACCACGCTCAAGGTCGGTTGCATTGGGGCAGCCGGCGCCGGGCTGGAAGGTCAGACATCCCAGCTCCATGGTGATGTCGCGCTCTCGCGCGCCTGCCATGCAGTTGATGGATTTCGGGGCCGAGGCGAGAGCCGCCTCGACCATATCTTGCCCGATATAGACCATCTGGCTGTCTTCATCGACCCGCGCGCCGCCTTGCGCATAGATCTTGCGCGCTTCGGGCAATAGGACCTTGACGCCCAACTCCTGAAGAATGCGCAGGGCGGTTTGATGAATGTTCTCGATCTCGTCCTCCGAGAACACGTTCATCGTAGGGAAAGGATTGCGCAACTTGCTGTAGTTGACTGCGCGTTTAGAGGGGGGCGGCTTGCCATCGCCGCGCCCGCGCCGCTTTCTCACGGGTGTTTCTGTCGGAGTTTCGGGTCTCATCGTGCACCTCGCATTCCCTTGCCTTCTGCGTCATGGGGGGAGGCCGGAATCACCCGCGCCGGACGTTCCGCGCCGACGATATGCACGGTTAGTTCGGTGCCTGTCTCGCTGGCTGTTCTGTCTATCATGGCCATGGCCAGCGATTTGCCCACCGTATGACCATAGCCGCCAGAGGTGACAAAGCCTACCAGTGCGCCGTCTTTCCAGACCGGCTCATAACCGCTGGCATCGGCATCCGATGCGTCGATTTCCAGCGTCACGATGATCTTCTCCGGGCCAGTGCCATCGCGTTCTTTCAAAGCCGCGTCACGGCCGATGAAATCGGGTTTGCTCCAGTCGATCCAGCGATCCATGCCGGTTTGTGCCGGCGTATAGCCCTGGGTGAATTCGGCGTTCCAGATTCCAAAGCTCTTTTCCAGCCGCAGACTGAGCAGCGCATTGAAGCCGACCTCGCGCAGGCCGAGATCTGCGCCTGCGGTAAGCAGGGTCTCGCGAAGGGTGATATGTTCTGCGGCGGAGCAGTGGATCTCGTATCCCAATTCGCCCGAAACCGAGAGCCGTCCGACCTTGGCACGGATCAGGCCTATATCGAATGTGCCACAGCCCATGAACGGCAGGTCGGCAATCGGGCCATCGGTCAGCTTTTCTAGGACCTTCAGGCTGTTGGGTCCGGACAGGCTGAAGCCCACGGTCGCATCGGCGATATCGCGAAGGATCACGTTCTCGCCCATATGGTCGTTGAACCAGCGCATATGCCATTCGCGCAGGTAGTAGCTGCCCATGATCCACCAGGTGCCATCGCCCCAATTGAACACGGTCAGGTCGCCTTTCAGCTTGCCCGTTGGTGACAGCATCGGCGCAAGGCGGGCGCGACCGGGGGCCGGCAGTTTCGAAGCCATCATCTTGTCGAGCCATGCTTCTGCGCCGGTGCCCGACACCTCGAATCGCGAGAAGCCCGAGATGTCCAGCAGGCCGGCGGCCTCGCGCACGGTCATGCATTCACCTGCCACGATCTCGTGCGCGTTCGAGCGTTTGAGGGTTGGCGTCTCGACAAAATCCTCGGAGGGCGCAAAGTAAAGCGGCAGTTCCAGCCCCCAGCTTGCGCCCCAACGGCACCCCGCCGCAGTCATGTCTGAATAGGCCGGGGCCTTTTTCAGTGGGCGACCGGCGGGCAGTTGTTCGTTGGGGTAGGTCATGACGAACCGGCGGGTGTAGAATTGTCCGGTGGTTTGCTTGATGTATTCCTTGTTCTCGGCATAGGGGCCAAACCGCGCCACATCCATGCCAAAGACGTCCGCTTCCGGCTCGCCGTGGATCATCCACTCGGCGAGGCTCTTGCCAACGCCACCGCCCTGAAGGAACCCGGCCATCACGCCACAGGCGCACCAATAGCCGGGTTTGCCGCGCACCGGGCCAACAAGGGGGTTGCCGTCGGGGGCAAAGGTAAAGGCTCCGTTGACCCATGTTTTCACGCCGACTTCCTGCAAGGCCGGATAGCGTTCAAAACCGAGCGTGAGCTCCTTTTCGATCCGGTCGGGGTCTTCCTGTTGCAGCTCGAACCCGTATTCCCAGGGCGCGCCATCCATCATCCAATGCTCGTGGTCGATCTCGTAGATGCCCAGCAACATGCCCTGCTGGTCCTGCCGCATGTAGGTAAAGCCTTCGAGGTCCACCGTCAGGGGCATTTCCTTGTCGAGCGCTGCTACCTCGGGGATCGTGTCGGAGATGAGATAATGGTGGTTGAGCGGCGAAACCGGCAGTTCGATCCCGGCCATGCGGCCCACCTGCTTGGCCCAGAGCCCCCCGGCATTGACCACGTGTTCGGCATGTATCGTGCCTTTTTCGGTCACGACATCCCAGCCATCCCTAGTCTGGATCAGCTCCAGCACCCGGTTGTGCTCAACGATCTCGGCGCCGTATTTCCTGGCGGCTCCGGCATAGGCGTGCACGGTGCCGGTGGTGTCAACATACCCCTCACGGTCTGCATACATCCCGCCGAGAATGCCATGGGTGGACATCAGAGGGTTCAACTCTCCGGCTTCCTTCGGAGTGATGAGGCGAACATCGTCGATGCCGATGGATTGGAAGGTGCGGTAAGCCGATTGCAGCCATTCCCACCGATCCGGTGTGCCTGCCAGCGTCATGCCACCGGTCATATGCATGCCCACTGATTGGCCGGATTCCTTTTCGATCTCGGACAGAAGGTCGATCGTATAAGCCTGAAGCGATGCAATGTTGGGGTCTGCGTTCAGGGCATGAAATCCGCCCGCTGCATGCCAGCTCGAACCTGCGGTCAGGACGTTGCGCTCGATCAGGCAGACATCTTTCCAGCCAAATTTTGCGAGGTGATACAATACCGAAGTGCCGACAACGCCACCTCCGATTACCACGGCTCGGTAATGTGACTGCATTGGATTTCTCCCTGATTTCCGCTTTGTCATTTACTTGTGTAGGTCACAGCCTGTGCATTCGCGCAGTCATGTCTTTATCAATTTGATCAGCATTGGACACTCTTGTCTAGTACTAAAAATGCTGACCGTTTGGGCCCTGGGGTTCGGCAGGAATTCAATTTGTTGATGATGGCGCCGCAGAGTAGGGCTGCGGTATGTCAAATGGCAGGTAGAGTTTGGGTGGTACGCTGCACGGCAAATCGGGAATCGATATTGACAGTAATAGACAGCTATGCCCAGTGTGGGCGTAGAGAGGGATTCGGCGCGTCGTTGCGTCTATTGGACAGGGGAAACTGCAAATGCTCTTCAAGACTATTCTGGGACTTGGCACCGCGATGGCCATCGCGCTGGCCTCCCCTGCGATGGCGGAAACAACGCTGAAGCTGGCGACGGACTCCGGCGCCAAAGGCTCTCCATCGGGCGATGCGCTTGATCGCTGGGCGGCACTGATCGAAGAAAGCACCAACGGCGAAGTGCAGGTCGAAGTGTTCTATCAGAACGAATTGGGCAGTCAGGCCGAGGTTCTGGATCTGCTGGTTGCCGGCGATCTGGATATGATGATCAACTGGCCGATTACAGCATATGACGAACGTCTTGGCGTTCTCTTCACCCCCTATATGGTCACCAGCTGGGAAGAGGCGTTGGAAGCCTACCAGCCGGGTGGGTGGGTCAACGAAGTCCTGACCGAAGTCTGGGCCGATCTCGGCGTCAAATTCTTTGGCCCCTGGCCCGAGGGTTTCAACGGTGTCGCCTCGCGAGGCAAATATGCGATGACAGCCGAGGACGCGAAGGACCTCAAGATTCGGGTGCCGGCAATGTTCCCGATGGCCGAGTCCTTGCAGGCCCTGGGATACCAAACCGCGACCATCGACTGGTCCGAGGTGTTCACCGCGATCCAGACCGGGGTCGTCGACGGTGACGGCGCGAATATCATCTATTGGGACTACGAGTATTTCCGCGACGTGCTGGATTACTACAACCAGATCAAGATGCAGTTCATCACCGGTGTCATGACGATGAACGAAGAATCCTGGGCAGCCCTGAGCGAGGATGAGCAAAAGGCTGTCGCTGATGCTGCGAACACGGTCATGAACGAAGCCTTCGAGCAGGCCAAGGAACGCGACCAGTATTACATCCAGAAGGCCAAGGATGCCGGCATGACCTATATTGAGCCGTCGGACGAAGAGTTGAAAGCCATGGCCAAGGCCGTCCGCGAAAAGGTCTGGCCCCAGATGGAAGACCGGGTCGGGAAAGACATCATGGATAAAATCCGGGCCAATGCCGGAGAACTCTGAAATACAAAATGGCCCCGCCGCCCGTATTGGCGGGGCCATCGCGCGTCTTCTAGACTTCGTGGCAGTCGTCTCTTCGCTGGTCGTGGCGGGGTTGATGGTCTTTCTGGTTATCGCCCGCTATGTGCTCGGCCTTTCCGTTGTCGGCCTGCATGAACTGATCATGCTTGCCGCAGTCGCGCTTTATATGACCGGGGCTGTCATTGCGTCGCGCAAACGCGATCACCTGACGGTTGACTGGATCGCGGGCAACATCACCGATCCGCGGCGCAAGGCTGCGCATGATCTGCTGATTGCCACGCTGACGATCATCATCACCATCTTCTTCATTGTCTGGGCCTATTGGATGTTTTCCTGGGGGCTAAAACGCCCACAGACGACCCCGGCCTACCAGATCCCGCTGTGGGTTCCGCAAATGGCGATCGGCCTCGCGGCTGTGGGATGTTTCTGTTACGCGGTGCGCGATTTCATCGTTGCGCTTTTGAAATTGAGGCGCTCCTGAATGTATGCACTCGTCGCGCTCCCACTTCTCATCATCCTCATGGGGATCGGTTTGCCAGTCGCCTGGTCCTTCGCCGGGGTGCTGGCGTATCTGACCTTTGTCTATGATGCGAACCTCAATACGTTGATGTTGCAGGGTTTCCGCTCGCTCAACTCTTTGGTGCTGGTGGCCTTGCCGCTGTTCATCCTGACGGGATACCTGATGCAGTCCGGCGGTATCGCGCAGCGCATCATTTCCTTTATCGAGCGTTTGGCGACGGGTAAGGGCGGCATGGGGACCGCCATGGTCCTGTCATCCAGTGTCTTTGGGGCCATTGCCGGCACGGCGACGGCCGCCATTGCCTCCATCGGCTCCATCATGACCGAACCGCTGATCGCCCGTGGCTATCCACGGGGCCGGATCGCGGCGCTCTTGGGGATATCATCGCTGCTTGGCATCCTGATCCCGCCGTCCATCACCATGATCCTTTTTGCGGTCGTCACGCGCCAGTCTGTCGCCGCCTGTTTCGCAGCCACGATCGGTCCCGCAATCCTGCTGATCATCGGCCTCATCCTCTATAACCGCTTTCTGGTTGGACGCGCCTTTGAAGAGCTTCCCGCGGACGAGAGTGCGGGGCCGCGAGAAAGTTTCGGCAAGGTGACTCTCAAGGCGCTCCCTGCGCTGTCGCTGCCCATCATCATCCTTGGCGGCATCTATGGCGGCGTCTTCNCCCCGACCGAAGCGGCTGCCGTCGCAGCGGTCGCCGCCTTGATTGTCGGTGGGCTGATCTATCGCGAGTTCACATGGCGCAGCCTGGCACGCAGCGTGGTGCAGGCGACCGAGACGACCGGCACGATCATTCTGATCCTGCTCTTTTCCTTCATGATCTCGCGCATCATGGCCTTCGAGCGCGTACCGCAGGACCTGACCGAGGCGATCCAGTCTGTCGTAACCAGCCCCATCGGCGCGCTGTTGATCGTCAATCTGGTTCTGATCGTGGCTGGCGCGTTGATGGACGATATTTCCGTCACGGTCGTCATTGCTCCGTTGTTCCTGCCGCTGATGATCGCAAATGGCGTTGATCCAGTGCATTTTGCCGCGATTGTCGGGTGCTCGGTGGTCATCGGTGCGAATAGCCCGCCGGTGGCGCCAACGCTGTTCCTGTCCTGCAAGATCACGCGCGCACCCATCATGCAGGCCGTTATGCCCGCACTGGGCCTGATGACCTTCGTCGCATTTCCTGTGATGTTGATTACGACCTTCTGGCCTGCCTTGTCGCTGGCGATCCCGCGGGCGCTGGATCTGATGTAAGAGAGGCGCCGAAAGTTGCGTCTGGTGTCGTGTGAATTGCCAGCGCAGCGCGGCGAATATCTGCTTGAAATTTCTCTCGCCAAGCGGCGCTGCCTGACCGGATCGAAAGCGGCCTGTACCTGATATCGGGCCCAATCAGCCTTTTTGCGGGTCTCGGCTAGGCCGACCTAATATCCGTTTCCAGTAGACGGCCCTACAGTGGAAAGGACGAGGTCCAGCGGGCGTCGCCATCCGCGCACTTATGCAGTCACAGACCCTATCCAAAGCAATGTTTTCCAACAGGTGGGATTCGAGTTGGGCGACTCTAAATGCGTTCGATGCGCATTGAGGTTTCTCTCGCCATCTAGGGGCTCAAGTGGTGCTACCCGCATCAAAGTGATGTAATAAACAACAGATTTCTAAAGAAACTTTAAGGTCTGGGAGGCATCGTGATCAAATGGCACCAAGAAAATGCCTCCCAGAGAGAATATTTTCAGCCAGAAGATAGGCCGTGGGCCTTTCATCTTTCCCAAAATACCTGAATCCCCTGCTTAGAGGTCAATCGCCTCCATTACCTGTGGTTCGATGACATCGACGCCGGGCAACGCCTCTGCCAGTGCGGCGGCCGATTGTTCGAGGATCGGGAACGTTCTGTAGTGGCAGGGGATCACCGTTTTGAAATCAAAGAAGGTTCTGGCGGCATAGGCGGCGCGGCGCATGTCCATGGTGAAATGCCCACCGGCGCACAGAATGCCAATCTCGGGCGCGTGCAGATCGTTGAAAACCTTCATGTCCGCCATCACGTCGGTGTCGCCGCTGACATAGATCGTGCGCCCGGCATGCTCGATCATGTAGCCGCACTCGGTGCCCGGCACATTGGGGCCACCGGGGCTGCTGAAGCTGCTGGAATGCACCGCATGCACCATCGTGACGTTCACACCGCCAATATCGACGGTACCGCCCTTGTTGAAGCCCACCGTCGCGATCTTCTCGTGCTCTTCCCAATGGGCCATGAGGTCGTATTGGCCGACGACGGGAATCTCCAGCTTGCGTGCCAGGGCGAGCGTGTCGGCGACGTGATCGAAATGCGCATGGGTCTGCAGAATATGCGTGGCGCCCGCTACGGCCACGTCGTGCTGGTCCTCGGCCAACATCGGGTTGCCGTTGAGCCAGGGATCGATCAGCAGGATCTGCCCGCCGATTTCGATGCGGAACGAGCTATGTCCGAGCCAGGTGATTTTCATGTCGGTCTCCTTTTTTTTGGATTTTTCGTCAATGTAGCGGAACCGGGATGGGAGAACAGCATCCAAGCGTGCGGGCAGTCAATTTGCCCTTTGCCGGGCGCGTGCAGCGCCTTCGGCCGGGCAGGTGAGGGAATAGCGCACGCAGATGGTTGCGCGTCGCGGCGGCGAGGGATAAATGCAAAAGCCAGCAACGACCGGAGATTTGTCATGTCCATCGACCTGGAAACCGCGGCCAAGGTGGCCAAGCTCGCACGCATTCGCGTGGAACCGGACGCGCTGCCAGCGCTGGCGGATGAGTTCAACACGATCCTCGGCTTCATCGAGCAGCTGAACGAAGTGGACGTGGACGGCATCGAGCCGATGGTGAGCGTCTCGCCGATGCGTCTTGCGCGCCGGGCCGATGTCGTGACGGATGGCGACCAGCAGGCCGCGATCCTGTCGAATGCGCCCGATGCGCGCGAAGGATTCTTTGCAGTTCCGAAAGTGGTGGAATGATGTCTGATCTGAATACGCTGACCATTTCTGAGGCGCGCGACAAGTTGCGTGCGGGGGAAATTACCAGCACCGAACTGACCGAAGCTTGCCTTGATCAGATCGAGGGCGCGGGGGCGCTGGGGGCGTTCGTGCACGACACACCCGATCTGGCGCGCGCACAGGCCGCCCGCGCCGATGAGCGCCTGCAAGGGGGCGAAGAAGCGCCTGCGATGTGCGGCATTCCATTGGGGATCAAGGATCTTTTCTGCACCAAAGGGGTCGCCAGCCAGGCGGGCAGCGCGATACTGAAAGGTTTCAAGCCGGAATACGAATCCACCGTCACGCAGAACCTCTTTGATGCGGGGTCCGTCATGCTGGGCAAGCTCAATATGGATGAGTTTGCCATGGGGTCGAGCAACGAAACCAGCACCTACGGCAATGCGGTGAACCCATGGCGGCGCGGCAATGACGATGCCGCACTGACGCCCGGCGGCTCTTCGGGGGGCTCGGCCAGTGCTGTCGCCGCCGATCTCTGCCTCGGGGCCACGGGCACCGATACAGGCGGGTCGATCCGGCAACCCGCGGCCTTCACCG
>JGI24723J26617_10000735_pt1 | contig 30911 bp, 29 predicted proteins | sample Cruoilmetagenom6_FD_26617 | JGI IMG/M metagenome (IMG submission 26617) | reverse complement strand
GTCTTTTCTTCTTCCAGGCGCTCGATGCGTTCTATGAACGAACGCAGCTGACCCTGTGCAATGGTTGTTGCGCCTTCGGGTGTGTTGCCATCCGCCATATGTCTAAACTCCTTGGGCCATCAATGGGCCTGCCTGAAAAGAAAGTGGATCGTCCACATCCAAGGCGCGCACCATATCGACGAGCGCCAGCGCCAGCAAGAGAACAGTTGAACAAAGCTGTGGATTATATGGCCGTGCCCCGTGTTAAGCTCACCCACCAACATCTTCGACCTTGAGGGACTTTTACATGCGTTCAATTTTTCTTAGCCTAAGCTTGGGCCTGAGCTTCGGCCTGAGCCTGATATTTGCTGCCAGCGCAACCCTTGCAGCCCCTATTGAACGCTACACGGACCCTGCGATGGCGGAAGCAAACCTGCCCTTTTCGCAAGCGGTGCGTGCGGGCGACATGCTCTATCTCTCCGGCCAGATCGGCAATATTCCCGGCACCCTTGATCTTGCCCCTGGTGGCATGGAGGGTCAGGCCCGCCAGACCATGGACAACATCAAGACGGTGCTGGAGGCAAATGGTGCAAGTTTTGCCCACGTCACTAAATGTCTGGTGATGCTTTCAGATATGAGCCAATGGGCCGACTTCAACAAAGTCTATGTAACTTATTTTGAAAAAGGCCGGTTCCCCGCCCGCTCCGCTTTTGGTGCGAACGGTCTGGCATTGGATGGCGCTTTGGAAGTTGAGTGCGAGGCTTATCTGGGCGAGTGATGCCCATCTGAGCGAAGGAGGCCTCAACTCCGCTTTTTGAACGCCTCCTCAAAGGCTGCCATCTGTTCTGGCGTCGCGTCTTTCTGGTGCTTTTTCTTCCACTCACCAAAAGGTTCACCATAAATCGTTTCGCGCGCCGCATCCTTGCTGATCTCAATGCCTTTTTCTGCAGCGGCGTCCTTGTACCAATCGGCCAGACAATTGCGGCAAAAGCCCGTCTGGATCATCAGGTCAATGTTCTGCACGTCCGTGCGTTTGAGCAGGTGNGAGACGAGACGACGAAAGGCCGCTGCTTCAAGTTCAGTTTGGGTCTCTTTATCCATCATCTCATTCCTTCAACAAGCCGGGCTCAAATGCCGGCTACTGTTTCATCAATTAAATAGTCCACAACCGCATTCAAGGCGTCAGGCGTATCAGCGCCATCTGCCAGGCACTGATTATAGACCCGCCTTTGTTCATCGGCACTCGTACCACGTGCGGCAATCTCTTTAATGTGTGCCACCTCAGCCATCGAGCCCAGACGGGCGGTATCTTCCGCCGTCATCTCCACAATCTCATCGCACAGATCACTGAAGGACGTAAGCGCTCCCTTGCCAAAATCAATAAGCTCGCCAGTGACGCCATAGCGTTGTGCCCGCCAGCGGTTCTCCTTCATCAAGGTGCCAGGATAGAGCCGCCAGCGCTGGTTTTTCTGCCGCAACCGATAGAGCATGGACAAGAGCGCCTGATAGGTCGCTGCAATAGCAAGCCCGTCTTCAAGTCGCGTAGTAATATCGGTAATGCGGCTTTCTAGTGTCGGAAAACGACCAGAGGGCCTGATATCCCACCAGATCATCGTGGAGTCAGGAATAATCCCCGTCTCAACAAGTTGATGCACCAGCCGCTGAAACTCTGAATAGCCATCAAACGTATCGGGCAAACCAGTCCTTGGCAGCGCGTCCCAAATCGTCAGCCGGTAAGATTGCATACCCATATCTTCGCCCTGCCAAAAGGGAGACGAGGTGGAAAGCGCCAGCAGATGCGGCAAGAAATATCGAACTTGGTTCATAAGGTCGATGCGCAAATCATCATCTTCAATGCCCACATGCACATGCATGCCGGAGATCACCATGCGCCGCGCAGCCCCCGCAAGATCACGCGCCAAGGCATCATACCGATCTTTGCGTGTGTGCTCCTGATCTTCCCAATGGCTGAACGGGTGAGTACTGGCCGCAATGGGCGCAAAACCAAAGCCGTCGGCGATATCCGCCACCGTGCGTCGCAGTCGTTTCAGTTCGTCACGTGCTTCGCCGATATGCGTGCAGACTTTTGTGCCAACCTCGATCTGGCTCTTCAAAAACTCTGACGTGACTTGTTCACCCAAGGCCGCTTGCATAGCCGTCATCAAAGCCGCAGGCGGGTCCCGCACCAGATTGCGCGTATCGCGATCCACAAGAAGATATTCTTCTTCGATCCCCATTGTCAGGGACGGCGCATCCATCAGTTTCCCCAATCTCAGTCTGTTTTGGGTAGTGGGTCTGTTCGTGACCCAAAATAGCTTATTTCGCGAACACCCTCCGCATCAAGCAGGGCGGGCAATATGTCGCTCAGCTGCCGCGCCCAAGAAAGCTGACCCGCTTCCGTATCAATCAGGTCTTGCCGGATCTCCAACAAGGCATGAGGCAACCCGCGCTGGGTGCAATGCTTGTAAAGCGTGTCACCCTTGAGGTAACCGCCATAGGGCTCATTGTCCCCCACAATCAGATCGCCCGTCTCTCCCAACACCTTAATCAGAGGCAGTGACAACCGTGGGTCTTGATCCCACAACACACCGGCGTGCCAACGCCGCTCCCGCCCACGCCACGAGGGCGTAAAGCTGTGAAGGGACAAGATCACCGGCACGCGCCCGCTTTTTGCAAGGGCGCCCTTGATCAACTGATCCACGGCATCATGATAAGGCTGATGATAATGCGCAATCCGATGCTCAAATTCTGCGACATCTGAAAACCCATCCACGTCCGCATTGGCCGGAATTATGGCCCCATCAGAGAGTTTCATCACAATTGTTGGGTCATCCACCCCCCGATTGAGATCAATAAGCAACCGGGAATAGCGCCCAAGCACCGCTGGACAATCAAAATGGGCCGATAGAGCGCGCCCAAGCTCTGCCGTGCCGATATCATAGGCAATGTGGCGATGAAATTCCGTCGCGACTAGGCCAAGTGTGCCATATTTTGTAGGCACCGCGTTGGAAGCATGATCGCAAAGAATGATAAGATCACTATTGCCAGTCGGGTTGACCAACTCAAAAGAAGAACTGTCTGACATGGTCCAACTATATATCTCGAGCTCACAAGCCCAACAAAGTTTTTCTGACCCATGACCTTACACGATGACCCCAGACGCTTTTTAATGCATCTGTTTGATGCCGCCCTAAGGGCCGTGCAACCGGCAACCTGTCTGCCGCCTCATCTGCCAGCTCCCCCTGAAGGGCGTCTTGTCATTTTGGCAGCGGGCAAAGCAGCTGCTTCCATGTCTGCAGCTGCGGAAGATTTTTATCATTCACGCTGGCCGGGCACAATAATTGAAGGCATCGCGGTCACACGCTACGGGCATACCTGCCCCACCAAACATGTGATCATTCACGAAGCGGGCCATCCCTATCCAGACGCGGCAGGCACGAAGGCAAGTGCTGAAATTCTCGCTTTAGCGCAATCGCTGGAAAAAAGCGACATGGCCCTGGTGCTCCTGTCCGGTGGCGCCTCTGCCCTGCTATCCTTGCCGCCGGAAGGCGTCACCATTGATGAAAAGCAAACGCTCACACGAAGCTTGCTGGCATCCGGCGCACCAATCGCCGACGTAAACTGCGTAAGGTCGCACCTGTCACGCATCAAGGGAGGGCGTTTAGCTGAGGCAGTTTTTCCCGCACAATTGCGGACATTGGCAATCTCCGATGTGGCTGGAAACCATGCCAGCGTCATTGCCTCTGGCCCAACAGCACCCGCTCAAACAGATCGAACCGACGCCCTTGATATCATTCAGCGCTACAATATGGCGGCGTCTGACAACATCTTGCGCCATATCCAAACAGCATCACCGCCCCCGACAAAGACTGACGCCTGTTTTGAGAGTGCCCGCTTCACGGTCGTTGCAACAGGCTCCCAAGCTTTGAGTGCTGCCGCTTCATTGGCGCGGGAAGCCGGATGCGAAGTCTCAGTCGTCGGGGATGAATTGGAAGGTCCGGCCGGTGATCTAGCGATCGCCCATGCGCGCATGGCACGCTCTCATACAAATCCCGGCGTTCCTCGGCTGATCCTATCAGGTGGTGAAGCGACCGTCGCACTTGGCGGCGCACACGGAAAAGGGGGGCCCAATCAGGAATTTGCTTTGGCGCTGGCACTTGAGCTTCGCGGCGAGCGAAACATTCACGCTCTCTCCTGCGACACCGATGGCATTGATGGCGGATCCGGAGATGCCGAAGATCCGGCTGGCGCCTTCATTTCATCACGCACACTGGTACGCGCCAAAAACCTGGGATTGGCCCCACAAGAGGCTTTGGCGGCTCATGATTCTGGCACTTTTTTTGGAGCCCTGGGCGATTTAGTGACAATCGGGCCAACCCTCACAAATGTGAACGATTTCAGGGCAATACTCGTATCAGCCTAAACCACGCATCTGTCACAATAGTAGTGGATTTTAAGGGAGCGTTGACCGCTTCAGCCTAAAATAAAGTCCAATAAGACGGTTCTATCGCATCAGAGTTGACGGTAATCGCGAGTGAGAGCACAAAAGGCATCTATTGAGACTTGAGAGCAGATCCGAGGCCAAGTGCTGAGACGCACATGAATGCGCTCTCTCCTCAAAACAGATGAAACATAGGAGCGGCGACGAAATGCGGCGGCGGAATGTAAAAATCATTGCAACATTGGGCCCTGCGTCCAGCTCCGCGGAGATGATCCGCACGCTTTTTGCCACAGGTGCCGATGTCTTCCGCCTGAACATGAGCCACCTTGATGCTGACGGGCTGCGTGAAGTTCACGGGATCATACGAGCGGTTGAAAAAGAGCTTGAGCGCCCGATCGGAATTCTAGCAGATCTCCAGGGCCCCAAACTGCGCGTTGGGAAATTCGCAGACGGCAGCGTCGAGCTTAAAAACGGCGACACCTTTCAGTTGGACCTCGATGAAACACTCGGCGACCAGAACCATGTCTCCATTCCTCATCCTGAAATTTTCGAAGCGATCGAAGAAGGCTCTCTGTTGTTACTTGATGATGGACGCATTCGCTTGCGCGTAAACGAAGTTCACAAGCGCCACGCCGTCACCACTGTCACAACCGGTGGCACATTGTCTAACCGCAAGGGCGTGAACCTTCCAGACACATTGCTTCCTCTAACAGCGCTCACGGAAAAAGACCGCCGTGATGCTGAACTGGCGTTGGAGCTCGGCGTCGATTGGCTGGCTCTTTCCTTCATTCAGCGCCCTGAAGACGTCGCCGAGGCACGCAAAATTGCACGAGGGCGAGCAGCGATTGTTGCAAAAATCGAAAAACCACTGGCCCTCACACACTTACAAGACATTGTCGACATTGCTGATGGGTTGATGGTGGCACGTGGTGACCTGGGCGTTGAGTTGCCGATTGAACAAGTTCCCGGATGGCAGAAACAAATCATACGGACCTGCCGCAGAGCGGGCAAACCAGTGATCGTTGCAACACAAATGCTGGAATCCATGATTTCATCGCCTATGCCGACACGCGCAGAAGTATCAGACGTGGCAACTGCCGTGTTTGAAGGTGCCGATGCTGTGATGTTGTCAGCGGAATCCGCTGCAGGTGATTTCCCTGCAGAAGCCGTTGAAATGATGAATCGGATCGCGGCCCAGGTAGAACAAGATCCCACCTACCCCGGCATCATCTATGCGCAACAAACCGAACCAGAAGCAACCGGGGCGGACGCGATCAGCGCCGCAGCCCGCACCGTGGCCGATACGCTCAACGCAGCNGCCATTGTTTGTTGGACAAATTCAGGGTCNACCGGTTTGCGGGCCGCCCGCGAACGCCCTCAATTACCAATAGTTGTCCTAACCCCTGTTCCCGAAACAGCGCGGCGCCTGACGCTTGTGTGGGGCACCCACTGCGTCCTCACCGAAGACGCCAAAGATTTGGACGACATGGTGGAACGTGCAGGACATATCGCCTTTCAGGAGGGATTTGCCCAGCCAGGCCAGCGCATCGTCATCACCGCCGGTGTTCCCCTCGGCACACCGGGCGCAACCAACATGCTACGCGTTTCATTTGTAGGTTCGCAAAAGGGATAGTTTGCCCACCGCCCGCATCGTCAAATCAGGCGACGGCTGCTTTTTGAGCAGCCGTTTGCGGTGCGTGCACATGCAAACCAGGCCGGGGCCCGCCTCCTGTTGCCAACCGCTCAATGGCCTCCAAAACGACATCCGGCCGAACATGATGCGGCATATGTCCAACGCCTTCCAACTTAATCAATTCCGATCCTGGCATTTGATCGTGCAGCGCATAGGAATGAAGTTTAGCGAGCAACGTCTGATCGCGGTTACCCGTGATGATGATCGTCGGCACCGCGATCTCTGCATATCGTTTTGATTGACGTTCAAGGTGAGAACGTAACCCACGACTATCCGTACTATTGTTTCGAAAATGTTTCGGGCGAAACAGCAGATGCAGACCGATGCTGTCGGCATAACCTTCTGGGGCTGCATCAGGAGCAAAGTTCGACAAAATTCCTGCTGGTGCCAAAAACCGGCCAAACGGGATCACCACCAACCATAAAAACAAAGTGCCAAGGAACGGAGTTGCAAGAACCCGGTGGTACCAAGCAGAAGGTCCCTTCCAAGGATGGCTTGCACCCGCCAGAACAACAAGACCAGACAAGGCGCTTGGAAACGCCAAAGCATAGGCACTTGCCACCGCCCCGCCCCATGAATGCCCCAGCATCACAGGACGTTTTATACCTAGCTCCTTTAGCGCCTCATGAATGAAGGTTGCTTGCCTGGAGGGATCACTCATGTCGGACCCATCGGACCGTTCACTCCATCCATGTCCAGGACGATCAAAAGCAAGGACCCGGTGGTGGCGCGCCAACGACGGCAAAATACTCGCTTCAAAATCTCTCAAATTACCGCTCGCGCCATGGATCAAAACAATCGGCGCGGCTGCCTCTCCGGCACCCTCCACCGAGCCAGCCTGCAAGGGGCCTGTATCCACATAGTGAAGTTGCACACCATGGACACCCACAAATTTCCCTTGGTGCGCATAGCGTCTTTCGGTGGCTTTCACGCTCAAAAACGCAAAACAAAACAACCCAACTAGTACAGCCGCGACAATTATCAAGATCAAGTTGGATATCCTCAAAAACGTAAATGTCAGCACCTGAGCTTACGCAGAGTTTTTTGGAACTAGATATACTTAGATACCGCGACCTTCTATTTCGACTGTAAGACGACTTTCGGACTCGACGGCCCCTTCGAGCCAAGGATATACATTTAAAACTCTGCGATAAGCTTCGAGCGCACCCTGTTTGTCGCCCAAGTCTTCCAAAATCAGGGCAAGTCCACCAATGGCGCCAAAATGTCTGGGCTCCAAGGCTAAGGTCGCTTCAATATCACCAAGCGCACCTGCGTAATCATTCAGCAAAAAATATACAGTCGCGCGCTTATTCCAGCCTTCGGCAAACCCGGGGGCTAGGTCCACCACCTCATCCAAAAAAGTAAGAGCCCGGGCATAGTCACCCTCTGCCAAGGCTTCAAGCCCGCGATTGAGTAGAAGATCAACGCTGATGCTTCCAGAGTGGATCCAGCGATCCCAGATTTCATTTTCAATAATTTTGGCATCATCAGGCGTTTTTGCTTCAGCGAGCTGCTCAAACAATATAGCAAGTTCAGAACCAATACGGCCCTCAACACTAACCGGCCCAGCAGCGCGGGCATCATCGCCGCCGCTCTGCGCAAACGTCGGCGATCCGTGATAAGTCACAGACAGGACTGCACCCAACAGTGCCATTTTGGAAAACCGCAAGATCATCTGCCAAAGGTTAAGCGCTCTGCTCAATTCTGCAAATAATCTCGTAATCAACATTTCGCGATGTCAGCTATTAAGGTCTTCGCGCACACATCCGTCAAAACCGGTGATGTAATCCGGCCCAAAAACGGAAGATGGCGTCTGAAAGCCAACTTTAGCCTCCCCGGCCATCACACGTTTGGCGATATCGAGACCTGTGAGGCAGGTCAGCGTATAGCCCTCAGGCGTCCGTAGACGTGAAACAACTTTATCGCCTGCTTCATTCGTCACTTCCCCCACAAGAACGCTAAATCCTGCGACGCGATCGGTTTCACTTGGACCTTCTGGCCCAGCATCCACTTTGGCCTTCAGCTTCTTCTGCATAAATCCAAAGCTCAAAAGGAACCGGGTAAAGCCGCCCATATTTGCCATCTGAGCCAATTGTGGGTTGGCTTCGAAAAAGACGGTGATATTGGGAATAGCTGTTGAGTGAAAGGCAGTAGAAACATCACCCCAACCAACAGCCACCGCATTCACGGCCCCTTTGCCAAAGTCCATCTCGCGCTGAGGCGTTGGACTGATGGCGGTGATTTTTCCGTCACGTCTCACACGGGTTCCATCACCAATGCTCTCAATCATCGTCTTCGAGGTGCCGCGAGAGGCAGAGCCCATGCCCGAAATACCCAACACAAGATCAGTCGCGTCAGGCATACGTCGCTTCATATGCGCTGCCAGACAGTCGCTCGGAACAACGTCAAAACCAACCCCTGGCATAATCATAATGCCCGCTTCTTTGGCCGCATCACCGCGCTTGGAGCAAGCTTCAAAGACGCTAATTTCGCCCGTTATGTCGAGATAGTGCGTGCCTGTGCGCAGGCAGGCATCGATCATCGGTTTGGAAGTGGCTGAAAACGGGCCGGCGACATGCACAACCAAATCAACTTCTCCCAGTGCTTCGTCTATGGCTTTTCGGTCAGACAGTTCAAAAGCACGAACCTCAAATCCATATTGATTGGCGAGGCTCTTTAGCTTCGCTTCGCTGCGCCCAGCAATGATGGGATTAAGCCCCGTATCACGCGCTTCGCGCATCATAAGCTTGCCGGTATAGCCGGAGGCGCCGTAGATCATAAATCGGCCAGTACCAGTCATCTTATTTCTCTCTTTCAATTCAATATTAGCGCCACTGTCTGCCATCCTCACACGTCAAGCAAGCAAACCAAGATTTGTCAGCTCAACATGCAATGAGGCCGCATCAGTAAACTGAATGCCGTGCAAACCCAAGCGGTTTGCCGTTTCTATGTTTTCTCGCAAATCATCAACAAAAACAGCTTCTTCTGGGCGCACGCCAAAGCGCGTCAGGGCATAGTCGTAAATATCTTCATCGGGCTTGTGCATTTTTACTTGGCCAGACACAACCACATCTTTGAAATGCTGCAAAAACCCATAATTGTGATCTGTCGCAGCTGCCGACTTGGGCGGCCACGTTTGATGGGGCCAATTGGTCAGCCCATATACCGGAACTTGCGCCGCCACCAACGCCTCAAGCACCGCAACGCTTGCGTCCATTGGCCCGCGTAGAAACTCGTACCAGCCATGTTCAAACTGTTCGATCAACGCCCTTGAGCTTGGCTCCTCTTGCTTCAAACTCGAAAGCGCGTCCGAAAAAGATTGATCGCTATCATGCACCGCCCAATGCATCCGCCGGAACAAGCCAGCAAAAAACAATGCCCGATCTCGATCGTCCGCAATGTGGGTTTGGTACCTTGCATCTGGGTCCCAATCGATCAACACATTGCCCATGTCAAAAATGACGACCCGTCTTTGACCTTGGATGTCGCTCATTGCCAAATCACGCCCAATTCACCCAACTCGCGCTCCAGCCCTACAACGTGGCTGAAATGGTGGGTTTTAAACCCAAGTCGCGCGGCGGCTTGAATGTTGGGCAGAGAATCATCAACAAATAAAGTCTTCTCTGGGGTTGTCTCCATTCGATCCAGAGCGAGTTCAAAAATCCGAGCATCCGGTTTGCACACGCGCTCATCGCCCGACACAACAATCGTCTCCAAATGTCCAAGGATCGAAAAACGATCCCTCAACAGAGGATAGACTGGCGAGGGCATGTTGCTAAGACCGTGAATACCAAGCTTTGTTGCCTTCAGACCGGCCAAAAGATCGGCCATGCCTGCAACTTCGCCGGGCGACATTTCGACGTATCGCAAGGCCCATTGATCAATCAGCTCAGAATGCTCAGGAAACTGTTTTTTTAGCGGAGCTGCATTTTCTTCAAAGGAGACGCCCTGATCATGGGCGAAATGCCACTCTAGAGTGCAAATTTCGGAGAGAAACTGGTCTACAGCAGAATCGTCTGGCAAAAGCTTGCGATACAGATGACGCGGGTCCCACTCGATCAGAACATTACCCACATCAAATAAAATTGCGTCAATCTTCGCCATAAGTACCGTTCTCCCATCCGCCCAAAAGAAAAAGGCCGTATCCCGAAGGAACGGCCTTTTTAGGGTATCCCACTCTCCATTACGCAGAAAGCCTGGGAAACGATAGGACGATACTCAGCCCTGACGCGCCTTGAACCGGCGATTTGTCTTATTGATTATGAACACACGGCCCCGGCGGCGTACAATACGATTGTCCCGATGCCGATCCCGAAGTGATTTCAACGAGTTACGAACTTTCATTTTAAGTCACCCTAGAAGCTCGGACGGAAATAAGCGGTGCCACTTTGGCCCCGATCTCTACGCCGGTAAATATCTGAAATTCCGGCGGAAACTAGGACGCGGGAGCCCCTCTGTCAACCGTGTCGAACAAGAATCTCACGGAAAGCAGGCTAGAGCGCGCGCCACTTTACAAGCCTTGTCGAACGCCATAGGACTCGGCGCGCGAAAAAAGATGACGCCCTCGCCATCTTTTCATCTGAGACGACAAAGGTATCTGATTATGAGCGAAGAAGAATACGAGAATCAGGGTCCAGATGTACCGCCCCTTCCAGCGGAAGATTTCATCACCCATCAGCCGCGTTGGTTCCGCGACGCCTTGAGCCAAGCCCCAACAAGCCACCGGGTGACCTCTGAAGGTACTGAAATCCACTACCTCAAGTGGCCCACAAAAGCCAAAGACAAGCGCCCTGGCATCCTTTTCGTCCACGGAAATGGTGCCCATGCCCGCTGGTTCGACTTCATCGCACCGTTGCTCACAGACAAATATAACGTTGCCTCCATCGACCTGCCCGGCATGGGAGACAGTGATTGGCGCGAAAGCTACGCCCGCGAAACCTACGCGCACGCCATCCGCACGGTGGCCTTTGACGCGGACCTTGGTCCCAAACCCGTCATCGTCGGGCACAGCTTTGGTGGTTTTGTCACTCTCATCACAGGTGCGCTCTATAGCGCCGAGCTGGGCGGCATCATTCTGGCTGACTTTAAGGTCAACCCGCCGAAAGACGCCGTGGAATGGTTTATGGGCGATCCGGCACGACGCCCCACCCGCCTCTATCCAGATCTGCCAACAGCTCTTGCTCGCTTCCGCCTGTCACCGCTGCAGGAATGTGCAAACAAGTTCATCACAGATTACATCGGACCGCATTCCCTGCGGGAGGTTAAGGTCGGTGAAAATCCTGGCCGTGTTGCCTCAGAAGAAGCTGGGTGCACATGGAAGTTTGACCCTTTCGCCTTTCAAGGATTGAAAATGGGCGGCGACGAACATGCCGACATGTTCCGCAACCTCAAATGCCCTGTGGGCGTTATGTATGGGGACATATCAAAGGATCATGATCCAGCAACGCTGGCTTTCATGCGCACTTTGCGGCCAGAAGCGCCTATCTTCACAATCCCACTCGCCCAGCATCACATCATGCTCGACCAGCCGGTCGCGTTCGCAGCGTCTGTTGCAACATTGATGGCAGATTGGGAAGCCAAAGGCTCCTTCTCAGCAACCGATAGCAACACAGCCGCGGCTTAGAGAACGAGCAGACCGAAACGTCAGTGAGGGTGAAGCTCTGCGTCATCATCCTCATCGACATTGGCCTGAATGCTGTTAATGGCTGGCAGAAACAAAGCCATCAACAAAATGACGACCATGAGCGCCATGGCGAGCATGAACGGCGCTTGCGGTAAAATATAAAACAGCGGAATGCCGACAAATGGGTTGAGAATATGTCCCGTGGCGGCAGTTGAACCGATAAGTCCCGCGATAGCGCCTTGATCGCGTGGTGACACCGAAAGCGATGCGCCAGCCATCAAACCCGGGCGGAGCAAGCCGAAGCCAACACCCGCGAGTGCCAAAGCAGATACAAACAATCCATATGAATTGGCAATGATCAGCAAGCCAAATGCGGCGATCATCACCGACGCCCCGGCGCGCAACAGAAATTGCACTGACAGGTCGAAGCGTTGAATCAATACCATTTGCGCAAAAAGTGTTGCCATGGCCATCGCCATCAACCCAACGCTGACCAATTGAGTGGCTTCGGCGACATCCGCTTGAAAGACATCCATAAAATAGAACGCCACCAACTGCATGGTGATCGACTGCCCGAGAGACAGCACCACGCCCAGGACCAACCACGGCAAGACACGCGGGTCTGTAATTTTGAGCCGTCTGCGTTGTTTTTGTTTTTCTGCCAGTTTTTGACGCGGGACCGTGCGCTCTGGCAACAAAAGCCAAATGAAGAAGGCACCGCCAAAGGCGATAACAGAGACAGCAAAGAACGGTGCCAGTATATGAAACGTCGCCAAGGCCGCGGCGAAACCCGGCCCCACAACAGTCCCCATGCCAAAGGCAGCACCAATGGAGGCCACCCCTGAAGCACGCTCTCGGCGTGTCGTCCGGTCCGCCACATAGGCTTGCGCAGCTGGCATCGTGCCAGATCCAAACGTACCGAAAATGGCCCGAACAGAAATAAGCAAAGGAAACATCAGGCTGAGCGAGACCCAGCCCCACATGCCAACCATCACAACGGCAGCAAAACCAACTGTGGAGACGCCAAATCCAATCAGGCCCATCAACATAATAGGTTTGCGACCCACCACGTCTGAGCGTGTACCCCAAAAGGCGCTGGTTAACGTCCACAGCAAAGCCGAGAGTGAGAAGATCATCGTCGTCTCAAACTCGCTCATACCCAAGTCACGTGCGATGGGTGGCAGCACGGCAAAAAAGAGCGATTGCCCCATGCCGAGAGACAAGAGACAGACAAAAAGAATACCGAACGCCCGTTTACGTTCTTCGGGCGTTGTCGCCGTCAGCCCAGGTAGGTTTTCATCATTTTGCGATTGCTCGGCCATGCTCCAGCCCAAAAAGAAAAGGCGCCCCAAACAAACCATAGGAGCGCAGGCCCTTCATTTAGGCGAATTTTACCCAAACGCCAATGGCTGGAGAGACAAAAACTACTTTGCCATTCTATTTATCTACCTAGAACGATGCATTGCATAGATTTCTCGGATCCAAGCAGTCCCAGGGTGCTCCTTCCAGCGATCCATCCACGCCCTCGTCGTTTTTGACATAGGCTCCGGACGTTTCATGTCTGGATGATCAAGAATTGTTGTGATCGACAACAACCCGGCAGCAGTAAGATCAGCGACAGAAAAACATGTACCTACCAAATAACCAGTCTCTTTCGACTTCTCGACTACAAAATCGAGCGCATCTTCAGTTGCTTTCAGAGCGGCAAGCTGCTTGTCCAATGTGAGGTCCATCGCTGAACGCATGAGCGGCCGCACCAAGGGCAACATCGCTCCATATCCTTTTCGGACCACCCATGACTTATCGCCTGCGAATACTCTCGCCATGTAGGTTGCATCACTCATCGTGTCCAAAAAGAATGCCCGTCGAACCTCCGGTCCAACACGTTCATCGAAGTAAGCCTGCAGGCTCAGAGCTTTCTCTCGCTGGACAGCATCCGCCGGGTAGAGCGCTGGCTCAGGACAAACCTTCTCCAGAAAATCAATGACTTCTGCCGACCCCTGCACATAGGCACCGTCCCACTCCAAGATCGGGGTGTGGCTCAGGGGAGCAATCTTTCTAATCTGCGCACCGTGTGGCCCTGGCAAATAGTCGGTGCGCGGCAGATCGATCCCCTTAAAGGCCAGAGCCCATCGCGCTTTCTCATTGAAATTTGAGAGGCGAAATTGATGGAGACGGCGCGCAACTTCATTCATTGCAGTAACTTTCTATTGAATGTTACTCAACATGCTACTTGCATGTCATAGGACATGCAATACATAAAGAAGCATGCGCTACAGCCCAGAACATAAAACCAAGACACGCAGCCGTATTATCGATCAGGCTGGCCTTTTGTTTCGCCGAAAAGGCTATGGCGGTGTTGGTATTGACGAGATCATGGGAGCGGCAAAGCTCACCCGCGGCGGCTTCTATGGATATTTCAAATCAAAAGCAGAACTTTTTACCGAGATTGTGCGAGATGAAGCAGGCCTTGATCGGATGATGCGACGGCGAAAAGGAAGTTCCCCAAAGGAATTACATGCACAAGCTGCGGAAACTTTGACCGACTATCTCGATCCCAAAAATGCCACTGTTATTTCCAAACAATGCACACTAGCTGCACTGCCCAGCGATGTGGCGCGCGCGGGCGTGAAAGATGCGAAAGAGGCTTACACCCACAAGATAATGGAACTGGCCCGCGAATTTGATCGAACCCGTACCGGAAAATGCCCGACCACAGACGAACAACCTAGCCCGGAGGCATTGGCCGCCGTGGTTCTGAGCGTCGGAAGCTTCTCCATCGCCCGGGCAATGAATGACGACACGCTTTCCAGCACAATGCTTGACGCCGCACGCGACAAGGCTCTTGAGCTACTCCGATAAACACTGCCGTATCAGTGACCCGTCTAGATTGACACACACACTCCCGCGCCTACTCTCCTTCCATCAAAACATTCAAATTTTCTGGGGAGGGTTCCATGGAACTCGGGCTGAACACCAAACATCAAACGTTTCGCGAAGACGTACGCGCTTTCTTGGCCGATGCCATGACGCCTGATTTGAAAAGCGCCGGCGCTGGCATGACGAGCGTCTACTCAGATTATGAAACGACATTGAAATGGCATAAAAAGCTTCATGCACAAGGATGGGCAGCTCCTGGCTGGCCTGAAGAACACGGCGGCACAGGCTGGGACATCATGGAGCGCTACATCTGGCAAAGTGAGTGTGCCGCCGCCGAAACACCAAGTCTCTCTCCCATGGGGGTCGGCATGTGTGGGCCTGTTCTCATTGGGCATGGAAGCCCGGAACAAAAAACCTATTTCCTGCCACGCATACTTTCAGGCGATGATTAGTGGTGCCAGGGATATTCAGAACCAGGCTCGGGCTCCGATTTGGCCAGCCTGCAAATGACCGCAAAAGAAGACGGCGATGACTTTATCTGCAATGGCACAAAAATCTGGACGACCCATGCCCAGCACGCCAATTGGATTTTCTGTCTGGTCCGCACGGACAATTCCGACATCCCACAAAAAGGCATCACTTTTCTGCTGATTGATATGAACACGCCCGGCATAACGGTTGATCCCATCACTATGTTGACAGGAGAGCACATTCAAAATCAGATTTTCTTTGAAGGTGTGCGTGTACCCAAAAAGAATGTCGTCGGCAAAATCGGGAATGGTTGGACCGTTGCCAAATATCTGCTCCAGTTCGAACGTGGCAATGCTTATGCGCCCAAGCTCAAAGGCCATCTGAATAAAATCCGCGCCCTCGCCACAGATGAACAGGGGTCCAACGGGGGCGTTCTCGCAAAAAATGCTGACTTCCAAGCCAAACTCAATGAGGCTGAAATAGAAATCATCGCCATTGAATATACAGAACACCGTGTCTTGTCGGAACTTTCCCAAGGGGGCGCGCCTGGCGCGGCAAGCTCTATGCTGAAAACACGCGGGACGGAGATGAGCAATCGCCTAACGGAACTTGGTATTGAGGCGTTGCACTATTACATCGCGCCGTTCCAACCGCACATGACGAGCCCTGGCGGCCCCGTGTTGCAAGCACCAGACATTGCGGGCAACAAGCACGCCATCGGACCGGACGCAGGTGTAACCGTGATGCCTAAATATCTGAACGACCGCGCCGGGCCGATCTATGCGGGCTCGAACGAAATCCAACGCAACATCATGTCGAAAGCTGTGCTGGGATTTTAGAAAAGGCTGTCAACCACGCGTTCCACCAACGCGCCACCAACCCAGGAAAACACTGGAATGCCGAGGTACAAGGAGAACTTACCAATCGTGGGCAAGTCAATCGGCCATTCTGGTGTTTTCTCAAGACGACCCTCATAGGCTATGAAACCCGTCAGGCGCTGCGCAACTTCCACATTCGAAGCCTTGTCCGACATCAGTTGGTTNTTTAACTGAACGATGAGGCTACGCACCTCGCTCAGTTCCTGTCTTTTTACGGCGGAAATTTTCCTGTGCATGCCTGTCAACGGNGTAAACAGCGTTGCAAATGCCACCACAAAAATTCCAAAAAGAAACGGTGCTAAGCCACGCGCTTCGATAGCTTCATTAAGAAAAAATAACAGGCCGATTGCAGAGCCAACACTCCACAGAAAACAACGACGCAATGCCATACGGTTAAAAGGAGCTAGGTTTTCTGGATGAAACAAATCTATCTTCAAGTGCGCTTTGCGTAGATCGCGCATGAAACGCTCATCNGAAATCGTAAAGTATCCGCTCTTTCCAATGACCGCAAAATTGATCGGTACAAAAACCAAGAACCACGCTGCTGGTATTTGTTGAAACCATGGCAACAAGTTTCCCTGCTTCAACCTGAGAATATCCGCCGCTCCCGGGATACTGAGAACCACAACGAGAAAGCCGAGGACATAAAAGGCCACGCCAAAAAGCACTCCGCGACGTACACGGTCTTTCTGGAACGCAAGCCATTCCTCGGCAAGTTCATCTGGGTCTCTCCCAACCACTTGCGCTGCCTGTTTTAGATCGTACTCTTCATGCACAACCGCCCACGAAGAACCGCTTACCCCGAACCCAGTCAAAAGAGACGTAACGAAGGCCGCCCATGTGTAGGGATCAAATCCAAATGTCAAAACAACATCAGGAATACCACCTGCACCAATCAACTCATAAACACCGGTCGCCAATGCTAGAAGATAGAAACTCGCGAACATGAAAGTCGCGACGATTAACGCGGCGAGCCATGGGCGCCCACCCAAGGCTTGAACCAACCTCTGATCCCAAAACAAAATGAATTTGTCGGGCATCCGTTCGCGAGATGTTGTCATGTATCAGCCCTACCTAATCCGGTGACCAATGCTCTTGTAACATGGTCGACCAAACCGGGCTGATCTGCTGCCCCCATACTGTCGGCATTAAACCCGGAATCGATCAATAGGGTCGCAAGTCCGTGAACCGTCGCCCAAGCCGCTATTGTATCAGCGTCAAGCGTGCCACCTGTCGCGCCTAAATCAGCCCTGCGCTTTCCCACTGCATCTCTAATCATAGTCAGGCTTTTCGCCGACGTCTCAAGCAAGTCTGGATAATTTAGTTTGTCCCCAACCAGAGGACCAAACATCAAGCGGAAGCGACCAGGATGAGCGGTTGCAAAAGCGACATATGCTTGGCCTAACGCGACGAGAAGATCGCCACTCTCCGAAACGTTCTCGCTTGTCTCCGCCATACCAAATGCCAGATCGCGAAACCCTGTTTCTGCCACGGCAGCCAGCAACGCCTGCTTGTCTGGAAAATGATGATAGGGCGCCGTTTGCGACACCCCTGCTTCCCGCGCCACGCCGCGCAGCGACAGAGCCATCACGCCCTCTCTCTCAACAATAGTGGTCGCAGCGCCAATGAGAGCCGTGCGCAGGTCGCCATGATGATAGGAACCGGACGTCCCCTTTTTTTGCTTTGCCATACACATTTTTCCGTCGCTATCTTGACATTGTCAAGTTAAGTCATATCTTAACATTGTTAAGATATGTATTGCACCGCTAAAAATATGGAAAAAGTGAAGGAAACAGCCATGTTCGAAGACAGACGACAGTTCTTGAAACAAGCAGGTGGCGCGACAGCAGCGGCGGCTCTGGGCCTTTCCAGCCTCAGCGGAAAACCCGTTAAAGCCAGCATAGTGCAACCCGCCCCCCCCGATTGGCTCTCCCTGGCGGGAACTTCAATTCACGAGACGCAACCAACAGAGCTCACCATTGAGGGTCGGTTGCCTGCACGGATGCGCGGAACTCTCTTCAGAAATGGCCCGGGGCTTTTCGAGCGGGACGGCGTGCGCAAAACCAACTTGCTGGATGGTGATGGCCTTGTGCAGCGCCTTCACTTCCAAGACGGCAAAGCCGTGCATCAATCCCGTTTTGTACGAACCGAAAAATATGTTGAAGAAGAAGCTGCCGGTCGTTTCACCTACGCCACCTGGACCACGCGCGCACCGGGTGGTTTCCTCAACAACCTAGGCGGCAGCAACTTCAAGACGCAGGCAGGTGTCACCACCTATCAGGTCAACGGGCGCCTTTTCGCATTGGACGAGGTGAGCCCCATCTACGAACTCGACCCACAAACCCTGGAAACAAAGGCACCTGTTCTATCAGGCATGGACGTGGCCGCCGCCACAAAAGCACACACTAAACTAGATTCAAAAACCGGTGACTGGATTGTTATGGGTGGTGAGTTTGGACCATCAATGAAATTGCACGCCGCCATTCACCACAGAGATGGGCGCATCACAAGCCTGCCTCCTGTTGCCGCACCTCGGCAGGTTTACACACATGATTTCTTCGCCACTGAGAACTATCTGCTTGTGAACCTGCATCCGGCAGAACTGGGGCTCGCTTCATTCTTGTCAGGCATGTCCAGCTTTACAGACAGCTTCAACTGGAACCCCAACAATGGCAATCTGATAGCCATTATCCCAAAAGATGGCTCCGCCGCACGCTTCGTCGAAGCACCGGCAAGCTGGATGTGGCATGCCGCCAACGCTTATGAGCACGACAATACGATTATCGCCGACTTTATCGGATATGAAGACCCCGGCCACTTCATTGGGGACGAGCCCGCATTTTCCACCATCATGAGTGGGCAACGTGGCAACAGCGGTGCGCCCGGTCTCATGCGCCGATATGTCATCAATTTACAGAAGAATTCTCTGAGAGAAGAAATTGTCGCCCAAGGTGGTTTTGAATTCCCAGCTATCAACTCTCTCGAAGCCTGTCACAATCACCATATGGTCTATGCGACGATGGGAGATGGTATGAGCATTTTTCATTCAGGCCTCGCAGCCATCAACGTGGAAAACGGGGAGTTTTCCCGCTTTGACTTCGGAGATAAACATTATGTTGGTGAACCGGTGTTCGCGCCCGATCCCTCCAACCCTTCAAATGGATGGCTCGTAACACAGGTATTGGCGGGCGAAACAGGCACCAGCTTCTTCGCCATATTCGATGCAGGCCACGTAAATGCTGGACCCATCGCCAGGGCACACCTCACGCACCATCTGCCCATCAGTTTTCACGGAAGTTGGAGCCCCGCCTAACCTTCCCGAAAGGCCTTCCTCATGATATGCCCACCCCACCGACATAAAAGCAAACTGGGGTGGTCATCATGGAACTCGAGACAGCACTAAAGAAAAGAAAATCAATCCGCGTCTTCAAGCCGAGCCCTGTGTCACGCGCGCAAGTCGAAAAGCTTCTATCCGTCGCTGCCCTTTCCCCCTCCGGCACAAATGTTCAACCTTGGAATGTCTACGTGGCCATGGGGCCAGCACGTGAACGACTGACCCAAGAGCTTCTGGCCTACCGCGAAACCAACCCTCAAGATGGCGGCAAAGAATGGCCGACCGGCGACAAGCGCGTTGAACCTTACATCAGCCGCATGCGCGCACTTGGCAAAGAGATGTACACGCTGCTCGAAATTCCCAAAGGCGACAAGAAAGCCAACTGGAACCAATGGGGCCGCAATTACGAGTTCTTTGACGCGCCGGTTGGTTTAATCTTCACAATCGACAAAGATCTGGACCGCACGAACTGGCTCGACATTGGCATCTTCATCCAGTCGCTCATGTTGGCGGCAACCGCCGAGGGCCTCGACACATGCGCACAAGGCGCCTGGAACCAATTCTACAAAGTGACCAAGTCAGTACTTGAAATTCCCNACAANGANTATGTCGTCTGCGGCATGTCCCTTGGCTATGCTGACGAAACAGCGGCGGTGAACACACTTGTCTCAGAACGCGAACCCGTTTCCAGTTTCGCGGTTTTCCACGAAGACTAAAATCACCCTCGCGTCACGCTGGAAATTTTGTCAATTCCGCCATCGCCGCTATGCTCCCGCTCAAAACAACAGGGAGACAGAGACAATGGCGGAATACAAGCGCCCCTTGCCAGAGCCGACACCAGAGACCCAGCATTTTTGGGATGGGTGCCTTGACGGTGAATTGAAACTTCAAAAATGCGATGCGTGCCAGAAAAGCTACTTCCCACCGCGCGCCTTCTGTCCAGCTTGTGGCTCACGCGACGTCAGCGTTTATACCGCCAGCGGTGAGGCAACACTCTACTCCTATGTGATCAACCATCGCCCCCGCCCTGACATGGGCACGGAGCCGCATTCTATTGCTGTGGTTGAACTGGCCGAAGGCCCGCGCATGATGACGAATGTCGTCGAGTGTCCACAAACACCCGAAGCACTTGTTTTGGACATGGCACTCCAAGTCACGTTCGAAAAAGCGAGCAACACAATCAACCTGCCAAAATTCAAACCTGCCAATTCCAAAAAAGCAGGAACGATGACATGAAACAGAAATCTGTAGCCATTGTTGGCGCTGCCGAGACAACAAAACTCGGCAAAATTCCAGACATGTCGCAAATCGGCTTGCATGCAGATGCCGCACTCAATGCCATGGCAGATGCAGGCTTGAAGCCATCTGACATTGATGGTGTAGCCACTGCAGGTGAAAGCCCCACGGAGACAGCACACTATCTGGGCATCACACCCAAATGGGTTGATGGCACCAGTGTCGGAGGCTGTTCGTTCATGCTGCATGTGCGCCATGCTGCAGCTGCCATCAATGAAGGGCTGTGCTCCACGGTGCTCATCACCCATGCGGAATCTGGCAAAAGCCGTGTTGGCGCCCGTCGTTTTTCACGCAGCCCCGAAAGTCTGCAAGGACAATTTGAGGTGCCCTACGGCGTCACCAGTCCGCCAACCATGTTCACCATTCCGGTCCTGCGCTACATGAAGGACCTGGGCGTTAGCCAAGAACAATTGGCCAACGTCGCCGTTGTTCAACGCGAATGGGCAGGAATGAACCCACGTGCAAGCTTCCGTGATCCAATCACCGTCGATGATGTATTATCGAGCCGCATGATTGCCTACCCGTTCCGGCTGCTCATGTGCTGCCTGGTCACAGATGGTGGCGGGGCACTCATCCTCACAAGTGCCGAACGCGCAAAAGATATGCCTCAAAAACCGGTCTACATTTTGGGTACGGGCGAAAGTGTCGAAACACCCATGATCAGCCAGATGGAAGATTTCACCTCCTCCAAGGCTTTTAGGGTTTCTGGCAAACAGGCTTTCAGTGAGGCGGGCATCACCCACGATGAAGTAGATCACCTCATGATCTACGATGCTTTTGCGCATCTGCCGCTTTATGGGCTTGAAGATCTGGGCTTTTGTGGTCGTGGCGAAGCTGCTGACTTTGTCTGGGAACGCAATACCGCTCCCGGCGGCAAACTTCCTATGAACACCAATGGTGGTGGCCTCTCCTATATGCACTCAGGCATGTATGGCATGTATGCACTGCAAGAGAGTGTGCGCCAGATGCGTGGGCAAGCCCCGGCACAGGTGGCAAATGCCAAGACATCCGTCTGTCACGGCGTCGGCGGCATGTTTGGTGCTTCGGGCACGATCATCTTCTCTAACGAAGCCCCTTAAAGGTTCCTTCAAAACACAAAAAGCCACCTNCGTTCTCACGTGGGTGGCTTTCGCATTTGTAAGTAGAAGTTATCGACGGTTGACCCGACGGCGCAATCCCTGAGGCACAAAATCAGCATCCAACAAGTCGACGGCACCAAAATTTATACCTTCTTCCTCGTTCTTTAAATTCTGAACGACATAGCGTCCCTCATTAAGATCATAAACAACGTCGGAAGCATTGAAGCAGGTAGGCACATCATAATATTGAATCAAGTGCGCTTCCTGAACACGCCACAGGCCACCTCGCGCATCATACAATTCGCTAGCTGCCAGGTTCCAACTGTCTTCATCAAAATAATTGACGCGACGGGAATAGACATGCCGGTTAGCAGCTTTCAATTCCGCCTCCACCTTCCAGACCCGGTGGGCTTCATAGCGCACGTGGTCCTGATTAATGTGCCCTGCTAGAACAATGTCCGAATAGGTCAAAGTCGGAGAACTTAGGCGGTAAGAATTATAGGCAATGTATTTCTCTTCCTTGCCCACAATTGTCCAGTCATAACGATCTGGCGGGCCAGAAAACATGTCGAAATTATCAGCCGTCGACATTGCATCGGAGTAAAGTTGAGGATTGTCATAGGAAACGGCTGTCGTGCGCTGAACGTTCGGCACGGAGGTCGTGCGCCCAACAGTGTACTGCCAGGATTTTCGTTCCTCCAAAGAAGGATCAATAGTTTCGTGCACCAAGAGCAGTTGCCCGGCGCGCCGTGCAGGGCTCAACGTTTCCTGAATATATTTCAGAGAAATATTGCCCAGCTCGGACAGTGATTGAACATTTGGATCAGCATAAGAAAAAATCAACTCATCACGAACACGAATTGGCGTAAAAGTACCTGTTCTCGTTGGTGCTGCTGAGGCAAACGTCCGACGAACCTTGTGACCTCGGAACCTTAGATTATGGTTCCAGACCAATTCGACACCGCTTTGAGGAATGGGAAACGGCACGCCGCGGACAACACCAGAAACCTGGTTGCCATCGTCGGAAATTGCACCAGTCACCGCATTTGCGCGAGTGGCATCATAAATCGACTGCGGAAACGCACAGCTTCTGCGCGTTGGATACACATCCATTTTGTAGGACGGGTAAAGCGTCAGGAGCGCTCTTTGGCCTTCTGTCAAATGCGCTTCATGAGCGTCTGCATTGGCGGCAGTGATCGATTGCATCAAACGATCTTCCGAAAATGGATCGGGATAATGACCGCCGGTAAAAGTAACACCATCCGGAACGTCAGCAAGACCACCGTCCCACGCAGGAATTGACCCATCGGCATTGCCAGCCATTTCTGCGCCCATAGGCGTCAAATCGCGCCCCAAACGATCAGCTTCTGCCTCTGGCACACCGGCGACCGCAACCGTCGCCGAACTCAATGCAACAACAAAGGAAACAACAACACTCTTCACAATAGCTCTCCCCCAAAGAAATAAATATGCTTTACTAACACTGCCGCACATGAAGAGACTTGGCTAGCTGAAAATAGACCATACTTCCACGGCAGCAAAAGAAGACAGTACCCGGGGGAAAGTGCGTGCGTTTTGTAGAGTTAATTTTTTTCAAATTGAGAGTGTTAATCCTTCTGGCTCTCGGTGTTTTCACTGTGATCATGGGTACGTATGCGGTCCAACTTAAAATGGACGCAGGCTTTTTCAAACAGGTACCAACACAACACCCTTACATTCAAACATTTTTCGAGTACCAGGACGAAGTGCCCGGCGCCAATCTCATTCTCGTCGCTGTGCGGGCGCGCGATGGCGACATTTGGGATGCAAATTTCCTCAAGACACTTCATGCCGTCACCGAGGAAGTCACCTTCTTACCCGGTGTTCGCCGCACGAAAGTGCGGTCTCTCTGGTCGCCCCTGACCCGGGTCACGGAGAACACAGAATTTGGCATTCAATCCGACCAAGTAATACCCTCCGACATCACCCCTGACGCGTTGAGCCCGGAAACGATAGAAGGCATTCATGATCGCGCCATGAACGGTGGTCACCAAGGAACCTTGTTTGCCAATGATGACAGCGGCGCGCTGGTTATAGCTGAACTGCAGGAAGTAGATCCACGCACTGGTGAACGCCTGGATTATCTGGACTTGGCGGCCAGGTTGGAAGCGCAAGTGCGAGACGCGTTTCAGTCCGATACAACGAGAGTTGAAATCATTGGCTTTGCAAAGTTCGTTGGGGATTTGGCTGATGGCGCAAGCGACGTACTGATCTACTTTGCGTACGCTTTTCTGCTCACGGCGCTCGCGGTCTACGCTTACATTCGCTCCACATGGCTTGCAGCGCTGGCCGTCTTTTGTTCACTCGTCTCCGTCGTCTGGCAGTTCGGCCTGCTCAACATAATGGGTTTCGGATTAGATCCATTGGCGGTGCTTGTGCCTTTTCTGGTGTATGCGATCGGCGTTAGTCACGGCGTTCAGCAAATCAATCTCATTGCATCAGAAGTAAGCGACGGTGCCACATCAGAAGCAGCCGCCAGAACCACTTTTTCAAAGCTATTAATACCGGGCTCAATGGCTTTGATCACAGATCTGGTTGGCTTTATGACGCTCTATTTGATCCCGATTGATGTCATTCGCGAACTGGCCATCATGGCGTCTCTGGGCGTTGCTCTAAAAATCATTACCAACCTCATCATGTTGCCGCTTTTGGCGACTTATCTACCGCAAAACCCCACCTATGCTTTCACCTACCGCCGCATTCGTGTACGCCGTGAAGCCGCCATGCGGTTCTTGGCGCAGGTAGCAAAGCCCCGCAACTCAGCCATTGTTCTGATCGTCTTTACCGGGCTTCTATGTACTGCCATCTATCAAACCCGCGAGCGCCACATTGGCGACCTCACATCGGGTTTTTCTGAACTATGGCCGGGCTCACGTTACAACGTCGATACGGCATCCATTGTAGGAGATTTTTCAATCTCTGTTGATGCTCTCGTCATCGTCGTCGAAACGCCTGAGGATGGCTGCGTGGATTATCCCACCATGCAGATAGTGGATCGTTTCTCTTCCCACATGGACAATGTGGAAGGTGTCAGCTCCGTTCAATCACTTTCACGCTCGGCCAGAACAGTCGCTGCCATTTGGCGCGAAGGAAATCTGAAGTGGCAAGATTTGCCGCGTTCCACATCAGGCCTGATACGTACTACATCACATGTAGAGCCAAGCACCGGCCTCCTGAACGAGACATGCCGAATTCTGCCCATCATCGTNTATATGGAAGATCACAAAGCGACATCCATCACGCGGGTNATCTCAGCTGTCGAAAGTTTCAGCGCGACGGATGAAAAACTAATTGAACGAACAGATATGCGCATTCGCCTTGGCATGGGCGGCGTGGGTGTTATGGCTGCCACCAACCAAGTAATTGAGAGCTCCGAACTGCCCATGTTATTGTGGGTCTATATTGCCATCATCGTGCTGGTTCTCATCGCTTACCGAGATTGGCGCGCCGTTATCTGCTGTTGCATGCCGCTCTTGCTGGCGACCTTCCTAGGTTATTGGTTTATGACCTGGATCGGCATTGGTTTAAAAGTTTCAACGCTGCCCGTTTTGGTTCTGGCGACAGGGATCGGCGTTGACTACGCCTTTTACATTTATAGCCGCCTGCAGATTTTCCTGGATCAAGGCAAAAGTCTGGCGGAGGCCTATACGCTGGCACTTGAGCAAATCGGCGTCGCAGTGGTCTTTACGGCAATCACACTTGCCGGTGGCGTAGCAACCTGGGCCTCTTCCAGTCTGAAATTACAAGCGGACATGGGAATATTGTTGGCCTTCATGTTCATGATCAACATGGTTTCTGCTATTTTGGCTCTGCCAGCCTTCGCCGTTACGCTTGACCGACTGGTGCCACGCCGTCAGATTGTTCAGCAACAAACTTAACGGCAAAGGTTGAGCAGAATGATTGACGAGAAGACCACTGAAGAAGGGCTCTCAAGACCCTTTGACATCACACCCGCTCACCCCATCTGGCAGCAAATGGAACGGGGTGTTCAGATCATTTTGGGCTTCTCCCTACTTACTGTTTTTCACTTCCTTGGTGAAAGCTGGGGGCAACCGAACGTGCCTTATACTCAAATATTCCCAGCCATCGGCACTGTTGGAATTGCCTTCATTTATAGCCTTCTCATCACACCTGTAGCTGGCTATTTTGGCATGGTATTGCGGGCATTCACACCTCTGCCTCACTACCGCATTAATCAGATAAGAGCCGTCATATTCAACATCATGCTCATAAGCCTAGTGGTTGTTTTTTTCGTGGAAGCAACATATTTCATCGGCATACTGATGGAGGCAACCGGCATCGACCCGACCCTGCCGTCTAGTTGGGAACACAGTCTTAACAGAATTGACGCCCAAGGAGACAAGCCATGAATTACAAAAACATTGAAGTCAATCCGGTTTCCGGCGCGCTCGGCGCAGAAATTGAGGGTGTTGATCTTGGCGCTGATCTCGACAATGAAACCTTTGATGACATTCATCAGGCATTTCTGGATCACCAGGTCATTTTTTTTCGTGAACAAAATCTATCCCCGGAAAAACAAATCGGCTTTGGCAGGCGTTTCGGCTCGTTGAACATACATCCTTATGTGAAGGGCATGGAGGCGCACCCCGAAGCAATGGAGATCATCAAAGAACCAGAAGAAAAGCTCAACTTCGGCGGCGGCTGGCACTCCGACATGTCTTTTCAGGAAGAGCCTGCACTCGGCTCAATTCTCCATTCCGTAGAAGTTCCAGCTTTTGGCGGCGACACATTGTTTGCCAGCCAGTATCGCGCTTACGACGCCCTATCAGAAGGCATGAAAGAAATGCTAGACGGCATGACGGCCATCCATACAGCTGAACGAGAGTATGGCAACAAAGGCCACTCCGCCTCCGACAGATCATCAATGGCAATCAACCAGGCTGGCGATGATGTGCCAAAGTACGAGCACCCAGTGATCCGGACACACCCAGAAACCGGCCGCAAAGCGCTCTACATCAACTCAGCATTCACCATGTACTTTANGAACATGACGCGGCGCGAGAGCAGGCCGCTGCTCAATTTCCTGTTTGACCATTGCACTCAGGAACAGTTCACCTGTCGCTTTCGCTGGACAGTCGGCGCTGTCGCCTTTTGGGACAACCGCGCAGTGCAACATTATGCGCTCAACGATTATCACGGCCAACGCCGACACATGCGGCGCGTAACGATCAACGGGGACCGCCCACGTTAAAGACACCATCTCTCGATTTTGTGAAGCGACAGTGAGCCTCAGATTGTTAGGTTGAGCTAACCGAGAGAGGAATGCCGCGTGGAATCAATTTATTACGTTTTGACTTGGGCCTGTCACCGCCGCTGCAAACATTGCTACGACACGCGGTTCAAACCCTACGTCCGCGACGGATTGGAAGAAGTTCTCTCAGAAAGCGATGCGCACTTTCGCAAGGTGATCGCAAACTTGCCCGATACGATGCTCTACAAGGACCCAAAACATCTGGGCTCAGATGGAGAACCGGAAGCCCGCCTCGGGCGCATCATTNTGGCTGGTGGCGAAGTCCTCATAAAGCCTGTTCGAGANCGCCTCTTTTATCCGGCCCTTGACGCTGTGAATGAAAAATATGGCCCCAAGGGAGTGCGCCTCTCCATTCAAACAACAGGTGATCTGGTCACCCCAAAAATCATTGATGAAATGCTGGAGCGCAATGTCTGGATGATTGCGATTGCGGGCATGGATGATTTTCACGTTGGCATGGAAGGCGACAAACGCTTGCCGCTGGTCGAAAAACTCACCACCATGTTTGAAGCCGCTGGCATACAAGCCGTGCCAGACCGGGCAAGTGGTCGCGATCACTTGACCGAAGACGGACCCTTCTATTTTTTCTTCGGTGCCCAACCAGAACAATGGATCGGAGAACTTTGGCCACGAGGCCGCGCGTGGGAAAACTCACTTTCACAAGCAACAATGGAAACAAACTTCTGTGCCAGACAATCAGGCGGCCAGAACTTCCTGAACTATGGGCTTGCGGGATCAGAAGTGGCCATTGAACCGGATGGTTCCGTCTATCCCTGTTGCCTCAAAACCAAAGTACCTATTGGTAATGTGGCAGAAGAACCGCTGACGGAAATTCTCGACAGCCTAAAAGGTCATCCCATTTTTGAGGCGCTAAACGAAGGTGCACCAGACCGCATGGGGCTCCAACACGGATGGTCGAAAGAACGTTTCTTTGACGCATCTCACACCCAACTGCCAAACGGTGAGCCCTTTGCGAACCTTTGCATCGGCTGCGACAAGTTCCATGAAGACATCATGGAATCTGTCATTCGCGGACTAACAGCTGAACGGCAAAGCAAACGTCTTCAATCTACCAGTTAGAGGCCAGCTACCACCCCATACGGGCATCAAGGCTCCACGTATCATCGCTGCGAAACGCGAGAAGCACCAACGTGGCTGCAAACACAGTGAAAGACGGAAAGAACAAAAGGTTGCGGGTTTCTTCAGTCAGCAGATAGAGCCCGAGTGGATCCGCAATATATTTCCAAATGGCCAGCACCCCTAAACCCCACACCCACTCAGACCTATCTGCGGAAAAATGGGTGTTACAAACCGAAACCTCCCAGAAATCCTCACGAAACAAGGGTTTGTTCTTCTATCAAAAATTCCTCAGCGGCACCTTGACGCTTACCATGAGGATAACTAGGTACTAGACCAACTGGTCGGTTTGCTGGGAACCCGAACATGGCTGAACGCGAAAACACATCTACGTCTGAAGACGTGCCTTCATTAAAGGCGCCTGACGCACGTCACATTCGTGGCGAGCGAACACGACGGGCTTTGCTTGATGCTGCGTTTGAAGAAATCCACCTGAATGGATATCGGTCAGCGAGCCTGAACGACATTCTGAAGGCCGCAGGCTGCACCAAGGGGTCGCTCTACCATCATTTCCCAGACAAACATGCGCTTGGCCTTGCCGCCATCGCCGACAATATTGACCGTTTCATTGACGTCAATTGGATCGCGCCCCTCAAAACGACAGACAATCCAATCGACTGCATCAGGCAAATCGTTGAAAGACACATTACTGGTAAAATTTATTCTGACGTGCGCCTTGGGTGCCCTGTCCAGAACCTCAGCCAGGAAATGTCTGGGCTCGACGAAGATTTCCGTTCTTATTTGCAATCAGTTCAAGACAGATGGCGCACGGCCCTGTCCGATGCTCTAGCGCGCGGACAAGAGAATGCTACGGTGAAAGCCGACCTGAACACCAACGCTGTTGCAACAATGATCATTGCAACACATCAAGGCACAATTGGCCTTATCAAGACCGCACAAAACGCCTCCGTTGGAGCGGTCTGCGGCGAAGCTCTTTTTCAATATCTCGATAGTCTGCGTGGCACAGGCCAACCCTCCATTGGCCAAACTTCAAACAATCAGAACGCAGAAAAACAAAACCCCAAAACTCTCAATAAGGGACAAGTATCATGAACAATGGATGGGTGGTCTCCTACGCCAACTGGGTCATTAAGCTAAGGTGGCTCGTTGTAATCGTGGCAGCTTTTGGTGCGCTTTCCATGGCCTATGGCGGCCAATACATAAAGTTTTCAAACGACTATCGGTACTTCTTCACTGACGAGAACCCAAACCTTCAGGCGTTCGAACAATTAGAGCGAACCTATACCAGTCCCGACACAATCCTCTGGGTTTTAAAGCCTCATGAAGGTCGAGCAACTGAGCGCGACATCCTGGCTATTGTTCAGGAAATCACAGAACGCGCCTGGCAGACGCCTTATTCCATTCGCGTGGACTCTATCACTAACTATCAGCACACGACTGCCTTAGAAGATGATCTTTATGTCCGTGACCTAGTCATTGATCCAACTGTCGCCGACCCAGACGAAGTGCATCGCATCGCATCATCAGAACCGGCTATTGCAAAGCGCCTCATCTCTGACGACGGCACAACAACCGCAATCGTCGCAACGCTTAAATTGCCCAAAGATGACGTGCAGGCAAACTCTCGTTCTGTTGCCCATGCACGCGAAATCTTAGCTGATATTCGGGAACGTTTTCCGGACATTCGCATTGAGCTGACCGGGTCAGCCATGTTGTCGACATCCTTCTCGGAAGCGGCAACACGCGACCTTTCAACACTCACCCCCGGCATGTATTTGGTGCTCGCCATCACGGTCTGGATCCTCATCCGGTCCATCAGTGGCACGATCGCAACCCTCCTTGTGGTCGGCCTATCTGCGACAGCGGCGATGGGCTTTGTTATGGGCTGGATGGGCGTCAAATTGACACCCCCTTCTTCCGGCGCTCCCACCATCATCCTCACCATTGCTGTTGCAGACTCCATTCACATATTAGTCACGACGCTCGTTGCCATGCAAAAAGGCATGACGAAAAACGAGGCAATTGTCGAAAGTATGCGGGTAAATTGGCAACCTGTATTCTTAACCTCGGTCACAACGGCTATCGGTTTTGCCAGCCTCAATTTTTCTGACGCACCTCCCTTCCGTGACCTCGGCAACACAGCAGCTGTTGGTGCCTTAGTTGCATGGGCTCTATCCATCACCTTCCTCCCCGCACTTATGGCCATCCTACCAGTAACGGCAAAAACCTCGCTGACGCGTCAAAGTGAGATGATGGAGAAATTTGGCGAGATGGTTATTCGCAATCGTCGTGCATTACTCGTAATCATGACCCTAACCATGGTCGGTTTTGCATCACTGCTGCCACAATTTCGGTTCAACGACCGGTTTGTTGAATACTTTGACGAACGCATGGAATTCCGCGTGGCCAGTGACTGGGCCTCTGACAATCTCACCGGCATCTATCAAATCAGCTACTCGCTGTATGCGGGCGATGCAGGGGGCATTTCAGACCCTGATTATCTGCGACGCCTGGAAGCCTTCGCCAACTGGGCACGCACGCAACCAGAGGTGGTTCACGTTTCAACCTTCACAGATGTCATTAAACGCGTGAACAAAAGCATGCATGGCGACGATGAAGCCTATTACCGTGTGCCCGAAGAACGCGCCATGGCAGCACAATTCCTGCTGCTCTATGAAATGTCGCTGCCTTACGGACTGGACCTTAATGATCAGCTCAATGTGGACAAGTCAGCAACAAAACTGACGCTCACGCTCACAGATGTCTCAACAGAAGAAATGAAAGGCCTGATCGCTCGTGCAGACGACTGGCTCGTCACGAATGCACCG
>JGI24723J26617_10000730_pt1 | contig 31085 bp, 30 predicted proteins | sample Cruoilmetagenom6_FD_26617 | JGI IMG/M metagenome (IMG submission 26617) | reverse complement strand
ACGCAGTCGAAATCGAAAGAGTCCGGTCAAGGTCACATCCCGTTCAGATAGCAAATTGCCTCTTTACACGATCATGATCCCGCTTCTGCGCGAAGCAAATGTTTTGCCAATTCTTGTCACGGCTTTGCAAAAACTTGACTACCCTCCGTCGAAACTTGATATCAAGCTCATTCTTGAGGCCACTGACCAAGCCACCATCGAGGCCGCGAAAAAAATGCGATTGCCGGGGAATGTTGAGCTCATAATTGTCCCTGCCTCCCTGCCCACCACCAAGCCAAAAGCGTGCAACTATGCCCTTGCCTTTGCACGCGGCGAGCTGCTTGTGGTTTATGATGCGGAGGATATTCCCGGGCCCGGCCAATTGCGCGAAGCGGTTGAAGCTTTTGATCGTGGCGGCGAGCTGCTCGCCTGCCTGCAGGCTCCCCTTGCCTATTACAATTGGACTGAAAATTGGCTCACGCGCCATTTCGCCATCGAATATGCTGCAATTTTCGATTTGCTTTTGCCAACCCTTGCCCGGTTCTCCCAACCCTTCCCTCTCGGAGGGACCTCAACTCACTTCCGCACCTCAATACTTCGATCAATTGGTGCATGGGACCCGTTCAATGTGACCGAAGATGCAGACCTTGGCATTCGCCTGCACGAAGCAGGCTATAAATCGGACGTGCTCTCCACCCCCACTTTGGAGGAAGCCAATTGCCAAACCCGCAGTTGGGTGCGCCAACGTTCGCGCTGGCTGAAAGGATGGATGCAAACTTATTTTGTTCGAATGCGACGGCCCCGCCGCGCCATACGACAACTTGGGGCAATGGGCTTTTTGACGTTTCAGGTTGCCATTGGAGCCTTTATTCTCTCCGCCCTGTTGCACCCATTGTTCTACATCGCGATTTTTTACGCGATCACTTTCGATGCTGAGCAATCTGCTAGCTTGGGCATGGCCATGTTGTTTTTCTTCAATGCCAGTGTTTTGCTTTTGGGCTTTAGTGCCACAATGTTAGCTGGCCTTGCTGGTGCGTACGCACGCGGACTAACGGGCTTAGGCGCACACGTCCTTACTATGCCACTCTATTGGCTTCTGATCTCCTTCAGTGCCTATCGCGCCGTCTTTCAGCTTATATTCGAACCTCATGTCTGGGAGAAAACCGACCACGGCTTGAGCAATATGACAGAAAAGCAACTTGTAACAGCCCGGCGAGATGCATATAAGCCAGGCTTCCCGCCAAAATAAACGTTCAATTAACACTCTGCAGATTACGCTACTAAAGCGGGTGGTATCGCTTTGTTGCGCTCATTGGGTGAAGCNGCGCGTTGAGTATTGCCAATGTCCATCACGATCCCNGACTTCGATTTATCGACGCTTTCTTTTCTTATCGTCGACGACAATCATCATATGATTTCTATTTTGCGCGAAGTGCTGCGGGCATTTGGCGCCACGCAGATCCACGGTGTGCGCGACGCTGCCGATGCTTTTGAGCTCACGCGCACAACACCTGTCGACATAGCGATTGTCGACTACCTCATGGATACCTTAGACGGGCTCGATTTCACACGTCTTATTCGATCGGCCGAAGATAGTCCAAACCCTGAACTTCCGATTATCCTGCTCACTGCCTATACAGAATGGCACCGAGTGGCCGCTGCGCGGGACGCAGGCGCTACCGATGTAGTTCGCAAACCCGTTTCAGCGGAAATTCTGTTTCAAAGGATACAATCTCTCCTGAAAAGCAATCGAAAGTTCGTTAACAGTCAACGCTACATCGGCCCCTGTCGGCGTCGCAAACGTCGCGGTGAGTTCGAAGGAGAAGACCGACGGACGGGTGAATGACAAAACCGAAGCACCGGATTGGCATTTGCTAACTTTTCAGCAATTTTTTGATATTATTTTTGGATCACCCCTCAACTGCCGACCGCTTGTTGCATGTTCGGTACCCGCAATCGGTCACCCTCATGAACAATTGCGATCTTTCCAAATTGAATTTTCTGATTGTCGAGGACAGTCGTTTCAAGCTTTCGCTTGTGCGCCAACAATTGCGCACCTTTGATGCAGGCGAGATCTTTGAATGTCTGGACGGTGCTGAAGCTTTTGAAACATTGGCCACCAAGCGCGTTGACTTTGTCATTACAGACAGCGACATGAGCCCTGTCGATGGGCTTTCATTGGTCCGCCACATTCGGACAGGCGCACAGAGCCCTAACCCGGAAGTTCCCATCATTATTCTCGTTGAAAACCCCAGCTTGAACAAACTGACCGATGCCCGCGACATCGGCGCGACGGATGTGCTGAGTAAGCCCGTATCACCCAAAATGCTGTTTGATCGCATCCAAAACGTGATTAGAAACAATCGAACCTTTGTGCGCGCTGGAGAATTTGTTGGCCCTGACCGGCGACGTAGAAAGCCAGGAGACCGGAAAGAAGAAGAGCGGCGGCAACCTTAATCACCGCCACGCCTTAGTGAATTTATGCCAACGCCATCAGATTTCGAATCGCAAGGGTCATCAGCACCAAAGCCGACAACGCAAAGATGGAAAACCGTGCGACAACGATGTTCACAGTCCCTTGAACAAGCGAATGCACGATCCGTAAGCCAACATACGCCCATGCCAAACCAATGCTGACAGGATCAACCATACCTGCCAAATGCGTGTAGATCACCAATGCGTAGAACACAGTCGGTTGTTCATGCAGATGGTTATAATTGTCCGCGACACGCTGCACTTCTGACGGCAACAGCTTCGCCAATGCGCCGGGATGTTGTGCATCTTGTGGATCGACCTTGGCCGCGGTCATGGCCGGCATGCGGCGTGCATACATCCAAATCCAGACCACAAGCGACCAACTCACCAGAACGAGAATTGGTGTGAGAATTGTACTACCCATAGGGGTCCCTCCAGTTTTTAAAGCTGAAACTATAGACCGCGTCGGCTGCCATGCAACCCAGGCACGACTGATCAGCAACTGGTTTTTATTGTGCAGTGATCAATCTTCTGTCAGGCTCGCGCAATGGTAAAATAAAACGACACAAAACGGTTTTATCTGCGTCGCCCTATTCACGAGTGTGCGATGTGCGAGAGCATAGGGAATTTCAATTCCTTGAGCGATTTCGGCTTTGGCCGGAAAGTTTTGTTGGTCATTTTTCATGTCAAATTTCAATCGTTCAATAGGCCTCACGCCTGAAGTGCGTGTTGCCGTCTATTATTTTTTCTCAGCCATGAGCGTGGGGGCCGTGAACGGTTTTGCAGGCATCTGGTTTGCGTCAATCGGCATCCTGCCAGAACAGATTGGTGTTATCACCGCCGCTCCCGTAGTGGTCGTCCTCCTCGTTGGCTTCACCGCAGGTCGACTTGCTGATCTGTCGAGTGATTGGCGCCACACTATTGTCATAGGAGCAACTCTGTCAGGCCTTGCCCCCATCGCCCTCTTTTTCATCGACGGGTTTTGGAGCGTCTGTCTTATTTGGACACTGTGCGTCACCGCGCAAATGGCCACCTTGCCGATCATGGATGCCGCGGCCATTCGCATGGCCCGGCGGCGCGGCACGGATTTCAGCGTCTATTACGCATGGAAGACTGTCGGATATCTGCTGATGATATTTTTCTCTGGCTTATTGATCACGCACTTCGGCGTACCATTTTTCCTGCCGCTTTTTGTTGGCCTCTCAATCTTGCGTGGCATGGCGGCCTTTGCGCTACCTAAATTTCGTGAAACTCCCATCGCTCCTGCGGTCGCAAAACCAAAACCATCCATGGGCGCGGTCATCAAACCCTGGTTCATTTTGCCACTGCTCGGCTGGTCATTGGTTCATTGCACACACTTCGTTCAAAATGGATTTTTGGGCCTGCTTTGGAGCGAACAGGGCTTGTCTGCCAGCACCATTGGTTTGTTGATCGCGGCGAGTAGCATTGCAGAAACAGCCATGTTTTTGTGTTTCAAACGGTTTTCGAACAGGTTTCGGCCTGAGCACCTCATATTTGCATCCGCTATTGCCGGCGTTGCTCGTTGGGGTGCGCTCGCCTATTCCCCGGGCATAGCACTCCTCGTTCCCCTCCAGCTTCTGCACGCGTTCACCTACGCCATCGGGTTTCTCGCCTGCACGAACCTGATCGCAGATAAGACCGGCGAAGAAATAGCCGCTCAGGCACAGAGCTTCTTCACAGTCGTGCAATTTGGGGTCGCCATACCCGTTTTGGTGGGATTTGGATGGCTCGCGGGGACCTTTGGTGCCACAGCCTTTTTGGCCTCAGCCGGCCTTGCGGGCATTGGTGCTACATTGTTGATCATCTCTCTGATGCTAGAAAAGCGACCTGCAGCCAAAACTGATCAGACCTGAAAAATTGCAGCGAGTGAGAGGCATTGAGCGTCCGTATGAAGCTTGAGAAGCAGACGCTTTACCCCCGAGCGACACCCGTATTGTCTTTTTTAGTAGCGCTTTCCCATACTCATGCGCAAGATCCTGATTGAGAGTGCCCTGCGCTCAGGTGGCACCATATTTTCCGGGGGGAAAACAATGGGCCGATGGATCAAAATCCTGACTGTGGTCGTTGTCGTGATTGCGGGCGGCCTCTACGCCGCTGTAAAGATCGGAGGACCAGATCTGTTCTATCCACGCGTTGAGGGGGTTAATTTCGGGCCCACTTTGCTGAGTTTTGAGGATACAGATCCCGGCGACACAATCGGGGGCACAGTTACCCTTGGGCGCGCACCAGATGAAACGGGCATTGACATGTATATGGTCCATTGGGGCCTGGAAGTGGGCGAACCCGGTATTGCTGACGACGCAGGTAATGGCGACCATGATGGCAGTTGCAAAGGGTTCCGCGATACGGGCCATGTGGCCATGTCTCTGGTTTCCGAAGGGGGTGATCCGGTGACAATGGAAATCCCACAGGGAACAATTGTGCCAGCGGATGCGGTTTATTTTGTCGCTCACACGATCTACAGCGGTAGGCACAATCTGGCGAAATGCGTCCAGATCCCCATCGTAAACCGCACGAACTGACCAGGTGTTCAGCTTTTGATGATCAAATTTCCGTCAGATACTGGCGGAAGGCGCTGCCAGTGATAATGTGCGCCAATGAATGATCCAAAGCCGACACAAAGCTCAAATTTTCTCCTGCANCCTTTCAGTGACCCAGCGATCACCGCCAAGGGCGAACAGCGCGCGCATGTTGACTTGCAAAAACTCGAGACGCTTTGGTTCAACACAGGCACGCTCTGCAACATTGAGTGCGTCAATTGTTATATTGAATCGAGCCCGAAAAATGATCGGCTTGTCTATCTGACACTTGATGATGTGTCCGCCTATCTGGATGAAATCGAGCGAGATGAGTTGGGCACAGCCGAGATTGGCTTCACAGGCGGTGAACCTTTTATGAACCCTGAAATGGGCGCCATTTTGGAACACACGCTAGATCGGGGCTTTGACGCCCTGATGCTCACCAACGCTATGCAACCCATGTTGCGCCCCGCAGTTAGAGCACAGGTGGAAAAACTTGTTTCTAAGTTTGGCGATAAGCTCACCTTTCGGGTGAGCCTGGATCACCACACCGCCCGTCTGCACGACGAAGAGCGCGGACCAGGTGCTTTTGACAAAGCCATGGAAGGGCTCTCGTTCCTCTCAAACATTGGGGCCACTCTCAACATCGCTGGACGCACCTGTTGGGATGAAGAAGAAGATGCTGCGCGCACTGGCTACAGCCAGCTTTTTTTNAAAAACGATATCCACGTGAACCCAACCGACGCCGCGGCTCTCACCCTATTTCCAGAAATGGATGACAAAGCCGACGTTCCAGAAATTACCGTTGATTGCTGGTCCCTGTTGAATGTCGATCCGGCGACGATGATGTGTGCCACCAGTCGCATGGTAGTGAAACATAAGGGCGCAGATGCTCCCACCGTCGCTGCCTGCACGCTTCTTCCCTACGATGAAGGCTTCGCGATGGGCGCAGCGCTCAAAGAAGCCTCACGTGCTGTCGCTCTCAACCATCGACATTGCGCCAATTTTTGCGTACTCGGCGGCGGATCTTGCAGCGCGAACTCTTGAAACTCTCTTTTCTCCTCAATTTTCAACTTCCTGTCACTCTCTTGATACGGATCAATGTTCTCGANGTCATACAAGCGCAACATTGGAANACGAAAGGTGCAATGAGCACCTAAATTAAGGAGAGACGCATGAAAAAGGTCCTAATAGCCTCTGCTGCGGGGCTCCTTCTGCTGGCCGTACCGGCTCAAGCAGAAGTTTATATGCCCGGGCATGAAGTCGCAGAAGTCGTAATTGGAAATACCATCGAAGGGCAGTATCGGGAGTGTGGTGCTGCACGTAATGACTTCGTCGAATATTACGCACCAGATGGAAAAATCAGTGGCAAGGAACGCGCTTGTAACCAAGTTGGTGACTGGACGAACTATGGCGGCGCCTGGACCGTGGAAGGTGGCAAGTTTTGCGTCAATCTTGGCTCAGGTCGTACAGCCGGTTGCTTCGACTATGAGGCAGACGCCGAAGGTACATTGACACGTATCGGCGAGCCTGGCGTTGGCAATACAAACTTCAAAGTCTATGACGGAAATTCCGAAGGACTTTGAGGACGCCTAACAGCATGACGAAGTCCGGATCATTCTGGTCTTCGTCGTCCACCTCATGGAGCAAAAAGTGCCATCTGAAAGATGTGATCGCATTTTCTGACTTCCGCGAACTCAGGGTTGGCGAACAACCTTACCTCCCATAATCACATAACTAAGTGCATCTGCTTCTGCCAAGGACGCGATGTCTTCCAATGGGTTCACCTGCATCAGCACAATGTCTGCCTGAGCCCCTTCCGCCAAAGTGCCAATCTTTCCTTCAAGGCGGCAGAGCTTTGGATTCACAACATACATAGAATGCAAAATCTGCTCGCCTGTTTCAACTTCAGCTCGAATAGCAAATTCACGGGCCTGGCGGCTCTGTGTTTCACCGATCAGATCAGTGCCAAAACCCATTGTCACACCAGCAGCGCGCGCCACTTCCAGTGAAGCAATGCCTGCCTCGAGCACCCTATTGTTTTTGTCGAGATTGGCTTGGGGCAATCCAAACTTTGCGCCAAAAACATTCATCGCTTCATAGGTCGCCAACGTCGGCACCAGCACAGCGCCATGCTCCTTCATCGCCGCAGCCGATGCTGCATCAACCAGATTTCCGTGTTCGATTGAGTGCACACCATTTTTAACGGCCATCTGAATGGATTCAGGAGAATAAGCATGTGCCGCTACATACGTCTGGCGGTGCGCTGCTTCTTCCACGACGGCTGCAATTTCAGCGCTGGTATATTGCACAGACTCCAGTGGATCGCTCGGTGATGCAACGCCACCTGAGACGTGGATCTTCAGGAAATCTGAGCCATCACGTAAATTGTGTCGCGCGGCTTTTCTCACCGCGTCTGGACCGTCTGCAACAATACCAAAGGCAGTGTGGCGCATTTCACAGGCACAGGTGGGAATATCACGCGGACCAGACTCAGCGTCGCCATGCCCACCGGTCTGGGTCAGCATACGACCTGCACGCACAATACGTGGCCCCTCAACCATGCCGGTGCGGATAGCCTTCATCAACCCTTCAACATCACCGCCCAGGTCACGAACCGTTGTGAACCCACGCTCGACGGTTTGCTCCGCGAGCCTGCCCATTGCGAGACCGAACTCGACCTCTGACCAGTGCGCAAGCTTGTTGAAATCCAACGTGGCAAGGCGGAAGTGCACATGACCATCAATAAAACCCGGCATCATGAACGCGCCGCGCGCATCGACCTCCACATCGGCGGTCCCGTTTTCGCCGTGCGACACAATGACACCATCGTCCGCGATCAGCGTCGTTTCTCCGACGAAAGACAGGGACGCAGTGTCAAACAAGTTAGCATTACGGATCAATAAACGCATTTCAATTTCCTGTCCTTTCGCCCTCACCTTCGCCCCAATGGTGGTAAATATTTTTAGGAACGATACCTAAGGTTTTCACGATTGAGTTGATCGACACGCGTGACGCCCATCAACTTCATGCCGCGCTCAATCTCTTCGCGCAGCAAACCAAGCGAACGCTCTACGCCTGGCTGACCCGCAGCAGAGAGAGCATAAAGATACAGACGTCCACCAGAGCAGGCCTTGGCACCAACCGACAGCGCCTTCAGCACATGGGTGCCACGCTGAATGCCGCCTTCGCAGATGACGTCTATCTTGTCACCCACAGCATCAACAATCTCTGCCAGTTGATCAAAAGGACTGCGACCCCCGTCAAGCTGACGCCCGCCGTGGTTTGAAACCATGATGCCTGTGCAGCCAATATCAACCGCTCGCTTGGCATCTTCAACGCTCATGATACCCTTCAATGCAAAATGTCCGCCCCATTTGGAGGCCAGGGTTTCTGCATCTTTCCAGTTCATCGACTGGTCCAACATGGTGGAAAAATAGCTGCCGATCGACGTCGCGATGTCGGTGCCTTCACTCACATGATCTTGCAGATGCGGTAGCTCAAATTTCGCATGGGTGAAATAGTTGATGGCCCACCGGGGATGGGTGGCAAAACTCATCAGGCTGCTGGGCGTGAGGCGCGGTGGAGACGTGAAGCCGGTGCGAAAATCGCGTTCGCGGTTGCCGCCGGTGATTGTGTCGACCGTCAGCGCCATCACATCAAACTTCGCGGCTTTGGCACGCTCAAGAATGTTGTCGTTCAAGCCACGGTCTTTGTGGAAATAGAACTGGAACATTGTCGGCGCTTCAATCGTCTCTGAAATTTCTTCAACACTCACCGTGCCGAGTGACGACACGCCAAACATGGTTCCATATTTCTCCGCAGCCTTTGCCACCGCCCGCTCGCCATCATGGTGGAACAGGCGCTGCAAAGCGGTTGGCGCACAATACAAAGGCATGTCGAGTTTCTTGCCGAAGATGGTCGTGGACATATCCACATTTTCCACACCGCGCAAAACATTGGGGATCAGATCGCAACTGTCATAGGCTTGTGTATTGCGCCGATAGCTCTTCTCATCATCTGCCGCACCGTCAATATAGTGGAAGATCGGGCCCGGCAAACGGCGCCGTGCGAGTTCACGAAAATCCTGGAAGTTATGACAATGGGAGAGGTTCATCACGTTACCTTTGATTTTTTTCGCCAAGTGGAAAGAAAAAAGTTCCGTCAAAATCGACTGACAATCAATCCACTTTGAAATGCTTGGAGAGCTTCAGACCCTGCTTTTGATAGGACGAGCCTATGCCCTGACCATAAAGCTCAGTGGGTTCGTCGGTCAGGCGCTCATAAATCAGACGACCAATAACCTGCCCATGCTCAAGAATGAACGGCACGTCATGGCTACGGACTTCTAAAACGCCCCGGCTGCCACTGCCGCCCGCCGCACGTGCGCCAAAGCCGGGATCAAAAAAGCCGGCATAATGGACCCGAAATTCACCAACTAATGGATTGTAAGGCACCATTTCGGCTGCGTGGGTAGGTGGCACATGCACCGCCTCGCGTGACGCGAGAATATAAAATTCATTGGGATCGAGCACCACGTTGCGCCCCGAATTGGCATAAATCGGCTCCCAAAAATCTAGAACCTCATAACCATCACGCAGATCAACGTCGATCAAGCCCGCATGGCGTTTTCCACGATAACCGACCAAGCCCGTTTCGCTGTCGCCTTTTAGATCAACAGTTAAAGCCAGACCACCATCAATGTCTGCGACCTCATCATCTACCAGACGGACCGTCTCGTGGAGGCGCTGCATTTCAGCATCCGTGTGGGTTGGCTGCCCGCGACGGAACCGTATCTGGTTAAGCCTGGACCCAGCTCGCACCAACACCGAAAAAGTTCGTGGACTAATTTCAAGATAGAGATGGCCTTTGTAGCCTGCTTCGACCTGATCGAACTCAGATCCATTGTCTGTGATCAACCGTGTAAAGACGTCCAGCCGACCTGTCGAACTTTTTGGATTGGCGGCCGCACTTGTGCGTTCAGACAGCGCCAGCGCTTCCATCAGGGGAACCAGATAAACACAGCCTGTCTCCAGTACCGCCCCATCAGTCAGGTCGATTTTGTGAAAGGCAAATTGCTCTACCTTTTCCATCACGCTCGACTTTGGCCCTGGCAGAAAACTGGCACGCAATCTGTAAGCTGTCGTTCCCAGGCGCAGGTCAAGACTGGCAGGCTGGATCTGATCGTCGTTTATTTCTTTTGAGCCCCAAATTTCCCGCTCGCGAATAAGGCCGCGAATGGCATGGGCTGGCAGGATGCCGGTGGCATGTGTGGTGCCTGCACGCGCAACCCGCGGGGTTGCACCATCATGGTCAGGAAATAGATCACTTGCCGATTTGGTCATACTGAGAGGGAATTTCTGTGCCGTTATTGCTCGAAACCATATTCAAGAGACCGTTATAAGGGGGCTCGAGCGCCGAACCAAGGCTTATTGGCCAGCATTTGGAATGGGGCAGCACCCCGGCAATGGGGGACTTGACGCGATGGGGCCCCATCGCCTATGACTATTTCATCGTTCGTGGAGATTTGAGCCGACCGGCTTGCGGCCACGTTAAATAAATCGCTAAAAGGTCGGGTGCGTTAGAGCCCCGATCCGTCTGGTCGGGGTTTTTTGTATTGGGAACACCAAAATGAGCCAATCTAACGCAAAGTCGCCTTTCCGTCCTCGCACGCTTGCCGTGCACGGCGGCACCGTTCGCAGCCCCTTTGGCGAGACGAGCGAGGCCCTATTCTTGACATCCGGCTATGTCTACGACAGCGCCGAGGCTGCCGAAGCCCGCTTCCAAGGCGAAGACGACGGCTTCATTTATAGCCGGTTTGCCAACCCCACTGTGCGCATGTTCGAAGAACGGATGATTGCACTGGAGGGAGCAGAAGACGCTCGCGCCACAGCCACAGGCATGGCAGCGGTGACGGCAGCGATGCTTTGTCAATTGTCAGCGGGCGATCACGTTGTCGCAGCGAAAGCAATGTTCGGCTCATGCCGCTACATTGTTGAAGAATTGCTGCCGCGGTTCGGCGTGACGAGCACGCTGGTGAACGGCACTGACTTGGCTGCCTGGGAAGCTGCCGTGCAGCCCAACACCAAAGTGTTCTTTCTGGAAACGCCATCTAACCCCACGCTGGAAATTATTGACCTGCGGGCCGTGGCCGATGTCGCACACAATGCGGGTGCAAAGCTCGTTGTGGACAATGTGTTTGCGACACCGGTTCTGCAACGCCCTATGGAATTTGGTGCGGACATTGTTGTCTATTCCGCAACCAAACACATCGACGGGCAGGGTCGCTGCCTTGGCGGCATCGTGTTGGGCTCTCAAGAGTTTATCGACGATTATTTGGCCAACTTCCTACGGCAAACAGGCCCCTCACTCAGCCCCTTCAATGCCTGGGTGATGCTGAAAAGCCTTGAAACGCTGGACTTGCGGGTCCGCGAACATGCACGCAATGCGCGCTGTGTCGCGCAAGCACTTGAGGGCACTAGTAAAATACGGCGGACACTTTATCCAGGTTTGGCCAGTCATCCGCAGTTCAAGCTGGCAATGGCGCAAATGGAACTCGGCGGCAACATTGTGGCGTTTGAGCTGGCCGGTGGCAAAGAAGCAGCCTTTCGATTCGCCAATGCGCTCCGTGTCGTGAAAATCTCTAACAATCTAGGCGACGCCAAAAGTTTGATCACTCATCCAGCCACCACTACGCACCAACGGCTGGATGAAGAGGCGCGCGCCGAATTGGGCATTACCGATGGATTGCTGCGGCTTTCTGTCGGGTTGGAAGACCCTGCTGACCTTGTGGATGATCTCACACACGCCTTGAGTGTTTCATAGTTAACCAGACACCGCTTGTTTGTTTCGAATTCGTTAGGCATATGAACGAAACGCAACAACTCGGTAACATCTGGTTAGGTTGCGCACGCCTAGAGTGGAGGCCCCCTCAGGAGAGCGTCAATGAGATCTGGTATTGAAAATAGCGCAGAGACAAGCCCAACGCGTAACGCTGGGCTCTACTGCCAGACAACACGGTCTATCAAGATCGAAGTCGAACCTCTGTATCTGGCCGATCAATCTGAACCTGACCAAGGTTATTATGTCTGGGCCTATACGGTCATGATTTACAATGAAAGCCGCGAAGCCATTCAGTTGCGCACCCGCCATTGGCAAATATCCGACAGCCACGGACAAGTGCATGAAGTAAAAGGCACGGGCGTTGTTGGTGAACAACCCGTGATCCTGCCAGGCGAAGTCTATGAATATACCAGTGGCACACCCCTGGCCTCTCCGTCAGGCATCATGGTTGGCACCTATAAAATGGAAACACGAGGTGGTGCGAGTTTCGACGTCGCGGTCCCTCCCTTCCCCCTAGACTGCCCTCACGCTGACCGAATGGTTCACTAGGCGTTTTCGTATTTCCAGTTGCGTCCAAATGCACTAACTTTCGAGTTTCTGGGCATTTGTCCCAACTGGCCCGAGATTATTTTGGCCGTTTGGTAAATGCGCTCTCACGCGCTCGGCGGAACCAACTTGTTCGACATTCGACCCATATTTCTGGTCAACGGTATTTTGTTGGCCATGCTCGGCGCGACCATGTTTTTGCCAGCGCTGGTGGATGCCTCGGTCAACAATGATGATTGGTTGATTTTTGCGGGTTCAGCGATGCTGACGCTGTTCACCGGGGTTTCTTTCGCGCTCATGACCTGGGGGCATGGTGGCAACNTAACAATCCGCGAAGCTTTTATTCTGGTTGTGTCGGTATGGACCCTTCTGCCAGCCTTTTCCGCGCTGCCGTTCGCCTTCTCCGGCCTCGGCCTCTCCTACACAGACGCGTTCTTCGAGGCCATGTCAGGCATCACAACCACCGGCTCCACCGTTATTACTGGCCTCGACACCGCTCCTCCGGGCATATTGTTATGGCGCTCGCTCCTTCAATGGATGGGCGGCTTGGGCATTATTGTCATGGCGATTGCCATCCTTCCCATTCTACAGATCGGCGGTATGCAACTTTTTAAAGTCGAAGCGTTCGATACGACGGAAAAAGTTCTACCAAGTGCCGCCCAACTGGCAGGATCATTGGTTTCGTTTTATGCGGTTGCAACAGCCACTACTGCACTGCTGTTGTGGGTCGCCGACATGAGCTTTTTTGATGCGATCAATCACGCGATGACCTCCATTGCCACAGGTGGTTTTTCGACACGCGACGGGTCTGTCGGCTCCTTTGCTAGCGCGCAGGTAGACTGGACCATCATTGGTGCAATGATCGTTGGAAGCCTCCCCTTCGCGCTCTACCTGCAAGCGCTGCGCGGGCGACCCGAAAAAATATGGAAAGATACCCAAGTCCAAACTTTTTTTGCCGTAATAGTCACTCTTATTGCTGTCATGGCATTCTATGAAAAAGCCTTGGCCATCGAAGATGGTTTTGTGAACGACCTACGCTATGCCGCGTTCAATGTGGTGTCTGTGGTAACCGGCACCGGCTACAGCAACCATGATTACTCCTTATGGGGACCATTTGCTGTCACGCTGTTCTTTTTCATCATGTTTTTTGGCGGCTGCGCTGGCTCAACATCCTGCGGCATCAAAATCTTTCGGTTTCAGGTGATTTATGAGGCCGCGTCTGTTCAGGTACAGCGCTTGATCCACCCCCATGGCGTATTTGTTGCGCACTACAATCACAAGCCCATTGCAGACAGCGTCACGGCTTCTGTGATGAGTTTCATGTTTCTGTTTGTTCTCACATTTGGTGTCATTTCAATTCTGCTGACACTCATGGGGCTCGACACACTCACCGCCCTCTCGTCCGCTGGAACCGCCATTGCCAATGTCGGCCCGGGGCTCGGTCCGATTGTTGGCCCATCTGGCAATTTTTCCAGTCTGCCGGATCTTGCCAAGTGGCTTCTTGCGTTTGGCATGTTGATTGGACGGCTTGAAATTTTCACGGTCCTTGTCATTTTCACTCCAACATTTTGGCGCGGATAGCCAATAAACGGCCGCTCCCGGAAAGACAGTTCACGATGACCCAGCACAACGGNACGCGCTTCACACCAAANGAAATGATCGCAAAGCTCATCAGCTTTGATACGGTGAGCCGCAATTCCAACCTCAAGCTCATTGAATTTCTGGAAGACTATCTTGATGGTTGGGGCGTATCTCATTCACGCGTCGAAAACGAAGACGGCACAAAGGCAAACCTTCTAGCCACCGTCGGTCCGGCAGATACGCCCGGCGGTATTGTTTTATCCGGCCACACAGATGTCGTGCCGGTCGACGGCCAAGAATGGACAGCAGACCCATTCACTTTGCGCGAGATAGACGGAAAACTGCTTGGCCGTGGCACGTGTGACATGAAGAGCTTCTTTGCCATTGCACTAGCTCTCGTACCAGACTTCCTCGCCAAAGACATGTCCGTCCCCATCCATTTTGCCTTGTCATATGACGAGGAAATAGGGTGCCTCGGGGTGCGGCCTCTCATTGATCAAGCCGTTCGACATCTTCCCAAACCAAGCGTTGTCATTGTTGGTGAGCCAACAGACATGAACGTGGTGAATGCACACAAGAGTATCTACGCCTTCCGCACAGATGTGCGCGGCCTGGAAGCACACTCAAGTGCGACCCATGAAGGTGTCAATGCTGTGATGATCGCCGCTGAGTTGATCCATTTCATCTCCGACCTTGCCGATGAAATGAAGGCGACGGGCGATCCCACGGGGCGCTTTGATCCGCCCTACACCAGTGTTCATGTGGGCCCGATTGAAGGCGGCATGGCGCTCAACATCATTCCCAAAGACTGTTCTTTTCAGTGGGAATTTCGCTCACTGCCCGGACAAGATACGGATGAGATCCTCAACCGCGTAAACGTATTTGCAAAGACACTTTTGCCCAGGATGCACGCCGTATCCAAAGACACCTACATTGAAACGGTGCCTGGCGCCTTCGTGCCACCGCTTGTGCCGGAGAATGGATCACCCGGTGAAACACTGGTGCTCAAACTTGCCGAACAAAACAGCACACTAGCCGTTTCCTATGGCACTGAGGCTGGCTTGTTTCAATTAGCAGATATTCCAACGGTCATTTGCGGGCCCGGCAGTATTTTGCAAGCCCATAAACCAGATGAATATGTTTTAGTGTCACAGGTTGATGCTTGCGAACGCTTTATGCGCCGCCTCATCGACTATGTTCACAGCTGATATCAGCGTGCGATGAGAGAGCCGAGTGAGGTTTCGATTTCGGTGGTCAACACACGGTCAAACTCACCGGCTAATTTTTCCACAACCCGGAAATATGCCATGTCCCGCTCATTTAATGTCGCGCTTTCAAGCACTTCGACGCTTGCCTCGGCTGAAATTTCAACTGAACGAGAGGCTGCCGGTGGACCTACATCCACATGTTCAAAGCGTGCATGAATGAGCCCCACAAGCTTTGTGTCTGGATCATCACTGAAAAGACCGGCTACGCCCTGCTCTACCTCTAAGGTTTGTTCAATGACACTTGCCTGCGTGATGATGAGGGTGACCAACCCTCGTGGTCCTACAGTATCCAAGCGTTCATTCGCCCAACTGTGAACCACAGAAGCTGGGGTAACGCTATGCAAATGTTCGACGTGTGGAGATTTCAACGTGGGTTCATACTGGTCGACAACATCTATGTTTGCTACGCGCAACAAGATCGGCTGGCGATGCTGAAAGGTAATGGCGATATCAGCGGGAGGCGCTGGCGGCGCGGTCGTACAGGCTGTGATCGTGATTAGGCAAAGGCTCAAAACAATCTGGAGACAGCGTTGCACGCATTTTCCTTTCAGCTTAACCGGCGAATTCTGCCGGATCGAACTCATATTTCTCAGCACAAAATTCACATTTGGCTTCGATCCGCCCATTTTCTGTCATGTGATTCAGGTCATCCTGATTGAAGGTATTTAGAACACCTTCGATCTTCTGTCTGGAACAACGACATCCAAATTGAACACCAACAGGACTGTAAACGCGAACACCATCTTCATGATAGAGGCGATAGAGAAGCCTATCTGCGGTAACGTCAGGGTCTAGCAGTTCAGCATCCGTGACAGAATGGAGAAGCACGGTTGCATGCTCCCAATTCAACTCTTCGCTCGTCAACTTGCGTTCTTCGTCAGGCTCACGAAACCCTGTCAAACCGCCTTCGCGGGGCAAATGCTGCACCATGATGGCACCAGCGCGCCAGGTGACTTTTGGTTCGCTTTCACCATCCGCGCTGCGCTCATAAAGCGGGCCTACTGCCATGCGGATCTTTGTGGCAATTTGCTCTGATTGATCGAAATATTCGTGGGCAGCTTCGGCCAGGCCGCCATCCCCCAATTCAACGATACCTTGATAGCGCTCCATGTCTACGCCCTGATCAATGGTTAGTGCCAAATAGCCCTTACCCGTCAGGTCTTCAGATTTGACCATGCGAGATTCCATGACTTTCGCCAAGGCATCCGTATCGACATGCGCATAGCCGCGTAAATTTCCCGGGCTCTCATAATCAGCCACCAACATGGAAACAGGGCCGTCGGTTTTGGTTTGAAGGGTAAACTTTCCTTCAAACTTCAACGCGGTGCCCAATAGTGCGACAAGTGTGAGCGCTTCGCCCAAGAGCGTAGCTACAGGTTCTGGATAGTCATGACGCGACATGACGTCTGTAACCAACGGAGATAGACGCGCCACACGACCGCGAATGCCAATCCCTTCGATTTGAAATGGAATAACCATGTCGTCCAGATGAAGCGTCTCCTCATTGATCGGTTGATCGCCCGTCGTCACGAGAGACACCATGTCAGAATACTTTTTTGTGCATGCAGCCGGTTTTCTGCGCCATCGAAGACAACGGATTGTTGGCCATCAATAACTTCCGCAGTCACCTCTTCCCCCCGGTGCGCAGGTAAGCAATGCATGAACACAGCATCCTTCTTCGCCACCGCCATCAATCGTTCATCCACTTGATAGGGTGCCAATAAATTGTGACGCGAGGCGATGAGATCTTCTGGATCTCCCATAGAAACCCAAGTGTCCGCCACAACACAATCAACGTCAGTGGCCGCCTCATATGGGTCAGTTGTCAGCTTCACAGGTGCCTTTGTGTCTGCGATCCACGAAACCGTGTCTTTAGGCAAAGCAAGTTCCGGCGGACANGCCACGCGCAAATCAAATTCGAATTGCGCCGCCGCATGGGCCCAAGAAACAGCAACATTGTTGCCATCACCAGACCAGGCAACTGAACGGTTCTTGATCGGGCCTTTGTGTTCTTCAAAGGTCAAGACATCTGCCATCAATTGGCATGGATGCGATTTATCGGTCAAGCCGTTGATGACAGGCACGGTTGCATGCTCGGCCAGCTCCAGCAGCTTGTCGTGACTGGTGGTGCGGATCATGATCGCATCCACATAGCGCGACAATACACGGGCTGTGTCGGCTACAGACTCTCCACGACCCAATTGCATTTCAGTGCCGTTCAATAGAAGTGCTTGGCCACCCAACTGGCGCATTCCGACGTCAAATGAGACACGTGTGCGGGTTGATGGCTTTTCAAAAACCATCGCCAACACGCGGCCTTCAAGAGGGCGATCTTGATCAACAATGCCCTTAGGCGCGCCTACGCGCGCCTGCTTGCGGGCGCGTGCATCGTCAATAATACCACGCAGGTTCTCTTTGCTAACCTCGTTTAAGTCCAGGAAATGCTTTGGCGCGCTGCTCATTCTGCGCCCTCCTTTGTGGTATTGGCGGCTCTGAGTGCCGCACATGCGGCAGAGATTGCCTCTACCACCTGCTCAATATGAGTGTCGTCAATGATCAAGGGCGGCAGCAGGCGCACAACATTGTCGCCAGCGCCTACAGTCAACACATGCTGGTCCACCAGAGCTGCGACGAGATCTGTGTTTGGACATTTGCATTTCATGCCAAGCATCAGGCCTTCGCCGCGCACCATTTCAATGATGTCGCTATTTTCGTCGGCCAGCATTGCAAGCTTCTGCTTCAGGCGCAGACCTTTTTCGCGGACGCGCTCGAGAAAGCCCTCTTCCAGAACGATATCAAGAACCCCATTGGCAACCGCCGCGGCAAGTGGATTGCCACCGAAAGTGGAGCCATGGGTCCCAGCCGTCATGCCTTTGGCAGCATCTTCGGTTGCCAGACATGCACCAACAGGGAAACCACCCCCAAGGCCTTTGGCAGAGGCCAGAATGTCAGGTGTGATGCCAGCCATTTCATGCGCATAAAAATAGCCCGTGCGTCCGACGCCTGTTTGCACTTCATCCAGGACTAGCAAGACACCGGCTTCATCACAAATCTCACGGATGGCCTTTAGCGCGGCCAGCTCCCAGGGCCGGATGCCACCTTCCCCTTCGATCGGTTCCAGCAACACACCAGCGGTGGTAGGGCCGATAGCTTCTTTCATCGTTTTCAGGTCGCCCATCGGGACTTGCACGAAGCCCGGCATCCGGCGCCCAAAGCCCTCCAGGTATTTTTCCTGGCCACCTGCCGAGATGGTAGCAAGTGTACGGCCGTGAAAAGCGCCTTCGAAAGTGATCAGCTCGTCGCGTTCAGGTGCGCCATTGGCGCTGTGAAACTTACGCGCCATTTTGATTGCACACTCAATGGCCTCAGCACCTGAATTGGTGAAAAAGACGGTGTCCGCGAAACTGTTGGCGACAAGCCGTTCAGCCAAGCGCTCCTGACCGGGTATTCGGTAAAGGTTGGACGTGTGCCACAGCTTCGCAGCTTGGGTCGTCAGCACTTCAACCAGGTGTGGATGGGTATGACCTAATGACACAACCGCAACGCCAGCCCCGAAGTCGAGGTAGCGTTCGCCCGTAGGCGTTGTCAAATAGGCTCCTTCACCGCTCTCAAATTCGAGGTCGGCCCGACCATAGGTCGGCAGTATGGGCGTAATCATCGGTATGCTCCCGAGCGCCAATAAAAAAAGCCGCCTTGGTTCCGGCGGCAGTTCGAGAAGCGCCGGAGTATCCTTATTTCGGGGGTCTTTGTCAATTGGCTGAAAAAGGGGTGTCACATGAAAAATACGTGATTTCTCAGTGGGTTAGGCTTTGAGACGATAGCCTCGTCGCAGAACCCGGTCTGAGATAAACCACAAAACGGCATTGCAGCCGATTGTCACCCATACGCCGGTCATGATGGAACCATCGGCAACCCCTGTGAAAGCGTAGCGAAATCCATCAATCAAATAGAAAAATGGGTTGAACTGGGTAAATATGTAAGCGAACTCCGGCAGCTGTTTCACGGAGTAGAAAGTACCAGACAGGAACGCCAAAGGTGTGATGACGAAATTTGTCACGGCCTGCAGGTGATCAAATTTTTCAGCCCAGACACCGCCCAACATGCCGAGTAGCGACAGCATGAGCGACGCCCCAACAGAAAAGAAGAGTACGGCCCAAATATGCGCTATAGAGAAGCTCACGAAAGGCAGCATCCCAATTGCCGTTACTGCCCCGACAAGCACGCCTCTGGTGACGCCTGCCATAGCAAAGCCAATGTTGAGCTCGCCTGCCGACAAAGGCGGCATGAGCACATCCACAATGTTGCCTTGAACCTTGGAAATCATGATCGAAGAGGAGGTATTGGCAAAGGCGTTCTGCAACATGGTCATCATAATGAGGCCGGGTGCCAAAAACTCAGCAAACGGGATCCCGTTCACGTCCGGCCGTGTGCGGCCCAAAGCGAGGGTGAAGATCGCCAGAAAGAGCAACGTAGTGACGACGGGGGCAAGTACGGTTTGCGTAATGACCTTTATGAAGCGCCTTACCTCTTTGAGGTAGAGGGTCCACATGCCGAGCCAATTGAAAGACCCAAAATGGCGTGATCCTTCTGGCAGAAAATTCTCGTTGCTCATAGCATCCCTCTCATTGGGGTCTGTCGCGACGAGCTTTAAGTGCCGTCTCTTCTTTAACGCCCTGCATTGTCGTTACAATATAGTACAAGCTAAGCCGCCCCGTTGCGGAAATAGGCGAGCGCGCCCCAAACCGCAATGACTTACGGACGTTTTTTGCAGCAAAAGCCGAAATAATATGTCCCGTGGGCAAGATTTCTTGTGGATAAGACGTCTTAGGGGTTAACGATATCTTGCCTTTTGGACGCCTTATTTTGTATATTCACCTTACTCGCACACGACATCTAGTGAAAATCGAGCATTGCCGTTAACCTTTTAAACTTGGGAAGTGGCGCTCTTTCGGTAGAAGTTGGGGGTGAATTCAATGGGGCCGGCAGCAGCTATCGGCGTTGTCATTTAAAAGTCGTTGCCAATTCAAGGGGATACGAGCCATGTGGACCGAAGAGCGTGTTGAGCTTCTGAAAAAACTTTGGGCAGAAGGCCTGAGCGCAAGCCAGGTAGCCAAGCAACTAGGCGGCGTGACCCGCAATGCAGTGATCGGCAAAATCCACCGTCTGGGTCTTTCTGGNCGCGCAACGACGAACCGGGCACCACGGGCACGGCCTGCGGCACCACGGGCAGCAGCGCCCCGTCCACAACAGACGGCAACNGCGCGCCCTGCCGCAGTCAAAGAAACACCTTCTTTGCCTGATCCTGAGCCACAAATTCAAATGCCGGTTGAAATTTCACCTGGCATGCTGGCAACTGTGCTGACGTTAACAGAGCACACTTGCAAATGGCCAATTGGAGACCCTGGCACTGAAGGGTTCCACTTCTGTGGTCACAANGCAGACGCTGCCCAGCCTTATTGCACAGCGCATGCGCGCCTGGCCTACCAACCCGNGCAGCCACGCCGTCGCACTGACCGCAATCGCGTCAAAGGCTTCGCTAGCTGATAACGCCGNCGAGCAGACACAGAAAAGCCAGCGCATGACGCTGGNTTTTTATTGCGCTTTGTAACGAACCTCAGTTCAAAAACTGTTCGTCCAACGAGTAACCCGCTGCACGGACGGTGCGGATGGGGTCTTTTTCGCCTGGCCGATTGAGTGCTTTGCGCAAACGCCCGACATGCACATCAACAGTACGCGCTTCGACATAGACATCAGAGCCCCAGACAGCATCCAACAACTGTGCGCGGCTGAAGACGCGACCAGGGTGCTGCATAAGATGCTCTAGCAACCGGTATTCTGTTGGTCCCAAGTGCACTTCACGGTCGCCTCTGCGCACCCGGTGCGCACTGCGATCCATGACAACTTCACCAAAGCTCGCAATGTCTTCTGCCAATGCCGGACGAATTCGGCGCAGGACGGCACGAATGCGCGCCATCAGCTCTGTGGTTGAGAAAGGCTTGGTGATGTAATCATCTGCGCCCGTGTCCAGCCCGCGGATACGGTCCGTTTCCTCGCCCCGCGCCGTAATCATGACGATTGGAAGGTTACGTGTTTCAGTGCGAGACCGTAAGCGTCGACAAAGCTCTATGCCAGAGAGGCTCGGAAGCATCCAATCCAGCAAGACAAGGTCAGGTTCGGNTTCGCGTACCAGCAGGGCTGCTTCTTCACCATCAGCCGATGTCACGACATTGTANCCTTCCTTCTCCAAATTGTAACGCAGGAGAGTTGAAAGAGCTTCTTCGTCTTCGACGACAAGAACAGTAGGCTTCATTGTGGCACGCCGTGTGAGTGCCCCACCCATGATGGGGGCTTTTGAATGTGAGTCGAAATCAGTATCCAGAGTCATTTTACACCTCCGACGGACTTACCCGTAGCTAATCATGCTCGGACCGCCGCTATTTGCGTTTAAATTCCTGTGCAATTGCCGCTATTTGGAACCAACAGGCACCGGCGTGGTACTGGTATTGTCGCTTTTTGGNCGCTCCTCAATGAGACGGTGCCCTGTGACCAGATAAGACACAGTTTCAGCAATATTTGTCGCGTGATCGCCGATCCGCTCGATGTTTTTTGCTACAAAAAGAAGATGGGTACACACGCCAATTTTCCGCGGGTCTTCCATCATGTAGGTAAGCAGCTCGCGAAAGACGGAATTGTACATCTCGTCGATTTCTTCGTCCGACGCCCACACTTTTCTCGCCAACACTTCATCCCGATTTATGTACGCATCAAGCACCAGCTTGAGCTGACCTAAAGCCAGTTTGCCCATGCGCGTCAATCCTTGCACAAGACGTGCAGGCGTCTCGTAGTCATCAAACATGACCAATGTTCGTTTGGAGATGTTTTTGGCCAGATCGCCAATACGTTCCAAATCCGCCGCGATTTTTATCGGCGACATGGCTTCGCGCAAATCCAATGCCATTGGTTGACGAAGCGCAATCAATTGCACAGCATTCGCCTCAATAAGCAATTCCAGGTCATCCAACAATTGGTCCTGTCCAATCGTCTGATCAGCAAGCTTCAGGTCGCGCCGCGTGACACTGTCAATTGCCGCCTGTAGCTGCGCTTCTGCGAGGCCGCCCATTTTGGACACGTTCATGGAGAGCTGTTCCAGCTCTTCTTCAAATGATTTAACAATATGCTCTGCCAAAACGAAAACTCCTTAGGTCCAAACTCAAAGATCAACCGAAACGGCCTGTGATGTAATCAAGGGTTCGCTCATTGGTCGGGTTCGTAAAAACTTCACTCGTCGGCCCCTCTTCAACCAAAATACCCATGTGAAAAAAAGCTGTGCGTTGAGAAACTCGAGCGGCCTGTTGCATTGAGTGGGTTACGATCACGATCGTAAAGCGCTGGCGCAATTCGTCTATCAGCTCTTCGATCTTGGCTGTCGCGATCGGATCAAGCGCTGAGCATGGCTCATCCATCAAGATAACTTCTGGATTAACGGCAATGGCACGTGCAATACACAGGCGTTGCTGCTGACCGCCAGACAGGCCTGTGCCTGGATGATCCAAACGATCTTTAACTTCCTGCCACAGACCGGCCTTTTGTAAACTGGTTTCGACAATTTCGTCGAGCTCAACTGAATCGCTCGCCTGCCCATGAATGCGCGGACCATAAGCCACATTGTCATATATGGACTTTGGAAACGGGTTTGGCTTTTGAAAAACCATACCGACCCGCGCGCGCAATTCAACGACATCAAGCCCGGAACGATAAATATCCGTCCCATCGACCTTGATTTCGCCCTCAACCCGACAACTATCAATTACATCATTCATGCGATTAATACACCGCAGGAACGTGGACTTGCCACAACCAGACGGTCCAATCAGTGACATGACCTGGTTCTCCGGGATGTCCAGATTGACATCGAAAAGCGCCTGCTTTTCTCCATAGAATACGCTGACGTCTTTTCCCGTAATTTTGTGGCTGACTTTATCGTCGTTTGCAACGGGTGCATCGACAGTCACTGCTTCAACGGCAGACATGACCATATTCCTTTTACCAGCGGCGTTCGAAACGCTTACGCAGCATGACGGCGATGGCGTTCATTGTAATGAGGAAACCGAGCAGCACCATGATGGCCGCGCTCGTCTTAGCAACAAAGGCACGTTCTGGACTGTCTGCCCAGATGTAAATTTGAACCGGCAAAACTGTCGCCGGATCAGTGACGGTTGACGGCACATCCACGATAAAGGCAACCATGCCGATCATGAGCAATGGCGCGGTCTCACCCAACGCCTGTGCCATACCGATGATTGTCCCTGTGAGAATGCCGGGCATGGCCAGCGGCAACACGTGGTGTGTCACGACTTGAAGGTCGGAGGCACCGACGCCCAGCGCCGCCTCACGGATCGAGGGAGGTACCGCTTTCAGTGCTGCACGTGTGGCGATAATAATCGTCGGCAACGTCATCAATGCCAAAACCAAGCCACCCACAAGTGGTGCAGAGCGCGGCATGCCGAAGAAGCTCAAAAAGACAGCTAGACCCAAGAGACCAAAAACAATGGACGGCACAGCAGCCAGATTGTTGATGTTAACCTCGATGATATCCGTCCACCTATTTTTCGGCGCGAACTCTTCCAGATAGGCCGCTGCCAATACGCCCAATGGAAAACTCACAGCGAGTGTGACGATGAGAGTCAGGAAGGAGCCAACGACGGCGCCCAAGATACCCGCTAGTTCAGGTTCGCGGCTGTCACCGGTGCCAAAAAAAGAATAGTTGAACCTCAACTCAACACGGCTCTCCGCTTCCAGCGCATCAAGCCAGGAAATTTCATCGTCTTTAACGCGTCGATCTGCTTCGACTGTGTCACGGTCAATCTGACCTTTGTAGAAAGTATCAATGTCGTCAGAGGCGACAATCCAATAGGTTTGAGCGGTGCCGATCAAACTCGGATCATCAAGAACCGCTGCTCTCAGCGTCGCATAGGCGCCATTGGAGACGATGCGCCCTAAGGTCCGCTTTTCACGGCGCTCAGTAATTTCAGGGAACCGAGCGTAGAGCCCCTGTTTAACAAGCGCTTGATAGTTCGCAGTGCGCAATGTTGCTGGATTGCGCTCACCCGCCGGGTCAATGATCGCGGCATCCAAAAACACATCAACTTTGAGGTAGGTCTGGAAGAAAGCCGGTGTCCCCTGCATCGCAATTGAACCCAGCAAGACAAACAGGATCGACATCGCAAGAAGAATTGCGCCAAGACCATAGGCTTTGAACCGACGCTCTGCGGCATACCGCTTTTTCAAATGCACGGAAAAATCTTGTCGAACTCGGCTTGTTTCTTGAGTGGCCATATCAATCATATTTCTCGCTGTAGGTGCGCACGACCTTCAGGGCGATCATATTCAACCCGAGGGTGATGGTGAAAAGTACGAGGCCCAGAGCAAAGGCGGCCAGAGTTTTGGCGCTGTCAAATTCTTGGTCACCGACGAGCAAAGTGACAATTTGCACGGTCACTGTGGTCACAGCTTCCAGAGGATTGGCCGTCAGGTTCGCGGCCAGGCCAGCGGCCATGACCACGATCATGGTTTCGCCGATCGCCCGGGAGGTTGCCAACAATACAGCCCCCACTACACCTGGAAGCGCTGCCGGCAAGATGACCTGCTTAATGGTTTCTGACCGGGTTGCCCCCAGCGCATACGCTCCGTCGCGTAATGACTGAGGAACCGCATTCATAACGTCATCTGAGAGCGATGATACAAAGGGGATAATCATAACCCCCATGATCATGCCAGCGGCGAGCGCGGATTCAGAAGAGACGATCAAGCCAGCACTTTCGCCCGTTATCCGGAAAAAAGGAGCGACGGTGAGAGCTGCAAAGAAGCCATAGACGACTGTGGGAATGCCCGCCAAAACTTCGAGGATAGGTTTGGCGATGGCACGAAAACGTGGCCCTGCATATTCCGACATGTAGATGGCAGATAGAAGACCAATGGGCACGGCAACGAACATGGCGATTGCCGTGATCATGAAAGTGCCGGCGAAAATCGGCACGGCACCAAATGCACCTGACGAGCCTATCTGTTCAGCGCGCAAGGCTGTTTGCGGGCTCCAAGTCAGACCAAAGAGAAATTCGGTAAAGCTTACTTTCTCAAAAAAGCGGATGGATTCGAAAATCAGCGAAAGAATAATGCCGACCGTCGTCAAGATGGCGATGGTCGATGCAGCGATCATCACGATGCGCACGATCTTTTCTACGCGGTTGCGAGCGCGAAATTCCCGGGAAAGATTTTTCCGCGCCACATAAAACCCATATGCGGAGAGACAAAGGGCAAAAATAACCATGACCAGACGACTGCGGCCCTGCAAAGTCAAATAGTGTTCTGTGGCGGTTGCAAGTGCGGGATCCACGGCACGGCTAACGATGTTGCCTGATGCCAGGTTGCTAATGTCCGCCATCAACAAGCTCAATTTGGCAGGTTCCAGTGCATCGGCACCCGGCACCGCGCCAATAACAAAATATTCAATGAGTGACGGCTCTACTGCCAACCAAGCCGCTACCAATAACAGAGCAGGCAATCCACACCAGAGAGCCACATATGACCCGTGGTAACTTGGTAAAGAATGCAATATTGACAGGTGGTTAGACCCCGCCAAAAGACGTGCGCGAGAGCGACCCATCCAGAAGCCAAACAGCGCCAGCATTAAGATCGTTATTAGGAGTACAGAGGTATTCATCTCACCCGTCGAAGTTCTCTAAAAGCTGATTTGCTTTTGGTAGAGCGTGCAGAAAACAAAAGAAAAGTGGCAAGCGGGCCAAAGGCCCGCCCACCGGTTTTGGTATTACATTGCAAGTGGTGCAAGGCCGGTTGCAGAGTTACGCACTGCTTCACGGTCAGCGTCTGGCAATGGGATAAGACCCTTGTCGACAAGGTACCCATCTGGCCCCCAAGTACCTTCGTTTGTAAATTCAGCGATGAACTCAGCAATACCTGGAACTGTGCCGACGTGCTCTTGCTTCACGTAGAAATAAAGTGAGCGTGAGATCGGGTAGGCGCCGCCTGCGATGTTGTCGAAGCTAGGAGCGTTTCCATCAACGATGGCGCCTTTCAGGCGGTCAGCATTTTGATCAAGGAAAGAGAAGCCGAAAATGCCAATCGCATTTGGATTAGCAACAAGCTTCTGTACGATCAGATTGTCGTTTTCGCCTGCTTCAACAAAAGCACCATCTTCGCGAATTGCGTGAGCAATGGCTTTGAAGGCTTGCTTGTCTTCGCCACGCAGAGCTTTCAGTTCATCGAAAGTCTTGGCGCCAGCTTCCATAGCAAGTTCAACAAATGCGTCGCGCGTGCCGGAGGTTGGAGGTGGTCCAAGAACTTCNATGCGAAGATCTGGCAATTGCGGGTTCACGTCGGCCCAAGTTGTGTTCGGGTTATCGATCAGGCCGCCATTTCCGTCTGGGATCTGCTTAGCAAGCGCCAGGAAAATGTCGCGTGTCGTGAGGTAGAATTCAGCGCCACCTTTTGCATTCGCGAGAACGATGCCATCAAAACCGATTTTAACTTCGGTGATCGTGATGCCATTGTCCGAGCATTTGCCGAATTCAGATTCTTTGATGCGGCGCGATGCGTTGGTGATGTCTGGGTGTTGAAGCCCAACACCAGCACAGAAGAGCTTCATGCCGCCGCCAGAACCGGTTGATTCCACAACAGGCGTGTTGAATGAAGTCGTCTGACCAAAACGCTCAGCAACCGCAGTTGAGAACGGAAAGACCGTCGATGAGCCGACGATCTGGATCTGATCACGCGCTTGTGCAGCGCCCACCATTGCAAATGATGCAACAGCGAAGGAAGCAGTTACGCTCAGAATTTGGGCAAAGTTTTTGAGTTTCACGGTTTTTCTCCAGTCCATTGGAAGTCCCTGCCAATCAGGCCGGGCCGCGCTGGTGTCAAAATCACCCCGCCTGCCCCTTTGAGATCAAAACGCCGCCAGTTCATTCTGGTCATCCATCTTGATACGAGGGCAAGCTAGNTCGGGCACACGAAGGGAATACGACAAATGTGCGACACTTATGTGACAAGGTAAGCCATTGAAATACTTGTATTTTTATTTCACTCGGCCACAGGGAGTTGAATTGTGAAGGTTGAGCCTTCATCAACAGTGCTTTCAACACTCAACTCTCCGTCGTGTCGATTGAGGATATGCTTGACGATTGCCAGGCCGAGCCCCGTGCCACCGCGTTCCCGGCTGGTAGCCACGTCCGTCCTGTAGAATCGCTCCGTCAACCGGGGAATATGTTGCCTTGGGATACCAGGCCCATAATCGCGAACGGAGAGCGCCACGCGCGTGCCATCGAGCGTGGTTTGGGCTGTCACCTCCACACGCTCGCCGCGATATCCGTACTTCACCGCATTGTCGACAAGGTTTTGCACAACTTGATGCAGCTCATCCCAATCGCCTTTGACAGACGGAAGGTCGGAGGGGAAGTCGACAATAACTTCTACATTGTCACGCGTGGCGATCGGCTCGATTGCTTCAACGACGTCATTGGTCAGGGCCTTCAGGCTAACAATGTCGCGGGGGGGCAAATGTTCTCGCAACTCAATACGGCTGAGAGACAAAAGGTCTTCGATCAAGTGCTGCATACGCACTGTCTGTTCATTCATAATAACCAAAAAACGCTCGTGGGCTTCTACGTCGTCTTTGGCCGGTCCTTGCAAGGTCTCAATGAAACCTGAAAGGGAGGCGAGCGGCGTTTTGAGCTCATGGCTTGCGTTCGCCACAAAATCCACACGCATTTGCTCAACCCGTTTCGCATCAGAAATGTCGTGCACAACCAAAAGGGCCGCCACACCTGCCGACGCGTTGGACGTATTTGCCGACGTGTCAGCCGGGGTAACAAAGACCTGATAATGATGTTCGACGGGAAATGTTCGCATAAACTCAATTGTTTCAGCAGGGCCGCCCGCGCGAACCCGGTCTAGTGCCACCAGCAAAGCTGGCTCTCTGAGTGTCGATTGAATGAGTTTTCCGACGGCGGACCGCCCTACAAATGGTTCAGCTGCGCGGTTGTGAAAAACAATACGTGCGCTCCCGTCCAACAATACAACCGCATCAGGCAACTGCTGTAAAACAATGCTGCCCACCCCGGTTTCGCTTGTCTGAGCCTTTTGGCTGGAAACGACCCGTGCTTCAGCCCGCTTGCGGCGATCTTCGGTAACATAGGCTTGCCCAACAACCGCCGCAGCAATCATCACAAAACCGGACATTGAAAAAGTGGCCGACAAAAAGCCGCCTAGAAACAGAAAGGCAAAAACGGCTCCCGCCACCAGCATTGCCATGCGGGCATGCACGAGGGCACCACGGAGCATATCTGGCGCAGACTCTAGTGAGCGACCAATTTGGTCAGATACTGTTTTGTTCTCAGCCATCCTACCGTGCTCCACCGTTGCCAACATGCGTCTCGCCCCTATTTTAAGAGTGGCCTGTCTAAGCCCTCATCTCCCTACTAGGTGACGCTTTAATATGAAACTGATGTGACAATAACAATGGGCCAAAATAATGAGCGACTTATTGCGCTGCCTGGAAGCGCGCCGCCCCGAGCATCCTCCCAACCACCCTCATAGCCTAAGTGGGGCGACAAATGCCGATTCTTTGTTTATAAGAGCTGGCATCTGACAAAATGTCACTAACGCACTTATCTTCAAGGAGACACTTTCATGACCGTCATCGCTGGAAAAGTTGCTGTTGTAACAGGGGCCGCCAGTGGCATTGGCCAAGCAACCGCCTGTTTGTTAGCAGCTGAAGGTGCACGCCTTGCCATCACAGATGTTGATGCCAAGGGTCTAGAAAAAACCGCAGAGAAAATTCGTGCCGCCGGTGGCGAAGTCACAACTTACCTGGTGGATGTCGCCGACAAAGATGCCGTTTATGCTTTTGCGGACCAAATAGCGGCCGACATGGGGGGCGCAGACATTGTGCTGAACAATGCAGGCGTCGCCCAGGTCGCGCGGGTTGATGCCCTCACCTATGATGATTTCGAATGGGTCATGAACATCGACTTTTGGGGCATGGTATATGGAACCAAAGCCTTCCTGCCTCAAATGCAGGCAAAAGGCGCCAATGGCGGCGCAGGGCACATTCTCAATGTCTCGAGCATTTTTGGCCTGATTTCAGTCCCGTCTCAAGCCGCTTACAATTCAGCAAAATTTGCCATCCGTGGCTTTACAGAAGCGCTTCGTTTGGAGCTGAAAGACACTGACATCTCCGTGTCCAGCATCCATCCTGGCGGTATCAAAACCAACATCGTCCGCAATGCACGTTTTCTACAAAGCACAACAGTTGGTGAACGCGAAGAAGCGGAAAGTAGCTTCGACCAGCTTGCCAAGACGACGCCAGAAAAAGCTGCTCAAACTATCGTGAAGGGTATCAAGAAGAATAAACCACGCATTTTGATTGGTTTTGATGCACGATTGGTAGATTGGGTTCAACGCTTGTTGCCGACAAGATACGGCTTTATGTTCAAGCGCCAGGCTGAGGGTTCGGAACTTAAACTCGACTAAAAACCGAACGCCAGCGTGAGTTTATTCAATTGTGGAGATTGCCTATGTTGGTTGTGACGGGTGTTATTGAGGTTAGCGAAGACAGCTTGACCGCGGCGAAAGCGTTGGCGGGCCCTATGGGAACTGCCAGTCGCGCGGAAGCTGGCTGCCACGCCTATGCTTTTTATCAAGATCTGGAAGACCCCGGCCGCATCCGCATCTATGAAGAGTGGGAAGATCAGGCAGCCCTTGATGCCCACTTTGCGACACCCCACATGGCAGCCTTTGTCGAAGGCTTGGGCGCGTTGTCTGTCAAATCGATGAATGTAGTCAAGTTTGAACAAGGCGAAACCTCACCCGTCACTTGAACCATTCGTCAGTTCACGCGCCAATACACGGCGCGCAGCGCGTTCAAAATCTGGATTGAGATACGGCGAGAATACATCGAAAATCTGCGCCACGCCCTCCACCATATCGCGCCTCTCAATGATTTGATTGGGAGATGAGGCCTGCTTGTAGCGGATCCAATTGCTCCAGATAAGCCACGTGTTCAGTGCAATTGAGTGAAAACCATTGCGCCCTCGCGGTTTGGTCATGCTGCCATCTTTGCCCACTTGCCGCGCCACGGCTTCAAGCCCACGAATGGCATCTGCTTGCATCGCCTGATAGCGTATTGCCAATTGCTCATCCTTGCGCAGCAGCTGAAGCAAACTGCCAAAGAAAAAACGATATTCCCACGCAACTTCTAGGGCGCGTAGATAGAATCCAGCGAANCGCGCCGGGCTGATGGGCAGTTCCAGGTCTGCCGTCAGCATTTCGTGGAAGCCCTGTTCCACATCGTCGAACAAGATGCGGATAATCTCTTCTTTGTTTGTGAAATGATAATAGAGATTTCCCGGGCTGATATTCAGCGCCTGGGCGATCTGCGTGGTGCCGATGGCTTGTGCGCCTTCGGCGTTCATCAACCGTCTGGCCTCATCAATTATGCGTTCTTTGTTGCCCATACCTTGTCATAACAGAGCGCCACTCATTTCAACAGACTTGACATGCGAGAAAATAGAGGAAATAGTCTAATTAGAGTTTTTCCTCTAATTGGCTCTGGAGGGCCACATGTCGGACGTTTCTCTTAATGCGGCGAATGAGCCGCGCGCACGTATGGAAGTAAGGCGTGTTCCTTTTTCCTATGCGGTACGCACACCCAAACAGCGCGCTGGTCAATGGAATGCAGCAAGCCCTGAGTTTTCGCAAATTGTGAATTCAGGGTCTCTCGCCATGCCGTACCTTGAGCCCTATCTCATCAAAACCATGCGCGCTGCGCGTGACAAGATCA
>JGI24723J26617_10000729_pt1 | contig 31122 bp, 29 predicted proteins | sample Cruoilmetagenom6_FD_26617 | JGI IMG/M metagenome (IMG submission 26617) | reverse complement strand
CCAGCGCCAGCGCCAGCGGCAGCTAAGATTTCAGGGCTGATGTTGTCTGTGCCCTTCTCGGCAATGTGCTTCACGATGCGGTCCCCAACAGCAGCAATGGCGGCACCCATGAAGGTTTCGTGATTGTCACGAGCCCAGGCGTAGGATTGCTCACGGTTGGTGTTCAGGCCCTGGAACTTCGGCATCACATAACGTGCCATCAGGTCGTAGGAGTTTTTGGTGCGTTCAAAGTTCGCCCAATTGTGCGCCATGAACAGGAATGCGCCATAGCCCCCTGATTGTTGCTCTAGGCGGTCAAGTTGTGCAATCGCATCGTCCGGTGTGCCGATGACGGCAAGGCCGGAGTTGATGAGGGCGTCTACGGGATCACCTGCGTCATCTGGTGCGAGAGGTAGTGCTGCAACTTCCCGGAAATAGGTGAGCCAATCTTTGAGGCCGAATTCAACGTCTGCACGTGCCTGTTCACGTGTTTCTGCGATGTGCATCGGGCCAACCAGGCGCCAGCCTGAGCGATCCATCACGTTGCCACAGTCTTTGGCTTTTCCTTCTGCAATTGCCCAGTTGGAGGCGAGGGCGTTGAAGCCACCTGCAGAAGTCGCGCCGAGAGAAAGCAGGCTCAGACCCAANCGACCGGCAGCTGTTGCACCCGTAGGTGAGACTTGGCTTGCNGTGGCNATCTCAACAGACGGACGCGAATAAGGCGTCATNTGCAAGTGTGCATTGTTTAGCTCAAACCAGTCTGATTTGTGCGTGACGGTTTCACCGCGCAACAGTGGGACAAGCACTTCTAGTGCTTCGTCCATTTTGTCGCGCTGTGTTGCCACATCAATGCCCATCATGAACGCATCTGATGGCAATGACCCTGGTCCCACACCAAACATCACACGCCCACGGGTCATGTGATCAAGCTGGTTGATACGGTCAGCCAACATGAGCGGGTGATGGTACGGCAGGGAAGACACGCCGGTGCCAAAGCGGATGTTCTTTGTGCGCTCAGCGGCTGCGGCGATGAACAATTCCGGGCTTGCGATCACTTCAAACGCTGCTGAGTGGTGTTCGCCAATCCACGCTTCATCGTAGCCAAGCTTGTCCATCCATTCAACCAGCTCCATGTCGCGGTGCATGGCCAGCGATGGGTTTTCTCTCAATGAGTGGAACGGTGCGATGAAAGCGCCAAAGCGTAATTTTGGACCTGCCATATGATTTTCCTCTTGTTTGATTTCTAATTCTTGTTGGGCGCAGCCTAGCGTCAAACTTCGCGGCTGTGCCATTGGAAATGTAATTAGGTTTTCAACCCGTTCAGCATAATGCCGAGAACGTCTTCTCCCGCCGACTGGGGGATGTCATCTCTGTCAGCAATCCAGGCTGAAACAAAAGCGCCCCAGCTGGCGACCAATGCGGCAGCCACAAGGTGTGGTGCGACGAGGGAGCTAAACTCTCCGCTTTGCTGACCGTCTCTGATAATGTTGGCAATGAGATCTAGAATGCCTTCGTTTGCCTTTGTCGCGGCAGCAGGCAGGGAAGGTTGATTGAGAAAGTCTCCGACCATCTTGCGCATGATTTCCGCATTTTTTTCCCAGTCCAGGAGCATGGCACCTACAAGAAACCGCAGTTTATTTTCGGAGCCACCTTCAACGCTTAATAGGCGTTGTTCCAGATCGTGGGTGAGACGTTCATTGAATTCCGTCAAAAGCGCTGCTTTGTTGGGGAAGTGAAGAAAGAAAGTTGCTTTGGCAACATCGGCGCGCTCGCAAATATCTTCGATGGTGGCGGTGTCGTAATCACGCGCTGCGAACAGCGCCATGGCAGCCGTAAAGATACAGCGCCTGGTCTGTTCTTTTTTGCGTGAGCGGCGCGAAGCCGTGAGTTGCGGTTTGCTATCGTCTGACGCGAGTGTTTTTACAGCAGCCAAGCGCGTATCCCCAATTTGCGAACAAAAAGTAGACTGCAGTCTAGTTTTTCGAATTATCTGAGTCAAACCCAGACAAAAAGCCTAAAGTCGTCGGCATAAATATAGGCAAAACACAAAAGACAAATGGGAGAGTTTCATGGGACGCTTGGAAAATAAAGTTGCGCTGGTCACGGGCGGCGGCAGCGGCATTGGACGGGGCAGTGCATTGGCGATGGCGGCTGAAGGCGCCAAAGTGCTCGTTACCGATATTGATGTTGAGGGCGGTGAAGAGACAGTTTCCTTGATCGCTAAGGCTGGCGGCACCGCAAAATTTTCCTCACAAGACGTAGTCGATGAAGCCCGTTGGGAGGAGATCGTCGCGATTGCCGTTGAGAGTTTTGGGGGTCTTCATATTCTGCTCAACAACGCAGGCATCGCCATTGGTGCGCCTGTCACAGAAATGAGCTTGGAAGACTGGCGTGTGCAAACCGCGATCAATATTGATGGCGTCTTTTTGGGTTGTAAACATTCCATCCCAGCGATGACGGAAAGTGGTGGCGGTTCAATCGTCAATGTGTCGTCTGTCGCGGGGTTTAAGGGTAGCCCTGGTCTGTCTGGTTATTGCGCCACAAAGGGTGCCGTTCGCCTGTTCTCAAAATCAGTGGCACTGGAGTGCGCGCAGGCGAACAATAACATTCGCTCCAACTCTGTTCACCCAGGCATCATTGATACAGCAATTTGGACGAAGTCGATCATTGACGAGAGCACTTTTGCGAATTCTGAGGTGATGACAGACGGTGCCAATGCGATTAGCGCAGACGCATTGGCGGCAGTTGTTGCACCTGTGGGCACTGTTGGTGTGCCCGCTGATATTGCGGCAGCCGTTGTTTTTCTGGCGTCCGATGAGGCCCGCTACATTACCGGAACGGAACTCATCATTGATGGTGGTATGACAGCCTAAGCTTTGATGACCAAGAATCCGGCCCGCGGGAAGTGGACAGTCACGTCTCCTACGCGCGGGTCGTTTCGTTTCAGCGCTACATGTTGTGCGGATGAGGAGACGAGCTCTCCCGCAACCGGATCACGACCATAGTCATCTGCCATGACCATGATCTGATCGCCAGGTTTCAAACCATTTGGTTCATCTGGATCTGCTGATACCTTCTCCGTGGAAGCTGTGTCGCGGGCAATGTCTAGCGCTTCTTCCCGGCCCATTTCTTTGCGATCGCCGTGACCAATTCCCTGAATGCGTTTTTCCCACAGGGACAGATGGGAGAACTTATCGATGATAGCGGCGCCCTCTGGCGCAATCCAGCGTAGGAAGGCCAGATTGTAATAGGCATTTACATCTGCAATGCCCGCGTCATCTCCCATTAGGAATGAACGCCCATCAGCCAGTTGTGTTTCCAGCCAATCCAATTGAGCGCGCAATTGCTCCTTCATCATTGGAACACCGGCTTTCATCTGTTCGGTATCAAAGGGGCGGCCCATCAACTCCGCACGATCCCTTTTGAAATCTTCATCGGCAAAGTCGCCTGCTGTACCAAAGATCACGGCAACGGCTGCGAGAAAAAGCGGCCTATCTGTCCACAAGCCCATGCCCCAGCCCAGTGCCCTGTCACCGCCTACAAAGAGGGAGCGTTCCGGGTAGCGTTTCTCATGCTCGGCCAAAATGATTTGCGTGTCGCAATAAATGTCAGCACCGATTTGCATGACAGGGATTTTTCGGTAACCACCTGTGAGCGCTGTTAGCTCTGGCTTGGGCATGATGACCGGTTGTTCGACAGCGTGCCAGCTGAGCCCTTTGATGCCGAGTGCCACACGTACTTTTTCAGAAAAAGGAGAGACATCATATTGATGCAACAGGATGGCGTTCTGTTTGTCAGACATGATGTTCCTCAGGAAAAGTCGTTTGAAAAGCGAATGGTGTTTTTTTCTAGGCCGTTTGCGATGATGCTAAGACCGGCCGTTTTCGCCATCCATTCAAGTCGGTGGTCGCGGTACTCGCGCTTGAAAAGCCCGTGGGCAACGAAGTCTGCGACCGCGCTCATACCTGCCACACTGTCGGCTGCTTCTTTGGCGGTTTCAGAAACTGATGGGCGTGTGTTGACGCGTGCGGCCCAGGCAGACAGGCGAGATCCCGGTTCTGGGACATTGCCAAACGAAGCCGATCCATTGATATGAGGGATGATCGACAAGTCCGCCCAGCCAAAGGCTTCACCGTTAAACCATCCGCGTGTGCCCAATTGATCTTCGAGCCACGAGAAGAATTGTTGTGTTTGCGCTGCCGCCTTTTTCAGAATGGTGCCAGCTTCTTCGCCTTCTGCGCGTTTGAAATAGAGCACTTCGCTCAAGCCCCAGTTGATGGCTTCTACTTGAGTGTCCATGACATCTTCGATCATACGAACTCGTGCGCGTTCGCCTGGGTCTTCGGGCAGCAACGGCGGTGTTGGCCATTTCTCTTCGATGTACTCCAGAATGATGGTGCTGTCGAAAATGGCGATGTCGTCGTCCACCAATACAGGCACTTCGCCGCGCGGGTTGGCATCCAGAAAATCGCTGCTTGTGTTCCCGGTGCCAAAGGCATCTGGTGTGATGAGCAAGAACTCAATGCCTTTTTCGCGTAGGGCAATTTTGTTCTTCTGGGCATAAGGCGACAGCGGGTGTTCGTAGAGGGTGAGCATGTTTATTCCTTCCAAAATTTGATGGAGGGAGTATCGCCGGGTCAGCCTCTACAACAAGTGGCCATTTGATCACGCTACCGTGATAGGGAAATCAGCCACGTTCTTTGGCAAGTGTCGCCATTTGTCCAAATAGAGTGGGAATATCTGGCTCTGCATGGTTGCCTGAAAATTCACGATAGAGCGTGGTGACATTGATGATGATGCGCTCGCCGTCTCCCCAACTGTCATAATCGGAGAAGTTGATGTCGCGGCACGCTTCCATAGCGTCCATTCCGGCATCAAAGCGTTTTTTTGCTTCATTGCGGGTGTAGATGAGATAGTCCTGCACAGCTTTCACGCCGCGCTTGTCTGTAATGGGACCGTGGCCCGGCACCACAGTTTCCACATCCATCGCGATTATGGCGTCACAGGCATCGATCCAGTTCTGTACCGGCCCTTCCCACATAATGGGGTGGCCTTCGATAAATAGAATGTCGCCTGTGAAGACAGTCTTGTCGGCGGGAACATGTACGAGAATGTCACCGGGTGAGTGTGCAGGGCCAAAATATTTCAAGTCTACAGACTTATTTCCCACGGTGCGGGTCAGTTCTTTTTCAAAGGTCGTCGTGGGCAGTGTTTGAGTGACGCCTTTGAAGTCGAACGCCCCAAAGCTTCTGGTGATGAAGTCGCCCATGTCTCCGAGCTCCGGCGCCATATCGAGGAAACCCGCCAACAATGCCGGAGGTTCGCGCAACATGGCTTCGGCAGCGAGCTTGTGCGCAATGATCTCAGCACCCTCACAACATTCATTGCCATTGCAATGGTCTCCATTGTGATGGGTATTCACTAGCGTGCCGATGTTATTGGCTGCTTTTGGTTCGGCACTTCGCATGGTGCCCAGCATTTCACGCGTTAAGGGCACATCAAACAATGTGTCAACCAGCAATGCTTCTTTGCCATCCACGACCAACCCAGCGTTGGACCAACCCCATCCCCCATCAGGTTGCAAATAGGCATAGGCCCCATTGCCGAGGTCATGAAGGCCTTTTGTGTAGCTGAATTGCGGAAGTCCGAGCGACATGTTGTTCTCTCCGGTACGTTAGCGAATTGAGGTGAGGCCCGCATCAACAGCGAGGATTTGTCCGTTCACATAGGACGCTTCGCCAGACATGAGGAAGAGGGCGGCATGGGCAATTTCCCATCCGGTGCCTTGGCGGCCCCCGGGGATATTGGTTGTTGCGCGGCTGGGGCGACCTTGTGTGGACAAGCGTCCTAAAGGCGTATCGATGAGGCCGGGAGCGATGATGTTGGCCCGAATGGCTTTTGGCTCGGCCTCCAAAGCAACATGGCGCATGAGGCCGCTTAGGGCGGCTTTTGAGGCATCATAAGACGGCATGCGACTGCCTGCTTTCATGGAGGCGATGGAAGACACAAACAAGATGGCGCCTCCTTCATTCATGATAGGCAGAGCTGCACGGCAGGTGAGCATGGGGCCACGTAGATTGATCGTCAAAACCTGATCCCAAAGCTCAGGTGTGGAGCCTGCGAGGTGCATACCAGCCCCGATGCCAACATTCAGCACAATACCGTCCAGGCCACCTGGTTGTTGGGCTGCCTCGTTCACCATGCGAGTGACGTCTTCAGGATCTGCAATATTGGCTATGATGGGGAAGGCTTTTCCGCCTTCAGAAGCGACGTCGGAAACGGTTTCATTAGCGGCTTCTGCATTCATATCAGCAACGGCTACATGCGCGCCCTCGCGTGCAAAGAGGCGGCACATGGCGCGGCCGTTGCCCACGGGATCGGTTTGCGCGTCGACCACACGTTGTCCGCCGCCGACGACGAGGATGTTTTTTCCAGCCAACCGATTGAGATGAGGCGCGCGGCCTCGTGCCTCTTCGCTGAGGGGAAGAGGCGTAGAGGGGCGCCGTTCCTTTTTGATGCTCATGTCAGTTAGTCCCTGAGAGCGCTTTCACACTGCGTTCAATTTCTTCCAAGCCCGAGCCTGTGATGTCTTGTTCTTCCAGATCCACCTCTAGGGTTTCTAAAAACCGGCAGACCATGATGTAGGTGTTGATGACCAGGGTTAGCTCAACAATCTCTGGATCAGATAGATGTTCTTGTGTTGCCGCGAATGTTGCGTCTGACACTTTGATGTTTGCCACCTGTTCGTCTGCAAATGCGAGAGCGGTGTTTTCCATCGTATTGAATATCGGCGATGAGCTATTCACTTTGACTGCTTGTATGCGTTCGTCGCTGATGCCCAATGTGCGGGCGACGCGTTCGTGTTGATGCACTTCGTAAGCTGACCCGCATAGATGGCCCACACGCAAGATCACCAGTTCGCGGAGTTCTTGATCAAGTATGCCGTCGTTTAGATAGGCGCTGATGAAACTCATGAAGGGCGCAAAGGACGCCCCTGTTCCTGACATCATGCGAAACACATTCAGTGGTGGCAATTGCGCCATGAGATTTCGGTTGGCGGGCGTCAGGTCATCAGGTTCTGGATAAGAAACGCGTGCCATTATTGGCGCTCCAGGTCTTTCATGTTCACCCCTTCAGATTGACCCTCTTCCTCGATGTCCACGTCAAAGGTTTCAAGGAAGCGCGATACCATCATGTAATAGCCAATAGTGAGGGTCAGCTCCTGCATTTCCTTGTAGGAGAGTTTTTCACTCAAAGGATTGAAAGTTGCATCACTAGCGCGAACGTTTAAGACGATGTCATCTGTATAGGCCATGACATGGGCTTGCATTTCGTCGAAAGCAGATGCCTTTGGCCCTTCATGAATGGCTTGTATAAGGTCTTCGGACATGCCGATCTGGCGGGAGATACGCTCATGCTGATAAACTTCATAAGTGGCTTTGGAGAGGACACCAACACGCACAATGGCTATCTCTCTCAAGACAGGATCCAGATCGGACCGGCCTAATATTTGGTTTCCGAGTCCTGTGAATTTTGCCAGCATATCGCCCGAATGGCCCATCATCCGAAAGATGTTGAGGTTGGGTAGCTTGTTGATCGTTTCTTTCAAGCGGCCTTCTGCTGAAGCTGGATCAAAATACGGTATGCGTGCCATGTTTCTTTGTTCCCTGTTTCAAATGCGGTCTTGATGCCGCACGATTGTTTGGCAATAGACTAATCGCTGCGGGCGGCCCCTGCATAGGGGCTTCTTGTTTTTGCGCTGCCTTAGGGGCTACCCTTTCGATCTGGCGCAGGGAAAGCCTGCCATGCTCTTTTGGGAGCGATGTGATCTCGGAGGGGCGGATGAGTGTAACACCGGCTGCAGTTATAGAGTTTTGGAGCGAGGCGGGACCTTCTAAATGGTTCAAGAAAGACACACACTTCGACAAGGCCATTCTCGAACGCTTCGGCTCGGGGGTTGAGCACGCATTGGCAGGTGAGCTTGACCATTGGTGTGATACGCCGAGCGGCACCTTGGCTTTGGTGCTGATGTTGGATCAATTTCCCCGCAATATTTGGCGCGATAGTGCGCAGGCCTTTAGTGGTGATCGAAAAGCGGTTGATGTTGCCTTGCTGGCGATAGGAAAGGGGTGGGATATGGATTTGAACGAACAAGACCGCCGATGGTTCTATATGCCCTTCATGCACTCGGAAGACTTGGACATGCAACGACAAGGCCTCGCCTACTTTGCAGACCGCCTGGACGATCCTGGCACTTTGAAATTTGCTGTGCTTCACGCCGATATCATCGAGGAGTTTGGCCGTTTTCCGCATCGGAACGCCTTGCTGGGAAGACTGTCTAGCGACGAGGAAACTTCATTTCTCGCATCTGGTGGGTTTAGCGGGTAAGCACAAAAAAAGAGGCACTGTGAAGTGCCTCTTTTCTATTCTGAATAGGGTGCCAAAAGTACCATATGTGTTTAAGCAGCCCGTACTTTTGCCAAGAACTCATCTACTGAGGATTTCAGGCTTTCGGCCTGGCCGGCAAGTTCACCAGCGGCAGCCTGTACTTGCGTTGCTGCACTAGATGTTTCTGTTGCGGCATCCGTCACACCAGAAATGTTGGAAGCAACTTCACCAGAGCTTGCCGCGGCTTCCTGCACATTGGTTGAAATTTCAACCGTTGCTTCCTGCTGTTGCTCAATTGAGCTGGCAATGGCATCTGAGATTTCGCTGATTTCGCCAACCGTAGAAGTTACGTCACGGATAGCGCTGACAGCTTCATCGGTCGATGATTGAACTGCCTGGATTTGCTGGCCAATCTGCTCTGTCGCACGCGCTGTCTGGTTAGCCAGCTCTTTCACTTCAGAGGCAACCACCGCGAAGCCTTTGCCAGCTTCACCAGCGCGGGCTGCTTCAATCGTGGCGTTAAGAGCCAGAAGGTTTGTCTGTTCAGCAACATCCTGGATGAGTGTGACAACTTCACTGATCTGACGAGCTGCTTCTGACAGGCCTTCGATGCGATTGTTTGCGTCGTTGGCTGTCTTGTTTGCCCGTTCAGTGATGGCCGTTGACTGTTCCACCTGACGGCGGATTTCCTGAATGGAGCTGGAGAGTTCTTCCGCAGCGCCTGCAACAGTCTGAACATTTGCGCTTGCTTCTTCAGAAGCCGCAGCAACAGCAGCTGATTTAGCGTTGGTTGTATCAGATGTTGACGTCATGGAGGTGGCGGTTTGTTCCATCTCCGTAGCGGCAGCACTAACAGCCCCCAGTATTTGCTCCATTGAACTATCGAAGTTCGTAATGAGAGTTTCGATCTCCAATGTACGGGCTTCTTTCGCGCGCTGTTCTTCAGCTTGTGCAGCTTCAAGAGACATGCGCTCAACCGCATTTTTGCGGAACACTTCAACGGCTCGGGTCATATCGCCGATTTCATCTGTGCGGTCTTGACCAGCGACTTCCAGTTCTGTTTCACCAGCAGCCAAACGGTTCATTGCGTCTGTCGTTGCTGAAATTGGCTGGGAGATTTGACGAGCAAGAAAAATGCCTGCGGCAACAATGCCTGCTACCAAAGCAAGTGCGATGGCTGCCATGGTGTTGCGCATGCTCACTAGGCCTTCTGAGACTTCTTCTTCAGAAACCTGAGCTGCCATGGCCCACCGAACACCGTGGAACTCAATTGACTGCGCATAGGTACGAGCATCATGGCCAACGTGGCTTGTGTCGCTTGTCGATGTGGCGGTCTCTTGGCCAGCGAAGATGGCGTTGGTTGCTTCCGCGTCCACAGCCACCGAGAGCAATGTTGATGTTTCAGAGAGGCGCGAGTCCGCTCTCATCAGTTTGTTCTCACCGACGAGTAAGATCTCGCCTGTTCGACCAAGGCCTTCTGCGGCATGCATGAAGCCGTTGATGGCATCAATAGGCATCTGGAAAGCAATAACACCAATTTTTTGGCCGTTTGCATCTAGAACCGGGCGTGCAATGAAGCTTGCAGGCGCGTCGGCGCTTGGTGCATAGGGAGTGAAATCAGTAAACGTAATGTCGTCACCACTGCTTGCGGTGATTGCGCTGTTGAAAACAGCGCCCAGGTCTGTATTGCGCCATTCACCCGATGTCAGGTTTGTCGCGTAATCCAATTCCTTGAACACCGTGTAGATCAAGTTGCCTTCTGTATCGAAGAGGAAGACATCATAATATCCGCGTTCGGTTAGAAAGGTACGGATCCAAGGATGGAAACGTGCGTGGAGTGTTGAATAGTAGGAGCCGTCTGAGGCTGCATCAAGCAGATGCTTCTCGCCGGTCGCATTTGGGTTCGACGTGATGTACGTATCTTGGAGATAGGAAGTGGCGTTGGGGCCTAGAACTTTCCATGCCTGACTAAACTGAGTAATGGCGCTCGAGATTTCAGGGCTGGTTGCCATGATCTCTAAGTCCTGCTCAATCGATGTCAGATACTTTGAAAATGATGTCTGGCGCGCTGCGAGAGCTGCTTCGAATTTGGCGTTTGTTCCTTCTTCGATTGTTGACGCGGCTTTCATATAACTTGAAATGCCTACGCCGAATGCCATCACGAGTGCACAGCCCACGATAATGAGCGGCAGCTTTTGCGCGATCTTCAATTCGGTCAGTTTAAATGCCATTTTTCGGTATCCCCTGGTTCCTCAGGTGGAACTTCGCGCCTCTACCTGAGGTTGTGACTAGGGTGCAATGTACGTTTGAGTCGTAAAATTTGCCTTAATGTCCCTACAACTTTAGCCTTGTTTGCTGAAAATTGGTGCAATTTGACACCGAAAATGCCTGCTTTTTCAGCGTTTTCTCTGTGACTTTGGATTGTTCTTGGAAGAAGATTTATTGCCGACAGAGGCATGTGTTGTGATACTGCGCGCAACTAAAACGGCCGGGGAGGCTCACACTCAATGACACTTGACCCACAAGTGAAACTGCTGCTTGACGGTATGGCAGCCGCAGGCGGCACACCGATCTCTGAAATGTCACCGACGGATGCGCGGGCGATGTATGTCGCCATGAAAGACCCGCTGGACGTTCCCATTGGAAAGATTGAGGACCGTCAAATTCCGGGACCAGATTGCGATATTCCCGTGCGTTTCTATTCACCTGTAGCGGGTGGGGGGGGCGCTCAGCCTGTTTTGGTCTATTTCCACGGTGGTGGCTGGGTGATCGGCGATTTAGAGACCCACGATGCATTGTGCCGAACCCTTGCTAATGAAAGCGGGTGTAAAATAATGGCCGTCGATTATCGCATGGCCCCGGAACATAAATGTCCTGCAGCCGTTGATGATGCCTATGCCGCAGTACAGTGGGTTGAACGACATGGAGCCAGCGTTGGTATTGACGTGAACTCTATAGGCGTCGCCGGAGATTCAGCGGGCGGCAATTTGGCAGCGGTGGTCTGTCAGCTTGCGAGAGAGCGTAGAGGACCAACCATTCGTCATCAATTGTTGCTGTATCCAGTCACGGATACGAACACCAATACCGGCTCTTATCAGTCTTTCGGGGAAGGGTTCTTTCTTGAGAAAGCGACCATGGAGTGGTTTCTCGATCATTACTTGGGCAGTGATTATGATCGTACATCACCATTGGTTGCACCGTTGCGCGCCTCTTCGCTCAAAAAACTACCGCCGGCCTATGTGGTAACGGCAGGGCACGATGTTTTGCGGGACGAAGGAAAAGCCTACGCAGATGCACTGCGTCAAGCAGGTGTTGATGTGGAGTATGTGGAGTATCCGTCCATGATCCACGGCTTTTTTAATCTTCAAGGGATGGTGGATGCCAGCCGTCCTGCTGTTGTGGCGGCGGCAAAGGCAGTTGGGGCGGCACTCGGCTGAGCCTACCGCCCCACTTGGCCGCCCCACTTGGCCGCCCCACTGGGATTTATTTAAGCAACTTGCCCGGGTTCATGATGCCCTTGGGGTCAAGTTTGGCTTTTAGCGCTTTTAGGAGAGAGATGCCGGTGGCACCTTTCTCCTCTTCAAGCCAAGGCGCGTGATCTGTTCCGACACCATGGTGATGGGTAATCGTGCCACCATTTGCGAGCAGAGCATCTGACGCCGCACGTTTGATCTTCTGCCATTGCCCGACTTCGTTTGTGAGGTCGCGCGGGAAGACGAAAGTAAAATAGAGGCTGGCACCATCTGGATAGGAGTGGCTTACGTGCGCCATGACGATGCCGGATTGGCCAGCCGTTTCCATATTTTCTGCAAGTACTGTTTCTAGTGCTTCGGTCACTTTTTTATGGAGTGGTAGAATATTTGACCACTCTGTCGCTGTTTCCAGCGTGTCGATNCCGATGCCNCGGTCCATCATGGGGTCGCGNGCGTAAGGAGAGNTAAAGCGTCCGTGATACCATTTGTCGCCNGCNCCNGAGCCNANNGAAAGAGCGCCTGCTTTTTTGCAAATGGTGCTCGTGCGTTCTTTTGCCCAAGCGACTGTTTCTTTTTCGCCTTCTAGCCCGATCAACATGAGACAGGGTGTTTGGGCAAACCCCTTCCATTTTAGGAATGCGGCTTGCACTTTGGATTTGAGACCGCCGCCTCCGCTGCCACCAAATGTCTGGAAAAAATACGTCTCTTTGGCATCAGAGAGGCGCACCATGGCAACGGGAATGTCCGCGTGATTGATGGTACGTGCGACTTCGATACCGTCGGCGAAGTTTTTGAACAGGTAACCGCGGTAGTCTTTGGTTTCTGGTATCTCGTGGATTTTGACTGTTGCGTCACAGATCACACCAAGTGTGCCTTCTGACCCAGCTACAATTTGATTGAGGTTTGGACCAGCGGCTGACGCCGGTGCTTCTTCCGTAGACCAGGAACCCGCAGGCGTGGCCAAGCGGGCCGAGATGACCCATTTTTCAGCTTTGCCATAGCGATTGGATTGTTGTCCGGCGCCGCGTGCCGCGATCCATCCACCTAGTGTTGAATACTCAAAACTTTGGGGATAATGACCAAGTGTGAGNCCCTGAGCCTGGAGTTTTTCCTCCAACTGTGGACCATAGATGCCTGCTTCAATGCGGGCGGTCATGGAGACACGGTCGACGTTGAGGATGTTCTCCATCAGCGTGAGATCCAGTGTCANGACTTTATCTTCGGCAGAACGACCATGTGCATTGATGCCGCCCACGACGCTTGAGCCGCCGCCAAATGGGATCACTGTGATGTCTTTTTCACTGCATAAGGTCAGCACTTGTTGCACTTCGTCCGGCGTGCGCGGGTAAAGCACGACATCCGGGGCTACGGCAAGATCGCCTGCGCGCACGTAAAGCAGATCATGATAACTTTTTCCACGGGCGTGGAGAGCACGCTCATAGTCGTCGGTCCGTGTCTGGCCTTCACCGAGGATGGCCTCGAAAGCACTGAGTTCTTCTTTGCTCAAATGACAGGGCGGCAGAGTAATGTCTGACAGAGATTTGGCGGGTGTTGAAGGCAGGACATCCATGCCGAGTGTCTCGCGGATCCAAGTCCATTGTGGCGCCCCATCTGGAAGGGGATTGTCTTGTTTGGCAGGGCCCCAGCCGTTCCACCTCAGAGATTGACGATCTATTGTCATGGGAATGTCCTTCGTTTTGGGTGTCGTTAAATTCGCAGTGTTAGGGCGGCAGGAAAAATGTCGAACCGAGCCGGGAGACGGCCAGGCGCCTCACCATCAATGTCGAGAAGCACGGGGTCGGAGGTTACAGGTTCGGCCTCAATCCATTTTGCGTGGACGACCTCGACTTTTTCNCCCTCGATATGGGACCCGTCCTGTATCGATCCGGCGCCGCCAAACAGTTCGCCGATGGTGGTGTCACGCATAATCACTAAATCAAACTGAGCATCGTCGGGTTCGGCGCCCGGTGCCATCATCATGCCGCCGCCAAAAAATCGTCCATTGGCCACGGCTGCTGTTCCAACATTGATGATCTTATCGAAGCCGTTATCTGTGCGAATGCGAACAGGCTGCGGGCGATAGGTCAGCGCGGTTTTCAAGATTGCCCATTGATAGGCAAATGAGCCGCCGAACAATTTGGAGAAACCTGCATTGTTCACCGCGCGATCAACAGCGCCTGAAATGCCAAAACTTGCAATATTGTTGAAGTAACGAGTGACTGGTTCTCCAGTGTCGGTCTGAAATGAAAGCTGACCGATGTCAATCNTCTGTGTTTTTCCAGCGGAAAGGCGGTGNATGCAGCCCTGGAAATCTGCTGGTAAGTCGAATGTCTTGCGGAAATCACCGCCCGTTCCTGCATTTAGCAGGGCGAGGGGAGCAGCTGCCTTTCCATTAAGCGTGCCAGTCATNAGGCCATTGATGGTTTCATTGATGGTGCCGTCCCCTCCCACAGCAATAACGAGCGACGCATTTTGGTCGGCGGCCTGNTTGGCAAGATTTGCTGCAGGCAAATGTTGGGGGGTTGCCGCACTGTCGGTGAAGAGCGTTGTTACTGGCCCTAAATTTTTTTCCAGGAGTTTTTGAATCTCAGGCCAGTCACGCCCCGTGCGTCCGCCACCCGACTTTGGGTTGACGATCGCAAAAACGGGGCCTTTGTCTGATCCTGTCATACCGTAACACCAGACCGTTGATCGAGCGTCTGATAGCCTTCTTCCAACACTGCAATTTGCCGCGCACGTTCGGCTGCATCCCATCCACATTCGCGCGCCATTAAGTCAGCTGCGCGATTGATGGTTTTGGCTTCGGGTTTGCCGATGGTGCCCAGTCCCATGCGACGCAAGACAGCGTCGGATAGCGTCATGGCCATTTCGTGGCGCGCGGCGTGAGCGATTTGTGCGCCAATATCAGCCGTGTCATCCCCGAGTGGGTTTAGCAGGTCTGGCGCTTCGCCCTGACGTTCATTTGCAGTTGCCAATACCTGTTCATACCGTGACCCATGATAGCGGGTTAGATTAGCTACAGTTGCTGGCGCAAGGTCCGAATAGGCTGCCGTCGCTTTTTCAACAAATGGACGGAAGCGACCTGTCGCTCCGCCATAGAGAGGTGTGTTTTGAGTCCGGCTTGGCGTGTTTTGTCCGAGTTTTGCAAGCGCGCTGTCGACTACTTTCTCAGCCAAATGTCGTGACGTAGTCCATTTGCCGCCCATTGCAGAAAGAAAGCCGTCGACCCCATCCACTTTGCTGTGATCTACAATCTCGGCGGCGCGGCTTGCGTTGTAGCTGTCGTCATCATCGCTGTCATCTTGAGGTGTTGTGTCTACGAGCGGACGGATGCCGACGTAAAAATGTTCGACATCTTTGCGCGTGAGGTCAAGGCCGGGCAGCCCATCGTTGACGACACGCAAAAAGTCTTCGATGTCCTGTTCCGTGACACCGATTTTGTCGGGCTCTTCTTTGAAGACCGTGTCGGTGGTTCCGAGAATGGTTTTTCCCCGCCATGGCAGCACGAAGAAGTGGCCGCCGATTTTCGATTGAACAGCCAAAGCATATTCGCCTGACAGGTCGCGGGTGATGAGGTGAATACCTTTGGAGCGAATGAGCCTGCGTGAAGGTTTGCCACCTTCAGACAGGGCCATCATTATGTCTGCCCATGGGCCGGCTGCATTGACTGTGAGCGCGCCTTTGATTTCGTGGGTGTTGCCCGTCAGCGTGTCTGTGACAATCACACCTTCAATGTTGTCACGGCCGTTCTCTGTCGTTTCTTTCAGAAGGCCTGTGACTTGCGCATAATTGGCAGCATCTGCGCCTTGTTCTGTTGCTCCAAGTACAAACTCAAGACACAGACGTTCAGGGGCGAACATTTGGCAGTCGTAATAAATCTTTGCGCCGGTAAGTCCTTCGGGCTGAAGAGATGGCATGAGTTCGAGAGCTTTCTCGCGAGAGATGCTGCTGTAGCCCGGAATTTTTTTGTCTGGGTCATCCAGGCGATTGCGATCATAGGCGAGCAGGTCATACATGGTCAGCCCAATGGCCAGCACAGCCGCCCCTTTAAACCCACGTCCATAAGTAGGCAGAATGAAAGGAAGCGGGTCCACAAGGTGAGGGGCGTTCTGCTCCCAGGTACGCCGCTCGCGGAGCGACTCTCTCACTAGGCCGATCTCGCCGTTCACTAGGTAACGCAGACCACCGTGGATCAGCTTTGATGAGCCCGCCGTGGTTGCATGGGCAAAATCGTCTTTTTCAANGAGAGCTACTTTTAACCCGCGCAGGCTTGCATCCCACGCGATGGAGGCACCTGAAATGCCCCCTCCGATGACAATCAGATCATAGGAGGTCTTGCTCATGGCATTCAGGTCGCGCTGCATCTCGGTATCCTAGTGTGACGTTGGGTAAGGGCGGGGTGTTGTGGGCGTTCAAGTGCGCGATTGCAAGCCTTTTTGTTCCATCCGCCACTTCAGGTGGCTGAGCCGGTCTTGGCCGAAAAAGGGTTCTCCTTCAAAGACCATCAAGGGCACACCCCAGTGCCCGGCTGCATTTTGCGCCGCTTCATTGGCGGCGATGATGGCCTCATAGTGATCTGCATCGGCCTCAATTTTGGCATCGAGTTCTGAAAGTTTGAAACCGGCTCTCTCAGCGGCTTTTTCCAGGTGATCGCCCTCGTTCCACCCTTTAACACCGCCAAAAATGATGCTGCTGATCTCGTCAACGAATGAAAGTCCGTTGCCTGCTTCTGCAGCAGCGCAGCCAAGGCGCGTGAGCCTGTGGATATAGGGCTGCTCTTTGGGAACATTGCCGCTGGCGAGATCCATGATCACGGGATCAGGTGATGGCCAATTGTAGGCAAGGCCTTCCATTTCTGCGACGCGGATAGTGTCTTTAAACAGATAGGGCGGCCAAAGGGGATTGACGGTCTTGAAGAAGCCATCCATGCGCACCGCGATAGGGTAAACCGGGCGCACATTCACTTTCAGATTGTAGTCGCGCTCCATCGCCACCAGCCGCTTGGTGATGAGATATGAATAGGGCGAGCGAAACGACCAAAAAACGTCAAATTCGAGCGGTGTGGTAACTGACATGGAAAACTCCTAGAGAGCGGCTGTTTTGTAGATTTTTATGTGCTCCAAGGTCGAGCTTTTGCGCTTCGTTTGCAACCCCTGCTAAGCTTGCNCCCGACAAACATAAAGTGATTTAANAAAGACATGAGGGAATCGCGAATGGCGCAGATAGCAGCAAATGGTATTTCGATTGAATATGAGCGTTTCGGGCCTGAAGACCGGGAAACGGTTCTCCTTATTATGGGGCTTTCTGGACAGCTGACACTTTGGCCGGTTGAGCTGTGTGATGAGCTGGTGGCGCGCGGGTATCACGTCATCCGTTTTGACAATCGTGATATTGGTCTTTCTACAAAATTTGAAGAAGCTGGCATTCCTGACATGGGGGCCTTGGTCGGCGCGCTTCTTTCAGGCCAAAAACCAGACGCCCCCTATTCGCTCGACGATATGGCTGCCGATGCTGTTGGCCTGCTGGATGCGCTCGGCATTGGACAAGCTCATATCGTTGGGGCTTCCATGGGTGGCATGATTGCGCAGCTTGTGGCGATTAATCATCCTGAGAAAACACTGAGCCTTACGTCCATCATGTCGACAACTGGCAATCCGGAACTGCCGCAAGCGACACCGGAAGCGATGGGCGCCCTCACAGCGCCTGCGCCTGATCCAAGTGATGAAGAAGCTGTGGTTGCGCGTGGCATGAGCACTTGGCGCACGATTGGAAGCCCAGACTATCCGATGGACGATACGACGCTTCGTACATGGGTGTTGCGCGACTTCCATCGTTCGTTCTTCCCTAATGGCATTTTGCGCCAAATGGCAGCTATTGTTTCTAATGGGGATCGCCGGGAAAAACTAAAAGCCGTTCGCGTACCGACTGTAGTGCTGCATGGGCAGGCTGATCCACTGGTGCCGATTGAAGGTGGGCGGGACACGGCTGCCAGCATTCAAGGGGCGGAACTGATTGAAGTGCCTGGCATGGGGCATGACTTCCCCTTGAGCCTGGTTCAGACCTTTGCCGACGCCATCACAAATGCAACATCGCGTGCAAGCGCTTAAGCCGCAGCGGAGTAAGTTCTTATGCAAATCAGATCAAATGGCATTTCCATCGAAGTCGAGCGTTACGGGGCGGAAGATCGTCCCACGGTCTTGCTCGTTATGGGGCTCGGCGGGCAGATGACGCTCTGGCCAATGGAGCTCGTTGAAGACCTTGTGTCACGCGGTTTTCACGTGGTGCGTTATGACAACCGTGATGTTGGCCTGTCGTCAAAGTTCGACCATATGGGCAACCCGAAAATGCTTCGACTTATTTTAGCCGATGCCTTGGGCTTCACACCAAAGGCACCTTATCTGCTGGATGATATGGCCACGGACGCGGTTGGTGTGTTGGATGCGCTGAGCATTGAGAAAGCGCACGTTGTGGGCGCATCAATGGGCGGCATGATTTCACAGCTTATTGCAGCCAACCATGGCGACAGGGTTTTGAGCCTTACCTCCATCATGTCAACGACGGGGCATAAGTCTCTGCCGAAGCCTAGCAAGGCAGCCCGATCTGCTTTGTTGGCGTCACCACCAAAAGACCCGACGGATCAAGAGGCGATCTTGGCGCGTATGCTCACGACCTTTAAAGCGATCAGCAGTCCAGGCTATCCGGCCACCGATGCTGAGCGATTGGAAATGCTGACAGAGCAACATGAACGTGCCTACCACCCAACTGGGCTGGTGCGTCAGATCGCTGCGATTGTGGCGAGCGGTGACCGTCGTGAAGCGTGTAAGAAAATCACGGCACCAACCGTTGTCGTGCACGGCGAAGATGACCCGCTTGTGCCAGTTGAAGGCGGGCGCGATACCGCTTTGCACATTCGCGGTGCAGAAATTGTGACGATTTCCGGCATGGGCCACGATATGCCTGCCCAATTGCTTCCTGCCATTGCTGATGCGATTTCAAGTGTGATTGCACGTGCGGACAATTCGAGCGCTGGTGCAGCGCAAGCGGCGGAGTAATTTCATGCAAGTGAAAGCTAATTGTATTTCTATTGAAGTGGAAGATATGGGCCCAAAAGATGGACCGACTATTCTTCTTGTGAATGGCTACACCTCGCAGCTCATCAATTGGCCCAAGCTTTTGCTTGATGGTCTTGTAGAGGCCGGTTTTCGTGTGGTGCGTTATGATAACCGCGATGTTGGTTACTCTCAAAAATTTGAAGGTGCACCTGACCCGCGTGAAACTTTCAAAGCTGTGATGTCTGGCAATGTGCCTGATATTCCATACGTCATGGCTGATATGGCTGCTGACGGCATGGGCGTGTTGGATGCGCTCGGCATCGACAAGGCACATGTGGTGGGCGTGTCGATGGGTGGCATGATCGTGCAGCTTATGGCGATCAATCACCCCGACCGTTTGCACTCCATGACATCTATTATGTCGTCGACGGGCAATCCGGATGTGCCACCGGCCACGGAAGAAGCGCAGATCGCGCTCAACGAAGCGGCACCGAGTGATGGGCGAGAAGACGTTATCGTGCATTCCACAAAAGGACGCCGCACGTATGAAAGTCCGGCCTATCGGAAAACCGATACTGAGTACGCACAGCTGATAGGTGAGGCCTATGACCGGATGTTCTATCCAGCAGGCTACATGCGCCAATATTGCGCGATCGTGGCAGACGGAAACCGCGTTGAACGGTTGAAGTCAGTGACGGTGCCAACGCTGGTTATTCACGGTAAGGACGACAATCTTGTTCGCGTGGAGGGTGGCATTGATACAGCCAGGTCTGTTCCCGGAGCGCAATTGGAACTGATCGAGGGCATGGGACACGATTTGCCAGATGGCCTGTGTCCGCGTTTTATTGAGTTGATCGTTGGTCATGCGCGCGGATCGCTGGCAGCTGCGGCTGACTAATTTTCAATCTACCAAATGAAAAAGGCGGAGTAATGCTCCGCCTTTTCTTGTATGTGCGAAAGGCTTGTATTCCACCACCCACTTTTTACTTGGTCGTCGGGATTATATCCCACCTCCGACTTGGCTGGCACCACCATCACATGGCACACATGCGCCCGTTGTGTAAGCGCTGGCGCGGGATGCCAAGAAGATCGCAACGCCTGCAATGTCTTCTGGTTGACCAATGCGCTTGCGCGGATTTGCAGCGGCGATGACGTCACCCAATTCGGCCAGTGTTGCCGCCATCATGTGGCTCTGGAATGGACCTGGTGCGATGCAGTTCACTAGAATATCTTCTGAAGCCAGACGTTGGGCCAAGTGGCGCGTCAACATGATCATGCCAGCTTTTGAAGATGAGTAAGCATAAGTCTCCAAGGATGGAGGTACGATGCCGTTGATAGAGGCGGTGTTGATGATGCGCGCTGGCTCATCATATTCCGCCGCCTCGCGTAGAAGGGGCAAAAGCTTCTGGATCAAAAAGAAAGGGCCTTTGATGTTGATGTCAAAAACCTTGTCCCAGCCTTTTTCGCCGTACTGATCAATGGGTTCACCCCAGGCAGCGCCTGCATTGTTGACGAGAATGTCGATTTTCTTTTCACGCTTTGCGATTTCTTCCGCAAACTTTGAGACCCCTTCCACAGTAGAGAGGTCACCGGGAATGGAAATGCAGGTTCCCATTTCGCTCAAGCGCGCAGCTGTCGCGTCGCAGGCCTCTGCCTTGCGTGCTGTGATGTAAACTTTGGCGCCGTTTTCCACATAGCCCTGGGCGATCATTTCACCGATGCCGCGTGAGCCACCAGTTACGATGGCTACTTTACCTTTAATGCTGAACAGATTTTTCATGGATTTCCCTGCTAAATTGGACATAAGCAATTGACGCCGCAAGCGCCTTTTCTATTTTGATGGCGGGCACGCTAGCACGGAGAGAAGGACTCGCGAAGGCCGAATCTGGTATTGCTCAGCCGGGTGTGAGGTTGGATTCTACAAACTCTATGGTGTTGACAATTCGTGTGCGGGCCATTGAAACAGATTTGGCCGTTCTTCTAAGGCACTCAGCATTTCTACTTGTGACATCAGGTCGATTAGACGAGAGAGATTGCCAATTGGCGGGCAATGGACCATTGGCATCTTCATATGCCTCTATAAACCCGGTGTTGAACTCATGTGGTTGATCGTCACGAAGTGCAATAAATGCATGGCGACGCTCGATCCCACGATCTGTCATAGAGAGATACGCTTGTTCATGAGTATATGGCCTGTGAGTGCACAGCCACTTTCATGGTTTGGCTGCATAAAGGGCAAGTAATTGATAGGCAATGCTGGCACCGGCCAATGCTGTAATTTCGCTCACGTCATAGGCAGGAGCTACTTCCACCACGTCCATGCCCACCAGATTGATACCTTCAAGGGCGCGCAAGATGTCGAGAGCGTGGCGCGTTGTGAGCCCCCCGACACAAGGCGTGCCCGTGCCGGGCGCATAGGCTGGGTCAAGGCAATCAATGTCGAAGGTCAAATAGGCAGGGTTGTTGCCCACGGTTGATTTGATTCTATCTGCAATGTTTTTGGCGGATGAATTGCAAGCTTCGGGAGCTTCAATGATGTTGAAATCATGCGTATCAGGGTTATGAGTGCGTAGTCCCACTTGGATAGAACGGTCTGGCACAATGAGGCCTTGTTCTTTGGCGTGGTAAAACATGGTGCCGTGGTCAATGCGGCCTTGCGTGTCTTCCCACGTGTCAGAGTGCGCATCGAAATGGATTAGAGAGAGGGCTCCATGCTTGGCGGCATGGGCTTTTAGCATTGGATAGGTAATGAAGTGATCGCCGCCCAAAGTCAGCATGCCTGTGTCGGTTGCCAGTATTTCGCTCGCATGAGCTTCCAGCTTTTCTACCCATGTGGTGGGCGTGCCGGGGTCGAAGATGCAATCACCCCAGTCTGCCACTTTCAATTTGTCGAGCGGATTGAAGTCCCACCCTTGTGGCCAATCCCAAGCAAGATTTGTGGAGGCAGCGCGCATTGCACGCGGTCCCAACCGTGCGCCTGGCCGACCTGTTGTTGCAAGGTCGAAGGGGACACCGGAAACGGCAACATCCATGTTGTTTAGGTCACGGGTGTATTGGCAGCGGAGAAAGCTTGTTGCGCCAGAGTATGTCGGCTCATAAGACGCGCCATACGGGCTTGACCTTGTGAAGGCTGCGTCCCCTTTTTCATCACCAACTTGTGCTGCGTCATATTCAGCCATGTGTTTTCTCCTTGAGTGAAGAATGACGCAGACGGCAGTTCGAGGAAAGCCTCAAGTGCTAGGTGGCCTTCAAGTGTTCAACTTATTCGAAGGTTTCCGGCGTGCCCCAGCCTAGATCAACAAACTCCCGGATTGGGAATGCTTGGCCCAAGATCAGTGCATCTGAATCGCCTGATTGATCATAACCAATAGTTTCGAGCTGATTGTTGAGGGTAATGCATTTGGGCAGAGCGTTTTCTGCTGCCGCCAGTGGCAATGAAAATGTTTCCATGAGCACGATACGTCCGTTTGGGTGATGGTTTTGTGTGCGAAACCAGAGACCACATCGGCTTGAGTACATTGTCTGAAGGGCGCTCAGCATTTGGGGGCCTTCGCCAGGTGAGAGAATGTCGTCGAGGAACATGCCGGTAATGTCTACATTCATACGCTCGACAACCTTAGTTCCTGTCATGCGGCACTTAATGCGTTGATCAGGTTGCAAGTCCCAATAGGTGACGTCGGGCAAGGCCGCTGGGAGGTCGATAAGATCAAAGTCGTTGCCCGTTGGGATGCCGTCGTTATTGCAGCGAGATTTCCAGTAGGTTAGAAGTTCGTTGAACAGCGGGTGGTCAAATTTCATTTTGTTTTTGTAGCCTTGTGTCGCAAATCACTCTCAAAACTACGAATAGTTTGACGTGTGTCGCACGCAAAGAAAAGCCCTGGTGCATGCACCAGGGCGTTCAGTTCTTGTGGTTTAGGTCAAAGGATTTAGGCGACGAAGCCATCTTGTTCTAAAGACATGATGTCGTCTGAACCCAGTTCGATCCGCTCAAGTGCTGTTGTTGTATATGGCACTTCACGTTCCAGCCAAACTTTCGCAAGCAAGAGCTTGCGCTTGTAGAAGTCAGGGTTTCCTTCACCAGCTTCCAGTTTGGCAAGTGAGATTTTTGCCATCCGCGCCCACATCCAACCCAGAGAAACGATGCCGAAAATATTCATCATTTCATAGGAAGCGGACCCTGCATTGTCGAAATTCTTAGGTGCATTCTCCATCAACCAACCGGCTGCTTTGCCCATGCGGTCATAGCCCTGCTTTAGCGGAGCAATGTAAGGCGCCATCGCGGCATCGCCTTCGTTTTCTTTGATGAAGTCTTCGATTTTTCCAAAGAATGTCATCGTGGCACGGCCACCTTTAGCGGTCATTTTGCGTCCAACAAGGTCGAGTGCTTGCACACCATTTGCGCCTTCATAGACCTGGTTGATACGTGCATCGCGCACAAATTGTTCCATGCCGTGATCACGCACATAACCATGCCCACCAAAGACCTGCATAGAAGCGTTAGCCGCTTCAAAGCCTTTGTCAGTGAAGTAGCCTTTGATGATTGGTGTCAGTAATTGGCTTAGGTCGGATGCTTCTTCACGTTCTTTTTCGTCTGCCGCGGAGTTTTGTACCGAGAAGAGCATGGAGACATACATGGCAAGTGCGCGTGCACCTTCCACGAATGCGCGCGATTGCAAGAGCAGGCGCCGAACGTCTGGATGCACAATGATCGGATCGGCCGATTGATCGGGGTTTTTTGCGCCTGTGAGTGAGCGGCCGGCTGTGCGTTCCAATGTGTATGCTGCACCGTTTTGCACAGCGACTTCGCCAACGGCGATGCCCTGGATGCCAACGCCCATACGCGCGCCGTTCATCATGCCGAACATGCCAGCCATGCCAGAAGACTTAGATTTAACTTCTTTGCCATCTTCAGTTTTCTTGGAGGTTTTTGGTGCGCCGCCGAGCTTGTATGCAACTGCATTGTCGAAATTCAATACGCAAGTTGCATTGCCCTTTATACCCATCTTCTTTTCGATGGAGCCAACGGAGACGCCGTTGCGTTGTTTCATTTCGCCTGTTTCTGGATCAACCAGGAATTTTGGTACCATGAAGAAGTTCACCGTGGAGAGATCGTTTGCAAGTTTTCCGTCTTCGCCTGGAATTTTTGCGATCACCATATGAATGATGTTGTCTGTCATGTCATGGTCGCCACCAGAGATGAATATCTTGGTTCCATTCATGCGGTACGTGCCGTCTTCTTGTTCGACAGCATTGGTGCGCATGAGTTTGAGGTCTGTACCGCAGTGAGGTTCGGTCAGACACATGGTTCCTGTCCATTCACCGGCTACCATGCGAGACACGACATGTTCGCGCATCCAATCTTCGCCCGTCGCTGCCAGCGCCCCGTAGGCCGCGTTGGTGAGTCCAGGATACATTGCGAAGGCTTGGTTGGCTGAGGAGCCCATTTCAGAAAATGCGAAAGTAATGACCGACGGTAGACCAGCGCCGCCAAGTGATTCAGGCGCGCCAAGGCGGTTCCAGCCATCCGCACAGTATTTTTCAAACGCTTCTTTGAAGCCGTCTGGTGTGCGTACAACGCCGTTTTCCAAAACGCAGCCCTGCTCGTCGCCGATCTGGTTCAGGGGCTGCAGAACTTCTTCGCAGAATTTTGCGCCGCCTTCCAAAATGGCTCCGGTCATGTCCGGGGTCAAATCTTCAAACCCTGGCAAGTCCGTGCGTTTTTCAATTTCCAGCAATTCATGAAAGAGGAATTTGAAGTCCTCAACGGGGGCTTTGTAAGTGGGCATGGCATCCTCAATTTTCAAAAATGTCAGTAAGCGGCGGCGATCTTATCGGCCTTGGGCGTATTGTCGAGCAATTTCGACGCCACAATCACGAGTAATATCTCGCACTTCCGAGATAAACCCTACGCAAACGTCTGTTTGACCAAATTTGAGGCATTCCGGTGGTTTTGTGAACAGAGCTACATGTTCCGGTAAAGGGTGAAGTTGTGGACGAATGAGCCATTCTTCCCTCAACGGTGGCGGGCAATGTGATCTAACTCGCGCAAGAGCTCTTTTGGTAAATCCAGCCAACGTAAAATGGTGATGCCGCTTGGATGTCGGCGTGAAATGTCCGCGGTGAAAGGTGATAGCTTTTCGGCATCAGCCCAACCCGCCTCACCAATGACGAAAGAGCCAACGGGACCAGCATTGTGGAAGTGCTCAATTGCCAGACCGCCCGCCGACCAGTTCAGTGCAATGTAGGCAAAACCTTGGGTCTCGATGCGGAGCCAGGGCTGGCTGGCGCGCGGATGGCGCCGTCGTTCATTGTTATCTTTGCCTAGAAGGCTGTGTGTGAGTGCTCTGTGATCCATTTTGCCCCACCTCTTAATGCGTTACGGCCTTAACCCAATTGTCTTTTTGCCAGCTGTGCGCTCTGGGCAATAGCTTTAACTTCCGTTATAAAGCCAGTCGCAATGAATAACGCTCTCCTGTGGCGTGATTTTACGANAAAATGCGCTTCTGCGCCAAGTAGGCTGATCCATGGCATCCTCTGACCCTATCCTTATCGAAGTCGGCGCTGGTGAACTCATCGACAAGATCACGATCTTGACGATTAAATCTGAACGCATGACTGACGCTGAAAAGCTCAAGAATGTTCACTACGAACTGACTGTATTGAGTGCCGGGCGAGATGCGCATCTGAAAAACAGTGGTGAGCTGCAAAAACTCACGGCGGACCTGAAGCAGGTTAATGAAGCGCTGTGGGAAATTGAAGATGACATTCGCCAATGTGAACGCGACAAGGATTTCGGCGACAAATTTGTGGCTCTCGCACGCGCTGTCTATGTAACCAATGACAAGCGCGCGTCGCTCAAAAAGGACATCAACGTTCTAACGGGTGCGCAAGTGATTGAAGAAAAATCCTACACTGAGTTTGAATGAGAATTCAGTTTCTCAATGACAGCTTTATAGACGGCATCCACGCTCAAGTCTGCTAGGTCAGCAACCTCGATTGCGTCGAAGTTCTCTCGCTTGATGCCCGTTTTCTCAACGCTGGTATGTGCGCCAAACAGCGCGAGGCCCGGCTTGCCCATGTGCGCCGCGATGTGAGATGGGCCTGTGTCATTCCCCACAATAAACGTCGCACGTGCAATCACACCGGCGAGTTCAAACCAACCTAGAAATGAACCGCCGGTAAGTGTCGTGCCGGGGATCGCGACGCATAGGTCAAGTTCGTCTGGTCCTGGCACCGTAACAGTGGCATGCCCTGCATTTAGTAGCCTCGTGGAAAGCTCTGCATAATAAGGCCAACGCTTTTGTGGGTGGGCAGCTGAAGACCCTGGAATTAGCAAAATGAAGTCTGATGCCACACCCTCTTTTTGCAAGAGGGGCAACATGTCATTTGCCATCCAGCTAACATTTGGGTTCAGCGTATAAGTGCAGGTGAGGCCTGCGTCTTCTAACTGACCGTGAAGCCTGTGCAGGCTGTGAATGCTTTTGGGGTTCTTTGCTGTGTGTGGATGAGAGCAACCAGGCGCTGTGCCCGACCATTCTTTGTTTTTGAAAAACCATCGGAAATAATCCGCCGTTCGCGACGAGTTTTGCAGATCATAGACCCGGTCTACGTTGAGAGCGCGTAGTAACCGACCGAGAGTCCACATTTTGTCGAGGCGCCATCTTGGGTGGCGGGGGTCTCTAATTACGTGATCGACCCACGGGCAGCGTTCCATAATTTTCGCGTAAGCAGGCTCTGTGAGGACTGTTATGTCCGCGTTCAGGTGATGTTCGCGGATGTCATGAAGCGCCCCTTCACTTTGGATGATGTCACCTAGGGCGCCATGTTTGATGATGAGAATTTTCTCGCGAGCCTTGTCCATGCCCCAGTCATAACAAGTTCAGAATTTTTTCGAAACCTAGAAGATGAAGGGCACGATGCGCCAGCGGACGCGGGTCATATAATCTGCATACCCTTCCAGGTCTTTTTTTAAAGTCGCTTCTTCAATCAGAATGTGGGGTAAGAACGTCAAGATGACGCCGGGAAGGGCGAGAAGCGCGAAGGCGGTGGATTCTAGAAACAGCCCGAAACCGACAAAGAAAACGGCAACTCCTAAATACATCGGGTGACGGACGAGGGCGTAGGGGCCTGTGTCTATCAGCTTCTGGTCGCGATCTGTCTGGTCTTTGACTATGGTCGCGGCGAATGTGTTTGCACGCATGGTGCGCCACAGAATGACTGTTCCAGCAACCATAAAGAGGTAACCGTCCCAATAGGTCTGGGGTGCGGATAAATTGGGCAAAAACTGAAACTTGTGTACGTCCAGGGGGACAAAAACCAGCGCAAATGCCAGAAAAGAAACCAGGATGAGGGTGGCAATTTTGTCTGCTGCCGGTTGCTTGCCGGACATTGAGGTGCGTTCCTTGAGCAAGTCAGGGTCAGTTTGCGCCAACCATATTGTTGCGATGAAATAGAGAGCACACAGGAAAATGATGAACTCCCATCCGCGAGGCCAATCGAGGCTGCCAGTCACGAACCACGTGGGAAGGAAAATGCCGGCGATCCATAAGGCAATTGCGAATGCAGACCCTATAAACCCGCGAAAAATGACAGCCATGACAGTCTCCCTCATTGCCGTGTAGCTTAGTGGGAGCATGCCAGTGAGCGAAAGGCATTTTCAAGCTTGTTGCAGGCGTCTGACGCCGACAATCTGTCCTGTTGCGAAGCTTGCAACGCCAAATGCGATGAGAATAAGTGCGGCGATGCCGGAGCTGCTTAGGACATTTGATACAAAGGGGAGCAGGACAGCAGAACCGACCACCCACGCAATATCGAGACTGATGATTGTCCAGGCGATTGCGATGGGTAACCTCGGGCGTGTGGCAACCCAGATGATCGCGGTCGCGAAAAACAGTAATTGCACACCCAAGCCCGGCAACAGCAATGGGTCGGGAATGGCAAAAGCGCGTGTGAGAGCTGTTGCATCAAAAAGGCAGAATAGGCCTGTCAGCGTTGAGAACGCGGCGTTCCCGAATAAGACACGCCTGAGCAATTGGCTCTCATTGTCGTAAGGCGCATCTGCGTTCCAGGCTGCTTTGATGTTCATGAACTTTCTCCATTGGTATGAGGCAACTCTGATAATCTGGTGCGAACTTGTGTGGAAACCAATTACGTCGGAGGTAATGATGTTGTTTTAAACGGCCGCTGTCTGGCTAAAGAGGGTCGACCAATTTTCACGGCTGGGCTCATCGGCGGGCAGGAATGTTTCGATGCGAATTTCATGTCGGCTGGCATCTAGGGGCGTGCCCAATGTTGTAATGGTTGTGATGAGCTCAATATTTCTGCCGCCCATGTGAATTTTCATTGGAATGAGAGGTGGTTGCGCCATGCTCATGTCCACGACTTGCCACGTAGTTGGTAGATCATGTGCGGTCATGAGGTGTTCCAACAGGTTAGCGGTTTGAGTGTCGTTGGAATTGAGTTCTGCGATTGCTTCTCTGTGAAGGCGCTGGATAAGAGAGTAGGCGACCTCCTCCCAATTTGTGACCGTCTCGCGAAAAGCTTCCGCGGCAAACAGTCTCTTGAGCAAGTTGGGCACATCGGTAGCAGTTTTTGTATTTTCCGGCTCGCCGCCTGTGAGGCCCCAATAGGTTTTGTTCGCGGCGAGGATGTTCCAGTGCCGGTCGATAGCTGCCGCGCAAAAGGGTTCATTTTCTTCCAGCATTCGCGTGACGAGGTCTTTGGTGGTTGCCATTTCCTCGCTGTGAAAATGCGGGCTGGTGTGTAGAGGTGTAAAACCTGCGGCGATCAAAAGGACGTTGCGCTCATGAGGTGGAACATCGAGGGCATGGGCTAATTGATGTACCATTTCTTCACTTGGGCGGGCGCGTCCTGTTTCCAAGAAACTGAGATGGCGCGTTGAAATATCTGCGCTGCAAGCAAGGATCAATTGGCTGAGGCCACGCGATTGCCGCCATTCGCGGATCATGACACCCACGGTGCTTTGTTGTCGTCGTGTTTGCATGGGCCTGCCTCATTGATTTCTCTCACTCAGAGATAAGCATGATTTTTCATACCATTGGAGCCAAATGCGCTCTCTTGGAGGGAACCAATGTGCGTTAAGGGGTTTGGTAATACTCCACCATTGGTTGCCGCATGCCGCCTGCATATTTGGTGAGGTCATAGGCATCCAGCGGCAATGAGATGGTGAGCGTTAAGGTGGCGGTATAGAACCAGGCCCGGTAGTAAGGCCGTGATTGCAAATCGACTTTTTGGGCCCACAGGCGGTAAAGGAAATAGATATAGGCGCCTGCCCAAAATAGGTGGCCAAGACCAAACAATTTGGTGATCTGATTTCCTTCCGCCGTATAGACGATCCCTCCCACTGCAAAATTCAGAACCTGGGCGACAATAAGGATTTGAGCTTCTCGCCGTTTGATGAAGACGAAGGGCAGGACGATCAAAATGGTCTGCATCCATGTGAGCCAATATTGCAGCCAGGCAGGAAACTGGGAGATTTGTTCGTTCATAGTCGTGATTGCATCCATTTCAGGCTTCCCAGTTCATTGATGTGCATTTGATGCGGGGAAACTAGAGGGGCGCTGGTTGGTTGCCAATTACCTGAAAGGTAATGGCATGGGGATGGTGACCCCGGGTGGATTCGAACACGTCACCTAGGTATCTGTTTTTAAAGAAAATAAGTTGATGGTGTTTTGCGCGTACCGACAACTTTTTTGGATTATTCGGTTAGAATTCAGATTTCCCTGCTAGGGCGTGATGTTTTCTGTTAAGTGGAAATTTTTGCTTATCGTATTTCATGAAGGAATGTAAAAAAACGAGAATGGGCCCGAACGGATCGGCCTAGAAGCATGTAATAAGATAGGGAGCAAGACTCAACGCCAGTTATTCAGTTGAAGAAGAGATTATTGATCCGCGCTGCCAGGTGTTCTCGGCGATGTTCCGATCATTTGTTTAACTGTCCAAATTCCACGCGCTGCGATTCTGGCGATGTCTTTTGGGACCGAGTAGGCTGCAGGAACGACAAGCAGTGTCAAGAGCGTCGATGAGCTGAGTCCACCGATTATGAGGACGCCCATTGCATTACGCCATTCTGGTCCATCTGCACCGGATAGTGCGACGGGGATCATTCCGAAGACGGCGGCGAGTGCCGTCATGAGGACCGGTCTAAGCCGTTCAGGTCCAGCTTCGATCATCGCTTGCTGGGGCCCGAGTCCTTCTTCAACTAGTTGATTGGCTCGGTCAACGAGAAGGATTCCGTTTTTCATGACAATTCCGGTTACGGCTATAATTCCAATTTGCGCAAAGAGCGACATTTCTTGGTTAGCGAAATAGAGACCGGCAAAGGCACCCGAAAAGCACAATGGTGCGGTGAGCATAATAACGAGCGGTTGAACAAAACTGTTAAATTGACTGGCAAGCACAATATAGAGCGCAACAATTGCAAGCATGAATGCGAAGGCGATGGCTTTTCCGGATTCGGCCATGCGACGCGCTTGACCTTCAAACGTCCCAGTCATGCCGGATGGCAACGGATGGTTAGCTAGAATTTCTTGAAGTATCTCTGTCGATTGTCCGAGCGCATACCCAGTAGCAGCATTGGCCAGAATGGAAATTTTGCGCGCGCGATCTTGTCGATCAATCTGTGCAGGCCCTGACGTTACGTTGATATTTGCGGCGTTGGTCAGGTCGACTAGAGCCCCATTTGACGAGCGCACCTGGATTAAGGAAAGTTGTTCGATGTTTTGACGCTGACCCTCTTCCAAGCGCACGCGGATATCGTAACGTTTACCGCGATCTTCAAATCCCCCGGCGTTTACGCCTCCAATAACGGTGAGCATGGTCGTTGCCAAGCTTCTTGCTGAGATACCCATGTCGGCGGCGCGTAAACGATCAATGGAAATTTGAACTTCTGGACGCCCAGATTCATAGCTCGATTGGACGTCGACAAAACTAGGATCGTGTTGCATTTGAGCGATAATACCCTCGGTATAAGCTCGCATCGCAGAAATATCGGACCCACGAACAACAAATTCGATATCGACACTTGTGCTCGTGCCGGAGACCCAGGGTACTTCCGCAACGCTTACCTTTATCGCCTCAGGTACAGCTCTAGCGATTGCCCTACGAGCGTTGTCCATGATTTGAAGTTGAGTAGCATCTCTCTCCTGTTTTGGTGTCAAAACGGCATAAATGTCGATTTGGTTGGCTTTCTGTTGGCTACCGGACCCTAC
>JGI24723J26617_10000723_pt1 | contig 31297 bp, 19 predicted proteins | sample Cruoilmetagenom6_FD_26617 | JGI IMG/M metagenome (IMG submission 26617) | reverse complement strand
AGTGATCGGATCAAACTCCGGCTTTTGATATGTCAGTCTCATATTGTAATTTAACGCCCAGTGATCTCCTAGGGGAGCGTCTCGTTCAACATCAACTAGGTGAAGAGTAACATCTGCTATGTTTTTTACTGACTGAAGCCCTGACAGTGATCGATAGAACCGTGTGAGTTCGAAGTCGAGTCCTCGACCAGGGATAAACAAATCAGTCCGGACTTCTTGAAAATCTCCACTAGCGAGATTGATGGGATCGGAGTTCTTCTTATCGTCATTTCCAGCTTGTGTTTCTGGCCCGGTATAAGGATCACATCCTGGTTTGCCATAGGGATCGTCCATTGGATCCCACCCAAACGCCATTAAACTGACTGTACTTAAAGCTGCGAATGTTGTTATCAAATGGCGAATTTTCATATCCTTATCTCCAACATCAAAATCAGTGCAAATCTGCATATTAAATCAAATAAATCATCCAGCCTTGAGTGATTGCCTCAAGATGCTGAGCATAAATTTAAGATAAACGATTTTTTAAACTAGTATCATGGAATTGAAACAATAAATTATAAGAAAATGTACACAGATTCATGACTTCATGACCTAGAGCAAATAAATTATTTTTGAATCACGTACTATTGAACAATCACTCACGCTTCATTTATGAAGTGAATAATCCGTTCGCACGGCCTAAATCATCCACGCCTTCGTATGCAAGCAACGACTTTTCTCGGCTTCAAATAATCCAGATACTGAATAGTCGTCATCAACGACACATGCTCGAGTTGACGGTTGATCACTGCAATATCAATCCTCTCCGATCCATAAAAAAAAGGTGTTCTGTCTGTAAGCAATAGGTCCATTTTGTGTCCATATAATTCTAGATGGATTTACTACTGTGTATTTGTAGACACAGAGCATTGAANTAGGTGATTCATAACAGGGTTTGCAATGGTCTCGAAGCATTCAACAACTGCACGGTTGTAGATTTTTGTTTGTCGTTTTTTGTAGTTGTACGTTCCTCATAAATCATAAATCATAAATGATCAAATCAACAAAATTGGCTACATGTCACATTCTAAGATTTTAGTAGCGTTTTAAAAAACTACACTCAACTGGATGTGGCCTGTTAGTAATTATTGAGTTAACAATATCGATAATTACTAGATTAAGAGCATCCGTCCCCAATATCGCCTGTAAATCCAAGAACATCAAATGCGTTCCATGCTCCGTCACAGTTCCAGTCTCCGAGATCTGTTTGAGAGTTAAACTCTTGAAGGAATGCAGAAACATCAAAGAAATTTAAAATGCCATCATCTGTCAAATCAGCAGGGCAAGGGTCCAGCTCAAACACAGATGCTGATCCGGCGTATTGTTGAATGCTAGAATCCAGCCACGCGCCAGCAGCGATTGTATCACCAGAAACTGCTACTGAATGACCAAGGAATTCATCACCAGTTTGGACACTCGACAATAATCTGTTCCTCTGTTCCCATACTGCACCATCATAGTGATACGAAAATACCGCACCTGAATTAGTTGATCCAGCGTCGACTTGGTCTGCTCCCACAGCGATTGTATCTCCAGAAATGTAAACAGAATCTCCGAAGCGATCATTGTAAGATCCATCTTGGTCCTCAATCACAACCTGTAAGTTCCAATTTGAGTTGACATTCTCATAAACATATACTGCACCAGCACCATTATTGAACTGTGTATCGGCCTTCCATGCTCCTACAACAATTTTACCATCTGAAACAGAAACTGAATGACCGAAATCAGCATCAAAATCTAATGATCCGTCAGATAGCCTTGCTTCTTGATCCCAAGAATTTCCGTTAAATCGATAAACGTACGTTGCGCCAGAGTTAGTTCCGTTTGTCGCGTCTGCGTTGTAAGCCCCGACGATAACAACATCATTATCCATAGAAACTGAGTTGCCAAAATAATCGCTGCTGCCCGGTATTGGTTGCCCATTGCTATCTAATGGTACCAATTCGTCCTCATAAACCCATGAATCACCATCATACTTGTAAATGTATGCACGATCAGATTCCGAAGCTCCAACAACAATCTTTGTACCAGACATCGATACTGAACGCCCATACCAAGTAGTGCCGTTTTCAGTTAGGTTAGCTTCTTGAACCCAATCTACACCGTCATGGCGATAAATATATACCTCGCCATCACCTGCGGAAGCCCCATATGCACCCACGACTATCAAATTGCCATCTGTAGCGACCGCACCCCCAAAGTAATCTGCCCCATCAGGAACCGGAGCAAGGAGAGTTGTTTCATATATCCAACGTGAGCCATCGCGACGGTACACATATGCACGCCCAATTCCTATATCATTTTTCTCGGCATCTGCTCCAACCACGATGACATCGCCTGCAATCGCAATCGAAAACCCGGCGTATTCGTTTTTATTACCACCATTTGGAGGCAAAAGCTTGGCAGATTCAAACTGATCTGCACATGGGCCAATTGGCTCGATTTCCCCATCAACAATAAAAGTTGATGGTTCACTAATATTCAATCCTAGAGGGTGAAATGCAGCTACATGCCATTGGTAACGGTGTCCAGGTATTAAGACTATTTCACTCGATTGAATTGTGAGGGAATTAGTTGTTAAACTTTCGCTACTAAATGTTAATGATGAGTTGGGAATTTCAAGAGGTGCCATTTCATTTGGAAAGCCCAAGTCATAAATTATTAACTTTACTTCTGTAGTCGTAGAGTCTTGTGTCCATGTGAATGCTAATGGTTGGGAAGCGTCTATAGATTGATCAGAAATCGGACCAGCAAGCAATGGTAAATCTGTAATTCCTAGTGTGTTTGTAGAGTCGATATCATAGCCTAACAAATCCATCGCTCGAATCTCTGACGGTTGTAAATACGTACCTCCTATTAATAAAGAACCCCACTCTCCATCCGGATCCATAATTCCAATGCGTGGGCTATTTGGTGGAGTCAAAAGTGTGTTGTTCAACCAATGAGATGCTTGATAGGTGCCCACGCTGAGAAACGTACTGCCAGTAGATAGTGGCTTCAGCCAATCGGTTGAATTAATTTGCAATGCTGCATTAGCATCAGCGTTATCACGCAATTCTCTCAATGCTGATCTGAAAAAAGTAGGTGATATTTGTCCTAAACTATCTGGGAAACGATACACATCCAAATGTGATATATAATTGACCGGGAATGATCCGGGGGCTTGAGACCAATGATTTGCTTCGAGCAACGATGAAAATCCAAGCGAGTGACCAACTTCATGAGTTAGAACGCCAGCAAAATCTAACCTGCGCGTTGGAGAGGTTCCTCCCCTAACTCCATCTTGAGGATGTGCATCCCATAATCCTACTTTAGAATTAATAAAAATTTCAATTTGTTGCTCAGGGGGGATGCTGTTTAATGTATTAATATTAGCAAGAGTTAAATATAAATCTGTAGTTGTTGCAAACTCTGTTACGCCTGGCCCAGAAAATCTATAGTAGTTTATGCTATTGCCAGCAGGGAAATTTATATATAACCCAGATTCAAAAGGGTCTGAGTCTTCTAGGCTTGCAGCATAATTAGCGTTAATGGTGTTTCTTACATAGGAAAGCTCTTTGGTTTCTCCAACTGTGAATGTCCATGCAACGGCGGTGGATGGAGGCGCAGGTGTTTCCCATTTAAACTTAAACGACAAATTCAATGTATCGTTACTGAGTAAGTGCATGAAACTAGACATAACTCTAAGTATACTAAGTCTCGCATCAGATTCACTAACATCAGCAGGGGCACCTACATGACTATAGTCCCAAGTCAGCGCCGCTATCCGATCTATCTCACCGTCAGCGGTATCTTTTTCAACTAATGACGGATCCACTAGTTGAACAAAATCTGATCCAGAAAGAATCCAATCATGCGGGAATTGTTGAGGTCCATGAGCAACACTCCAAACAAAGTTCTTTACAATCCACGAACCATCAGATTGTCGTACTATTCGTCCAGGATACTCACCCCAATGATTTCCAGATTCACTAAAACCTCGATACAACACTCCAGAGACTAAATTCCCATCTTCGAGTTTGGTAAACACAGGAATTTTGCCAATTGACACTGTTCCAGTTTTATTCAGTGGTGGATTATTGTGAACAATTTCCACATCTCCATTCTGATGTACAATTAGTTTTTCTGGCTGGGCTTGCACAATACTGGTAAAAAATGCACATGTTGTAAGCAGCATACTCAATCTCATACTATCTCCCTTAATAATTCATACAACTCTGATATGTGATACTGGTTGATATTGCATATTGCCTAATTAAATGGTTCATGATACGAAAGTTAGCTGGCATAATTGGCAGTTAATGTAATTTTGATCATTTACTCATTTGCCTTGCATAGCAGTATGTTTCCCGCTGATTTAGCTAACGTATCGTAGTCGTTGTTAGCTCCACAAAGAAATCCATTGACCAAATTGCAAAGTTCCTCTTTAAAATTTAAATTGCCCACATAGAAGCAGATTTGTAGCGCAATGAAGCTATTCCTAACATTTTAAAAAAAAGGCTCTGCAATGACATTGTGTGATTCAGCTCCCATCGGACATGTTTAGAACAAGGCATCTACATACAAATAGCCTGAGTTGGGTCTCAATTGGACGCAAAATACAATCGATTCTCAAAAGTAAAAGAAATCTATTCCGGTTTTATGATTGCCAGCGAGAATGCTTGCTGTTTCAAACATCCTGCAAATTTTAAAGCAAGTGAATAATTATTGCACAACCAAGGTAATTCGCCATCAAAGTCAAATCACTGTATTCGAAGTTTCTTCGTGCTCAGTAATAGTTACAGGAGGACGCCTATGAGTTAATTTTTTTCGACCCGCTTTAGAATAATAGAGAATTTGCGATTCAGGATAGCATAGTTATCGTTATACAATCTCAGTTTAAAGTGATTAAGTAAGCAGTCGTCACACTTCAATCGAGAGAGGCAATCTAAAAATAAATTTGGTGAATCTCATGATGTTTCAATAAAATTATAGCACGTTCTCCATGCTTCAGAGCATTCATACTGCTTCTTATCTTGCCCTCAGTAGTCTTTGGTCCTGTCGAATGCTCCCATGGCCGATTACAAACGACCGACACTCTCAGTGATTCAAGCCCCTCTTGTGTCAACTTGTATTGCCGCTTTGTTGGATGTTGATTTGAATCCTTGTTCGTTTGTCGTGTTTTTTTCATTTGAAATCTCTCGATTATCCACAATCTGCTGATTCGCGATGTTTGCTTGCTGGATCTGAGTGTAGTTGTCACCGCCTCGGCGCGGGCGTCGGTATTCATCGAGAGCCAACATCAGCCTACGATATGTGTTCGCAGCTTTGTCAGCATATTCGTTGATAATTCGGATCTGGTCAATATCAGTTCTCGACATTGCAAGATCTGCAAGTTGCATTGCGCGAGTATGTGCGATGATTGGCTGAGATATCAGCATCTCCTCAGCTGGATCACGAGGCCCCATACTATTGAACACATGCTCTACAAAGCCGTCAGATGTCTCAGCCAGATCGATCCCTTCGATCATACGCTCGATTCTGTTTGAGAGCCCATTGGTATGGATCGCACTGGTCATGATGTTGATGTGCACCTGTTTTCCGATCTTTGGATCACGAGGCGAAGACCCGTGAAGAGCAATAGAGTTACTGTTCTTAGTGGGCGTATTCTCTGAGTGTGAGGTCTTTAAATGATGGTTCATGATGGCACTCCATGGGTGGATGAAGAAACCAACGCATGAATAGAGAGCTTGATGTGCTCCGGGAGAGTGTCCCAAAATCGGAGTATCTGCTCGAGTTGGGGATCGAGTTGTTCTTGGTTTGAGTTTAGATCAGGATTCGAGGAAAGTGCGCTGCATTCTGCGCCCCCACTCTCCGAAATCGGCGTTTCTATATGCGCCAGTGCGGTATGTTGGGGTCCGCGTATGCCCATTAAATGGTTCTGCAAGGAGCCGCAAGATAGAAAAGGGATCTGCAGAAGTGCAGGTCCCTTATTCTTTTGTGATTCGTATTGTTGCTCGTTGATTAGAGATTGCTCAACCCTCTTCGAAATAGTAACAGAGGTAATTTCTGAGCTTTTAAAAAATTTCTAAAGCAAATTGCGATCTATTCAAACATCATTACAAAAAATTCAGAGTTTGCAAAAATTCGCACGCAGCTCCAGTATTCTTTTGTCTTGAAATAGGATTCAGGGTACGGATAAGAGCGGGTTAAACAACTTGCAAAAATTCGATAATAAAATGCGCGTGTAGTTGCTGGTTTGAAATCAATCAATCAAATCGGCGCCCACCTGCATGATTGCATCAATATTCGATTGAGCATCAAAGATTGCTGATCCCTGCTCGCCTGGAGCAACAGTGATTTTAAATACACCTGCAGCATTAAGCATCGCTTGCCTGCCATTTAACAAAGCTAATCGAAGAACTCTTACTGAATTTTCTCCATATACTCCAGCTGCTAAATAGTAGGTGCCTGCCGGGATTTGAGGAGGAGTCTCAGTTGTATCCCATGGTTCATTCACTGCGGAGGTGTTAGATTTATTGGTAAAAAACATCATCATAATCGATGCGTCTTCGCTTATTAAAGTAACAGATGCCTTCGTGTTTGTTAAATACAACTCATCATACAGTTTTACAGTTGGATTTAGTAGCTCAATGGACAACTGTGCATTGACAATCTCAGCATTGATAGGCAAATCTCCGATATCCAAATCCGCCTGTGATCCGCTAGGCGTAATACCATAAACTCCGATCTGATGTGAGTCTGGAATTCCGTACAATAACTCAGCCCAAGCATTTTCTTGAACAGAAAGATTGAACAAGCCATCTGCACTCGTCATGAATGTTTGCGTATACGGGATCACACTTCCGTACACGAGACGCAACGGATCTCCAGAGATTGCATCAACAAATCGCCCAGATACTTTTATTTTTTCAAATGCGTTTAGGGTGTAACTATATTGGTCATTGCTCGAATCCAAGTCAACCACATATCGAGTACTAAAGGCGTAAGCATCCATGAGTTCATTGAATCGGTTAAGGTAATGAGTTCTGTCTTCTTCTGATAGATCAGTGTGCCAGCTGCCATCAAAAACGCGAACAACAGCTTTTAGGTCCTGCCCAGGTGAAGCTTCGAGTTCAAGGATCGCTTGGCCATTCGTGTCTGTTGCTCCGAATACCATTCCGTATTTGGTATACGCCTGCAACGGAATGTCTGAAAGCATTTCACCCGTTGGAGATTGCACATCGACTGAAATTGTAACCGGTCTCGTGAATATTACGGGATCATCAACCTGGTCTTGTGCTTTAGCGTTTACTGATACAAGTGATATCACCAATAATATGTAGAGGGAAAATTTTGCTTGTACTTCTGATAAACTCATTGGCCAATGTCTCCTATCCATTTTTGAGGATCATCTGTCGACAATAACTTGTGCACTTCTGTTGAAATGAAATTTGATTTAGTTTCTTCGAAAAAGCTTGTACCGAGTTTGTTGTTAATCTCTTGAGAAGCAGCATGAACTGTATTGTCTGCTCTGAGTCCAATTGATTCTGCTTGTCCATTGAGTTGTGAAATCACCAATACAACCAGATCACTCTCTCTACCATCAAGCTCATCTTGTACTAGAGGTATTCCATTAACTATTCCAAAGAGAGCATCTGCAGCAATTTCTTCGAGCAAAGACCAGTTGTCCGCATTCATAATTGCGACTCCAAAAACCGGATGCCATTTAATACTATTGGAGTTTGATGGGTAAGTAGCTCCGTCCATTAACCCGTTCATCTCGCTTGAAGGTTGTAAATCTAAAAATGCATTTGGGAACAAATATGGGTCTGTAGCTTTTATTTCAGCAGGGAACCCATTGTCGTTATGGAAGAGCTCGTGTTTTAACTGCTGCAATAAACTTCTCGCTTTTATTACTACCTCGCTGGAGTTGGCCCAAGAAGATCCATCAAATGGAGTCCCAATAGAAACGAATCGACGAAATGCGCCACTACCCCAATTCGATGGATTGTTGTAATGCAAAGTAGACAGAGGGTCAAGCCGATTAATTCGAATGGGGTAATGATTGTCTTTCCGGCTAATATCTATATTGTCAAGATCTGAACAGAAGAGTTTCCCTAACAGGCCTCCCATGCTGTGCCCAACATAATCTACACGAGATATTGCATATTTCTTGTCATCTAATGATCCATTTTGATATTCAGCTAAAATAGAATCAATTTGAGCAGGTATTTTTTTCCAATTCCAATCATAACCTTCAGAGTTTGATGATTGATAATCGATTTTGTATATCTTCGTCTTGAAAACCTGCTCACTCCAATTCTGCGAATCCCATGTAGCAGACGAGCTATTTAACCCGTGAGTTAGTATCATCGGTGGTCTTCTCAACCACACATCATGCTGTCCTAATACTAAATCACCAACAGAGAGTTCAAAACCAACTGCGCATTCCATTTCAGCATTCAGACCAGCTTCTCCTTGAGGAATTTTTGATGTATCCCGATATGAAACAGGCGGCACATAAAATGCCATGCCATCTGTAACTGCCGCCTCAGCTTGTCCACTGTTTCCTCCGATTGGGAGAGGTACATTAGGCAGTGGCGGCTCGGCCACATCAGTATCAACTGTCTGGAAAATACCTAGTGATTGAGAATCACGGACATCTGAGTTCTCGCGATTAAAGGCAGAAACCATGAGCCCATCTACCGGCTCTACGAGCGTCGGTAGTACTCGAACTATACATATGCTAACACCATCCGTAATAGCTCCATCAATCAAGCTTTCAGTTGAATCACGATCAAAGTCGTAGTCGCTCAGCTTCACATCATTCCATGTCGAATCAGTATTTCCAGTAGTAACTGGATCCCAGTATTTCAAATCATGCAACTCAACCAGTATCCCAGTAATAGTTACTGAGTCGTCTCCAGTTAAAGTCGTTGATTCTCCACCGCCGGACTGAAACTCGTACGATACTGATAGCTCTATTTGTTGATCACCTGGCGCATTACTCCGTTCTAAGCATTCAATGAAAACTTCTTCTGGATTTGGAAACTCATTTTCTACTCCGCTTTGAATTTCTTCTGTTTTGGCGTCATCTTTAAATACTCGTAGTGACGAGTCAAAGGTCAAAGACCACCAATCACCTGATCCTGGAGACTCTGGTTGTGGACTGATGACAACACTCATTGATACGATTTCATCATCGTCACTAACCGACTGCTCTTCCAAATCCGGAATCAGATTCGCATTGTCATCATCCTGATTTACTAAAATTAGACGCCCCGGACTCTCTTCTTCTAAGTCATTATCTATTTCACTGTCAAAAATCCCATCCAAGTCGATATCTAATTCTAGTTCAACTTGTTCAAAGTAAAGGAATGCTTCTTTTCCTTCAGCAGGATTTTGACTTCCACCATATACAATACTCTCAACCATGAGTCCATCTGGATCATCTATCGAAATTTCGTCTTCTGAGTTGACAACTTCAATCCATGCTCTGTAATCATAATCTGGATTGTCACGATTTGATCCCAGATGCTCGACATTTATGGGATACACGGTGTCTCGACGGAATTTGAAAACTCTTTGAGTCACAAGCCCATGCCCTGGCGCTCTTAGAGAAATATGGCCTACGTTTAATGCCCATATTTCTGAATGACTCCCGCTTGGATCCCCAATTATTAATCTCAACTCTATTAACTCATGCGCTGGGGGAGCTTCACCTTCATCACTTGGATCTGTAGGATCACTTCCCTGTTCGACCTCATCACCATCGTTTGTGCCATCACCATCAGTGTCTGGATCATTTGGGTTTGTGCCTGTTATAATTTCGTCATGGTCACTTAGCCCATCACCATCTGAATCCTCATCCGCATCAGGGAGTCCATCACCGTCTGAATCATTATCCAATGGATTGGTTCCATTAGCTACCTCATCCCCATCGGGGATGCCATCATCATCTGAATCATAATCTCCTGCATCGGTTCCAAGGTTGCACTCTTCAATGTCTGTTAGTCCATCATCATCGCTATCTTGCCCGATTGGGATGCTCGGAAAATCCATTGGATCAAATGGATTTGAACCAAAGCTTGCTTCACAGAAATCTGAATATCCATCTCCATCAGAGTCATCGCCAGCTTCGCCAAGAATTGTTAAGATCTTTGTCGCCGACCCTGCGCATGCCTCAGCGACTGAGTAATCCAGTTGAACAGATACAATGCCGTTTGAGCCAGTGCTCGTCACTAAGAAATCATCACCTATTACTACAGCACTATCTAAAAGTTCCGCCCCAGTTACAATTGACCAGTTAAAGGTACCGCCTGCAACCGCATCTGGCATCAATCCAGATGTCAATAATTTTTGTTCGTTGAATCCAATACGCCAGCTGTCACTTTGAATCCGTGCCCCCGGTAAACACTCAAGTATATGTATTACAAATCGTTTTGAAACTGGTCCACATCCGGAGTCAAAAAAGGCTTCGACAATTAACAACCCATCTCTATCAATTGCAGGAGTGTAAGTAAAAACCGATCCAATTGGGGATCCAGTAATTGTATGCCATTCAGATAGAAGATCTTCTCCATACTGAACTACCCATAGAACCGCATATGGCGTGTTGTTTGTTGGAGGGTCAGTATTGAAAATAAATGCAGAAATTTCGTTACTGCTACCGTTTGGAAAAACCTCTGGATCATATTCAAAGGTGACTATAGCGGTTGATCCGCAACCAGGGTCTGGTTCTGGATCATCACACTCTGGATCATTACAATCTTCATCAAACACACCATCCCCATCGCAATCGCAAGCACAGTTAGGCATTGCGATTACATATCCATTTGAGCTACGAATGAACAATGAACCGTTACCTGCCAGCCTCGCAGGCCCATCGATGGGCCCATCAACTTCACAAAATATTGCCCCAGCTCTCGCTCCCCAGCTTGGTAAATCCGAACCAGGAACTGGGAGTGGTTGATCAACAACAGAATCAACTGGATTCACAGAAGAGCCCGCTTCACTTAGAAGAGCAACTAAATCAGAGTTGTCAATTCTCCCATCAACGACAATGTCGCCATCCGACCCAACTGGCACGGGCTGCCCAAGCTGCGCAGTAAGAATCAATGCATCAAGCGAGTCAACGACTTTATCTTTGTTCAGGTCTGCAGTGGGTACAGGGATTGACCACAATTCAATCGGGTTTGCTAATAAGGGCCACATTGCGTTTGGGTCATCACCTTGATCCAAACGTAAGCCTGTAAATCCAGAAAATAGAACCCAGTTCTCTTCATAGATATTACTGCTACTAAGGACAAGCGATCTAACCAAGAAATCACCAAATCCATCGCCGTCATAATCTCTTGTCCCAGACATTCCCCACAGCAGAATCTCGCCAGGCTCGGCAACTGCAACAGAAATCTTGTCAAAGTTGAGTCCGTCATAAATGTACACCGCTCCAAATCTACCATCATCAAAAGTAGTTAGAGGCGCAGCAATTGCGATCTCAGAGAGTCCGTCGCTATTCAAGTCACCAATTGCGAGTGCATCAAATCCAAAGAGCGAGTTATCTGTAGGCGCATCGATCTCAGCAATGAGTGTCGCATCAGAACCGGAGTAAATAACAACCCCGCCTGTGATACCATTCACTCCGCTCTCTGGAGAACGAACAATCACATCCTGAATCCCATCACTGTTCAGATCGCCAGAGATTTGCCCGGAAGCATGTTGAGAAACTGTTGCGTATAAACAAAGTGCCAACAATGTTTTCTGAAGAAAATTCCAAGATATTTGGCTTTTATTTCTGTGCCAATGACTATTTCGCATCTTAAACTCCTCTATCATATAACGTTAAGTGCGAAAATAGCGCAGCTTATCATTTCTATGCATCATACATCCAATCAGCTAACCATAACCATGATGATGAGCGCTGGGTGTCTACGAACATATAGCCTTAAATGAGTATGAATTGGACATTAAATTGAGTCAATTCTCAATCATAAATCAAAATTATTAGCGAGTCCTGATTACCAGTGCGAATGTTATCTACTTCAAATAACCTGTAATTTAGATCATTTGTGAATTATCAGTTCTCAACTATAATTCTTCGAGGTCCAAGATCAATCAGCTTGTGTGGAGTTTTTTTATATTCTGTGATGCCCTCTAGAAGACTCCCGTGAGAAACTATTTATCTAGTAGTAACCGGGTCACAGCAAATCGAATTATGTAATTCAACCAATGTCACAAATTATAAACATCCGCCTGCGTAACGCAGGCGGATGCATGTCATGGAAATTTAACAGGATTCAATCGAGGACTTTGTAATATACGTGCACAAAATATGCAGCACTGCTGTCGTATGACCACGCAATCTCAAGGCCGTTGGGACATAGAACATTACACACTGCTTGCGAAGAGTTAAATGATACATTCTCGCTGCTCCCAAGCGAGGCAGTGCTTGAAGCTTGGCCAACGACATTTCCTGAACTAATCGTGCCTTGGCCGGAGAGGATCCCAGGTCCATCAAAGGCGTATGCATTTGCTCTTAGAGTATTGATAGAGTGGAGCACGACTGGTTGTCCAGCAGCAATTTGGATGGATGTATTCTGTGATCCAAGCCCATCGCGACTATCAAACACAGCGACTTGCCATGGGCCCACAGTTGGTCCGTCGATCTGCGATTGAATCAACAACTCGATGTCCGCAAGACTCGGCGATGTTGATTCTACAGGTCCAATCGGTGGGTCAAGTGGACCCATAGCGATAGCTGTAATTGAAGCTGCGGCGAGTGACAAAAATACGATTCCTGTTGTAATCTTCTTATTCATTGTAAATTCCTTCTAAATGAGTATTTGTTCTTGTGAGGATCAGAGCTCGCAAGCTTGGCCGAAATCAAAAATGAAACCTGAGACATCAAAGAAGTTCAGGTTTCCATCAAGATTCCAGTCCGCGCGAAGGCTGCCAGCGCTGTACTGGTTCAGATACATCGAGACATCAAAGAAGTTGATTTGATCATCGCCGTTAATATCACTTGGGCAAGCAAGTTGAACGAAGTGTTCGTCATCATCAAGGTTGATCCACCCGATGTTCTCTGCCCATGCATATCCGAGCAATCGACCGCGAAAGAAGCGAGCTTGTTGTTCTCCCAGCTCCGGTAGATCAAAGTTCACCCACCCAATGTTCTCGCCCCATGCATAACCGAAGAGAAAACCATCGGAATCGATCCCGACTCCAAAGTCACTCCCGCACTGTATATTAGTTGGAGGAACAATGAGCGTGTGTCCAAGGTTCAACCATCCAATATTCTCACCCCAGACGTATCCTGTGATCGAGTCGATTTGATATTGAGGACCTTGCTCCACCCCATTGCTTGGGCTCCAGTTGAGCCATCCAGCATTTTCGCTCCATGCGAAGCTCTGTGCATTGGCGCTTGTATGCAAGCAGCACAGACTCCCCACTATCGCAGATAACAATTTTTTGTCTTTCAAAACTACCTCCTGGCATTGTTTTATGAACTCAGAATACGAACTGAAACTAATAGCTCGTGAATCGATCAGCAATTTTGATTTGCTGTATGCTTATTAAGCCGAAATGAAGGAAGTCATGTGCTCAAGGTAGTTCGAAAATACCCAAAGTTACTGATAAAAAACCCGGAAGCAATCCGGGTTTAGTCAGCGGAGAAAATATATTGATGCGAATATACAAACTAGAATTTACATCTGGTCAAGATGCGTTGCTTAGGGACAAGTGGCTGAATCAGCAATAGTAAATATAAATTCAATTCGTATCTCTGCTTTGTGTCCATTGTAGGCTGCGTCAAAAACTTTTCCATACAAAGCATTATCATGATGGAGTTGATATCCATGATGACAAACTCGGACAAACTGCGGCGGATTTGAGCCTGTGGGCTCAAAAGTGTAAAATGATTTTGATGGGTTAACAATATCGGCATGAATAGCAAGGGAATCTTTACCCCATTGAAATAAATTTACTTTCATCCAATCAACTATTTGCTTGTCTGAAGGGGTGGCTAACGGGAATGTGTGCGATGTGTCTCCACTTGCCCAATCAGTAAAAATAGTGCTAGATGGGTCTGGTAGCAATTTATTGATTTTATGTTGAGCATCTTTGAATAGCTCACATTTAATATTTGCTGGAATTGGTGGAGATAAAGATGGCATAGAAATTGAGAAAAAAGCTTTAAACACTCCCACTGGTGGAGGGATAAACAGATCCACACCTTTTTTGAATGATACTCCTAGATAATTTGCAATAAAATAGTTGTCTTTCACTTAATTCTCCTTGCTATAAAACTTTGTGCGAGCACATCGGAAACCCACACCAATTCGTCGTTCGTTTACGGATTGCATTCCCATTTGTATCAATAGAGCAGGCCTTTCCGGCATACTCCAATGATTGCTTTCAATACTTTTTTGTTGGTAATCGTAATTTAGAGGAGTAAAAGGAGCAGTAGACTCTGTAAGCTCAGCCACATTTCCCATCATGTTGTATATCCCGAGCGGCGTGATATCAATTTTCTCAGCGTCATGAACATCACGAGTTTCAGATGCGAAGATGTTCTGCTGATATTCAGTAGGTTCGGGCATGGACCACGCGCTTGGTTTTGCAATTTTGTCGTTGATGTAATCGCGTAAGATTACAGGTTCGCGTATGTGATCTTGAATATATGCAAGCGTATCTTCCTCGTTAGGTGAGGGTTCATTGCCCTTTCGGCCCCACCATAGAAGTTTCCAAGCTTCACTTCCTTTGGCAGCGAGCTCCCACTCAGGTGCACTCGGAAGTCTTTTGCCTTGCGATTCTGCAAATGCACGTGCTTCAAAGTAAGTCACTCCTGTCACAGGCTTATTCTCCCAACCATCTGGGCACTCTCGAGCTCCCCAGTGAGGGGGGAAAGGGATTTCATCATGCTTCACAAGAAATTTTTCATATTCTGAACAGCTTACTTCATACTTGTCTAAGTAAAAGGGTTCTACTTTGCGAACTCTTTCAAAGTAGCCTCCTGTGTTGATATTTTTTTCTTCATCAAAGTCCAACTCAGATCCACCTGGGATAAGTACCATCGAGTTTTTCTCCAATGAAAACTCAATTGCTTCGAGCTGTAGTGAACCAGAATCAATAATACTTCTTGCAACTTGATTTGATTCCAAATCATGATCACTTCTCAAAGTTACAGGAATAATCATGCGTTCAATTTCTATAACTAGCTCTGCTTCATTGACAACCAATATTCGGTAATGGCCATGCTCAACTGTAAAAGTGCGATCAATTGAAGAACCCAATACGAAAACTTCTCCTGGAAGTTGAGTAACTGGATCGATGAGTCTTATACAGATTGTCAAATGATCAGGTAACAGAGCAGCATCGATCACTGAACGTGTGTTTCGCTGGCGTGGCATAAGGTACATTCCCAGCGGAATCCCAACTGCAGCAGCGCCAATAGAAATTAAAACGGATCTGCGTGAAGGGAGTTTTTTTACTGACCGTTGGATCAAACTCGGAGGCCTCGCAAGGATGGGTTTACCATCCATCCATGCACGCAGATCAGCGGCCATATGCCCCACTGTCGGATACCGATCTTCCGGTTTCTTCTCCATTGCTTTGCCACAGATCACCTCAAGATCTCTGGGCAATGATCGCACAATCGATCTTGGTTTCACTGGATCGGTTTTTCGAATCGATTCCTTAATTTCTTCGCCGCTTCGTCCCTTGAATGGGAGCTGTCCAACGAGCGCTTCATAGAGCACTACGCCAAGTGAGAACACATCAGAGCGATGATCAATCTCATCTCGAACCGCAGCGATTTGTTCCGGGCTCATATATGCTGCGGTCCCCGCACCTGCGAGTGTCTCGTGTGCGTTTCCAGTATCAAGCATGCGCGCGATACCAAAATCGGCAAGGTATGGGCGCCCTTGCCGATCCATCAGAATATTTGTTGGCTTCACATCACGGTGGATTACACCTGCTCGATGCGCATGTTCAAGCGCCTCTGCAATCGATTCGATTGCCAATACAATCTCTCGACGGCCTTCAGCACTGTTGCGATCATGAAGTAAGAGCCATTGATCGAATGTTCCATTAGAGATGTAATCCATCGCAATGAAACCGTGACGATCGGTCTGGCCGTAACGGAATATCTTCACAATATTTGGGTGGTTCAGACCTGCAGCTGCGCGTGCTTCGTTAAGGAATCGTTGCTTAACAGTTTCTGAAAGTGATCGATCTGCTCCCAACACTTTCAACGCTACCTCACGATCGAGCACAGTGTCGCGTGCAAGATATACAACTGACATTCCTCCACGACCAGTTTCACGAATGATTTCAAAGTCGCCGATTTTTTCACCTGGAGCATCGAGTAGATCCCGAAAGCGTTCAGTAATCGGGCGTTCAAAATCGCCGTCAGTTTCGTCGTGGATCCGCAACATCCGCATGACATGCTCACGCATTTCATCACTGGCGCAATGCTCTAGGAGAAATCGTTCGCGTTCGGATATTCCTAGCTCAACAGCTTCTTCAAACAATTTTTGTAACAACGCCTGCTCATCCATGTCAAATATATCCCCAAAGTTGGGTTAATGAATGCACCCAAGTTCAGTAGTCCTCACCACTGATGTGGTCTTTCAACCAAGTTTTTGCAAATGCCCATCCGCGTCGCACAGTGACGGCAGAGCATTGCTCGATTTCTGCGATTTGGTTGTAAGTTAAACCCGCAAACATTTTCAGCATGACAATTCGTGAATGCTCAGGATAATGTACGCGTAGTTGTTTCAACGCGTCATCAAGCGCGAGCACATCGCTTGCTTGTGTTTGAACTCTTGCATTTTCTTGTTCGTCTAGTGGCATACGCTTGAGATTTCCGCCTCGCTTGATTGAGCAGTGCCTTCTCGCTTGCTCTACGAGGATGTCATGCATCGCTCGCGAAGCGGTAGCAAAGAAGTGTCGGCGGTTCTCCCAGTTGATGTCTCGCTGATGAAAAAGCCGAGCATACATCTCGTTTACGAGCGCAGTGGGTTGTAAAGTATCGCTTGCAGGAACCCAACGCCAAGCGGCGTGTGCCATTCTGTGTAACTCTGTATAGATGCAACTAAATAACGCTTCGTCAGCATCGGGGACTCCTCCGCGAACGGCTTTTAAAAGCTCTGTTATCTGTTGAGATTCAGTATGATCGGAATCAATATGATTTTGATCTGTTTTCACTGTTAATAAATGTACCATAACATTGAACAGCCGTAAAGTTACACTGTAAGTGATCAGCTATAAGACAATTTGTTGTTATAAGTGGACAGTTGCATAAAGATTACAAGCTGATCCGAAATGCCTGACTGATTCAGTATCTACGATTAAACATTGAACTCCGCGTCGGTATCGTGATGCCATTTCAATCTGTGGTCTATACAATGGAGATGGTCTGAAAACAAGCATTCAGTCCTGTGTCATGCGCCATGGATATTGATCAATGAGTAAAACTACTGTGAATAATCCTGAAACGAAAACTCTATTTGTAACTGGCGCAACTGGGTATATAGGCGGCCGACTCGCACCCAAGCTTCTTGAGCGTGGATACAAAGTCAAGTGTCTGAGCCGCGATGCTAGTAAACTCATGGCACGGTCGTGGGCGAATAACGATCAAGTGGAAGTTGTTGTAGGAGACGCTTCGAACGAGGAGTTGCTTACCGATGCAATGCGTGGCTGTGCGACTGCGTATTACCTCGTACATTCCATGGATACGAAGAGCTCGACTTATCGTCAACGGGATCTCGAAATGGCAGAGATATTCGGTCGCGCAGCTAAGAATGCTGGAGTTTCGCGGATTATTTACTTAGGTGGATTAGGCGAGCTCGGTGAAGGGCTCAGCGAGCATCTCTCATCGCGAAGGGAAGTAGAGTTTGCATTGGGCCATAGTGGAGTCTCGGTAACTGTACTTCGAGCAGCAATGATTATTGGATCTGGTTCTGCCTCGTTCGAAATTCTTCGATACCTTGTCGAGCGTCTTCCAATCATGATAACCCCACGCTGGGTAAGCACAGAATCTCAGCCCATTGCGGTTCGGGATGTGCTCTACTACTTAATCGCCATACTTGATACACCTGAAACTATTGGTAAAACACTCGATATAGGCGGGCCTGATGTTTGGGCATATGACAAGATCATGCAAGAAATGGCAGATGTTCTCAAAATAAGGAGACGATTGGTAATTCCTGTTCCTGTACTGACACCCAGACTCAGTTCTCTTTGGATTCATTTGATCACACCGCTCGACAAGAGTATCGCTCGTCCGCTTGCAGAAGGGTTACGGAATCGTGTAGTTTGTCGGAATAACGAAATACATGAACTGATTCCGCACGAATGTCTTTCAATTAGAGAAGCTATGAAAGTCGCGATCGCTCGTTTCGAATCGGGTAATGTCGAGACTTCATGGTCGGACGCGGGTGTGATTCCAGGCGACCCAGAATGGGCAGGTGGAACAGTATTCGTCGACCAAAGAGCAATTTTAGTAAATGCGACTCCAGAAGCGGTATGGGAAGCGGTTACCGAGATTGGAGGCGAGTCCGGATACTATGGTGTGGATTGGTTATGGCGATTAAGAGATGCAATGGATCGGCTCGTCGGAGGACCAGGTCTTCGACGAGGCCGACGGAGTTCATCAAAGCTACAGTATGGAGATTCTTTGGATTTCTGGCGAGTAACACAAATATCGCCGGAAAAAAACTTGAGTTGTCAGCGGAGATGAAACTCCCAGGTTGGGCAACTCTCACTTTTAACCTAAAGCCTAACTCAGAATCAGGTGAGAAGACTGAGCTAATAATGATCGCGAGATTTCGCCCACGAGGGTTGTTTGGAATCGCGTATTGGTATTCTGTGTTGCCACTCCATGGCATCGTATTTCGTGGGATGCTTAAGGGAATTTCGCGAGCAGCTTTGTCAAAACATAAAACTTGAATCGTCACTTGTGTAATTAATTGTCATTTAGTTTCGCTGCTATAAATCAGGCTCGAGTGATACAGAGTTCAAAATTAATCACTCCAGCAATCAATTTTTCCAGATACTAGCTCTTGATATTCTGTGAACTGCGCAACAAATTCTGTTATTCAAAATGTAGCTAGTTTGATCTGGTTGGTATTTGGACTCGTCTTTTTCATACAACCATAGTGGTAATTCTAAGTAAGTCATACTTTGTTGATTCGCTCAAGGATTTCCTCATTGGATGAGAGTCCATAGCTCTACATTATTTCAATGCAGAACCGCAGTTCAAAGGTCTGCTGTCGAATCGTACTCAGGAATATTAACATCCCACCCGAGTGTCGAGCGAATATGCTCAGCTAAATTCCGAGCAGCTTCGGCCTCGCCGTGGGTCAGAAATAGCGTCTTCGGAGGTGCATTGAAACTTGAGAGCCAACTCATGAGCCCCTTGCGATCTGCATGAGCTGAAAGCCCGTGTAGCTCCTCGATTTTAGCACGCACTGTGTAATCTTTGCCATGAATCCGAACACTTGAATCACCCTGAAGGATGCGTCTTCCCAGTGTGCCATAGGCTTGATATCCAGCGAAAAGGATCGTGGATTCAGAGCGTCCAATGTTTCGCCGAAGGTGGTGTTTGACACGGCCGCCTGTGCACATGCCCGAGCCTGCGAGGATTACATTCGATCCACCTTTGGAGTTGATAGCGATCGACTCAGCTGGTGTTCGCACAAAGTGCAATCCAGGAAACTGGAACGGGTGTTTACCTGCATTGAGTAGTTCGTGTGTTTCATCATCAAGTAGATGCTTGTAGCGTTTATAGATTTCTGTTGCCTTGATTGCCATTGGGCTGTCAAAGTAAATTGTTACCTGTGGTATCCGTTTTGAATGCGCCAGTTCGCTGAATGTGTAGAGAATTTCCTGTGCTCGATCGATCGCAAAGGTTGGGATTATCAAATTCCCGCCTCGCTCAAATGTTTCATTGACGACTCGTTCGAGCACATCAGAAACTTTACCATTGTCTTCGTGGTCCCGATCGCCATACGTTGACTCCATGAGGATGTAGTCTGCTTCGTGGAAAACGTGTGGATCCTGAAGAAGTGGCCGATCAGTCATTCCGATATCACCTGAGAATACGATTTTCTGCTTAGTTCCATCTTCGACTACGAATACCTCAATCATTGCTGAACCGATTATGTGACCCGCATCACGATATATAGCAGTGATCCCTTCACTAAGCGAAATCTCCTTGTTGTACTCAACGAGTTTGAGTAACTTCATCGCAGCTTGAGCATCAGCTGGGGTATAGAGCGGCTTGTCTGGGAATGGTCCCTTGCGTCCTTCACGTTTGTGGCGTCGTTCTTTGTACGCTGCATCCTCTACTTGGATCTTCGCTGAATCTTCCCAGACAATCCGAGCAAGATCCATCGTTGGAGCAGTCGCGAGAATATCGCCGCGAAAACCATCATGGACAAACTTTGGGATGAGCCCACAATGATCAAGATGTGCATGGGTGAGAAGCAGGACATCTACCTCGCTCGGCGGGATTGGCGATTGTTCCCAGTTGCGAGATTGGAACTTGCGTTCTTGGAATAGACCGCAGTCGACAAGGATATTTTTGCCGCCCGCCCGAAGTAAATGACGAGATCCGGTGACTTGCCTGTTGGCTCCGAGAAACTGAAGTTTCATAGCGTGCCCTTTCGCATAGGGACCTTTGTTTAGGAGGTGCCCTTGTAATCATTATAGCGATAATTCACTAGTATGAAGTTCATCTATAGCTAAGGTCAGCGGTTATTAAGCCTTGTGAAGTAGGCAACATATTCAAGTGATTCAATTATTTTCAACGCGACCCGAGCGCAGGTCAGTTTGGTTCACTAGCTGAAAGCATAATTTCATGCGATCTTCGATGTAAAAAATAATTTGACTCAATCTCTGAAGAAGATAAGTAGTCACACAATTCGTTTAAGATTGAATGAAAACTCACATGACAACACCCCGACGCGAATCGGGGTGTTGTTGACAATGATGCGAACGCAGTCAGTGATAACTACACATCATTGGAGAGAACGATTGTTATAAAACCCTATAAGAACCGAGTTTGAATGACTTAACAGCATTCGGATAGCCATCGTAAAATGGAATGACAAAAAGCTTAATCGTACAAATCAATGAAAGAATAATCAGCGATCTCCGTTATGGACATCCTGCTGAGAATGCGTTAAGGAATGCACTGACATCGAAGAAGTTGAATACACCATCGTCATTGAAATCCGCTTCAGAGCTTTGTGCTGCAAAGGCACTTAAGAATTGCGAGATATCGAAGAAATCGAGTGAGCCGTCACAGTTCAAATCAACAGGACAACAATTACTCCCACCGTCAGGTCCTACGAGTTGTGTTTCAAACTGCCCCATCGGAATATATCCAAGCGGNCTGCAGGACGGACCGCCGAAGAAAAACCCTCCTACATATTCACCATCTTGATAAATCGCAATCCGATCATCCGCCCCATGAGCATAATCACTTGGGAGCATCGCAGGTTGTTCCCAGGTCCAAGTGTCGTCTCCCTGATCTGCCCACATACCTGCGGGGAGTGCGAACCGCAAACCGATTGGTTGTTGTCCGTCTGCAAAGTCTCCGTCAACAGAGCCGTCGCCGTCTAAATCTGCAGTTCCTGGTTGGAAGAATCGTACGGTCCAGCTCCAATCAAATAACCCATCACCATCAAGGTCACCGTCGGGTAACCCGTCAAAGTCACGATCAGCATTTGCGACGGATACACCATCTCCGATTCCATCGCCGTCAGTATCAACATCATTATGGAAAATCGCAGCGGATGAAACTCCATCCGAATCTCCAAGCTCAAAGGTTAATGAGTTTGAAAATGTTGTTGCGAGATCGATGTCTGCGGTATACCCAGTCAGGAATCCTTCTCCAAAGATATTGCCTGGAAGATCAGCAAACAAGATTGATACCAATGGTAATCGAGTTGAGGAGTTGAGAGCTCGTCCATTATCTGCATCCCAATAAGTCCATTGTCCACCAAGTCCTTCAACACCATCTCCGATTCCATCGGAGTTTGAGTCTGAGTCAATATGTGAAGAAACCCAGTGGATTGAAACCATGTCTACAACACTATCGAGAGCGATGTCTCCGTAGTCAAGAGTCTCAGCGCCTGTCGCTAGTGAAGTTCCGCCTGGAGAGTTGTCATCAGCGATAAAGATTCCAGGGCCGTCATCGGAAGATGCTGGACACGGATCGAAGGAAGTCACAGACCAAATCGGTCCACTAGCTGCACCTCCTGCTCCAGCTTGTTCGATTTGGGTTGGGTTCTCAATCTCATGTGATGAATCGGAATATAGAGTCACAACCTTTTCACCGGATGCAACATTGAAGTAAATGTGAGCGGCCATCTTTGTTTGAGCTTGAGTAGCTACAAGCTTTGTTGGAGTTTCGTTTCCTGATACTCCCGATGCGAAGCTTGATACTCCACCTACACAGAACAAAATAACGAACGCCTTGTTTTGATTCTTCAACATGATTATCTCCATTGCAAATGATTTAATGTGTGATGACGTTTCCAAAACATGTCGTCACATCAGCTTCATTCAGCATATCCGCAGAGCATCATTTACCGGATTCATTTTACGTGAACAAAATCCAATTTTGAAAGATTCATGTAACTAGTTACATCGAGTTTGTAACTAGTTACAAAAAGGGGGCGTAAATTTCAGATCGAAGTGTCATCGACAAAAAAACCACCCCTGCTGATGCAGAGGCGGCTGAGATCAAACACAAGGAATCAACTATTCAGTTACGGACATCCTGCAGCGAAGTCTGCGAGGAATGAAGAGATATCGAAGAAGTTGAATGCGCCGTCGCCGTTATAGTCAGCGAGCGGATCCATCGCTGCGAAAAGTCCTAGGAATGCAGATATGTCAAAGAAGTTTAATACACCATCTCCGTTGTAATCGCCACATTCGATGATGTCTGTTGATGGGCCCAAGAGCTGGTGTTCAAACATCGCAAGAGGCGTATACCCAGGCCCATCAGGCAATGGCAAGCTGCTACATTCGAACCCTCCGAACCAGAATCCTCCGGCGTACAAAATGTCTCCATTTGTGTCCGGGGGACTATGAAGAACAAATCGATCTTCTTCGCCTGTTCCTGCATCTGGAGTGGTTGTGTCAATTTCCCATGTCCAAGTGCCATCGCCGTTGTCGATTGCTGTACCATCAGGAGCTGCAAAGCTCACTCCGATTGGATTCATTGAATCAGCAAAGTCACCATCAAGAACACCATCGTCATCGAAATCTTCAGTACCAGGTTGGAAGAAACGAACAGTCCAACTCCAGTCAAACAATCCATCACCGTCAAGATCAGAATCTGGAAGACTATCAAAGTTGCGATCTGCAACTGCAACAGGTAACCCATCGCCTACGTCTGAATTGCCAAAGCTTGCGCCTTGCAAATCGCCATCAGAATCACCAATTTCAAAGGTTAACGAACTAGAGAAGGTTCCTGCAAGATCTATGTCAGCAGTGTAACCTGAAAGGAAACCCGGCTCAGCAATATCTCCTGGAAGACCTGTAAATGTGAAAGTGACGAGTGGTAAACGAGTCGAATTAAAATCAATTATTCGGCCATTATCCGCATCCCAATAAGTCCATTGCCCGCCCAATCCTGTGACACCATCCCCGACACCGTCGCTGTCAGAGTCAGTATCTGTATGGCCAGTTACCCAATCAATATGTACACAGTCTACAACTGTATCAATTGCGATATCGCCGTAGTCCGACAGAGTCACAGCAGTCGCTAACGTAGTGTGCGGTCCACCCATCGATGTTGGTGAGTTATCGTCGACCCCAAAGAAGTACTCTGTTGTATGTCCAGAATCTGCACATGGATTCCCGTTGAGTACTGACCAGATCGGTGTAGAGCTTCCGCCGTCAACGCCAGTTGTTTGATTGTCACCAAGCAGTGTAACGACTTTCTCACCTGTTGCGATATTGAAGTAGATGTGCGCGACTTTCGTCACTTTTCCCTGGGTTGGTACGAGCACACCGAGCGGCTCGTCCGCACTCGCAAAGGATGTTGCAGCTCCTGCTGCAATGCTCATCGCTAGGATAATTGATTTCGAACTTTTCATGACATTCTCCTATCTATCTATAAACATACAAAACACATAAAATTATTATGGACACCCAGCTGCAAGAATCGACAGAAAGACGGAGACGTCAAAGAAGTTGAATCTTCCATCGTTGTTGATATCTGCGGAATGATCCTCTGTTGCAAACAGTTGCAGGAATGCAGAAACATCGAAGAAGTTGACTGATCCGTCTCCGTTGTAATCTCCGCAATCAACACCAACATGGCCTGGTCCAAACAACTGGTGTTCAAACATCGCAGGAGGCGTGTATTCCAGTTCGCCTTCACACGCAAACCCTCCGAACCAAAATCCACCTGCGTAGATGATGTCGCCGTTGGAGTCGGGTGGTGAGAAGATCACGAAGCGATCTTCTTCACCATTCCCTGCGTCTTGTGTTGACGAATCGATTTCCCAAGTCCATGTGCCATCGCCGTTGTCAATTGCTTCTCCGTCTGGAACTGCAAAACTCACACCAATCGGTTTCATTGAGTCTGCAATGTCCCCGTCGAGAACTCCATCGTCATCAAAATCTTCTGTGCCAGGTTGGAAAAACCGAACTGTCCACGCCCAATCAAACAACCCATCACCATCAAGGTCAGAGTCAGGAAGGCTGTCAAAGTCTTGGTCTGCGTTTGCTATTGAAACTCCATCACCTATACCGTCGCCATCAGTATCAACATCATTGCTACCAAAGCTAGCTCCTTGTAGATCGCCGTCAGAATCTCCAAGTTCAAATGTAAGTGAGCTTGAGAAACTACCCACGAGATCGATATCAGCGGAATATCGTGTCTGCTGATCTTCTCCCATGATGTTTCCTGGCAAATCAACAAATGTGAATGATATAAGAGGAGTTCGCATGCATGCTTGAAGTTGTCTCCCATTATCTGCATCCCAGTATGTCCATTGCCCTCCAAGGCCTTCAACCCCATCGCCAATTCCATCATTATCAGAATCAACATCATTATGTGCAGACACCCAGTTGATATGTACACAATCAACTACAGAATCGAGTTGGATATCGCCGTAATCGAGAAGAGTGATCGCGGTCGCAAGGGAAGTATGAATTGTGGGGCTATTATCGTCAACCGGGAAAAAATATCCGCTCGTATATCCAGCGCTCGCGCATGGAGTTGTGTTCGTCACAGACCAGATCGGACCACTCGATGGATTGTTGTTTCTTGAAGTCTGATCATCGCTTGCGAGCGAGACAATTTTCTCGCCTGTTGCGATGTTAAAGTAAATGTGCCCAGCGGTAAGCACTTTCCCTCTACTCGGCTCTAGAACTCCGAGAGGTTCATCCGCGATTGCAAAAGATGTCACAGAACCTGCTGCAATACTCAATATCAAAACAATCGAATTTGATTTGTTCATTTTACATTCCATTCAATTGATAATCATCAAATCTACTAATTTGTTATGGGCATCCAGCGTTAAAATCTCCAAGGAATGCAGAGATATCAAAGAAGTTGAATACGCCGTCTTTGTTGTAATCAGCACTCTGATCCATCGCAGCGAACAAGTTGAGGAACGAAGAAATATCAAAGAAGTTCAGAGTCCCATCACCGTTGTAATCGGTTGGACACAAGGTAAATGCATTCGGACCAATCAGCTGATGTTCAAACATCGCAGGAGGCGTGTACCCAACGAGGTCCTCGCATTCAAATCCGCCAAACCAGAAACCGGAAACATACACACCATCTAAATACATTGCGAAGCGATCTTCTTGCCCTGTTCCTGCATCAATGACAGTCGTGTCAATTTCCCACGTCCATGTCCCATCAAAGTTGTTGACAGCGTTTCCTTCAGGCGCTCCGAAGTTGACGCCGATTGGTCTCATTGAGTTTGCAATGTCGCCGTCGATACTTCCATCGCCGTCAAGATCTGCAGTGCCAGGTTGGAAGAAACGAACACTCCAACCCCAATCAAAGAGTCCATCCCCATCGAGATCAGTATCTAGTTCGCCATCAAAGTTGCAGTCACAAACTGTGTGCATTGGAAGATGATGCGCCGCTCCTTGAGGATCACCGTCTGTATCTCCAAGCTCGAATGTGAGTGAAGAAGTGAATCCTGCTCCAAGATCAATATCAGCACTATAACTTGCTAGTACGCCATCTCCCGCCGGGGTTAAATCGCCAGGTAAATCAGCAAAGACAAATGTAATCACAGGAGCTCGCAAGCATTGGTCAGCTGCGCGTCCATTGTCCGCGTCCCAGTAAGTCCATTGTCCTCCAAGCCCTTCGACGCCATCCCCACTGCCATCGCTATCTAGATCAACATCTGTATGATCAGTTACCCAGTTAATATGTACCATATCAACGACTGTATCAACACGGATATCACCATAGTCTGAGAGTGTCGCGGCCGTAGCCAACGACGTTGGTGGACCACCCATAGATGTCAAAGAGTTATCGTCAATCGCAAAGTAATACTCAGAGGTGTACCCTTCAGAAGCACAAGTATTTGAAACAGTCGAGGACCAGATCGGACCACTCGATTGATTGTTTCTTGAAAATAATTCATCGCTTAAAAGCGAAACAATTTTCTCGCCTGTTGCGATGTTGAAATAGATGTGACCAACATTGACTATGTTGTCTTTGCTCGGTTCAAGCACTCCGAGTGGTTCATCCGCGATTGCAACGCTTGTTAGACCGCCCGCGCACAGACAAATAGACAGAGTCTTCAATTCATGTAACAGCATAATATTCTCCCCAAATAAAATCGTAATAATCTGTGAACCAGACCATCATGCTCCTGAGTTGGAACAAAAACGATTCGTAATAAAACCGAAAGTGTTTCATGTTTTTGGAGTACGAGATCTATTTAGTATGAAATGGTACTGATTTTCAATCTAATTGGCCGCTTGCGAGTAATTCTCGCAATTTGAATGCGCTTGGTTCTTGTGTCACTCTGACATACAATACAGCATGGAAATAGCCGTCACAAAGGCAATTGCTGGAGATACTCTGAGATGAACACCAAAACAACGACAAACAACACTCAATCAACGATTTCAGGTCCGGGAATCGACCCTGCAACAGGAAAGATCGATCCGCACGCAGTGACCATCTCAGGACTCGCACTTAACCCGGCCTATACCCCGGATGATCTCCCTGAGTCACTCACTCATTTCGATCGCGATATTAACAATCCCGGAGAGTTCCCATACACGCGAGGCCTCTTCCCGCAAGGGTATCGCACGCGTCTTTGGACAATGCGTCAGTTCGCAGGATTTGGTTCAGCAGACGACACAAACGAACGCTTCAAATACATTCTTGCTCAAACTGCAACGAAGACAGCAGCCAACACCGGGCTCTCAACCGCCTTCGATCTCCCAACGCTCATGGGACGCGACTCTGACGACACACTCTCACTCGGTGAAGTCGGAAAGTGCGGCGTCGCAATCGACACGATCGAAGACATGCATCGTCTCTACGCAGACATCCCAATCGATCAAGTGACTGTTTCACAAACCATCAACGCGCCTGCATGTGTAATTTGGGCAATGTATCTCGCGATGGCGAAACAACGCAACATCTCATGGGATCAACTCGGAGGCACTCTCCAAAACGACATCCTCAAAGAGTTTCACGCTCAGAACGAGTTTATCTATCCGCCTGAAGCATCGACAAAGCTTGTCGTTGATACGATCGAGTTCCAGTCGCAACATGTTCCAAAGTGGAACTCTGTTTCGATCTCAGGTTATCACATCCGAGAAGCAGGATCGTCCGCAACTCAAGAGCTCGCATTCACTCTCCGTGATGGGATGGAGTATGTAGAAGCGTGTCTCATCCGCGGCCTTGACATCGAAGAGTTTGCCCCACGCCTTTCATTCTTCTTCAACGCACACAACGAGTTCTTTGAAGAGATCGCAAAGCTCCGCGCTGCTCGTCGAATCTGGGCACGCATGATGCGCGACAGATACGGCGCAAAGAACAAACGATCATGGTTCATGAAGACTCATGTCCAAACCGCTGGATGTTCGTTGACAGAACAACAACCGCTCAACAACATTGTCCGCGTCGCATACCAAGCAATGGCCGGCGTCTTGGGTGGATGCCAATCGCTCCACACGGACTCCATGGACGAGACCCTCGGACTCCCAACAGAGCAAGCAGTGACCGTCGCGCTTCGCACACAACAAATCCTCGCTCACGAAACCGGAGTCACTCGTACCGTCGATCCGCTTGGAGGCTCGTACTTCATGGAAGCATTGACTGACAAAGTCGAAGCTGAAGCACTCGCATTCATCGAAGAGATCGACAACATGGGTCGAGGCCCATGGAAACCAGAACACGCAACCACATCAACTATCGACGACGGCGGCTGCGTCCAAGGAATCCACAAAGGATACTTCCGCCGCAAAATCGCCGAAGCGAGCTACCGCTTCTCAGAAGAATGCGAAGCGGGCGATCGAGTTATTGTGGGTGTCAACGAGTATGTCGACAACAACGAAGAACGCCAAATCGATATCCTCACGATTTCCGAAGAAGTGGAAACTGTCCAAGTTGATCGCTTGACTCAGTTCAAAGCAGATCGCGACAACGCAGGAGTGCTTTCAGCGCTCGATGCAATCCGACATGCGGCAAGGGAAGGCGAGAATGTCATGCCCTCCCTCATCGAAGGCGCACTGGCAAACTGCACCCTAGGAGAAATGGTCCAAGCCATGGCCGACATCTATGGGCGCTACACTGGCGGGCCTGAATGGTGAGGCCTCACAGTTTTCTGCCAATCACTTCTAAACAATTTATTGTCGATCAACTCAATAAATCACAAGGACGATAACATGACTGTTTGGCTGCACTGTACTTCGTCAGAAAATGCTGATGCTATTGTGAAAAATGGGTTCTCGATCTTGAAGAATACGCAGTGTAGGTTCGGGCGTGGGATCTATCTTAGCACCGAACGATGGTACGAAGATGACCAAGATTATGAGTGGGCAGTTCTTGAATGCACTGTTGCACTGCCCCGGGACACCATAATGGAGGTCTTTCCGCCGTCTGATAGCTTTCCCGATGAAGGATACACGGAGAGGCACTTTAGCCGGTGGCTCAATGAAAATAAGAAAGTCCCGTCGAACTATATAAAACTGGAATCTGCAAATTCCTCGCAGAACATTGGTATCACAAATTTCATGCTAGAGCGGGGCTATAAGGCAGCTAAATTCATGGAACACGGCAAAGAGGTCTTGGTGGTCTATGACCTTAGCGTCATCACAGGAATCAAACTGAGAGTCCCCTAACCCCTGCCGGCAATATTGTAGCCGGTGCCCTCTACTTATGGCGAAACCCTAAGCAAGTTCTCACCAACTCTTCGCCCATGGCCGACATCTACGGCCGCTACATCGGCGGGTTGGAGTATTCTTTTGTTGGTTTGTAATTTTATATACAATGTGCATGCTATGAAATTGTAGCGATATATTGCGAAGCAGTTGATTTGATAATGTATACTATTGCTGCCAATCCATAGATGACTCCTAGATACCTGCCAACAAGTGTTCCAAAGTTGTCAGGTTCCATAGCAATCGTTGTGAGAACCGCAGTTGATGAGATCAATATCAAGACTGGCCAAATTATGCCAACGCAATAGAACTGTGGAGATTGATTGATGAATCTCTTAGATTTACACAGTGTAGATTTGATAAGTAAAGTTTTGTTTCGACTGTCATTGCATAGTTCGATTTTTAATAATCCCCACGCATATGCAATTAATGTAATGGATATAAGAAAATAAAGAAGTAAGGTGTTTGTGGTATCGTATTCTAAAGTTTGAGATGGAGGAAAATTCGGTTTTAAAGAAGTTCTCCAGGCAAATGCTGCAAGAATAGCAATGGGGATGTGAGCATTGATTTTATCAATAGTGTTAGAGTTCGTTGCTTTGTTGGCTTTTCGACTCGCCAAATACGGGAACATTGATTTAAATAATATAATTGCAATTCCAATAGTAAAAATCTTATCGGGCAAGTATCTCAATGTATTGACTAACCAAAGTCCAAGCCCATCTGCGGCGTGCTGTTGCATGAAGTTTGTAAGATCGTATAAAGCCTTGTCGGCAGTCGGATCAAACGCTAATGGGGCAGCGGTAATAATTGATTGTATGTAAATCCCTGGAGCTGCCATGATAGCAGCTCCTATGCCTCCCAGAAGAAATAGTACTTTGATGTGATCTTTGAAAACAAGCTTGCTGTTATATAGATATTGCCTTATAAAAGGTAGTTTGCACATGTATCCCCAAAATATTGCTCCACATACACTCACCAAAACCCATGGGATAACGGTGTTGTTCGCATTTGTAATATCAGGTACTAAAAGTGGGTGTAGAATAGTTGCTGATATAATCGCAATTAAAGATCCCATCCACGGACCTGCAGCGATGCAAACTAAGGCTGTGCCGATCATATCTAAAAACAAAACGCTTGGAAATTGTCGAGCAAGCGAAAATCCGATTGCATTCAGTACAATCCCAGCGGCTAATAATGGTAGTATTTCATGTTTGAGAATTGACAAGATTAAGAAATTGTCTTTGAATTTTTGAGTTTTTGATAGCTTTGATATTTTTGAATATAGTGATGAAGCATTATTTTGTATTATATTAATATTGTTTAGAATTGTGCCTGCATTATTGATTATGCTCAATGCTAAGAGGATGTAGCTAATAGTCTCAAGGCTCGGGGTATTCATGGGGCATTGTACGCAAGTTGATGCGTTTGATTCGGGGATTTATACAACGATGTTCATCGTTTTCTAAATCTGCTATTTAAATCACGATTTTTCGACCTGCTTTCTAGTTAGCTAGCATTGCGTCTCAAAATAATTTATTACGGTTTAGAAAATATGATTTTCTTTAATATGACTCTACTAATATTGTGAAATACCCTCGCAAATTCGGGCTTGCTCACTTGAAATCCCAGTCATCAATTGTAGCAATGTTTCTAGTCACCACTTTTTACTGCCGGGCTCCCAGCTGTACTTGGTTTATTTATTCTGTATTAAATAGCCAATCCATTAAACCCTTGTATCCATGCCTCGATTCTTTTATGATGCTCCTTCACCTAAAGGAGTCTCAATGATCGCGTATAAATCACTTCTACTCACGCTCGCAGCAATATTCTCAACACATGCAATTGCACAGCCTTTAAGTCATGCGTTCACCTACCAAGGGCA
>JGI24723J26617_10000722_pt1 | contig 31336 bp, 33 predicted proteins | sample Cruoilmetagenom6_FD_26617 | JGI IMG/M metagenome (IMG submission 26617) | reverse complement strand
CGGCCTTCGTTGGCCAGCACATTAAACGTACGGGCAGCCGCCGCCGTATCCATAACCTCGAAACCGATACCTTTGCGCGCGAACGCGAACGTGAGTTCACGAGGTGGGAAGACATTGGTCGCGCCTGTGCCGAGCAGGACGATCTCGGGGCCCACGGCAAATATGGATTCGAAATGGCTTTCGACAAGGTCCGCGACTGGCGTCTCGACCCAGCTACCGAGTAGTTCCTCCGGCGTCAGCGCAATCGATTCATCGTAATCGTCGTCATTGATGCGGATCGTCGTTCCCGAGACACGGCGGATCACCAGCGTTGCCGACAATTCTCTTGTGAATTTCAAAAGCGCATCCCTTACCATTCAGGCCACATCGTGAACGCATCATATGACAAAACTTCAGCGCTGGTGGTATTGCCGCCGGTAAGGGGCGGGCGCCTGACAGACCGGTCGCTGCGTGCCTGGCTGGCGCAGGCGGACCTGACGCTCGACTGTGAGCCGCAGGAGCTGTTGGCACAGCTTACCGGTGAGCTGGGGCTGCCGTATCCCGAGGACGGACTCGCTGCACTGCGCATGTGGGGGCAGACGGGTGACAGGCCAACGGTCTGGATTGCTGCCGCCGATCCGGTGTATCTCGAACCCCGGCTGGACCATTTGTATCTGTACGCTCTTCGGCGTCCCGGCATTTCAGCGTCGGATCTGCGGCCATTGTTTGATCACCTGCAGCAAACGCTCACCGACGATCGTCAATTCGGTTTCGCCCGGCTGGGTTCGAATGGTTACCTGCGCGCCGACCATCCAATCTCGACGGCTTCGGTGCCCGCCTATGTGGTCGACCAGCGCGAGCCGGGTGAGTTTCTGCCGTCCGGCGAACACACGGCCATGCATCGGAATGTTCTGAGTGAGATAGAGATGGCTTTGCACGAACATGAGGTCAATCTGCAACGCATGGAAAACGGGCTCCAGCCGGTTAATTCGCTTTGGCTCTGGGGTGGTGGCATGGCGCCCGAAAAAACGACCCGTCCGCAACCACCGCTTTTCTCCGATGACCCGTTGCTCGCAGGTTACTGGGAAAGCGCGACCGCGGTTGGGGAGATCTGGCCCGGCACATTTGCCGAGTGCGCTGAAGCCTCGTTGCATGGCTTCGTCGCTGTAACGCCTGAGGCGGACCTGCGCAGCGAGACACTGCACAGGTACCTCGGCGAGCTGCGCCGACTATTGCGCTCCGGTCGTGTCAGCCGGCTGATTCTCCTGTTCCGCGACGGCATACGTGCCGACGTCCGGCGCTCCGACACGCTCAAGTTCTGGCGTCGCGACAGTGAGTTGCTGGCCTGATCATGCAAGACGCAAGGCCCATCATATCCCGACCTATGCCAAGTGCCGACGAGGTAGCGGCGCTCGGAGATATCGATCCATTGCACGCACGTCTCTATGTAATGCGAGGCCTGACAGAGGCCATGCAGCTCGACTATGGATTGGCAAGGCTCGCACCGATTGGGGCGCTCGAGAACATTGATAAAGCGGCCGAGCTTGTAATCGCCAATCGAGACGAGAAAATTATCGTCGTAGGGGACTTCGATGTTGACGGCGCGACGAGCACAGCCCTGGTGCTGCGTTGCCTGCGCGACTTCGGCTTTGCCGATGTTGAGTACCTGGTACCCAATCGTTTCGAGTACGGCTATGGATTGACGCCGGAAATCGTGCGCGTCGCCGCAGAAAAGTCTCCGGCGTTACTCATTACCGTTGATAACGGCGTATCCAGCGTTGCGGGTGTCGCCGAGGCCAACGGGCTTGGGATCCCGGTGCTGGTGACCGATCACCATCTGCCCGGCGAGGAACTACCGGATGCGGCTGTAATCCTCAATCCGAATCTCGACGGCAGTCAGTTCCCGAGTCGCTATCTCGCGGGCGTAGGCGTCGCTTTCTACCTCATGGCGTGTGTTGGCCGCATGCTCCAGGAGCAGGGCGTCGATGGCGCTGCGAAGGTCCCGGCCAAATACCTGGACCTCGTTGCGCTTGGCACTGTCGCGGATGTCGTGCCGCTCGATCACAACAACCGTGTGCTGGTCCACCAGGGACTGCTGCGAATTCGCGCGGGTCGTTCGGTGGTCGGCGTTCAGGCGATCCTCAAGCAGTCCGGCCGGCAGTCGGGGCGATGTGTCAGCACTGACCTGGGCTTTGCCGTTGGTCCGCGCATCAATGCCTCCGGCCGTCTCGAGGACATCTCGGTCGGCATTGAATGCTTGTTGACCGATGACTTCGACACGGCGATGCGCTATGCCTACCAGCTCGACGGTATCAACAGCGAACGGCGGGATATCGAAGCCACGATGCGGGAGCAGGCCTTTGCCTATGTCGATTCGATGGGCCCGCAACGCTGGCCGGCTTGCGTGTGCGTTTACGAGTCCTCGTGGCACCAGGGGGTGGTTGGCTTGATTGCAGCCCGGGTACGTGAACGTTGTCATCGGCCCGTGATCGCATTCGCCCGCGAGAACGACCAGTTCCTGAAGGGGTCGGCACGGTCTATCCAGGGAGTGCACATTCGCGACCTGCTGGAAGCGGTCGCGGCCATGCACCCGGGAATGATCGAGAAGTTCGGTGGACATGCCATGGCAGCGGGACTGACGATTGCGGAAAGTGCGCTGGAGCAGTTCAAGGCAGCGGCAGCCGAACAGATGTCGCGACTCTACCCACACGCTGACTTCAGTGGCGCGATCGTGACGGACGGGACTTTGCCCGATGACGCCATCAACCTGGGGTTCGCGCGGTCATTGCGTGACGCCGGTCCCTGGGGATCCGCGTTTCCAGAGCCCATGTGGAGTGGTGACTTTGCGGTCGTCGAACAACGCGTGGTCGGCGAGAATCATCTCAAGCTAAGGGTGCGACCTGCCGGCGGCGGCAAGGTCGTGGACGCGATCGCTTTCAACCAGGCCGGGCCGGCATACAGGGGTACCGTCCAGCTCGCATTTCGCCTGGACGTCAATGAGTTTCGTGGAATCGAAAACCCGCAGCTCATCGTCGAGCAAATTGCCCCGCTAACCGCTGCCGACGCGTGCTAACATCGCGCCTTTTCCACAGCTACAAACCAGCGAAACCCTCATGGAAACCAGCCAGATCAAACAATCAATAGTCGACCTCGCCGAGCGCTCAGATGCGTTGAGGAGGTATCTTTGACTATGAGGGCAAGGCGGAACGCCTGACCGAAGTTCAACGCGAACTCGAGCAACCCAATGTATGGAACGAACCCGAGCGCGCCCAGGCGCTGGGGCAGGAGCGGGCGCAACTCGAGCAGGTGGTCGAAGGGCTCGATAAAATAACAACCGGCCTGGCCGACGCCGGCGAACTGCTCGACATGGCCATCGACGAGGATGATGGTGACACCATTAGTGAAGTCGTCAGCGACCTCGACGAATTCGAGAAGGTCGTGGGCGGGCTGGAGTTCCGCCGCATGTTCTCGGGTGAGATGGATCCGAACAACGCATACGTCGATATCCAGTCTGGCGCAGGCGGTACCGAGGCACAGGACTGGTGCGAGATGTTGTTGCGCATGTACCTGCGTTGGGCGGAAGCACACGGGTATAAGGCCGAGGTGATTGAAGCGTCGGCCGGCGAAGTGGCCGGCGTCAAGAGTGCGACTGTGCATATCAAGGGTGAGTATGCCTATGGCTGGCTGCGCACCGAGACAGGCGTGCATCGGCTGGTGCGCAAGTCGCCGTTCGACTCGGGCAACCGGAGACACACCTCGTTTGGATCGGTGTTCGTGTCGCCGGAGGTGGATGACAACATTGATATCGAGATCGACCCTTCAGACTTGCGCATCGATGTCTACCGCGCGAGCGGCGCGGGCGGACAACACGTAAATCGAACCGAGTCGGCAGTGCGCATTACGCACCTTCCGACGAACACTGTCGTGCAATGCCAGAACGACCGCTCGCAGCACAAGAACAAGGCAACGGCGATGAAACAGCTCAAGGCAAAGCTCTACGAGCTCGAATTGCAGGAGCGCCGTTCAGCCGCCGCCGAGGTCGAGGAGGGCAAATCTGACGTCGGTTGGGGCAGCCAGATTCGCAATTACGTACTCGACCAGAGCCGTATCAAGGATTTGCGTACCGGGGTTGAAACCGGTAACACTCAGGCAGTACTCGATGGCGGCCTTGACCCCTTTATCGAAGCCAGTCTCAAGCAGGGACTGTAGATTCAAAACGGAAGACTCGTGAGCAACGACAAGCAAAAAGACGAAAACAAACTGATCGCCGAACGGCGCGCGAAACTGGATGCCCTCAAAGAGCTGGGCAACGCGTACCCGAACGATTTCCGGCGCAATGCCATTGCGGAGGAACTGCAACAGACATTTCATGCGCACGATAACGATGCCCTGACCCAGGAAAAAGTCGAGGTCAGTGTTTCGGGCCGCATGATGCGCAAGAACGTCATGGGCAAGGCGAGTTTCATCGGTCTTCAGGACCGGTCGGGAAAAATCCAGGTGCGAGTTGAACGCGACCGCCTGCCCGAGGGTGTCTACCAGGCGTTCAAGAAATGGGACGTCGGCGATATCGTCGGTGCGACAGGCGTGCTGATGCGCACCAACAAAGGCGAGCTCACGGTACTGGCGGACGAGATCCGTCTGCTGACCAAGTCGCTGCGGCCACTGCCCGAAAAATGGGCCGGACTTTCCGACCAGGAGACTCGCTATCGCCAGCGCTATGTGGACCTGATCATCAATGAGTCGAGCCGCGACGTATTTCGCAAACGTTCGAAGATCGTCTCGTACATGCGCGGCTTTTTGGAGTCTCTCGATTTCCTCGAGGTTGAGACACCCATGATGCAGGTGACGCCAGGCGGTGCCATCGCGCGGCCGTTCACAACGCATCACAACGCGCTCGACATGCCTCTCTACCTGCGCATTGCACCGGAGCTAAACCTCAAGCGCCTCGTCGTTGGGGGGTTCGATCGCGTGTACGAAATCAACCGCAATTTCCGCAACGAAGGTGTGTCGACGCAGCATAATCCCGAGTTCACGATGCTCGAGGCCTACCGTGCTTACGCCGACTACAACGACTGGATGGATACGACCGAAGCCATGTTCCACGGCATGGCAGAAGCCGTGAACGGTACAACGATGGTGAACTACCAGGGCGAGGAGTTCGACTTTGGAAAAGCGTTCAAGCGCATGACGGTCGAAGACGCCATCGAGGCCTACAACCCGGACTTTGATATGTCGAAGGTTCGTGATCGCGACTATCTCGCTGCGTACTGCGAGAAGCTCGGTATTCACGTTAAAGACAACTTCGGTCCTGGCAAACTGCAGACCGAGATCTTCGACGAATCCGGTGAAGCAAAATTGCGGGAGCCGACGTTCATTACTCAGTACCCCGCCGAGGTATCACCGCTGGCCCGCAAGAATGATGCGGACCCGTTCGTTACTGATCGCTTCGAGCTTTTCATCGCCGGGCGCGAGATCGCGAACGGCTTCTCGGAGCTTAATGACTCCGAGGACCAGGCCGAGCGCTTTCGCGCGCAGGTCAAGAATGCAGCCGCCGGTGATGACGAGGCCATGTCTTACGATCACGACTACATTCGTGCGCTCGAATACGGCCTGCCGCCGACGACCGGTATTGGCATCGGCGTGGACCGGCTCGTCATGCTCCTGACAGACTCGCCATCAATCCGCGATGTGCTGTTGTTCCCGCACATGCGTCCCGAGGTGTTCGACTAAAACCCCGGGGCGCCGGGCGGAAGCTACGGCCCGAAGGGCTGAGGTCTCGGCGTATCGTCACGTGAAGGAGGCAGTACCGGCATCAGAAACTGCGGTTGATCCCCGGTCAGCGTAAGCAGGAACGCAACGATCTGCGCTGTCTCCTCAGTACTGAACTCGCGCCCGAGCTGCACACGGCCCATTACGTTGACGGCCTCGGCCAGCGTCTCTGCTTCACCATCGTGGAAGTACGGGTAGGTCAGTTCGACGTTGCGCAAGGTGGGTACTTTGAACAGGAAGCGGTCGGCATCTTTGCCCGTGACTGCGACACGGCCTTCGGCCGGGTTGTCGGTCTCGTAGGGCTTGATGAGCCCCATCTTCTGGAAACTCGTGCCGCCAAGAGCTTCGCCGTTGTGGCAGGCGACGCAACCGCTGTTCTTGAACAACGTGTAACCACTTAGCTCATCGGCAGTGATCGCGTGTTCCTCGCCCAGCAGCCAGCGGTCAAAGCGTGAATTCGGCGTGACGAGGGTTTTCTCGAACTCGGCAATGGCCTGGGTGACTTCATTTATCGTGATCTCATCCACACCGAAGACCTGTTTGAACTCTATCCTGTACTCAGGGATCGAGTGCAGGACATCCAATGTGAGTGGGTGCGAGAAGGCCATCTCCTTCGGGTTTGCAATCGGTCCGCCTGCCTGCTCCTTGAGGTCCGCCGCGCGTCCGTCCCAGAACTGGGCGACATTGAGGCTGGCATTCAGCACTGTCGGAGAGTTGATTGGGCCCTGTTGCCAGTTGTGGCCAATGGACGTCTTCAGGTTATCGGTGCCACCCATGCTCAGGTTGTGGCAGGAATTACAGGAGATGAACCCCGACTTTGAGAGTCGTGGGTCGAAGTACAGTTTCTTGCCGAGTTCAACCTGCGCCAGGTTGAGGTCCTGGGCTGGCCGGATGGCCTGGACTGGTTCCGCGGCCGAGACGACCGAGGTTGCAACAAGGAACAGCGCCGTCAGGCGAAATAAGAGTTTCATACTACTCACCGACTATAAGGCAGCCCCCTGCGGTGAGTAGTTTATGACGTTGTGCGCATGGCGATACTTCGTAATATCGCTTATTGCGTTCTCGCGAGACGTAATTCCTCAGGATAGGTACGGAAGTGGATTGTGACTCAGAGCTGCGCCATCGACAGTCAGGACTTCGTCCGCCTTGTCGACCGGCACCACGGCCAGCAGCGCAGTACCAGCGACATTGAGCACTTCGCCGATATCGCGGCCATCCAGCGACACCTTGGCGCCTGCGGATACGGGTGATTCGCTTTCGAAGCGCAGCGTGCGGCGCTTCGTTGCACCCTTGTAGTGCGTGCGAGCAACGATTTCCTGACCGGGATAACAGCCCTTGTCCATGCTGATCGCATCGAGCAGGTCCAGGTTGAGCATGTGCGGCGTGAATTGCTCAGACTGTTCGCTGCCAATGTAGGGATGGCCGTGTTCGACGAGAAATGCCGGATCGACCGTCTGGCCGTCGTCGACGACCTCGAAATCGACTTTGGACCGAAACCGGAACATCGTCATGCGCTTGACGATGTTGTCGGCCGTATCGGCAGCTGCTGACAGGCCGAAACCGCCGTCAATAGGAAAGACCGAACCAAACCAGATTACGCGGCCCTTCGGGCTGCACCATGCGGCCAGCATTTCAGCCTCTGACTCGAGGCGGCGCAGGTCGTTACTCAACTGCGCTTGCAGAAACTCGAAGGCGTCGGCGCCAGTTACTTTGATCGTGTGGATGGAATGCATACTAAAGTAGCCAGTTGTCGGTACTGCAGGTTGCCCAAGGCTCTGGCATACTCTCGCCATGAGCGGACAGGACACCAAGAATAAGGCCGCAACGGCCAATCCAGAGAGTGAGCCCAAGGCGGATAGTACCCCACCGGAGGCTGAGAAACGGCCAAAGGAAATTGGTGGCCGCGATGGGCTGGACCCAACTCGTTACGGCGATTGGGAAAAAGCCGGGCGCTGTATCGATTTTTGATCGGGATCTACTTAATGAATAATCACGACAGGCCTCTGTCGCCGCATCTTTCGATCTACCGCTGGCCAGTGACCATGGCGTCGTCGATCCTGCATCGGGCCACGGGCGTGGCGATGGCCGTGGGTTTCATCGTCCTGGTCGGCTGGCTGTTTGACGCGGCTTCAGGACCGGACGTATACGCGAAATTCGTGGCCGCCATGGATTCGACCATCGGTCGCGTACTCCTGATCGGTTGGAGTTACGCATTCTTTTACCATCTCTCGAACGGTATCCGGCATCTTGTCTGGGATACCGGGCGCGGCCTCGAAAAAGAGCAGGCGTCGGCATCAGCGTGGCTCGTCATCGTGCTGTCCATCGTGCTGACGGCAGCATTCTGGTGGGTGGCGTCATGAGTCTGCGTTCACCGCTCGGCCAGGTACTNGGGCTCGGCACGGCCAAAGACGGNACCTCGCACTGGTGGGGCCAGCGCGTCTCGGGCATCGCGCTCACCGCATTGGGTCTCTGGTTTGCCTGGTCGCTCGCAACGATGTCCGGCTTTGGCCACGCCGAAACCGTAGCGTTCATCAGCCAGCCGATCAATGCGCTGCTGCTGTTGCTACTCAGCGTCACAATGGCCTGGCACTCCTACCTGGGTGTGCAGGTCGTCATTGAAGACTACGTGCACGGACACGGCCTCAAGACTGCCTCACTTCTTCTATCCCGCTTCGCGCATGTATTTCTCGCGGCAGCGGCAATCTTTGCCATCCTAAAACTCGGAATCGGTGCATGAGCGACTACGAATTCATCGATCACAGTTATGACGTCGTCGTCATCGGCGCCGGCGGCGCCGGTTTGCGTGCGACTTTTGGCCTGGCGGAAGCGGGCTTCAAGACCGCTTGCATCACCAAGGTCTTCCCCACCCGCAGCCATACGGTCGCGGCGCAGGGTGGCATCTCTGCCGCGCTCGGCAATATGGGCGAAGATGACTGGCGCTGGCACATGTATGACACGGTCAAGGGTTCCGACTGGCTCGGCGACCAGGACGCGATCGAGTACATGTGCAAGGAAGCACCGGATGCGGTCATCGAGCTGGAACACTACGGTGTGCCGTTCTCACGCACGGAAGACGGCAAGATTTACCAGCGCCCATTCGGTGGCATGACGACGCGCTTCGGCGAGGGTACGGCGCAGCGCACCTGCGCAGCCGCCGATCGCACCGGTCACGCGATGCTTCATACCTTGTACCAGCAATCGCTCAAACACGATGCCGAGTTTTACATCGAGTACTTCGCTGTCGACCTGATCATGGAAGACGGTCATTGCCGTGGCGTGGTTGCCATCGACCTGGCGACAGGCCGCCTGCATCGTTTCCGTTCGCACCAGGTCATTCTTGCGACAGGCGGTTACGGCCGTTCCTACTTTTCCTGCACGTCGGCGCACACGTGCACCGGCGACGGCAGTGCGATGGTCTTGCGCGCTGGCTTGCCCGTACAGGACATGGAGTTCGTGCAGTTTCACCCAACCGGTATCTACGGCGCAGGCTGCCTGATCACCGAAGGTGTACGTGGCGAAGGCGGTTACCTGACGAATTCAGAAGGCGAGCGTTTCATGGAGCGCTACGCACCCAATGCCAAGGACCTGGCGTCACGCGATGTCGTGTCGCGCTCGATGACGATCGAGATTCGCGAAGGTCGTGGTGTCGGTCCCGAGAAAGACCATATTCACCTGCACCTGGAGCACCTGGGACCGGAAGTCATCGAAGAGCGGCTCCCTGGCATTGCCGAGTCAGCACGTATATTCGCCGGCGTGGATGTGACCAAGGAACCAATTCCTGTACTGCCGACCGTCCATTACAACATGGGTGGCGTTCCGGCCAACTTTAACGGCCAGGTCGTTACCAAGCTGGACGACGATCCTGAATCGGTCGTCAAAGGCCTTATGGCCGTCGGCGAAGCCGCCTGCGTATCCGTTCACGGTGCCAATCGCCTCGGTTCGAACTCGCTGCTTGACCTTGTCGTATTCGGGCGAGCCGCCGCACATTTCTGCGCGGAGACCATGACGGCCGATGCTCGCCACAAGCCGCTGCCCGAGGATGCAGGGCAGAACAGCGTTGCTCGCATCGATCAGCTTCGCAATGCGGACGGCAGTCGGCCGACCGCCGAGATTCGACTTGAGATGCAGAAGGTCATGCAGGACCACGCTGCGGTATTCCGTACCGGTGAGGTGCTGGACGAGGGTGTCGAGCTGCTGCGCAAGACCTTTGCGTCATTTGATGATGTCGGCGTTGCCGACCGTTCCATGGTCTGGAACACGGATCTCGTCGAAACGATCGAACTCGAAAACCTGCTGCTCAATGCGACAGCCACCATCGAGTCAGCGGCAAATCGCCTGGAAAGCCGGGGCGCGCACGCCCGCGAGGACTTCCCGGATCGTGATGATGAAAACTGGATGAAGCATACGTTGACCTGGGTCGGTGGCCCGGGTGACGTGAAATTCGAGTATCGGCCGGTCCACAAGGAAACGCTGACCGATGAAGTTGACTACGTCGAGCCGAAAGCGAGGGTGTACTGATGGCTGAATTCAGGCTCCCGAAAAACTCGCGAATCAAGAAGGGCAAGCACTTCGATGCGGGCAACGGTTCAAGCAACACGCGGACGTTTGCCGTGTATCGCTACGACCCGGACAGCGGCGAGAATCCTCGGATGGATACCTACGAGATCGACATGGACAGCTGCGGGCCGATGGTTCTCGATGCGCTGATCAAGATCAAGAATGAGATCGACCCGACACTGACGTTCCGTCGCTCCTGCCGCGAAGGTATCTGCGGCTCCTGTGCAATGAACATCGGCGGAGGCAACACGCTCGCCTGTACCCGCGCCAACGACGAAGTCAAAGGCGATGTGAAGATATACCCACTGCCGCACATGCCGGTCGTGAAGGATCTCGTCACGGACCTGACAAATTTCTATGCGCAGTACGCGTCGATCAAACCCTGGCTGCAAGCCCGGACGCCGCCACCGCCTGACCAGGAGCGCCTGCAGTCCAAGGAAGATCAGGAACTCATCAATGATCCGGCTGCATGCATCCTGTGTGCGTGTTGCTCAACGAGTTGCCCGAGCTATTGGTGGAATTCCGATCGCTATCTGGGGCCGGCCGCATTGCTCGCGGCTTACCGCTGGCTGGTGGACAGTCGTGATGAAGCGACTGGCGAGCGTCTTGATGAGCTCGAGGATCCGTTCCGCCTGTATCGTTGCCACACAATCATGAACTGCACGCAAACCTGTCCCAAGGGTCTCAACCCGGCTCACGCCATCGCCGAGACCAAGAAGATGCTCGCGGAAAGGAAGTATTGAGCGAGGAATCCCGTCTTCGGTGGCAATGCAGACGCGGCATGCGCGAGCTCGACGAGCTCCTCGTACGCTATCTCGACGATTGCTACCCGGCAGATAGCGAGGATGATAAGGCTGCGTTTCGGGCTGTTCTGGAGCTTGCCGATCCCGAGTTGAACGGTTATCTGTTGCAGCGGCAAACACCGTCTTCAGAGCCGATCGCACGTGTCATCAACCGCATACTCNGCCGAATTAAGACCTGATCCTCGCTTGCGGCGGGTTGTCGCGCGGTCAGGCGTCCTGCTCGGCATGGTCGGTGTTGTCGTTATCCTGCAGTTGCCAATTGACCTTTGGGTTCGTCTGGCCGCCTGCGCGATATGGGTCGTGACATCGGTCATCGAACACCGCCGAATTCGCCGTGGCTGGGCTGAATGCAGGGGGCTGCGCTTCGACGCGGAGGGTGAAATCGCGTCCCTCGGAGTGGATGGGAAGTGGCGACCGGCCCAGTGCGAATCCGGTAGCGTTCTTCTCGGAAAGGTCGGCTGGATACGCCTGCGTGACCAGCGCGGAGCGGTCTTTGGCGAGTTGTTGACGGGGGATGCTCGTGAAAGCCCCGATTGGCGCCGGCTGCAGGTTATCTGGCGGCACGTTGGAGCTTGAGGGTGAAGCTGCTAACATGCTCATTGATCGGGGAAAAATAACAATAACGGCGAGTGCCTGGGCGATCTGCCTGGCCACGGGCGAACGGCGTCACAGAACAAAGATGAATAAGGCAGAATATCGAGAACTTATCGCCCTCGCACCGGTCTATCCCGGTGTCGACAGGCTGTATGGAAATTTCGGCGAGCGCGTCTGAATGTCGAATCAGTCGTCTGACAAGAAGCTGGTCAAGCGAGTCCAGAAAGGTGATAAGGCTGCGTTTGATCTGCTGGTGCTCAAATACCAGCACAAGATAGTCAACCTGGTGATGCGATATGTGCGTGATCCTGAACTGGCGCTCGATATTACGCAGGAGGCGTTCATTAAGGCATACCGGGCTTTGCCGCGATTTCGTGGCGACAGTGCTTTCTACACCTGGATGTATCGTATCGCGGTAAACACGGCAAAGAACCATCTTGCGGCGCAACGGAGAAGGCCGATGGATGTCGAGCTCGACCTGCAGGATCCGGAGCAGTATGACCTGCATGCCAAGCTCAAGGAGACGGATACTCCCGAGGGAGTGACGCTCAGTAACGAATTGAGGGAGACCGTAGAACGAGCCATTGCGGCGCTACCGGAGGATCTGAGAACCGCGATCATCCTGCGCGAGCTGGAAGGCATGAGCTACGAAGAAATTGCGCAGACCATGGAGTGCCCGGTTGGCACTGTCAGGTCGAGAATTTTCAGGGCGCGGGACGCGATCGCAAAAAAGGTCGGTCCGCTGACCCGATAGGTTTTAGGGCTGCTTGGCCCGTGTGAGTGAAATATGAATGACGCCATAAGAATGCAGATTTCCGCTTTTGTGGACGGCGAATTGCCAGACGCCGAGGCAGATCTCTTGCTGCGAAGAATGAGTCAGGACGCAGATTTGAGGAAGCAGGTCGCTGAGTTCCTTGAGATCGGGCGTGCCATGCGCGGCGAGCCGGGCGTGCCTGGCGTCGAGCGCTTGCAGGACCGGATCAGCGCGGCACTGGATGACAAGCCGCTGGCTGACGATGAGGTTGTACCGGAGGCGCCTGCAGGGCGCTCAATGCGGCCCTGGCTGGGAGCTGCCGTTGCGGCATCGGTAGCGCTGCTTGCAATCATTGGTCTGCAGTTCAGTCCCGGAATTGACGGGTCCAACGAGGTTGAGCCCGAACGTGCCGTGGCCGATGTTGACGAGGACGCGGGTATTACGGTGCCTGTGCCCGACGACGAGCTGCGGCAATACGTCCTGAGCCACGGTGCATCGTCATCAGAGCTCGGCGCGAATGGCCTGAACACCCGGCTCGTGACTCTGCGGCTTAGTGAAGAAGCGCTGGCCGAGGAAGAGACCGAAGAAGACACGGTAGACGAAGAGGCTACCGACGAGATTTTGACCCAACCATAATGCGGGTCCCCGTTGTGAAATCACTTGCCTGGTCCGTCATCGCGATGGGCCAGCTCTCCTTCAGTTCGACTTTGGCGGCCGAGCGCATTGAACCGAATGAGTGGCTCAGCCGCATGGGAGCGGCGGTGCAGATGACCAGCTACGAGGGCACGGTCATTCGCATCCAGGACGGCAAGGCCGAAGCACTCAAGGTAATACACACGGTGAGCGATGGCGTCATCCGTGAGAAGGTCGTCGCACAGGAAGGCAATGGGCTGGAAATTATACGCAACGGCAATGAGGTGCACTGCATCCTGCCCGACCGCCAGTCAGTTCTCGTAGAAGAGTGGGATGACCAGTCAACGCTGTTTTCGACCTTGCCGACAAGCGAGGTACGCTTTGGTAGTGAGTACGATGTCTCGATCGTTCGCGAAGAGCGGGTTGCGGGACGCCAGGCTATTCTCGTCGCAATTCGACCGCACGACGGCTATCGCTACGGGCACCGGATCTGGCTCGATACTGAAACTGCCTTTCCGTTACAGACACAGCTGATCGGGGAAGACGGCACGGCCCTGGAGCAGGTTAAGTTCGCTGATATCAGCCTGAACAAGATAATCCACGCCAGCGCCCTGGCCCCGTCATACAGCACCGAGAACTATCGCTGGTTGAAACAGCCGGCCCGTCACATCAGCCATGTACTCGAAACCGAGTGGGCGAGCAGTGATATTCCACAGGGATTCCGGGCAGTTGCCACACATGGTGAAATCTTGCCCGGCGGTGACGCAGTCGTAACTCACATCATGTTCAGCGATGGCCTGGCCAGTGTCTCGGTGTTTGTTGCACCCAGGGATGCGGCGTTTTCCGAAGGCCCATCCAGGGTCGGTGGTTCCAACTCGTATAGCGCGATCGTCGATGGACACCGGGTCACGGCCGTTGGGGAAGTGCCGGCAATGACCGTCAAGCAGATCGCGACGACAATGCGCCGCCCCTGATACCTGCCTCCTGTAGACTGCCGCCATGGAACAGAGCCGCGGCCGAATTATTTCAGTTGCAAACGACCATTCAAGCGCCGTCGTCGAGGTGGATACGGCGGTGTCCTGCGCTCGTTGTGCGAGCGGCAAGGGTTGTGGCGCCGGTATCTTCGGCAGCGACAGCGGACCCCGTCGTCTTGAAGCCCCTGTCGTCGGGCAGCTCGAGTTGCGTGAAGGTGACGAGGTACAGATTGAACTGGCGCCCCGGAGTGTCCTTCAGGCGGCGCTCATCGTTTACGGGGCTCCACTGGCCGCCGCGCTGCTTGCCTCCGGGATAGCCTTTTTGGCAAACCTGTCGGACGGAGAAGCGGTTTTAGCGGTGACAGCGGGCATTGGTTTGGGAGCATTTGCCAGCCGGCAAAGGCTGAGGCGTTCAGAATGTCTGCGCCAGTTCACTCCGGCAATTGTCGGTCGCGTGGCCGGAGTGGAATGAAGACCCTCCAGGTCTACAGTCGCGCGGGTTGCCATCTGTGCGAGGTGCTTGTTGAGGAACTCAAACCCCTGATAGACGGCAAAATCGGGCTCGAGGTACGTGATATCGATACCAATGCCGAGTGGCACGAGCGCTGGTTTGCGGATATCCCGGTCGTCGAATTCGAAGGCACCCTTGTCTGCATGCATTTTCTCGATCACGACGCGATTACAGGTATACTCCGCGGCTGAAATTTCCGGCGTTTTCGCCACAGATTGTCTACAGGCACACCGCCGGCGCCAGGTCCTCCCCTTTGATGAAGCAAATACGCAACTTCTCGATCATCGCCCATATCGATCATGGCAAGTCGACGATCGCCGATCGATTTATCCAGATATGCGGCGGGCTGGCGGACCGTGAGATGGCGGATCAGGTCCTCGATTCGATGGACCTCGAGCGCGAACGGGGCATTACGATCAAGGCGCAGAGCGTATCGCTCGATTACAAGGCCAGGGATGGTCAAACCTACCAGCTGAACTTCATCGACACGCCGGGTCACGTGGACTTCTCCTACGAAGTGTCCCGTTCGCTGGCGGCCTGCGAAGGTGCCTTGCTGGTGGTCGATGCGGCTCAGGGCGTCGAGGCGCAGAGCGTGGCGAATTGCATTACAGCCATCGATCAGGGGCTCGAAGTCCTGCCCGTACTTAACAAGATCGATCTCCCGGCGGCCGAGCCTGAGAAAGTTGTGGCGGAGATTGAGGACATTATTGGCATCGACGCGCAGGACGCGATATACGTCAGTGCCAAGACAGGGAAGGGCATACCCGAGCTGCTCGACCAGCTGGTTGACGTAATTCCTGCACCCGAAGGCAATCCAACCGGGCCGCTGCAAGCGCTGATCATTGACTCGTGGTTCGACAACTACGTCGGTGTGGTGTCGCTCGTGCGGGTCATGAACGGCAGCCTCTCCAAGGGCAGCAAGATCAAGGTTATGTCGACCGGCATTTCATATAACGCGGACCGGGTCGGGGTGTTCACGCCCAAGATGGAAGATCGCAAGATCCTCAATGCAGGCGAGGTCGGCTTTGTTATCGCGGCAATCAAGGATATTTACGGCGCGCCGGTCGGTGATACGCTGACGACGACGAAGAACTCCTGCACGGAGCCCTTGCCCGGGTTCAAACAGGTCCAGCCAAGAGTATTCGCCGGCCTGTTCCCGATCAGCTCGGACGACTACGAGAGCTTTCGAGAGGCCTTGCAGAAACTGCGGCTCAATGACGCGGCACTGCATTTTGAGCCAGAGACATCTGCCGCACTGGGGTTTGGTTTTCGTTGTGGATTTCTCGGCATGCTGCATATGGAAATCGTGCAGGAGCGCCTCGAACGCGAGTATGACCTCGAACTCATCACGACGGCACCGACGGTGGTATTCGAGGTCATCGATACGAGCGGCAACGCGCTGCACGTCGACAATCCTTCAAAGTTGCCAGCGGCAAACGAGATCTCGGAGCTGCGTGAGCCGATTATTGCCGCCAATATTCTGGTCCCGGAAGCGCACGTCGGCGCTGTTATCAAGCTTTGCATCGAGAAACGCGGGGTGCAGACCCAGATGCGATATCTTGGTGGGCAGGTCTCGATCGAGTACGAATTACCGCTCGCAGAAGTCGTGCTGGATTTCTTCGACCGTCTCAAGTCGGTCAGCCGGGGATTCGCGTCGTTTGACTATCATTTCCTGCGCTTCCAGCCGGCACAGCTCGTACGACTGGACGTGCTCATCAACACTGAGCGTGTTGACGCCCTTTCGGTCATTATTCATAAGGAAAATGTGCGAACTCGTGGCCGCGAATTGGTCGAAAAGATGAGAGAATTGATTCCCAGGCAGATGTTTGATGTTGCGATCCAGGCAGCCGTCGGCAGCCAGGTTATCGCTCGCAGCACGGTCAAGGCGTTGCGCAAGAACGTAACGGCGAAGTGCTATGGCGGCGATGTATCACGTAAACGCAAGCTGCTGGAAAAACAGAAGGCCGGTAAGAAAAGAATGAAGCAGGTTGGCTCGGTGGAAATTCCCCAGGAAGCATTTCTCGCGGTGTTGCGAACAGACAAGTGAGTAGACAGTTTGATTATTAACCTTGCACTGATACTGACGGTTCTGACGGCGTTTACGGGCGTCGTCGTTGCCATGGACAAGCTGGTCTGGAAGACGGACATGGAAGACAGCCGGCAGGCGCCCGGGGGTCAGCGGATTCTCGTAGAGTACGCGCGCTCGTTCTTCCCTGTGCTGCTGTTTGTCCTCGTCATTCGTTCATTCATCTTTGAGCCGTTTCGGATTCCGTCCGGCTCGATGATGCCGACGCTGCTCGAAGGGGACTTCATCTTCGTCAAGAAGTACGCCTACGGATTGCGCCTGCCTGTCACGGAAACCAAGTTTATCGAGACCGGTAATCCGAAGCGGGGCGACGTGATCGTTTTCCGTCTGCCCTCCGACCCGAAGATCAACTACATCAAGCGGGTGATCGGGTTGCCAGGCGACACCGTTGTTTATGAGCGGCACAGGCTGACCATCAATGGACAGGAAGTCGATCTCAAGCGGGGCGAAAACAGTTCCTGGAACGTGCCAATGTTTGTGGAGGACCTCGACGGTCGGGAGCATGAGATCCTGGTGACGAACCCCGATTTTTCGACACGTGACAACACCTACCGCGTGCCTGAAGGTCACTTCTTCGTGATGGGGGACAATCGCGACCGGAGCAAGGACAGCCGCTTTATCGGTGCCATTCCCGAAGAGTTTCTCGTGGGCGAAGCGGTCCGCATCTGGATGCACTTCGTTCCCTGGAACATGCCGGTCTGGGACCGAATTGGTACAAAAATACAATAATTGTGGTGCCAGTCACTGATTTGACCGGTAAAATCGCGTTACGTTAAGCAATGTGGCGCGGGAGAAGCGCATCGGAATGGACGGAGAACATCGTATGTCTTTGAATTACTTGGAAAATGGGTGGAATAAGCGCCACCAGGCCGGCATGACTACAGTGGGCCTGCTCATCCTTGTGATATTCGTCGGACTGTTCGCGTTTGCCGGTATTCGATTGACGCCTGTGTACCTCAACTACATGAAAGTCGTCAGTGTCGTGGACGGCGTCACCGAGGAATTCGATAGCACAGGCGCGACGCGCGGCGCGATTCGCAAATCCATTTCACGGCGTTTCGATATCGAGAGCGTCGCTGTCATCACGGCCAAAGACGTTAAGGTGACGGCGGTCGATGGCGGATTCGAAGTTGCGGCAACCTACCCCCATAAAGCGCCGTTCATTGCCAACGTTTCATTCGTGGTGGATTTCGACAAGAGATCGCTGATCCGCCGCTAGATCCTTCCGGCCGCCCGGCGGCCTGGCAATAGAGAGCGATTACATTGGATAAGGCCGAGAGCTGGCTCGACAAGACGCTGCACTATCGCTTTAACGATGCGAGCCTGTTGACCCAGGCCCTGACGCACAGAAGCGCCAACAGCAGCAACAACGAACGCCTTGAGTTCCTGGGCGATGCTGTACTCGACTTCGTCATTTCCGATGCCGTATTCAAGCGACGCCCCGACGCAGACGAGGGTGACCTCTCCAAGTTGCGTGCATCGCTGGTGAAAGACACGTCACTCGCAAAACTCGCTGCTGATCTTGGCATCGGCGAGCACCTGATCCTCGGCAGCGGCGAGCGGAAAACGGGTGGGCATCGTCGCGAGTCGATACTCGCAGATGCACTGGAAGCTATTTTTGGTGCCGTCTTTCTCGATTCGGGATTTGCCGCCGCCACAGAGATTATTGAACGCGTCTACACGCAACGGCTGGACGAGTTGCCGGATGCGGAGGACCTGCGCGATTCAAAAACGCGCTTGCAGGAGTGGCTGCAGGCCCGCAAGCTCTCCCTGCCTGACTACGAACTTGTCAGTGTCACCGGCAAAGCGCACCAGCAGCGTTTCTCGGTATCCTGCACTGTTGGCGAGTTGTCACAGACCACTGAAGGCGAGTCCACGACACGACGCAAGGCTGAGCAAAAGGCGGCGCACCGCATGCTAGAAGTATTTGCCGGAGAGCACCCATGAGTGAGCATCGTTGCGGCATGGTGGCGGTCATTGGCCGGCCAAATGTTGGCAAGTCAACGCTGATCAATGCTGTCATGGGGCGGAAAGTCAGCATCGTTACCGCGAAACCGCAGACAACCCGGCATCGTATTCTCGCGGTGCATTCCGATGACGACGCGCAGATTATATTTGTCGACACGCCCGGCCTGCACCGCAAAGCCGGCAAGGCAATGAACAAACTCATGAATCGTACGGCAGCCAACGCGCTTGCCGACGCCGACGTCATCCTGTTCGTGATTGATGCGACACGTTGGACGACGGAAGACGATGACGTGCTAAATCGACTGAAGCACGCGGACGCACCTGTAGTCGCTGTGCTCAACAAGATCGACAAGGTGCACCCCAGGGAAAAACTCCTGGACGCGCTCGGTCTGATGGCCGCGCGCTTTGACTTCGCCGAGATCATCCCGATCTCCGCGCACAAACACGACAATCTCGATCAGCTGATGTCGATGCTGCCCGGATTCCTCCCGGAATCCCCGCCGCTCTTCCCCGAGGACATGCACACGGACCGTAGCAAGGAGTTCCATGCAGCCGAGGTGATCCGCGAAAAGCTGACGCTGATGCTTCACCAGGAATTACCGTACGGACTGACAGTGCAGGCCGAGCGCTACCTTGATGAAGACAGCGGCATCACGATTAACGCCGTTATCTGGGTCGAACGGGACAGCCAGAAGGGCATCGTCGTCGGCAAGAACGGCAGTGTACTGAAGAAGGTTGGCAGGTCCGCCAGGCTCGAACTTAAAGAGCAGCTGGGCCGCAACGTGCACCTCGAGTTATGGGTCAAGGTAAAGACCAACTGGGCCGACAATGAGAAGGACCTTATGAACCTCGGCTACGAAACGCCGTAGCTTCGATGAGCAGGCGTGTCCAACAACAGCCGGGCTATGTTTTGCATCACCGGCCGTTTCGCGACTCCAGCCAGATACTCGATATCCTGACACGCGATCACGGCAAGGTAGCGGTGGTCGCGCGAGGCAGCCGCGGCTCGAAGTCTCGCCTGGCCGGTGTGTTGCGGCCATTTCTACCGCTGAGGATCTCGTGGGTGGCGAAGTCTGATCTTGGTACGCTGACCGGTGCCGAAGCCGCAGGCGCGCCGTCCGGGCTGCATGGTGACGCGTTGTTATCGGCGTTCTACGTCAATGAGCTGATGCTGCATTTCCTGCACCGCTACGATCCCCAACCGGAGATATTCGATCTTTACGAACAGTCGATTCAAGTGTTGTGCGGAACGAACGATGTCGCGGCCAATCTGCGTCGGTTTGAACTCGAGTTTCTGGGCCTGCTCGGCTATGCCGTGAATCTTGACCGCGTGGCGGGCACAAATGACGATATCGTTCCTGATCGCTATTACGACTACCGTGTCGAGGACGGCCCCGTTCCCGTGGAGCGCAAGCAAGGGCCGCTCGTCTTCACTGGCGCCACGTTGCTGGCGATTGCCGCCGGGCAGTTTGATGATGCGGAGGTGCTGCGTGCGGCCAGTCAATTGCTGCGTGACGTCATCGGTCATCACCTGGGTGGCAAGGAACTGCAGAGCCGCAAGGTGCTGCTGGAAGTACATCGGGGTAGAATTGCGCCACCCCGGAAATAAAACACGAGATAACCGGAACACAGCAGATGAGCGATGAGAACCCGATTTACCTTGGCGTCAACATAGACCACGTTGCCACGCTCAGGCAGGCACGAGGTACGACGTATCCGCGACCGGCCGAAGCTGCGCACATGGCGGAGCGAGCGGGTGCGGACAGCATTACCGTGCACTTGCGTGAGGATCGCCGCCACATCCAGGACCATGACCTTGACGAGATCAACGAGGTGATGCGTACGCATATGAACCTGGAAATGGCCGTGACTGACGAAATGATCGCGATTGCGAAGCGCATCAAGCCGACGGACGTGTGCCTGGTTCCCGAGAAACGAGAGGAGCTGACGACAGAAGGTGGTCTCGATGTTGCCAGCCAACTCGACAAGGTACGCGCAGCTTGTGAGCAACTGGGTGACGCAGGAATTCGCGTGTCACTGTTTATCGATCCGGAGCGGGCGCAAGTCGATGCGGCTGTCGCCGCCGGTGCACCTGTTGTCGAACTGCACACGGGAAAATATGCGGATACTGAGAATGACGAGCAGGCCAGGGAGCTTGAGCGCATCGTCGATGCGGCTGGCTATGGACATGGTCTGGACCTGGTGATCAATGCGGGCCATGGCCTGCACTACCAGAACGTTCAGGCAATCGCGCGTATCGAACAGGTCGTCGAACTCAATATCGGTCACGCGATCATTGCACGCGCGGTGTTCGATGGCCTCGGGCCGGCCGTTGCCGAAATGAAGCGCCTCATGCTTGAAGCGCGCGCGGAGTGATGGTCCCGTGATTTTCGGTATTGGAACCGACATTGTCGAGCTGGGTCGTATCGAAGAGATCTACGGCCGGTATGGCGATCATTTTGCCCGCCGCATTCTCATGGAAGAGGAAATGGAGCTGTATGAACGCAGCAAGAATCCTGTGCGATTTCTTGCCATGCGCTTCGCAGGCAAAGAGGCCACGGTCAAGGCCATGGGCACCGGGTTTGCCCATGGTGTCTGGTTGCGCGATGTGGGAATTCTGAACAACGACTGGGGGCGGCCCGTCATTGTGTGGTCCGAGCGAGGAAGCCGGGTTTGCGCCCGCCTTGGCATTGGCAGCGGCCACGTCAGCCTTACCGATGACGCCGGACTGGTCCTGGCCTTTGCAACCGTCGAGCACGCAGAACACAAGGACTAGGCAAACGTATGCATTGTTTTTCATTTGATATCGAGACCGTTCCTGACGTTGAAGCAGGGCGGCAATTGCTCGAATTGGACGGCCTGAGCGATGAGGATGTCGCTACGGCAATGATGTTCAAGCGTCAGCAGGCCGTCGGGCACGATTTTTTGCCATTGCACCAGCATCGTGTGGTGGCCATTTCGGTGACGTTCCGGACCGCCGACTCGTTCAAGGTGTGGAGCCTTGGTGACGAGGGCTCCGGTGAAGCCGAGCTCGTCCAGCGATTCTTTGACGGCGTCGATCGATACACGCCGGACCTGGTGAGTTGGAACGGCGGTGGATTCGATTTACCGGTCCTGCATTATCGCGCGCTCAAACACGGGATCCAGGCGCCGCGCTACTGGGAGAATGGTGAAACGGACCGCGACTTCAAATGGAATAACTACCTGAGTCGCTATCACTGGCGTCACGTCGATTTGATGGACGTGCTGGCCAACTTCAACAACCGCGCGTTCGCCAAGCTCGACGAAATCGCTGTCATGCTGGGATTTCCGGGCAAGCTCGGGATGAGCGGGGCGAAAGTCTGGGACAAATACCTCGAAGGCGGCATCAAGGAAATTCGTGATTACTGCGAGACCGATGTTTTGAACACCTGGCTTGTGTATCTCCGTTTCGAATACATGCGCGGCAACCTCGACGACAAGGATTTGCAACGCGAGTACGCGCTGGTGCGCAGCACACTGGCCGGAATGGACCAGCCACACCTTGGTGAGTTTCTCGAGGCCTGGCCAGAGACGAGCCAGTAATGGCGAGGAAGAAACGGCGAGAGCCGGAGACAGCTGTCATCGGCGGCGTTACTCATGACGGGCGCGGTATTGCAGATATCGACGGCAAGAAGGTCTTTGTTGCCGGAGCGCTCGAAGGTGAGACTGTCACGTACCAGAGGCGCAAGTTCCGGCGCAATTTTGACGAAGCCGAGTTGCTCGAGGTACACGAGGCGTCGCCTGACCGGATCGAAGCAAAGTGTGAGGCGTTCGGTCGCTGCGGTGGTTGCGCGTTGCAGCACATCACGCCTGAGCACCAACGCGAGATCAAGGCGCAGACGCTGAGAGACAACCTGGATCGCATCGGACGCGTGACGCCAGAAACCTGGCTGGAGCCGATGACAGGGCCGGTCTGGAATTACCGCCGCCGGGCACGGCTCGCCGTCAAGGACGTCCATGGCAAAGGCCGCACGCTTGTCGGCTTTCGTGAACGGCACGCACCTTTCATCACAGACATGCAGCGCTGCGAGGTGCTGGCCACGCCGATCGACGGCATGTTGGCGGATCTCAGCGAGTTGATCGGGAGCATGTCCATAAAGGCACGTCTGCCGCAGATTGAAGTCGCTGTCGCCGAGAACGACATTGCGCTCGTGTTCCGCGTTCTTGATCCGCCTACAGACGCTGACACAGAGCTGTTCAAGCGATTCGGTGAGGTGCACGGGTTACGCGTTTACCTGCAAACCGGCGGTCTGGATACGGTTGCACTGTTGTATCCCGATACGGTTGATGAATCGCTGTATTACACCTTGCCCGAGTTTGATATCCGCGTGGATTTCGAGCCCATCGACTTCGTGCAGGTTAATAGCGACATTAACCAGCGCATGGTGCATTTTGCGACGGAGAAACTGGTTGCCGGCCCCGATCACAGGGTTCTCGACCTGTTCTGTGGCATCGGCAATTTCTCCTTGCCCCTGGCGCGGCAGGCAGGCACGGTCCTTGGTATCGAGGGCGAAGCGAGCCTGACCGAGCGCGCGTCAATGAATGCCGGCATTAACGGCCTCGACAACGTGACATTCCGGGTCGCTGACCTCAGCAAGATCGACGGTTCGGAAGGCTGGGTGAAAGAAGGCTGGGACCGATTGCTGCTCGACCCTGCGCGTAGCGGTGCCGCCGAGGTCGTAACGCGCATGCACCTGCTCGGGCCTGAGCGGATTGTGTACGTGTCCTGCCATCCCGGCACGCTGGCGCGCGACGCCGGGACGCTGGTGCACGAGCAGGGGTATCAGCTTGAATCGGCGGGAATCATTGATATGTTCCCGCATACAGCACATGTAGAATCGATCGCGGTATTCACGAAATCGTGACAAGAACCTGATCACATTATGATTGCGAGGCACAGCGAATGTCGCTCGGACCCGTGATGCTCGACATAGAAGGGCTGTCCCTGAGCCCTGCCGACCGCGACCTGTTGCGGGAGCCTGCAGTGGGCGGCGCCATCCTGTTTACTCGAAACTACGAGTCCCCGGAACAGATTGCAGACCTCGTCGCCGAAATTCGCGCGTTGCGAAGCCCCCCGTTGCTGATCGCCGCCGATCACGAAGGTGGAAGGGTCCAGCGCTTTCGGGATGGCTTCACCGCTGTTCCCCCGATGGGAAGGATTGGTCACGAGTACGACCGCAATCCCGATTCCGGGCTGCAGGCAGCTCGCGAGGCCGGCTGGTTGATCGCGTCGGAGCTCCGTGCCGTCGGCGTCGATCTGTGCTTTGCGCCCTGTGTGGATCTCGACTGGGGCATCAGTGAGATCATCGGGAACCGGTCCTTTCATCGCAAGGCTGATGCCGTTGCGGATCTGGCGAATGCCTTTGCCAGGGGTTTGCGCAGTGCCGGAATGGCGGCGGTCGCGAAGCACTTTCCAGGGCACGGCGCCGTGGTGGCGGATTCGCACCTGAAACTCCCGGTAGATCGACGGGACTACGGGATCCTGCTGGACGACATACGTCCGTACGAGCGGCTGGTCAACAATGGTGCCATTGCCGGCGTCATGCTGGCCCACATCGTGTACGAGCAAATCGATGCGAACCCGGCAGGTTTTTCCGAGTACTGGATCCAGCGCGAGTTGCGTTCGCGGCTGGGATTCGGTGGTGCGGTGTTCTGCGATGACCTGAGCATGAAGGCGACACGTGACTACGGTTCGATGGCTGAACGAGGACGCCTTGCGCTAAGTGCCGGTTGCGACATGATTCTGGTGTGTAACGATCGTGATGCTGCGCACGACGCCGTGGACGCCTTCAACGACTANTCGAACCCGTTGTCTCTCGTCAGGTTGGCACGCCTGCACGGCACAGGCCATCCGCTGCGCGAAACACTGTTGGCGAGCGAGGAGTGGCAAGCGATCAATGAGCGTTTTTGCCACTGGAGCGACCGCCCTGATTTTCATCTGGACGCCTGAGAACAATCACTAACGGAGAGGCAATGACAACCTATGGGCTGATTATCGGCAGTGGCTGGGACAAACTGACCGAAGGTGATAGCGGCACCACTGTGGATACGGCATACGGCTCGCCATCGGCGCCGGTGCACAGGCTGGTGTTCGGCCAGAGCAACGTCCTGTCACTCGCGCGTCATGGGGATGGGCACGCGCTGCCGCCGCACATGGTCAACTATCGCGCAAATGTTCTCGCCCTCAAGAAACTCGGTGCCGACGCCATCATCGCGCTGAACACGGTCGGCGTCGTATCGAACGTGCGCGAGTCCGGTGAGGTCGCCGTTCCCGACCAGTTGCTCGACTACACCTGGGGACGTGAACACACTATTTACGATGGCAGGCGGGGCGAATTGGGACATATCGATTTCACGGAGCCATTCTCGGCAGAGCTGAGGACCGGCCTGTTGGCCTCGGCAGCAAAGGCTGGCGTTGATTGCTACGACGGGGGCGTGTACGCGACGACACAGGGTCCACGACTCGAAACAGCGGCCGAGGTCGATCGTCTGGAGCGTGATGGTGCCGACTACGTCGGCATGACCGGCATGCCGGAAGCGGCGATCGCTCGCGAGGTCGACCTGCCCTATGCCTGTATCGCGATGATCGTCAATCGCGCCGCCGGTCGTGGCACAGTGCCCATACACGATGATGTTGAAGCGAGCACACTCGCTGCGCGAAATGCGACAGTGTCGATACTCGAGGCCTTCTTCTCAGCGGTATGATGCTCACACGATGAAACCCGTACAACGCACAATTCTCGAGCAGGTACTGGCCAGCACCACGGAACCGGTGCTCATCGTCAATGTGAATCAGCCGGATTGGCCGGTCGCGTTTGCCAATACGGCGTTTGCCCCGATTGGTGGTGATGCCGTGACGGGCAAGCCCTTCGCAGACGTAATCGAGGAGATCGGAGGACGGGAGCTGGCACTCGAGGTCAGCGAATCAGTGCGCTCCGGACAGGAGACGAGTTTCCCGGTCGAGTCGGGCAGCCGCGAGTACCTGCTGGTCCTGGTACCCATGCTCCTGAACAATGACAAGACCGCGCGCAATTACGCCGCCTACTGGCGCAGTAGCACGAGCTCGAGCACCGCGGATGGTGCCGAAATGCACCATGCCTTGCTCAAGGCAAAGCGCCGCATTCGGGACCTCTCGCGCGATGACCCGGTTACCGGGCTGCTCAACGGGCGCTCCTTCCGCGAGGTATTCGAACATGACTGGGCGGTTGCCGCGCGCGACAAGGGACGCCTGTCGCTGGTTGTCTTCAGGCTGGATGAATTCGATGCGTATGTCGAAGTGTTTGGGCGTCATGCATCGGATTCCTGCCTGCGCAGGGTCGGGATTGCGATTCGCCGTTGCCTGCGACGCGCAAGCGACGTGGTTGCGCGGCCGAATGGCGCCTGCTTCGTCGCGTTGTCACATGCGTCAGATGAAGACGGTGTGAGCGAATTTGCCTCGCGTATCTCGACGGCAGTGCGGGAACTTGGCCTGCATCATCCACGCTCGAGTTCTTCGAAATTTGTCACAGTAAGCTCTGATATCGCCGTCGCGGACACGGCGGACGAGGAGCGTAATGCGACGGAGTTTCTGGGCGACTTACTCGGAACCGTATCCGAGTAGCTCGATATTCTCGGGCTCTTCAGGCTCGATCTCAACCCTTGTGACTTTGGCCAGTAGCCCGAACTTCGGGTGGTCGTAATAGCGGAGTTCGCCGTTCTTGAGGATGCGGTTTTCCTGGATGCGGTAATAAGCCGGGAGCTCCCCGGCTTGCACGTTCATGTCATCAAGCAGGTCGCCGCTGGTTAGCACATCGCCCAGGCGCTCGATGTTGTCCTGACGAGCCACGCTGACCTCAGGGGCCTCAAGCTGGAGGTCAACCACGAGGTGCAGGTAACGGCTCAGGTATAGCGTTAGTTCGCCATCGAGTCCCTGTGGCGGACGTGCCAGGCGGTGCAGCGAAATTGCCTCGGTTTGTTCTTCCGGCCAGGTAGCCTGGGTCCAGCCAAAGTGCATGACGGGCTCGTACACATCGAGCCGTTCCATCCTGCCGAAAATCTCACCGAGCTGGTAGTCGGCTTCATCGAGCAATACCAGTTCAGCATTTGGGAGAGGTTCGAATTCTTCTTCGGGCTCCTGTGGTATCTCGTCGACGAATAGAATCTCTTCGTCGAGCGGCAGTGGCTCGGGCTCCGGTTCGTCGCGTGGAAATACCTCGCTGCCCGTCATTACCTCCTGTGCGTACCGGAAAACGATCACCTCAACCGTGTAGCGGCGAATCTCCGGTTCTTCGGGCTCGATGTCGCCGAGCATTTCCTGGGCCATTGCCGGCAGGAATATCGCCAGGGATAACAGGCTGATTGTTAACTTACGCATCACTTCCTTCTTTGACCATGAGACGGCCCAACAGGTTCTCGATTGTAACGAATCGTTTTTCGAGATCACCCAGGTCGTCCTTGATCTGTAGCCGGTGGGACCCTTGTAAACGGTATCGCTGGCTGTCATTTTGCACTAATTGGATGAGTGCGACAGGGTCAATACGGCTGTCCTGGCCGAATACCAGGTAGCCGCCGCCGTCAGCAGCATCGATTTTCTCGATTCCGGCACGGGCTGCGAGTTTCTTAATGGCTGCGATACGCATGAGGTTCTTGGCTCCATCGGGCAGCAGGCCAAAGCGGTCGATCAGCTCGACTTGCAGTTCTCGGAGTTCCGCCGAGGTCTCCGCTGCCGATATACGCTTGTAGAGGATGAGACGCAGATGCACGTCGGGCACGAAATCGTCGGGCAACAATGCCGGGACGTGCAGGTTGATCTCCACACCGGCGTGCAAAGGCGCTTCCAGGTCGGGTTCGTCGCCAGCGCGCAACGATTCGACGGCACGTCCAAGTAGTTCTGTGTACAGGGAGAAGCCTATTTCCTGGATCTGGCCGCTCTGCGTGTCGCCCAGCAGTTCGCCCGCACCGCGTATTTCAAGATCGTGCGTAGCCAGCGTGAAACCGGAGCCGAGGTCCTCGAGCGAGTCGATGGCTTCGAGCCGTTTGACAGCGTCGGCGGTCATGACCGCTTTCGGCGGTGCCATGAGGTAGGCGTAGGCACGATGGTGAGAACGGCCGACCCGACCGCGGAGCTGGTGCAGCTGAGCCAGGCCGAAGCGGTCGGCACGATTGATGATGATCGTGTTGGCGGTCGGAACATCGATACCGCTCTCGACTATTGTTGTACACAGCAGCACGTTGAAGCGCCGATGGTAAAAGTCGATCATGACCTGTTCAAGTTCACGCTCGGGCATCTGGCCGTGCCCGATACGAATACTCGCCTCGGGCACGAGCTTCTTGAGCTGCTGTTCAATACGACCGATGTCTTCGACGCGATTGTGAATGAAATACACCTGGCCGCCGCGTTTGATTTCGCGAAGACAGGCTTCACGGATGACCACGTCGTTCCATTCGGAGACGAATGTCTTTACGGCGAGACGTTCCGCGGGCGGCGTCGTTATCAATGACATCTCGCGCAAGCCGCCCAGCGCCATATTGAGGGTTCTGGGAATCGGTGTTGCTGTCAGGGTAAGGATATCGATCTCGCTGCGCAGCGACTTGATAGTTTCCTTGTGGCGCACCCCGAAGCGGTGTTCTTCATCGACGATGACCAGGCCGACGTCATGGAAGTCTTTCGTATGCTGCAGCAGTCTGTGCGTACCAATAACGACATCGACCGCGCCAGACTGCAGGCCGGCCACTATGTGCTTTACTTCCTTGGCTGTCTGGAAGCGCGACAAGACCTCAACGCGTATTGGCCATTCGGCGAAACGATCGCGAAAATTCTGTCCATGCTGCTGGGCGAGCAGCGTGGTGGGTACCAATACCGCGACCTGCTTGCCACCATGTACCGCCGCAAACGTTGCCCGCAATGCAACCTCGGTCTTGCCGAAGCCCACATCGCCGCAAACGACGCGATCCATTGGCTGGTCGTTACCAAGGTCTTCGAGCACATCGTCAATCGTGTGTGCCTGGTCTTCCGTTAATTCAAACGGGAACCCGGATTCAAATGTCCGGTAGTCAGTTTCCGGCCACCGGAAGCGATGTCCCGGGCGTGCCGCGCGTCTCGCGTAAACGTCGAGAAGTTCCGCCGCGACATCACGAATTCTCCGGATCGCCCGGCGCTTGGCCCTGGCCCACTGGTCGCTGCCAAGGCGATGCAGAGGTGCGTTATCGGGTGAGGCACCCGTATAACGTGATATCAGGTCAAGCGCGTGTACCGGTACGTACAACTTGTCATTATCGGCGTACTCGAGGTGCAGGAATTCGGCTGTAATTCCTCCTGCTTCGAGCGTGGTTAATCCGAGATAGCGGCCCACCCCATACTCCTCGTGAACGACCGGTGACCCGGGTTCGAGGTCGTTGAGCTGGCGAATGATCGTTTCAGGATCACGATCGCTCTTGCGGCGGCGCTTTCGGGCCTGGGCACGTTCACCAAACAGCTGCTGCTCGCTGATGACGGCGACTTTCGCGCCCGGCAGTAGTACCCCGTTGTCGACCGGGGCGACCGCAACGCCAATGCGATGCGCGTCATCCCTGAAGTCCTGCCAGGTCGAAAGGCGCGCCAGGTCGAGGCCGCGCCCCGAGAGCATGTCGAACAATTGCTCGCGGCGACCCGGTGAGTCGGTTGTGAACAGGACCCGGCCGTCAAATCCGCCAAGGAACTGGATCAACGCAGACGCTGCATCTTCGTATCGCGCTTCGATCTTCATCGCAGGCGGCATGCGCGTGTCGAAATTCACGCTTCCACCGGACTCAGCGATCGATTGTGAGGCATAGCTCAAAGTCGGGAAGCCTGCGAGGGCGCCGGGGATCATTTCGGGTGCTATGAAGGTCTCCTCGACCCCGAGAATTGGCCGTTCGCGGTCGAGACTGCAGAGTTCGTAGCGTTCCCGCGCCTCAGCCCAGAACTGCTCAAGCAGCTTATCGAGTCCGGCCGGGGCCAGTACGATGCAGTCAGGTGGCAGGTACGCGGTCAGGGATGCAGTCGTTTCGAAGAAGAGTGGCAGGTAATACTCGATACCGCCGTGGGCGATTCCATCGGATATATCGCGGTAGACGCGGGACTTGGCTGGCTGTCCTTCGAAGCGTTCCCGGTAGCGGTCGCGAAATCGGCGAATCGCGTCGGCATCGAGCGGCACTTCCCTTGCCGGCAGTATGTCTACCGTGTCGATGCGTTCACCGGACAATTGGGTCTCGGCCGAGAAATAGCGCAGCGATTCGATATCGTCAGCAAAGAAATCGATACGTACAGGTACACTTGCACCCATCGGGAATACGTCGATCAGGGACCCACGCACGGCGAATTCACCGTGCTCGGATACCTGCGGTACACGCAGGTAACCTGCCTCGACCAGCGAGTCGGTGAACGGCTCGCGTGGCAGCTCCTGACCCTGGATTAGTGACAGAGACCGAGCTGCGACATAGTCGACGGGCGGCAGGCGCTGCTGCAGAACCGTGGCTGCAGCGATAACGATGCCGCTCTGCATGGTGGGTAGCGTTGCGAGTACGCGCAGGCGCTGAGAAATGATGTCCTGGTGAGGTGAAAAGCTGTCCCAGGGGAGCGTTTCCCATTCGACGAAATGCTCTACCGGGAAGTCTTTGCCGGCGAAAAAGCGGATCTCGTTCTCTAACTGGTCGGCGTGTCGAGGGTCTTCCGCCAGAACCAGTACTGGCCGGTCAACCCGTTGTGCCAGTTCGGCGGCTGCCAATGCCAGGCTGGCACCGAGCAGACGACCCCAGGCGGTACTGGCGCCGGGTGAGGGTACGCTCGGATTGGCAGGCAGGAGCAGGGGCGTAGTCACGGTTTCGCTCGGTGAGACTTGCTGAATTTGGGGCCGCGATTATTACACAAGACACAACGTCGCTCTCGCACATCCATGTGGTTGATTCGGGCCTTCGGCCCTCAGCCCTGCGGGCCAACGCATTCGCGTTGTCCAAAACCGCTTGCGCGGTCTTGTCGCGACATAAGTACATCCTGTACAAAAAAGCCCGGGTCGTTGCCGGCCCGGGCTCTTGTGAAAAACTGTCGCTGGCTTAGCGCTTCAGCACCGCGTGAATTACCTTGTCATGCTCGAAAAACACGACGAAATCGGCGTATTCCCAGCGGGTTATCGGCGGATCGCCTACAGGCGCCTTGATCGAAGCCGGGCTGCCGTACTTCGATTCGACCTTGGTCTGCGACATGCCGCGGGTCGGGCGTCCGTCATCTGACATGGCCGACGCGCCATCCATCTTGAGCGTCTCGGCACTCGCCGTGCCCATTGCTGCGAACAGCAACGCGATTAGTGAAATCGTACGCAATTTGGCCATGGTCCTTCTCCGCATTATGTCTATCTTTCGGGTCCTGCGACTATAGCACCGCAACGCGGGATGAGACATGCGAACTGTGTCACAATGCGGCCCAATGCTGAATCCAGTAGAACTCTTTGTCGGGCTGCGCTATTTGAGGGCCAAGCGGCGTACCCGATTCGTGTCCTTTATTACGCTGATTTCCCTGCTGGGAATAACACTGGGTGTCGCGTTTCTGATTGCCGTCCTGTCTGTCATGAACGGCTTCGAAGGAGAGCTTCGCGACCGCCTGCTAAGCATGTCAGCCCATGGCACGGTGAGTGGCAGAGATGGCCCGATACTGGAGTGGCAGGCGCTCGTCGACGAGGTTGGCGCACAAGAGGG
>JGI24723J26617_10000717_pt1 | contig 31479 bp, 23 predicted proteins | sample Cruoilmetagenom6_FD_26617 | JGI IMG/M metagenome (IMG submission 26617) | reverse complement strand
ATGTCTTCCCCGTTTGCCAGAACGCATGTATCGGCTCGCATGATGAGCTTGCCTTNGGGGTCAAAGAGTGACCACTGATTGCCCTCTTTTTGGATCGAATGAATGTCCTTAGGGTGAACCGCGTTATCTGCATTGAGATATTCTAAAAGTGTGCTGGGCCTGATGACGCCTCCTTTCGGAAAAAAGAGCGCCGGCAATCCTGTTTCAAATCCCGCCCGGCCGTTTAGGTCAGTCGCCGGAATAAACTCCAGATGACCGGGCGGTAGAAGGTCGCGCTTTGCGATGGTCTCAAAGCGCTTGGCATCGCCCGGTGTACGGGCGAGCTGCAAGACCCCACAGTCACGAAAGATATTTGATTTGTGAGGTGATGGAAGTTGTTTCAGCCAGCGTTGCATGTGCAGATAAGCGGCAATATGAAACTGGCCTTCTGCACTGGCGTCCGCTGCCATGCGCGGCATAAAAAGGGCCTCGGGATTGCCGGATGCACCAGAACCCATTCCAGTGCCGTCAAACACACTGGCAGAAATGCTAACGCGCGACAGGGCTGCTTTGGTTGAGAGCCCCGCAACGCCTGCGCCAATGATGGCAACTTTTTCGTGAGATGTTTGGGGCGCGCGTTGATACCAAGGTGCGTTTGGCTTTGTGGCTATCGCTTGTTCAAATTGACCCACCAGCATTTCTCGTTTGCGACCAAAGCCTCGAATTTTTTCAACCGCAAACCCTTGTGCGCTTAGACCACGCCGCACGGCACCCGCTGCTGTAAACGTGGCAAAGCGAGTGCCTTCTTTTGAAAGACGGGCGATCTCCTTGAACAATGCATCGGACCACATGTCGGGATTACTGGAAGGCGAAAACCCGTCCAGGAACCAGGCATCGACGGAGGCATCAAGACCTTTAAGTGCTGGCAACGCCTCATCTTCAATGAGCGTGAGGGTTACATTGTTTGGAAAGGATAATAAGTGCGAGCCGCGAGAAGGCAGCAGGTATCTAGAGATTAGAAGCTCGGCGACTGATGCCAGCTCCGGCCATTGTTTTAGCGCACGCGCCAGATCGTCGGGGGCAAGCGGAAAGCCTTCCACAGAAACAAAGTTCAATTTTTGGCCCGCGGTGCAGGTCTCCTTCCACAAGGCCAAGGTCGCCAAGAAGTTTAGACCGGTGCCAAAGCCCGTTTCAGCAATTGTATAGTGTTCGGTATCAGCCCAGGCCTCAGGCAATCGGTTGCTGGTGAGGAACACATGACGAGTTTCAGCCAGTCCGTCTTCTGAGGAAAAATAAATGTCCCCGAACGTCGCGGATTCAGGGCTGCCATCGGCGCGCCATGAAATGTCGGGTGGCGGAATTTTGCTCACGACCCGCCTCCCGATTTATGCGTTATGTGATCTAGAGGGTGTTACGAACCACGTCGGCTTGGCGCGAACGGATGTGTGCTGGACAGGCCGCCACAAACGGGAATGGCTTGGCCATTAACATAGGAGGCTTCGTCACTTGCCAGAAACAGTGCCATGTTGGCAATTTCTTCTGGGTGGCCATAGCGCGCTGTTGGATTGAGTTGACCTATCTTGCCTTCGCTGCCGCGTGCGCGAGCACCTTCAAAAAGAGGCGCGGTCATGCCGGTTTCGATCANACCAGGNCAAACGGCATTCACCCGAACGCCCGTTCCATAAAACTGGTTGGCGCTTGTTTGTACCAGCGAGATAACACCGGCCTTTGAAGCAGAGTAGGGTGCGCTTCCTGCGTTGGCCCGCAACCCTGCGACGGAGGCTGTACAAACAATCGAACCCTGTCCCTGTTTGATCATGTGAGGCGAGCAATGTTTGATCGCCAAAAATGGGCCGATCAAATTGACCCGCAGAATTTCTTCCCACATGGCAGGTGTCTGATCCTGGATGGGCACCATGCCGCCACTGATACCAGCGTTGGCATAGATTGCATTGACACCGCCGTATTCGGAAATGCAGAAATCGACAAACCCCTTCACCGCAACTTCATCGCCAACATCAGCTGCAACGGTTTTAATCTGGCCGTCTTTTTCCCGCACCATGCTCGCCGTTTCATCAACAGCTTCTTCAACGCGATCGACGGCAACAACATTCGCCCCTTCGCGGGCAAAGATGATGGCGCTTGCGCGCCCAATGCCGCTGCCAGCCCCTGTGATGATTACGTTTTTGCCTGCAAGTCTAGCCATTGCTCGGTGCCTCCGATGAGAATCATTGTTACGCGCAGTTTACTTCAACACCTGCTTATCGCTATGAATTCTGGCTGTTTCAGCGAGCGAACATAAAAAAAGGCAGATTTGGTGCCGTTATGACCCGAAAACCCGCCTTTTAGTCCGTATTGAAGGTTTTTTAGAAGTCTTTTCCGGCGCTTATCATCCAGCCGACGGCGCCTGCTTCACCAACAATTTCTCCAGAGCCGCCTACAGCGGGCGCTTCAGTGATTGGGGGTGTGCAATTTTCTGGCTGATCACCTGCGGCCGTGCAAATTGTATCGCCGTCTACACGCCAAGTTCCGGGGACTTCTGCGCCCGTTGGAACTTTCATGACGAGTGTGCTGGCATCAGGGTAGAAGATTTTGGTCACAGTGCCATCTGGACCTGTCAGCGTAACTGTGTTGCCAATCAATCCCGCGCCAATATCAGCGAAGGCTCCACCGGCAGTTGCAACCAGAATAGCCGCTGAAAGAAGTAGCTTTTTCATATGTTTCTTCCCGTAATCGGACCGGCCGACAATCGCACCGTTATCCCATAGGGTTAATTTAACGCAAGCCGTGCCCAGTACAAGGTCAGATCATCCTCCGCACGGGATCTATTTTCCAAACCCAGGGGGTTTTAACAGAAACAGGACCAGCCATANTGGAACGATGACCATCGCGCCTAGAATGAAATGGGGCAGTGCCCAGTCGACAGCCCCTGAGAGCAGAAGTCGCACTTTGTCCGGCGTCACACCAAGGTCGGTCAGAACTTCCGCCGCAGAAATATCCATTGCTGACAGGGTTGCTCCAACGGCGACCGATGCAATGGCAAATTTTATAAGTCCTGAGAAAGCATTGTAGAGCAAGGGTTCAACCTGCAGTTGATTCGACACAGTCAGTTTAACGAGGCATTGAGGGGCAGGCCATCAGGTCGCCCAAAGTTCAACCTCTCAAGTAGAGCAGAAAGGTCAGAAACATGGAAAAAAATAACAGGGACGTGTGCTACTTCTCAGCAACACGTCTGGCCGAAATGGATGAAAAGCGCCTTGTGCATCAATATAATGACAATGCGATCCGGCTGACAAAGACGTTGAGCGACCTGTGCGGCATGACGGATATGGGGCTTCACATGGTGCGTATTGAGCCGGGTCGGGAGACAACTGAGCATCATTTTCACGGCCAAGACGAGGAATTTGTCTTTATCGTCTCCGGGCATGGCCTTGCGCGGTTGGGCGAGGATAGCTTTCCCATCGGCCCGGGCGATGTTTTGCTGTTCGCAAAAAATGGCCCTGCTCACTCCATACTCAATGATAGTTCAGAAGATCTGACATATCTGATGGGTGGCACGCGCTCACCGGTTGATGTCTGCACTTACCCTCACCTTGCTCGCCGACAGTACAATGTCGGAGGCAAGAGAGAATGGGCAGATCTTGAAGCATTCACGAAAGTTGAACGCTAGCGGTTGAAGAGCCCGCGAATAGCATCCCGGGGATTTGGTTTTTCTGCAGGCACTTCAGCAGGCGCTGAGCCCTCTGTCGCAGGGGCGGAGGGAGCGGGAGTGCCGCTACCTAAAATACCTTGCAGAAGGCCTTTGCCACCGTCTTCTTTGACGCTGTCGATAACGTCTCTGATGCCCTCAGGATTGGAGAGGACGGCCGCGAGGTCTGGCGTGAAGCTTGGGTTCGACCAAGGGCCTGAAATAACTACGGGGACTTCAATGCCTCTGGAATCTTGCGCACCACCTTGGCCTTCTAGAGTCGCTGCAAGCTTTGGTTCAACCCGGTAATTAAGGGTTTGGCTTGGCATGCTGACCGTACCCTTGCCGGTGACGCGCACAAGCGGGCTCAACATTTTCAGATCGCTATTGCTGAGAATGCCGTTGGCGATGGTGAAGGTGCCACTCAGCTCTGAGAAGTCGGTGCTTTGGGAACCGCCTGAGGCCCAACCGGTAGTTGCGGCTGCAAATACGTTACGCATCAACTCAGCGATGTTGATCCCGCGAATGGCGCCATCAGCGAAATTGATTGAGCCAGCACCACCAAGCGCACTCATCATGGCCTTTTGGCTGCGTCCTGATGTTCGAACATCAAACTTAATTGTGCCCGCACCTTCAATCCGCTCAAAACCGGCCGCATCACGAAGCAATGGAAAGGCAGAGATGCTTTGCAGATCAAATTTGGCTGTGACGGCAGGCGTGTTGCGCGATCCATCAAGCACCAGCCGGCCTGTTCCAGACCCTTCATACAAATCAAGCTCTGTGAGGTTAGCGGTCAACTTGCCGTTGGTCAGTTTCAAGGCCAAGGCGCTTTTGCCGATGGTCATTTCCTGGAACAGAATTTCTCCAACGGTGAGTTTTAGATCGGCGTCAACGGCTTTGAGGCCACCAAGGTCAATAGGCTCATCGCTCCAACCCGTTGCAGCAGAGCCACCACCATTAGACGTTGATCCACCACTCCCGCCACCATTCGCAGCAGGCGCACCATTGCCGGATGCGAGGTATGTGTTGGCGTTTAACCGGTCGAGAGACAGAGTACCGGTCAGCAAGGGGCGGGTACGACCAGCATCCACATTCAAATCACCGGTACCGTTCATGCCATCAAAGGAGAGTGTCGCCTCAGTAAAGGAATAATTGTCTCCGGCGACGGCAATATTGCCGTTCAGTTCAAATGCGCCCAAGCCACCACCAGGTGTGAGCGGCTGTCCAGCCCACGCAGCGAGCTGCCGGACAGAAGGGATCTCCAATGTTGTGGTGCCATTGATTTTGAGCGCTGGTGATAAGGAGGCATTGCCATTGAACTTTGACGAAACCTTTGGTGCAGAAAGATCGAGCACGACAGCGGAGGTGTCACCCGCAGAAAAGGCACGCGGATCTGCTACATCAAGGGAGAGCTTGATGGTGTCTTCGTTCCAGACCAATGAGCCGTCGATACCCAACGGATCATCTAAGCTTGGTAGTGAGACATCAAGATTTATACCGGTGGTTTCATAGGCAGCACCCGTGCGTGCATCTGAATAGCGCACGCGGCCATTTACGAGTGATATTTGACCCAACTGAATGTCGGTGACTTCAGGGGTGAAATTGAAACCACCTGCGTTTGGTGCTGAGTCATCTGATGCAGGAGCAGGAGCAGGAGCAGGGGCGCTCGCGGGTGCATCAAACACCCAGTTCGCTTTGCCTTGAGCGTTGTAGGCCAAGTCAATTTCCGGGCCGACGAGAATGAACCTGTCGAGGGCAATCTCACCTCGAAACAGAGGGGCCACTTTGAGCACGACTTCAAGTTGGTCCATCGTCGCCATGTTTGGTGTCGGTGCCCAAGTCGCATTGCCGAATGTGACATCGTTCACAGTGACTGACAGACGCGGCAAAAACGAAAGGCTGATGTCGCCGCCAATGGTTAGGTCCCGCCCGGTTTGTGCTTTCACCATCGCCGAGATCTGAGGTTTGTAGGTTTCTACGGGAATAAAGGAGGGTGCGGCAAAGAGCACACCTGCCACGAGAAGAACGAGAACAAAAATGAAAGAGAGAAAGCGTGACATGGAGCCCCCGATGTCGTGTGGATCAACGATGGATTAGTCTAACCTTTTGCACGATGACTGTGGCGGAATGATGATGATTGCCTATGAGGTAATTGCGTCACACTCGTGTGAATTTGGTCACAACCTCTGCACAAGCCTCTAGGTTTCCAGACGGAAATTTGTAGACTATCGAAATTCGCGCGTTGAGCGCCCATTCACGTAACAAGTCACTTCAGTTGAAACAAGAAACCAGGAGGAATGAAAATGAAACCCAATCATCTCATCTGCTCCTCGTTCGGCCTTTGATCCAGCGCTGCTGAATTAGCGCTGCAAAGAGGCCTCGAGGATCTTCACGGAACCACTACTTGGTTCCATGGGGCCCATTGCGACTGAAGTCGACTGAGAATGTCGACATCCCGTTGATGAAACGGGACTTCCATATTGAATACGTCAAACCCGATTTCACTCCGTGCGACCCAACTCACTCCGCACGAAGGGTGTGTTGTGAATTGGCATATCTAGGAGTGTTTCCCATTGCGGGGGCAAATGCGACATGAAAAGAACTGTTTCTGCACAACAAGTTGTTTCTTTTTTTTGGTTTTATTGGCGCCGTCAAGGAATTTGGTGTGTTTTGCTCATGGTCGGATTGATCGTCAACGTGGTCATCGACATCCTGTTCCCGGTCGTTTCGGGATACATGGTTGATGTGATTGCTAACGCGTCCTATCCGCCGGGCGATGTGGAAATTGATGCTGCCTATTTTGCGGCTTCTCTTTTTATTGGTCAGAGCATTGTTTTTTACGTCGCCCAACGGTTGAAGTTTCGGCTTTGGTGCTATTTTGCAGCGCGCGTGATGAAAGACATCATCACGGAGGCTTTTGCACGCGTGCAAAGATTTCCCTCCAATTGGCATGAGAGCGCGCACGCAGGCGCCACCGTACGCAAGCTTACGCGCGGCATGTGGGCCTATGATTCAATAGCCGACACTGTCTATGCAGCGCTGGTGCCTGCCGCTTTCATGTTGATCGGCGTGTTGGCTATCCTCACATGGCGCTGGCCAATTGTGGGCCTGTATGCAGGTGTCACAAGCGCTTTTTATGTGGCGGTAACAATTTGGCTTACCGTTCGACATTTGCCGAAACGGCAACGGGCGCATATGGCTGCCGACAGCGAAGTAGGGGCGCAGGTCGCCGATGCGATTACCTGTAACGCGGTGGTCAAAAGCTTTGGCACAGAGGTGCGCGAAGACAATCGCCTTCTGTCGCTGGTTGAATTTTGGCGGGGCAAGGCCGTGATTGCTTGGATCGCGATGGAAAACATCATGATCGTGCAAAATATTGCGGGCATCTTGCTTCAGGCGGGCATTATTGTATTGGTGGTGATGGAGTGGTCAGCCGGTCGTGCGAGCGCAGGCGACATTGTTTTTGCTATCACAACCTATCTGCTCATCAGTGCCTATTTGCGTGACATGGGCTATCATCTGCAACACCTGCAACAGGGCGTGTCGGAGATTGAAGACCTTATTCTCTTTCACGAACTGCCAGTGGAACCAGCTGCGGAGGCTGACGCTCCGTCGCTTGTCATAGATGGCGGCAAGGTGACATTTGACGATGTGCGGTTTCACTATCCGCGAAAAAATGAAGCAGTCTATTCCAACCTGTCGCTTGATATTAAGGCGGGGGAGAAGGTTGCCCTTGTCGGAAAGTCGGGATCGGGAAAAAGCACATTCGTGAAACTACTCCAGCGTCTTTACGATCTGGATGGCGGGCGCGTGTTGATCGACGGACAAGATATTGCAACCGTTGACCCCACCAGCTTGCGCCGGGCGGTTTCTGTGGTGCCGCAGGAGCCTATGCTTTTTCATCGAAGCTTGGGTGAAAACATAGGCTATGCCAATCCGGGCGCGACGGCGGCACAAATCCGTGAAGCGGCCAAGCTTGCACGGGCTGATGGGTTTATCAGCCGTTTGCCAGAGGGTCTCGATACATTAGTCGGTGAGCGCGGGGTGAAACTGTCCGGTGGGGAACGCCAACGTGTCGCCATCGCGCGTGCCTTTTTGGCGGATGCACCCATTTTGGTGCTGGACGAAGCGACATCAAGCTTGGACGTTGTGACAGAGGCCGCCGTGCAAGAAGCCATGGATGATCTGATGAAAGGACGGACGACAATCATCATCGCCCACCGCCTGTCGACGGTACGACAGGTGGACCGTGTTCTTGTGTTTGACGAAGGCGTTATCGTCGAAGATGGGTCTTATCAGGAGTTGATCGGGATTAAGGAAGGTTATCTGGCGACGTTCCATGCTGTTCAATCGTCAAGTGATTTGAACCCGGTCGTAGCGTAATACGCACTCAGACTTGAACGAAACGGGGGTGAGGCTTAAAACGGCGCCATGACACAGACAGCCTCATCCCCAATCGTTCGTACTGAACCGCTTTGGCAGCCGGATGCCGCCCGCATCGACGTCACAGCCATGACCCGTTTTCGAAAACAAGCGGAGGCCCGCTTCGGTGTTGATTTACCAGATTATGAAGCCCTTCATGCGTGGTCGGTGAGCGAGACACCTGAGTTTTGGGACCTTGTCTGGGATTTTTGTGATGTGCGTGCCTCGCAAAAAGGTGAGCGTGTTCTTGGAAAAGAGACTTTGCCAGGGGCAGAATTTTTCCCCGATGCGCAGCTCAACTTCGCAGAAAACCTTCTGCGCAAACGAGACAGCACGCCCGCCTTGCATTTCAATAATGAAGGGGACCTTCGCCCCTCATTGAGCTGGGCTGAACTTTACAATTCTGTATCGATGTTTGCGCAGGCGCTGCGGGGCTGGGGCGTCGCGCCCGGCGACCGGGTTGCCGCTTACATGCCAAACATGCCGCAAACCGTCATTGCCATGTTGGCGACGGCCAGCATCGGGGCTATTTGGTCGTCCTGTTCTCCAGATTTTGGACCGACGGGTGTGCTGGATCGTTTCGGACAAATTGAACCCAAAGTCTTGATCGCCTGTGACGGCTACCGCTACAACGGGAAATCATTGAGCCAGGCCGACAATTTGCGCGGTGTGGTGGACGCTCTTTCGACACTTGAGCATGTTGTGATTGTCCCGCTTATTGATGTGCCGGTGACCGGCATCAGCAAGGCAATGAGCTGGTCGGATGCGTGTGCGCCATACGCACCCAAGGACATTGAGTTTGCTCAGCTCCCCTTTGCCCATCCGCTCTACATTATGTTTTCAAGCGGTACGACGGGCGCGCCAAAATGCATCACCCATTCCGCCGGTGGCACATTGCTTCAACAGCTCAAGGAACATGTGCTTCATTGTGACCTGAAAGAGGGGGACACGCTTTTCTATTTCACAACCTGTGGTTGGATGATGTGGAACTGGCTTGCGGCAGGGCTGGGGGCAGGCGCAACGCTGGCGCTCTATGACGGCTCACCATTTTACCCCAATGGCAATGTGTTGTTCGATTATGCAGACGCAGTAGGTGTCAATGTGTTTGGCACATCTGCCAAGTTTATCGATGCGTTGAATAAAGAGGGTTTTGTGCTACACGAGAGTCACGATTTGGGCTCCATACGCCTGATCTTGTCGACGGGTTCTCCACTGGTTGATGAAGGGTTTGAATATGTCTACAAGGCGATTAAGTCAGACGTGCAGTTATCATCCATTTCCGGTGGCACGGATATTGTTTCCTGTTTTGTTTTAGGCAACCCGGTGCTGCCGGTGTGGCGCGGTGAGATACAGTGCAAAGGGCTCGGCATGGCTGTCGAGATTTGGGATGACGCAGGCCATCCAGTTGAGAGCGGCAAGGGTGAACTGGTTTGCACAAAGGCATTCCCGGCCATGCCCATTGGCTTCTGGTCGGACTCTGAAGGCGAGAAATACGCAAACGCCTACTTCAATCGCTTTCCCGGCGTCTGGCATCACGGCGACTTTGCCGAAGTCACAGCACACGGTGGCATCATCATTCATGGTCGGTCAGATGCCACATTGAACCCGGGCGGGGTGCGCATCGGTACGGCAGAAATTTATGCGGTCGTTGAAAAATTACCGGAAGTTAGAGAAGCCATCGCCGTTGGGCAGGCATGGGAAGATGACGTGCGTGTGGTGCTCTTTGTTATTTTGACCGAAGGCGAAAGTTTGACCGACACATTGGTGACGACAATTCGCAATAACATTCGCAACGGAGCCAGCCCCAGGCATGTGCCTGCGAAAGTTATTGCCGTCAGCGATATCCCTCGCACGAAGTCGGGCAAAATCACGGAGCTTGCTGTGCGCGATGTCATTGAGGGGCGCGAGATCAAAAATCGCGAGGCACTTGCCAATCCAGAAGCATTGGAGCTTTTTCAGAACCTGGACGCACTCACGAGCTAATCCTGTAGAACCTGTGTTGAGGGAAAGACCAGTTGCACAAGCGTGCCTTCGCCGGGTTCCGAAACAATATTGAGCGCGCCACGGTTCGCCTCCGTCAGTGCTTTCGCGAGCGGCAGGCCGAGACCTGTTCCTTTCCGCCCATGAACAACCGCATTTCGTGCCTGGCCAAAGGGCGCCAGTGCTTGCTCCAGATCATCGGCTGACATGCCAATGCCGGTGTCTTGAACGGAAAGCGTCAAATCGCCAATGCTGGAAATTTCTGCGCTAACGATCACTTGACCACCGACCCGGGTAAACTTGACGGCGTTTGACAATAAGTTGAGCAAGATCTGCACGAGACTTCTTTTGTCTGCGACAAGGCCAGGAAGGTTTTCTTCAATCTGCATACGAATGGAAATTGGCTCATCTGCAGCCCCAGGTTTTACCATGCCCACGCATTGTTCCACAATTGTTGCAACATCGACCTGTTCGAAACGAGGTTCAAACTTGCCAGCTTCTACTTTTGACAAATCAAGCAGATCATTGATGAGACTGAGCAGGAGCTCACCGCTCTCGTGAATATCCGCGGCATAAGACAGATACCGTTCATCACCGATTGCACCAAAGCGCTCATCCCTCATGATTTCAGAAAAGCCAATAATCGCATTGAGCGGCGTGCGAAGCTCGTGGGCAACCGACGTCAGGAAGTCCGATTTCTGGGTGTTGGCCGTCTGTGCGTGAGAAAGAGCGTCACGTAAATCAGTCTCAGTGCGTTTGGATGTGGTGATGTCGCGCACAGCGGTGGTGAATGCTGCACCGGCATAATCGTCGCCCAGTGCTTGAGCAAGCAAAAGCAGATGATGGGGCGGGGTAGATTTTGTTTTGACCTCTATTCCATTGTCGAACCGCGGATTGAAGCCACCTTCAGCGCGTTCCCTCAGGCCAACCAAATATTCTCTCAGTAGGTCGCCGTCATGGTCGACAAATGCACTATCGAGGCGTTGGCCGGTGATCGCCCCTAATGTCTCTTCTGCGCGTTGGTTGGCCCTCATCACCACACCCTCTGCATCAAGCATCAACATGCCGTCGGTTAGGGAGGCCAAGAGCATTTCAGGATTGCCGTCTGCTTCCGTGGTGGAATTTTTGATCGGGGAATACGACACAGGCGTGGAGGGCAGAGCTCGTGTGGCAATGCCATTCCACCCACTGAAATTGCCGAGCGCATCGGTGAGCGGCAGCGCACTCAGCGATAGATGCACCACTTCTGAATGTGCGTCCAATCCATCTCGAGGCCACAGCAGTTCCTGGTCGCGCCAGGCCGTTCGTGTGGCGAGGGCCTCTGCTAGGGTGGCGCCGGGGCCGAGGTCTAGTTGTTGAACAACCGTGCTCCAGGTTTTGCCAATCAATGCGTCGGCGCGCACGCCTGTCGCATCCGTAAAACTGCCGGTGATGCGGGTGAAGCGTAGGTCTTTGTCCATCCGCCACTGAAAGTCGCTAACCAGATCCAGCATCGCCTGTATCTGGGCACGTTCTTTGTCCACATCTTGCTCACGCGCGCGCCTGTCGGCAATGTCACGAAAAAGCGCCAATAGTGCGTGTGAATTCGTATCTGGATCATGAACACGGCGCAATGTGACACGGTGCGCACGGGGTCCATTGCGGGTCTTGATCGTCAACGCACGACTGACCGTTCCCGCGCGGATCGTGCGTGTGATAAGAGGCAGGGCATCATCAGCGCTCGCAAGCAGGGAAGAGAGGCCGCCTGTGCGCACATGCGATCCAAAGAGCCTTTCGGCTTCCATGTTTTGATGTAAAAATACCCCGTCAGTTCCAAACAGGATCATTACGACAGGGGCTTCTTGAACCATCTCGCCAAAACGAGAGAACGCAGTATCAGCCGCAATGTCTTTTTCAATGAGGATCAAGAGGCCTGGGCGACCATCGTCGAGCACGGATGGAAAGCATTTACACGCTGTCCATGATCGCCCGGAGGATAGGTCGAACTCCAGCTTGCGAGTGAGGGAACTGCCCTCATCAAACTCAGTGGCCAGCCGGTCTAGTTTCACAAGTGTGGGGTCATCGGGGTCGAATTCCAGCTCGATCAGATCAAGTAGGCTTTCCTCACCCCAAAAGGTAAGGGCCGCAGCGTTTCCCCATGCGATCCGGTGTCGGGCAACATCCCAAACCCATGCGGGGCTCGTATGGCCAACCAGATCTTCGATGTTAGGCACTGTCAACGCGGCACTCACTGAAGCTTTCCCCTCCTCGAACTCAGGCCAGCACACGGAAAATCCGCGCGACATTGCACGGGCGCACCCTGTGGGGACAAAAAGGTCGCAGCGCCGCACTCCGACATTTTCGTCCAGGTTAGCCTAGCCGCACAATGGCCGGCACGTCCAGCTGGAGGGTTAACATGCTAGTGATGCGAACTCGGATTTTTACTGGCGTTGCTTTTTCGAAGGGGCTTTTGATTTATTTTGGCGCACAAGGTTGGCTGCTTCTACAATTTCAGCGGCAATTTCCTCGGCTTCTTCGGGAGAGAAATCCATAGGTAGCTCAAATTGGCTGGTTCTGAAATAGATGCGAACCATGCCGAGTGAGGTTGGGCCGATTTGGATTTCGCCGCTTTCGTCCGTCTGATTATTAATCCCTCTGCTCATGTTCCCTCGCATATGTCGGCTGCTTCTGGCACCGGTTTGCCCGTAAGCCATGCTTCTAGCATAGCGTTCACGGGTTTCGGAGTTTCTTGTTGCACCCAGTGTGACACGTTCGGCAGATAGCGCAGCGTAAAATCTTCCACCAAGTCGTCTGTGCCATAGGTCAGTTCTTTGCCGAGAGCGACATCTTCTTCACCCCAAAGCATCAAAGTCGGGGTTTTGACTATCGGCGGTTGCTCCCAAATCTCTTTCATTGGGTTATGGCGAAAGGAAGCGCGGTAGTAATTGATCATCGCTCTCATGGCGCCGGGGATGAGCGCGTTCTTTCGATATTCGGCGAGCACGTCGGGTCCGAAGTGTGTCTTGTCCACGGCCATATTGTAAAAAGCATCACCGATGGCCTTGGCACCCCGTGCTGTCATNAGTTTTTCAGGTAACCATGGGATTTGGAAAAAGAAAATGTACCAGGAGCGTTTGAGCTGTGCCCATCCGCGTACACTTTTAATGAACTGGGTGGGGTGCGGCAGGTTCATCACCACAAACCTCTCCAGCGCGCGCTTTTCAGCCAGGACAAAACTCCAGCCAATGGCACCGCCCCAGTCGTGGGTCATCAGCGTCACAGGTCCTTCAATGCCCCGCGCTTTGGCGGCATCGATCAGCCCGGCCACATCGTCCAGCAGATGAAGCATATTATAGTCGGCGACTTTTGGCGGGCGTGAACTACCGCCGTATCCACGTAAATTGGGTGCCCAGACCGTATAGCCAAGTTCCGCAAGGAGGGGCAGTTGAAACCGCCAGGAGAAATTACTTTCGGGAAACCCATGCAACAGTAAGGCGAATTTTTCGCCATCTCCGCACATATTCGTTTCAAACGAGAGGCCGTTCGCCTCCACCATTTCTGTTCTTATTTTTGTGTCGCTCATAAATATCCTCCCAGACGGGGCAGACTATAAGCGATGGAAGCCCAGCCTGACAGGGCGTGGAAAGCAGGTTATTATGATCACAAAATTGGGAAAGGCGGCCGCATGCAGGCCACCACGAGGGGACAAATTATGGCGATAAGTGTAGCGCGCGAGCATTGGTCGTCGCGATTTGCTTTCTTGATGGCAGCCATCGGGTCGGCCGTTGGGCTTGGCAATATCTGGCGTTTCCCCTTTGTCGCTGGTGAGAATGGCGGCGGCGCTTTCATTCTTATTTATGTCTTCACGACCACGGCGATTGCGTTGCCGATCTTGATTGCCGAAATCATGCTGGGTCGGATGGGCGGACAAAGCCCCATTGGCTCTGTGATGGCGGTTGCCCGCAAACATAAGAAATCTGTGCTTTGGACACTTATGGCTTGGGGCGCGACACTGGGCGCATTTGTTGTGCTGTCCTACTACAGCGTCATTGGTGGTTGGGCTTTAAAGTACACAACGCTTGCCGTGACAGGCGGTTTTTCCGGGCTTGATGGCGCGAGCTCTGGCGGTGTCTTTAACAATTTCATTGCAGACCCATTTGCTCTTATCGGTTGGCATACCGCCTTCATGGCCATTAATGTCGGTATCGTAGTTTGGGGCCTGCACAAAGGGATTGAACGCGCCGTTGTGTTCCTTATGCCTCTGCTCTTTGTTTTGCTTGTCGGCATGGTGTTCTATGCGGCATCAACTCCTGGTTTTGACCGCGCGGTGGATTTCCTCTTTACGGTCGATTTTTCGAAAGTCACCTCCAATACATTCCTCACTGCTATTGGGCAGGGCTTCTTTTCTGTGTCAGTCGCATTGGGTGCGATGATGACCTATGGGGCCTATCTGGATGAAGATGTCCCTATTCCGCAATCTGCCGTCATCATTGCCGTCGCCGATACGCTTGTCGCAATTTTGGCAGGACTGGCCATCTTCCCGTTGGTCTTTTCTTTTGCGCTGGAACCGTCCGCCGGCCCAGGGCTTATTTTTGTAACGGTGCCAATTGCGTTTGGTCAGATGGATGCAGGGCTTTTAGTTGGCAGCGCATTTTTTGTGTTGCTCAGTGTGGCTGCTGTCACGTCTGCGATCTCCCTGTTGGAGCCTGCGGTGGCTTATATGGAAGAGGCGCTCACTTGGTCACGCCGCGCAACCGCATTCCTCGTTGGGGGGGCTTGTTGGGCGCTGGGATTGGCTACCGCATTTTCTTTCAACGACTGGTCGACTTATTATCCTCTCGCATCGATGGGTGTTTTGGTCGATCAAACGATCTTCGATGTGTTTGATTTTGTCGTCACCAGCTGGGTGCAGCCGGGTGTTGGCATCATGATGGCAATATTCGCCGGGTGGGTTTTGAGCCAATCAACGGTCAAAGATGCGCTGAATCTCGAGAATCCCGACGCTCTGTGGTTCCGTTTTTGGTACTTCCTGCTGCGCGTTGTCTGCCCAATTGCGGTGCTTTTGGTCTTTGCAGGGGCGGTCTGGCCGGACTTTGTCGCGTCCATGATGCCCAACGGGGTCGAGTGAACGTTGAATGGGTAAAAAGGGGGCAAAAGATGCCATTTGAACCCTTGCAAGGCGAGCGGAAGGCAATTAAGTTCCGGCGTCTCAGGGGGGGTTGCTTCGGCAACTCTCTTTTGAATGCATATGGACCAAATGGCCAATCTGGCCGATCCTGTTCCATTGTGCTGCTGTAGCTCAGTTGGTTAGAGCGCCTGATTGTGGATCAGGAGGTCGGTGGTTCAATTCCTCCCAGCAGTACCATTTTTCCCAAAAGTCAGACTCGGGGTCTGAGAAACAGTCAGACTTTTTGCGCCATATTTTTCTGATTTCTATTTTTCGAGCTGCAAAGTGGTCTCCAATGAGAACTGCTCGTCCACCGGCAAATAGCGCTCGATTACAGAAGCGATGGTCTTGGTTAAAAGAGCTCTTCTTGAGCGAATTAGGTGAAGACTGAGTCCTGCATGCGTCATTTCGATAATGGCGGCCTGAATATTTCTGGCGCCCGGTGGTTGAAGGTTCTCGCAGAGGATAATGCAAGACTGTGCATTTTTCTTGCTCGGGAGGGTACCTCGCGCTGTCCCGTTGCATCACTGAGCTTCATCGGCTCAAATGACCAAAGAAAACTGCATTCATCTGGATGACAGAAGGAGCTCAGGTCAGTTCCCGCAAGTGAGGTGTCGTCATTGCGAAATGGTTTGCAAGACGACGGCTTTTGCGTGATACCCTTGGCCTCTGTTCGAAAAGGGATGCCGCGTTGAGATTGAGGGATGTTTTATGAAGAGGGTTTTTACCGTCGCGCGGATTGTGGCCTCAGTCGGAATACTTGCTTTTCTTCTTGCTCGCATCGGTTTCGTCACCGCCTATGAAAATCTCATAAGCAGTGATTTGACTTTCTTATTGGCCGGGATGCTGGTTCTGGCATGCCAACCTGTTATCGGTGCTGTTCGATGGATAGTCATTCTAAATGCACTCAATGAACCATACCCACCAGGACAAGTGGTGCGGTGGAATTATGTCGGTACCTTTTTCGGACAAATTTTGCCGGCGACAGTTGGCGCAGATGCCATCCGTATATGGCTGGCGGGGCGGAATGAATCGAGCTGGCGCGTGCCGTTGGTGAGCGTGGCTTTGGATCGTGTCCTGATGCTTCTCGTGCTGGCACTAATGTTGCTGCTGGGCCTGCCTTATGTGTCCCGGATGATCAATACACCGTGGATTGGCTATTTCATTCCGATATTCGCGCTGCTAGGGGTTGTCGGTGTAGTTTGTCTCGCATTTAGCGATCGGCTGCCAATTAACTATGAACGCCATCGGGGTTTGAAAGCAATTCGTTACCTTGCCGAAGGAACGCGGCGTCTGCTGGCTGCACCACTTGCATTGTCATTAGCACTTGGTATTTCAGTGATAAGTTACCTCGGACTTATGACGAGTGTTTTCTTTTTTGCCCGAGCCTTTGGAGCGACCGCCGGATTTTTTGAAACGATGGTCCTTTTGCCACCGGTCCTCGTCGCGAGCATGTTACCAGTCTCTATCGGAGGGTGGGGCACGAGAGAGCTCGCGATGGTTGCTGCACTTAGTCTCGTCGGAATATCAGAGAGCAGCGCTCTTCTTAGTTCTATGTGGCTTGGTATAAGCAGTATCCTAATTTCCCTGCCTGGTGCATTTTACTTTGTGTTTCAGCGGATGGACTTGCACGAAATAACCCATTCAAAAATTCCGATGGATATCAATGATGATTGATTTTTCAATGCCAGGCCCTCTACTTGTGGCTTTGGTTTTGGGTTTTTTTCTTCCCATTCCACTCTGGTTCATGACCCGGCTGTCTTCATTGCGCGAACGCAACCCTGTGCAATTTTTGTATGCGGTGATTTTAACCTTTGGCGTTTGGTTTCTCACAGTTGCCTTTGTGCCAATGTTTGCCGCAGGTGGCTTGGAAGACTGGCTTGTCGGGGGCATGGCCCTCGCGGGAGGAGCATTGGTCTACCTGGAAATCTGGGGTTTGATGTCACGTGGCTATACACTCAGCGTTATCGCTGCTCTGCACGAAGCGCGACGACCTCTGACGCCAGATGAAATTGCACGCAACTACCGCGGAGGAGACGGGCTGGGCTGGATTATGCGCCATCGCCTTGGTGGCCTTGAAGCAGCTGGAATGGTCACCCTGGACGATGATCGTGTGACGCTACAAGCGCCAGGTGGGTTTTTTGTTGCGCGACTTTATCGGCTTTGCATTCAGGTGTTGGGACTAAGGAGTACAGGATGATCGCAACTGGGATAATTCAGGGCATCATTGCTTTTTTTGGGTACACCGCCTTACTTCTTCTTTTGCTGCGGGTGTTTCACAAGGTCGAGGCAACATTTGTGGTGCTCCTTGCGGCTTTGTTCATTTTTCCGGTAGCGCTTGCAAGCTTTGTTGCATTGGCTCCTTCCGTAAATTTGTGGGTTTTCTCCACAAGCTACTGGTTTTTGGTTCTCAGTTTTCTGATGGGCTTTGGCGCTATATATAAGTCGTTGTCATTGCGTATGTTGCTCACACTTCTGGAAACACCAACCCATGAGAAATCTGCGGAAAGTTTCCGCAAAGAGTATATATTTGGCGACAGTTTCAATAATCGATTACAATTGATGGTCGACCAAGGGCTTGCGGAGCGGACTGACGATAAGTTGAGTCTGACCATTCGCGGTGCAAGTTGGGCGAACAGATTGGTCACTCTTCAAAGGGTATTCGGGATTATGCGCAGTGGATAAACATTCTCTTCCTTTCGTGGAAATGGGGCCACATACACCAGCCGATGTTTCGCCGGAGTCTAGTACACAAGTCGACGTTAGCTTTTTTGTGCCGTGTCTTAACGAAGAAAAGCACGTTACCGGTGTGATCGAAAAATTGATCAGTGTTTGTAATGACCTTTCACTCAGTTATGAAATTCTCGTCGTCGACGATGGTTCGTCTGATAAAACCGTCGAGACCGTCACGACATTTCAAAATGCAAACCCAGATGCGTGGGTGCGACTTCTCGTTAACAAGGTCAATCAGGGTATAGCCAGAAATTTCGTCGAGGCAGCTTTTCAAGGGCGAGGGAAATACTATCGGCTGGTTTGTGGAGACGATGTCGAACCCGAAGAGACATTGCATGCGATTTTGTCCGAGCTCGGAAACGCAGATATCATCATTCCTTACCATACGCATGTGGAAGGGCGTTCTTTATGGCGTCGCCTTGTATCCAAAACTTATACGAAACTTGTGAATATCGCGAGTGGTCAAAAACTCCACTACTACAATGGGCTGCCTGCGTATCTAAGGCGTGATGTCATGCGATTTCATGTAGAGGCAACTGGGCTTGGTTACCAGGCTGAATTCCTGTTACGTCTTTTGCAAGAGAACCGAAGTTATGAACAAATTCCGCTAACAGCAATGGACAGAGAAGGCTCCGTCGCGCTTAGTATGCGCAATTTCGTATCCGTGGGTTACACGTTATTCAAGATACTTGTGAAGCGCATTCGTGGTGCGGTTTTTGACTAAAATGGCTTAGGCGGCCACACCAGGAGCCAATGAAGGATGAGTGATAAAACCCCAATTTCTGAACGCAATCTTTTCGACCATTCCTATCTGAAACGCACTGCATGCCCAGGCTGTGGCACTGCAGCCGCTAAAGCGAGAATGGCACGCGAGAGTAACCCGCGTGCCGAAGTGCTTCCGTTCAACCGGCACAGTCGATTTGCCGCCGGTTACGATACTGATCGCGTATTCTTTTCCTACTTCAAGTGCCCGATTTGCCATTTGCAATATTGCCCCGAGTTCTACACGCAAGATCAATTGGAGCACCTCTATGGACATCAGCAAGAAAACATGGGCGACGTACCGCTGATTGCGCGACGCGCCGCGCAAGATCATTACGCCGACTTATTGTTAAAGCATACAAAGGGCCATGGTGGGTTCCTGGAAATTGGAGCTGATATTGGATTGTTTGCAAAACACTGTGCAGACAATTGGAATTTTGATCATTTCTGGCTCTTTGAGCCAAACCGAGATGTGACAGTTGAGCTTGAAAGAGCTGTGGCGGGAGAAGACAAGGATGTTTTCTTTACAATGTGGCCAAGTGAAGAAGTGCCAAATGGAAGCGTTTCTGCAATGGCACTAGTTCATGTGCTTGATCATCTGCTAGAGCCAGTGGCGTTTCTGGAGCGGTTGCATGAAAAGCTAGAACCGGGTGGCGTTATTCTAACAGTAACCCATAATTGTGAGTCATTTTTGGCGAAAGTACTTGGTAAACGTTTTCCTCCTTATGCGCTTCAGCATCCACAACTCTACTCACCGGCTTCCATCCAAAACGTATTTGAGAAGGCAGGTTTTGAGGTTTTGGAAACGACGGCTGCGGTTAACTATTTTCCGTTTATGCATCTTGTGCGGGCAGCGTTTACCATCCTTGGACTACCAGCCCCGTTCGCGAATTTACAGGGACCAATCTTTCCTATTCGACTCGGCAACATCGCGACCGTCGCGCGGAAGAAGAATCCGTGATTTAGGTTCAGCGGCTTTCCTTTGAAACCAATTCCAAGGCGGTGGGCACGCAGAGAAGTCTTACACTCATAACCGTGACCTTGGGCGTGCAATCCATGCTATGAGTGAATTCTACGCATCAGAAAAGGGCGGGCATTTGTCCAGGTTGATAGTTATCATACGCCTGCAGAACAAGAGATCTTTGAGATGCGGTGTAGTGAGGAATTGCCGATAGGGAGATGACGTTATGAGTAGTGCGGATACGTCAAAAAAGGGACTAACAAATTTCGTGGACATCGAAGCCACACGGAAGAGGTGTCAAGGCTACCGCCGCCGTATTTTGGAAGTGTCGCAACAGGTAACAGCGCTGCATATTGCGCCAGCGTTTTCTTGTCTCGAGATCACCGACGCTCTCTATAATCTGGTGATGACAAAAGACGGCGCTGGAGAATTGGAAGATGTTTTTCTGATGTCCAAGGGGCACGGGTGCATGATCCAGTACATCATATTGGAAAGCCTGGGCATCTTGGAGACACGAGATATCGAACTCTATTGTAAGCCTGGAGGCCGGCTGGGCGCGCACCCTGATTTTGGCAACCCTGGTATTCATGCATCGACAGGATCACTTGGCCACGGGCTTGGGATCGCCACTGGGCAAGCCTATGCGGAAAAGTTAAAAGGGACAGACACGATTATTTACTGTGTTCTTTCTGACGGCGAATGCCAGGAAGGGTCAACGTGGGAAGCCTTGCTGATGGCGGCAAACCTCAATCTTTCAAATCTCGTCGCTGTCATAGACAATAATGACTTCTCTGGTTTGGAGCGGATGAGTGACGGACATCCGGCCTTCTACCCGTTGGTTGAGAAGGGAGAGGCATTTGGATGGGAAGTCGCTGAAGTTGATGGGCATGACAGTGCAGCTATCGCTGAGGCGATTTGGAACCGGTCAAAGAAGAAACCTTTTCTTATTGTCGCCAAAACTGTGAAGGGGAAGGGTGTTTCCTATATGGAGCATGTTCCGATTTGGCATTATCGGTCGCCGAATGCGGAAGAGTATAAGCAAGCGCTCATCGAGATCGAAGGAGATGATGCGTGAGGAATACTTTCGCAGATACTTTTTATGATGCCGGTCTTAAAGACGACAGGTTGTCGATAATTGTCGCAGATATTTCGCCAGCTGGATCGATTGAAAAATTCCGCTCCGATTTTCCAGATCGTTTTGTAAACACAGGCGTGTCTGAACAGATTATGATCGGCATGTGCGCTGGGATGGCGCAGCGTGGAATGCGTCCTTTTGCTTACACGATTGCGACATTTGCGCTCTTCCGGCCATATGAAATGATCCGCGATGATCTGTGTTATCAAAATCTTCCAGTCACCGTGGTTGGCATTGGAGGGGGCGTCACATACTCCACGCTTGGTGGTACTCACCATGCGATGGAAGACGTCGCTATTGCCAATGCCATTCCCAATATGACAATTATTGCCCCATGCGATCCCGCCGAAACAGCAGCAGCGACCCAATGGTGCATTACACAAGAACGTGGGCCAGTCTATCTCCGACTAGGCAAAGCTGGAGAGCCAGATTTCACCAGTCTGGCTGTTGAGCCTTGGGAATTTGGGAAAGCACGAAAGATCAAGCAGGGAAGCGACGTTTGCATTCTCTCATATGGGCCTATCATCAAGAAGGCATTTGAGGTAAGCGATGCTCTGGAGGAAGCCGGGCGCTCGACGGCCATTTATTCAGTACACACTTTAAAGCCACTGGACCGTGAGACTATCACGAAGGTCTTGTCAGAGTTTCAGCATGTAATCGTGATAGAGGAGTGCGTTCCAATTGGTGGTCTTTCTGATGGAGTGAAGCGAATTGCTTGGGAAGAAAGAGCCAACTGCCAATTGGATTGTTTCACTCTGAAAGATGAATTCATTCATTGTTATGGCACTCATGATGAGTTGCTCGCAGCCCATGGATTATCGTCGCAGAACATTCTGCAACAACTGAAACTAGGCTAGGGCGGTCCTTGGCTCTCAACGTCTCATGATGGGGATAAAATGGAAGACGTTTTGGCTATAGCTAATTTTGCGTGCAAAGTGTGTGGTGAAGAGGCGCTGGATGAGTTTTCCGGTTTCGCGGAGTTGTGTCGTGTGACTTCGGATTGCAAACCGTTCCGTTCGGGCGGCAGATTGGCTATTTGTTGTTCTTGTGGTGCGGTCCAGAAGCCGACAGACGAAAAATGGTTGTCGGAGATTGATGAAATATACAGCGCCTATGCAGCCTACTATCAGTCAGCAGGGGTCGAGCAGGCTGTATTTGATCCAAGTGTGGGCGAACCGAAGACACGCAGTGCTGCGATCCTGAAACGGCTTTCTCAAGTTCATTCTTTGAAGGAGAAGGGTGATTTACTTGATGTGGGGTGCGGAAACGGCGTGCTCTTGACGGCGTTTTCAAGCCTCATGCCAAATTGGTCGTTGAACGGACAAGACCTCTCAGAGATTGCACTGAAAAAACTGTCGACGATCCCAGGATTCAAAAAACTATTCACAACGCCTTTGAATGAAATCACGTCTGCTTTCGATATGGTCTCAATGATCCATTCACTCGAACATTTCCCAGACCCGGTTCAAGCTCTCACCCATATTAAACCTCTGTTAGCCGATGACGGTTGTCTTCTTGTCCAAGTGCCAAATGCAGAAATCAATCCGTTCGACTACTTGGTCGCAGATCACGCGTCTCACTTCACTTTGAAAGATTTTGACCGGGTGTTGGCACTTTCAGGGTTCAACGCAGCCGTCATCACCGATGATTGGGTGACAAAAGAGATATCGGTCGTGGCGATTGCTGGGCAAGTGAAGCATGCTCATGAAAATGAAGGGACCTCGGTTGAAAAAATCCGGCGTCATGTCGTGGCTCAAATCGATTGGTTACACGCTGTCGTCAATGCGGCAACGGAGGCATCAGCTGAAGGGCGTGCATTTGGTATCTTTGGTACGTCTGTCGCCGGCATGTGGCTGTTTGGTCAGTTGGGGGATGCCGTTTCTTTCTTTGTTGATGAAGATACAAGCCGACAGGGGACCGAGCTCTATGGCAAACCTGTTCTTCATCCAAGGGATGTGACGTCAGGGAAAATTGTCTTTGCCGGCTTGATCCCGCCTGTCGCTTCCGCTGTTGCTGAGCGGTTGTCTGAATATGATTTTGAAATGCGTATTCCGCCAAAGTTTGGTACCTAAAAGGTTGATACGCGTGACTTCTTAGTCTCGATCTGTAGCAGAGCACTGATTTCAGAAGTATATTCTGTCGAGGTGGTGGGAAGAGCAAAAATGGTGCTGATTGAGAGACTCGAACTCTCGACTCCCTGACTGTGGATCAGGAGGTCAGTGGTTCAATTCCTCCCAGCAGTACTGTTTTTTTTCCCAAATATCACTTAAAGCCCAAAGCGTGTTTTCGCCCGTGCGCGCAGGCCCAGGTCTTTTGCTTTCGATAGCTGGTTTGCAACGGGCTCGGGTAGTTGCATTCGCTTCAGCCGTTCCGGCAGCGCCAACGCGGCAGGGGTCACGATTAACGTCAAAACGGTTGAGAAGCCGAGCCCAAACACAATGGCTGTCGACATAGGGCGCCAAGTGTAGCTTGTCGGTGAGCCATAGCTGAATTCACCTGAAAATGGATCAATGCTCATCTGCAGAACCATTGGCATGAGGCCAACCATCGTGGTGATGGTCGTCAACATGATGGGGCGTAACCGTTGTGCGCCTGCCTGTACGATGGCGAGTGTGGGATCCGTCCCAACTTTGAGCAGGCGTTGATAGGTGTCGATCAATACGATGTTGTTGTTCACAACAATGCCCGCGAGCGCGATGATGCCCGTGCCGGTCAAAATGACAGAGAAGGGCTGTGCGGTCGCCAGCATGCCAATGAAGACGCCAGCGGTAGACATGATGACGGAGGATAGAATAAGCGCCGATAGATAAAAGCTGTTGAACTGCGTGAGTAGGATCATGGCCATCAAGAAAAGTGCCCCAATGAAGGCTTTTCCAAGAAAGCCGGATGATTCCGTCTGCAAACGATCAGCACCGCCAAACCCATGAGTGACGCCTGCTGGCAGATTTGCTCCGTCAGTTAGCCAGGCGCGCAGTTCATTCACTTTGTCATTGGCGAGCACACCCGATTGGGTATTGGCTCGAACTTTGATGATCCATTGTCCGTCGCGTCGTTCCAAAGTGTTCACGCGTTGCCTTGGAATGCGGCTGACAAAGTTGGTGATGGGCACAAGGCCTTTCTCCGTCATGATCCGCAGTGAATCCAGCTGCGTCATGCCACGTTCATGCGTTTCAAGACGCACACGTATGTCCAGCTCATACTCCATATCGTCAGGACGGTACTCGCCGAGCTTCAGACCGTTGGTAATGAATTGCACGACACCACCGATCATCAAAACATTTGCACCGAAACGCTTGGCTTGTGCCCGGTCAACCTCCATGACCCATTCAATGCCGGGAAGCGCACCCGTATCGTCAATGTCGTTGAGGCCCGCGATGCTGGTTTCCATATGCGATCGCACAATGTCTGCAGCGATGGGCAACAAGCTGCGGTCAGCAGAGGTTAAATCGATGACAATATCTTTGTCCCGGTCGAAGGATTGAACAAATGGGTTGATTTCAAGGTGAATGCCAGGAAAGCCTTCGGCGGCTTTTCGGATGTCCGCAAAAATGTCATCGACTGGGCGGCGACCGCGCCAGTCAGCCACATTCATGTACATTTCGCCAATTGTATCACGTGGAAGATTGTCGAACGGATTTCTGTCAGAGGACGGGCCGGCATAGGAATAGAGCCGGTCCACACCATCCACAGCCAGGACTTCTTTTTCGACTTCTGACACAAGACGGCTTGCGGAATCCGCCGCCAAATTGCCGCGCGCGGTGATGATGATCTGTGCCCCCGGCGCCTCTTCCCCAGAGATCAGAATGGTTCCATAGTTGAAGCGGCCATAGAGAACGAACACCGCGACCAACAAGACGACAGAACCTGAAACAATCCATACCGGGCGTGCCACCGCCCATGAAAGCAGGCGACCATAGGCCGCTGCCATCAATTGTGTTTCATCGGCCTTGTCTGCTTGTGCATCGAGAAGAGGATCAAGTGCCTCTTCGATGTCACTGTTGCCTTGGTTCCGCCAACCCAGTTGGGCCGCAAGTGCGGGGAGAAAGACAATGGCGACAAGGAGAGACCCACTCAATGTCAAAATCAAAGTGATGGGCAGGTAGCGCATGTAGTCGCCCGTGATGCCGGGCCAAAACAGCAGCGGCATAAAGGCCGCAAGCGTCGTCAGCGTAGATGAAATGATCGGCCAGAACATGCGGGTGGCCGCAGCACCATAAGCCGTGGGCAAATCAAAACCTTGGGCGATTTTCCGGTCTGCATATTCGACCACGACGATGGCACCATCCACCAACATGCCGACAGCGACGATGAGGCCAAACATCACCATCATGTTGGCCGACATGCCCAAGACCGACATGGCCAGAAAGGCAAGCAGGAAGGATGTAGGAATGGCGACGCCAACTAAGAGTGAAGACCGCCACCCCAGGGTCAAAATGACCAGTGCCATGACAAGCAAAATGGCGTTCATCACATTGGTCTGCAGGTCATTGAGAATATTGTAGACCCGCTCGCTCTCATCGTAGGTGATGTGAACCGCCACATTGTCGGGCCAGTCTGCGGTGACACGATCAATCACATCACGGACAGCTTGGGATGTCTGAATGATATTTTCGCCAATACGCTTAGAGACAGCGACACCAATGGTCGGCTCCCCATTGTAGGTGGCATAGCCAGCACGGTCCGCAAAGGTGCGCCGAATGTCGGAAATATCGCCCAGTGTGATGACCGCTTCTCCGCGCATCATGACGGGAATTTGCGAAAGCTCACCTTCACCTTCAATGAGACCAGGGACCTTGATCGCAAAACGACCTGTATCTCCTGTCATCACACCTGCAGCGATGAGCCGGTTGTTGAGGGCAACTGTGCGAATAAGCTCGCCCACGCTAATCTGGTAAGCCTCCAGGCGTGCCTGATCGATGGCCACTTCCAGCAGCTCAAATCGATGGCCGTACATGGAGGTTGAGAGGACCGTCGACACCTCATCAATCTCGTCAACCAGCTCCCGCGCCAGACGGGTCAAGGTCCGCTCGGGCGCAGTCCCGGCGACCGCTAATCGCAAAATTGCCTGCGTCGCCGTGTTGAACTCGACGATGCGGGGTTCTTCTGTCTCATCAGGAAAATCAGCTTGCGCCAGATCCACCTTTTCACGCACGTCTATGAGCGCTTCTTCCATGTCGACAGAAGGGAAGAATTCGAGCACGAGGGCAACCATACTTTCCACCGCGAAGGTCTGGGTTTGCACCAGCCCTTCCAGTCCCAGCAGTTCCCGTTCAAGGGAGCGTCCAAGCAGTCGCTCTGCATCTTCAGGTGAGGCACCCACATGGACAACGCTGACCATGATGAAGGGAATGGCGACATCCGGGTCGCCATCTTTTGGAATGGCAATGTAGGCCGCGAGCCCGGCGAACAGCGCCACCACCAGAATGGAGAGCGTGGTGCGCGAGCGCATCAAGGCGGCTTGCACTATCGAATTCATGCGTTTGACCTTTGATGAGGTACCTCAAGCAGCCTCACTGAAACAAAATCCGATCCAAAGCACACGGTTCAAGGTCGGATATTTTCCGTACACATCACGCAATAAGACGGAAAGATTAGATGCGCTACGGAAAGCGCGTCAAGCGCATCCTCGGCTTCATTTGAGAAAAATTGTTTTACCAAACCAGTTTGTCGTTACACTTCAGCAAAACAATTGTACGGGGAGGTCGGTATGACTGGAAATACGAAATCAAAATCAGAGGCAGCGTCATTTGATGCCATCATCGTTGGCGCGGGGTTTGCGGGCATGTATATGCTGCACAAACTGCGAGGGCTTGGCCTGTCAGCAAAGGTGCTGGAGGCGGGCGAGGGCGTAGGCGGCACCTGGTATTGGAACCGTTACCCGGGCGCACGCTGTGATGTGGAAAGCCTCGAGTATCAATATGGCTTTTCCGATGAAATTCAGCGTGGCTGGACGTGGAGCGAGCGCTACGCGACGCAGCCAGAAATTCTTCGCTATCAAAATTATGTTGCCGACACGCTGGATCTTCGCTGCGACATGCAATTTTCAACGCGTGTGAAATCGTCAACCTATGACGCACCCTCTGGCATGTGGACTGTGGCGACGGATCAGGGAGAGACACTGCAAGCCCGTTTTTGCGTGATGGCGACCGGGTGTCTGTCTTCTGCGCGCGTACCAGATTTTGAAGGCCTGAGCGACTTTAAAGGCGACTGGTATCATACCGGCGACTGGCCCCATGAAGGTGTTGATTTTTCCGGCAAGCGGGTGGGCGTCATTGGCACAGGGTCTTCTGGTGTGCAAAGCATTCCGTTGATAGCAGAGCAAGCCAAACATATGACGGTGTTTCAGCGCACCGCCAACTTCACGCTGCCAGCAGGCAATCGAAATCTCACACAAGCGCAAATTGCTAAATCAAAAGAGACGTTGCTGGAAGACCGGCTCGCCGCGCGTCAGACCGGCGGGGGTATCATCGCTTTTGAAGGCAATGAAGCGCTCTTTGAAGAGATGAGCCCAGAGCAACTGCAAGAACAATTTGAGACTAGGTGGGAGGCTGGTGGTTTTGCCTTTCTGGCGTCCTGCGGTGACTTCATGATGAGCCATGACGCCAATGACCCGGGTGTGGCATACGCCCGTGCCAGAATGAGAAAGGTCATCGACAATGAGGCCATCGTCGATACGCTTTTGCCCAATGACCACCCCATCGGGGTAAAGCGCCTGTGTTTGGACACCAACTATCTACAAACATTCTCAAAGCCTCATGTGGATTTGGTGAACGCGCGTGAAACGCCTGTCGACCGGATCACAGAGAAAGGCATTCTGTGCGGCGATAAGGAATATGAAGTCGACGCAATTGTTTTTGCGACCGGCTTTGATGCCATGACAGGTGCGATCTCCAGCATCGATATTCGGGGGCGGGATGGCGAGTTGTTGCGTGAAAAATGGGCGGCGGGGCCGCGCACTTATCTGGGCCTTGGCTCAGCAGGTTTCCCCAATCTCTTTTTCATCACGGGGCCAGGCAGCCCGTCTGTGCTGTCCAACATGATCGTCTCCATCGAACAGCATGTGGAATGGATTGCGGATTGTATTGGGCGCTTGACATCCGGCAACATTCAGACGATTGAGCCAACAAAGGATGCCGAAGATGAGTGGGTCGCTCACGTTAATGAGGTGGCCAGTGAAACGCTCTACCCGCAGGCAAACTCCTGGTACATGGGCGCAAATATTCCCGGCAAACCGCGGGTGTTTATGCCCTATCCCGGCGGTGTGGATGTCTATGGCGAACTCTTGAACGAAATCGCAGGCGAAGACTATCGAGGGTTTCAACTAGGAGCTTGATGATTGGCGTGTGGTGTTCAACAGAACACCACAGCCGATTGTGCATCTACGAAGCGGGCTTTGTCATCCACTGTGAAATTCATCACCATGGTGCCGGTAGCACCGGAAAAGCTACCGCTGCCGCCAGTGATGGTGCATTCCGCAACGCCGTGTTGAATGCTTGCATCCGCAGTTTCTTCCAAGGCGCCGGGCTGCACACTCGCAATGGACAGTGATCCACCACCTAGCGTTACTTCGCCCTGAAGCGTGAAAGACCCATCAGCGTCATTGGTGATCAGCGCGTCGAAGCGGGCGCTGGCACCTTCCGCCCCAATGGCAGGATCAAGGCCCGCACCGAGTGTGGTGCTGGCCTCAAGTCCCATCTGTTCGCCCATGTCGTCATGCGGGCTTACTTTGCCCTCAAAGGTAAGGGCGTATCTGTAAACGCTCATGGATTAACGCAGGCCTTCTTTTTGAACCCAGGCTTCAGTGTCATCCAGGCCTTTTTCAAAGCGGTCGAACATCTCGTTCACTTGGGCTTCATTGATGATGAGCGGTGGGCAGAAGGCAACAATGTCACCACCCATGGCACGCACGATGAGGCCATGCTTCTGTGCATTGTTCATGGCTGCAGCACCAACGCCCTGGCTGGCATCGAAGGCCCGCTTGGTTGCCTTGTCAGCTACAAGTTCCACGCCGCCAATGAGACCCTTGGCGCGTGAGCTGCCAACAAGTGGATGGTCAGCAAGTTTTGCAACACGTTTTTCAAAGGTTGGTGCCAGAGATTTTACGTGGCCAACAATGTTGCGCTTTTCATAAATTTCCAATGTCTTGCAGGCGACCGCTGCTGCAACTGGATGAGCCGTATACGTGAAGCCGTGGCCGAATATGCCGATCTTGCGGCTTTGCTCAAGCATTGCTTCATACATGTCGCCACCAACAGTGACAGCTCCGATGGGCACATAGGCAGACGACAGCGCTTTGGCAACAGATATAGAGTCCGGCTTGATGCCGTATGTTTCGCAACCAAACATTTCGCCTGTTCGGCCAAATCCGCAGATCACTTCATCGGCAATGAAATAAATATCGTACTTGCCAAGCACGGCCTGGATTTTAGGGAAATAACTTTCAGGTGGGATTACAACGCCGCCAGCGCCCATAATGGGTTCTGCGATAAAGGCTGCGATTGTATCCGGGTCCTCGCGCTGGATCATTTCATCCAGATTTTTGGCAAGACGTGTGGTGAACTCATCTTCCGTTTCACCGGGCTCCGCGTAGCGATAATAGTGCGGGCAATCAGCGTGCAGGATGCCGGGTAGGGGCAGGTCAAAATCCGCGTGATTGGCAGGCAAGCCGGTGAGGCTGGCTGTCATCACTGTCACGCCGTGGTAGCCACGAATGCGCGAGATGATCTTCTTTTTATTCGGCTTGCCGCGCGCGTTGTTGTAATACCAGACGAGCTTGATCTGCTGGTCATTGGCTTCTGAGCCAGAACCGCAGAACAAAACCTTTGAGGCATCGTGCGGCACAATGGCTTTGAGGCGCTCTGCAAGTTCAGCGGCTTTCTCGTGCGTCTTGCCACCAAAAATATGCGTGAAGGGCAGTTGACCCATTTGCGACGTGGCCGCATCAATCAGCTCTTGCTCAGAATAGCCAAGCGCCGTGCACCACAGGCCAGCCATGCCTTCGATGTAATCTTTGCCATCAGTGTCCCACACCGTGATGCCTTCACCGCGATCTAGGATCAGCGGACCGCTGGTGCGAAACGCATCCAGATTGGTGTAGGGGTGAATAACTGTTTCGATATCGCGCTGGGCGGCATTGCTGAGGTTGGACATGAGGTACTGGGTCCTATTGTTCGAATTAGTGACTTAACGTGTGAGGCATTTGGAAGTGATCAAAAACCGGGAGGGGCCCGAAAGCCACCTGTGAGCTCTTCTATCATTCCTGCGACCGCAATGGGGGTGTAATCTTCAAGATATGGCCCGATGATCTGGATGCCAACCGGCAACCCCGCTGATGTGAGGCCAACTGGGGCGACAGTGGCCGGCAGATAGCTCAAAACCGCCGGGCCTGCCCAGATCAATATATCCATATAGTGGCGAGTTTTCCCGTTCACTGTGAGCTCGCGCTTGCTCCAATTGGTGGTCTGGTCATGCGGGAAGGCAGGGCGCATCAACGTCGGCGCCAATACCACGTCATAGGATTGATAGAAGGTCGCCCACTTGGCGCGGATCTGTTCACGCACCTCGTGCCAGGCAATCCAGTCTGTATGGGTGAGTAATCCGCCTCGGGCTTGCAAAATCTCATGTGATTTATCATTTGGTGCAGCTTGTGCGAGCTGGGTACGCCATTTTTCGCGGATTTTTTCCGGCATGCCATTGGTCACAACGGAATGCAGCAAGATGAGATAAGCCTCAGTGATTTCCGCCAGTGTAAAGTCTGGTCTGGCGGCGAAGTCCACATGTGCACCGGCGTCTTTGAGAGCGTTCGCTGCATTCGTCATGAGGTTAGCGGATTGTTTGTCAATCTCGCAGTAAGGATCATCCAACCAGACGGCCACACGCAAGTCTTTGGGCGAGGTAGCTCGCGGCGCAGGCATTGAAAGCCGCCACCCGGTCGCTTTTGATTTGTCCGGCCCGGCTACGATGCCGAGCAACAGCGCGAGGTCATTGGCAGATAGGCCGAGCGGTCCCACAACAGAGAGATCACTTTCTGATAATGCGCCTGGCGGTCCTGGAAGGTGCCCGCGTTTTGGAACGATGCCGTATGTCGGTTTGTGACCAAAAACGCCACACAGATGGGCCGGTGTACGAATGGAGCCGCCAATATCGGAACCGAGTTCAAGTGGTGTCAGGCCAGCCGCCAGTGCAGCTGCCGCGCCGCCGGATGATCCACCCGGTCCGCAATTGAGGTCCCACGGATTGTTAGTGGTGCCATAGACGTCGTTATAGGTCTGCAAATCACCCGACATGAACGGCACATTTGTTTTGCCAAAAATGACGGCGCCAGCGTCAACAATGCGTTGCACGGCATCTGCATTTTGGGTGGGGCGATGGTCGGCCCACATTGGCGCGCCGCCAACGGCGGGCATGCCTGCGACTTCGAGCGCATCTTTGATCGTCATGGGTAGGCCATGAAGAGGCCCCCAGCTTTCGCCACGGGCGCGCGCTTCGTCAGCTTGCCGAGCGCGGGCGGAGGCACCTTCAAAATTGGTTGCCACAATCGCGTTGATATCGCCGTTTTTCGTATTAAATCTATCCTGAAAATGAGCCGTAAGCTCAGCGGAGCTGACTTCTTTGCGCTCCATAGCGTTCAGCAGGTGGGTTGCTGGTTTGTGGTGCCAATCTGTCATTTGTCG
>JGI24723J26617_10000716_pt1 | contig 31500 bp, 25 predicted proteins | sample Cruoilmetagenom6_FD_26617 | JGI IMG/M metagenome (IMG submission 26617) | reverse complement strand
TGGTTTTTAGTTTTAAATTCAATATTTTGGTGATATTCATTATGGTCTAAATCACCAATTCCCACATTATTATAAAGCAAAATATCAGGTTGAAAATAACCTTTATTATTAAATAGTCTTCCAAAATTATGAGTAATAAATAAGTGTGCATACCTATCGGATAAAAACTCATAAGGTGTTACCGTCTGAAAATAATTTTTAACCACAAAGGGTATTTGTCGGTCTAAAGTCCCTTCTCCGGTAAATAGTAATCCATAAGGTAATGCAGTATCTATATAGCCTAAATCGAGTCGNTAAGTTGTTCGGCCAATACCTTTAGTCATAAAACTATGGTCTAACGTAAAACGCAGTTTGTTGTAACTAAAATTAGATTCAAAAGCACCTTCTAATCCTCTAGAATAAATAAGTTTTAAAACCGGAGCGTCATTAGCAAGTCTAGTTGTAGTACCAAAGGAATTAATTAGTTTTTCATTAATATGATAACCAACACCAATGGTAACCTCAGAATTATTATAATCAGTTACCGAATTATTATTTTGAATAAATTGGTAGTTGTACAACGGATTTATTTCAGCTGTATTAAAACCCAAAAACCAGTTGATGTTTCTCAATAACTTCATGTCTGTACTAATACTGAAAGATTCAATGGCATCCATTTGACTCGCTATAATATAACGTGATACAAATGGATTGTTAACTCTGTTTCCAGAATAGGTGCCAACCTCTCTAATGCTATTTTCATATTTTAGATTAAAGGAAATATCTTTTTTCCTGGCACATCAATCTTTAATTCTCCTCCATATTTCCATGTATCATCTTTAAATCCATAACCAGCAAATGCACCTAAGGAAACATTTTTAAGAATGTCGTCATTAGTGTAAAAACCAGCACCTAATCTTGTGCCTTCATATTTATTAAACCTTACGATGTTTAGCAAGTCTATATCTACATATCTTAAAGGATATTTTCCCTCAAATAACTTTTGAGGAATTGATAAAAATTTATCGAGATTTATTTTGTCTCCAATACTATCAATCAGTGCATAGGTTCTCAGTTCGCGTTTGTCTAAAGCTTCTCTTCTGTAATCATCCCAGTATTTAGAATCTCTTCCACCTACATTTTTAGGCAATGTGAGCGATACAAACGGAAAATCTTTCTTTTCCAATGTCGCATTAGGGGTGATTTCAGAAAGGTAACTTTTGCCAACATATTTAAAACTGCCAAAACCTTGTCCCAAAATAATGACAAAATTCAACTGTTCAGGAAACCAATATTGATTATTTATAAATTTATATTTCTGTTGAATAGTAAAATCAATTTTTCCGGAGTTAAANGTAGAAGCATCGACNCTTTCCACTGCATATTTGTTAGAGTTGATGTACAGTAACCCCTTTAAGCCTTCAAAATTTCTATTTGCTTTTGGTTCAAAAGAAATAACAAAAACTGTATCCTTACCTTTTAGGTATTCTTCTTTTAACCTGAATTTATATTTTTTTGTACTTCCTTTAGAAATAGGATTAAGGTAAGGCGTTTCAAAAAGTTCAATATGTTCATTATAAAATGAAAAAGGCTGAAATGCATTTGCCAGAACGGCAAAATTAGGATCTTTTAAACCAGATGTTCTTATCGCAATAATGCTATCTTCACTAAATCGTGGTTTTAAATATTTGTGTTTAGCGATGGTTTCTGTTATAAAAAAGTAAGAGTCCTTTAAAAATGTTTGAGTCTCCTTTAAGGAGTCATTCATTGGTTTACTATCATCTATATCAACAACAATTTTATCGTAAGACTTGTAAGTGTAAGATTCTAAATTTTCCGGATTATTAATAGCTCTATTAGCAACTACATTTCTAATAATACGATGCGCTGGGTTTTCTCCATCGATAATAACTTCATCTAATTCGCTAAATTTTGATTTAAGTCTTATGATTTGAGAATTAATATCGTCTAGTTTTATTTCCTTTGTTTCATAACCAACATAGCTTATCGTTATTGTTTTGACGGTATTAGATACATAAAAAACTCCATCAATATCGGTAGACGTGCCTTTATTTTCTAATTCGCTAAAAAGCACATTTGCAAAAGGTATAACCTGTTCTGTTGTGTCATCAATAAGTATGAATTTTATATTAGTTTGAGTAAAAGCTTCAAAATTTATCAAAAGAAAAGTAAGTAGAAACAAGTACCTCATCATGTTACATCTGTTAGAAGTTACTAAATATCGGAATATTTTTTAGATCACTTGTTATTTATAACAAAGATTCAAAATCATTATCTTTGCGTCTTATTTCATTCAAATTATGAGCAAACAAAGTAAACGTATAGAAGCCCTATTATATCACGCAAAACCAACTCCTGGAAAGATAAAAGTAGTTCCAACTAAAAAATATGCCTCTCAACGCGATTTGTCGTTGGCCTATTCTCCTGGTGTGGCAGAACCNTGTTTAGAAATTGCTAAAGACGTAGATAATGTATATAAATACACNGCCAAAGGNAATTTGGTGGCNGTTATCTCTAACGGAACTGCAGTTTTAGGTCTAGGTAATATTGGNCCTGAAGCGTCTAAGCCTGTNATGGAAGGTAAAGGATTGTTGTTTAAAATATTTGCAGATATTGACGTTTTTGATATTGAAGTTNATACAGAAAACGTAGAAGAATTTATAGCTACTGTAAAGAATATTGCACCAACATTTGGAGGTATTAACCTTGAAGATATAAAAGCACCAGAAGCTTTTGAAATTGAACGTCGTTTAAAAGAAGAATTAGATATTCCTGTAATGCACGACGATCAGCATGGAACAGCAATTATTTCTGCAGCAGCATTAATTAATGCCATAGAGATTGCAAATAAAAATATTGAAGAAGTCAAAATTGTAGTTAGTGGAGCAGGAGCAGCTGCTATTTCTTGTACAAGATTGTACCAAGCCTTTGGTGCTAAGCGCGAAAATATTGTAATGCTAGATAGCAAAGGTGTTATTAGAGACGATAGAACTAATTTAACACCAGAAAAAGCTGAGTTTGCAACTCACCGTAGAATAGATACTTTAGATGAAGCTATGCAAAATGCAGATGTGTTTGTCGGTCTATCTCAGCCAGATATTGTAACGCCAGAGATGTTAAAATCTATGGCAGCAAACCCAATTGTGTTTGCTATGGCTAATCCTAATCCAGAAATAAAATACCAACTCGCAATAGATACTAGAGATGATATTATTATGGCAACAGGTCGTAGTGATCATCCTAACCAAGTTAATAATGTTTTAGGATTTCCTTTTATTTTTAGAGGAGCTCTAGATGTGAGAGCAACAAAGATTAACGAAGCTATGAAAATGGCAGCCGTTAAAGCTTTATCAGATTTAGCCAAAGAATCTGTTCCTGAACAGGTGAATATAGCTTATGCAGAAACAAAATTAACTTTTGGTAAAGAGTACATCATTCCAAAACCTTTTGATCCAAGACTAATAGCAGTAGTTCCACCAGCTGTTGCTAAAGCAGCAATGGAGAGTGGAGTNGCTAAAGAACCAATTGAAGATTGGGANCGCTATAAAAATTCATTATTAGAACGTCTAGGTTCAGATAATAAATTGGTACGTCTGCTATTAGGAAGAGCCAAAACAAATCCAAAACGTGTAGTTTTTGCAGAAGCCGACCAGCTTGATGTTTTAAAAGCAGCTCAAATAGCTTATGAAGAAGGGATTGCTCATCCAATTTTATTAGGACGTAAAGAGACTATCATCACATTGATGGAGGAAATTGAATTTGATGCCGATGTACCTATAATCGATCCAAAGTCAGATGAAGAGTTAGAACGCAAAAACCACTATGCAAAAGCTTATTGGAAAAAACGCAAACGTCAAGGTGTAACCATCTATTCTGCCGAAAAGAAAATGCGAGAACGTAACTATTTTGCAGCCATGATGGTTAATGTAGGAGATGCAGACGCATTAATTACGGGGTATTCACGTAATTATCCATCGGTAGTAAAGCCTATGCTAGAGTTAATTGGTATGGCAGATGGCGTAACAAGGGTTGCTACTACAAACCTAATGATGACGCAACGTGGNCCAATGTTTTTAAGTGATACATCAATTAATATAGATCCTACAGCACAAGATTTNGCTAAGATTGCACGTATGACNGCTAGAGTNACAAAAATGTTTGGTATAGAACCTGTAACGGCTATGATTTCATATTCTAATTTTGGATCTTCAGAAAATCCACGAGCAGAAAAAGTAAAAGAAGCCGTAGCTTATTTACATAAAGCTTACCCAGAAATGGTGGTAGACGGAGAATTACAAACCGATTTTGCTTTAAATGCTAAAATGCTTCAAGATATTTTTCCGTTTTCAAAATTAGCAGGTCGTAAAGTGAATACACTTATTTTTCCAAATTTGGATGCTGCAAATATTACTTATAAACTATTAAAAGAACTTAATAAATCAGAGTCTATTGGTCCGATTATGATGGGAATGCGAAAACCAGTGCATATTTTACAATTAGGAGCAAGTGTTGACGAAATTGTAAATATGACCGCTATTGCAGTTGTAGATGCTCAAGAACGAGAGCGAAGACAGCAGAAATAGACATTTTCTTAGTAGCTAATCTTGTCCTCTAAATGAAAATAATTTTATTACATTTGGTTTTTTAACTTTTCGTTATAAATGATTACACAGATAGAAGGCAAACTTGTTGAAAAAAATCCGACAGATGTTGTTATAGATTGCAATGGAGTAGGGTATTTTATTAATATATCGCTTCATACATTTTCTCAGATTCCAGATAAAGAACANTTAANACTTTATACGTATCTTCAAGTTCGCGAAGATTCACACAGTCTTTATGGTTTTTCGTCTAAAATAGAACGTGAAATTTTTAAACTATTAATTTCTGTTAGTGGAATTGGAGCTAATATAGCACGTACAATGTTGTCATCACTAACTCCAGACCAAGTTAAAGACGGTATTGCAGGAGGAGACGTGGCATTAATTCAAAGTGTAAAAGGAATTGGTGCAAAAACGGCTCAACGTGTTATCATAGACTTAAAGGATAAAGTGTTAAAAGTGTATGGTATAGACGAACTTTCTTTAAAGCCAAACAATACGCACAAAGATGAAGCGTTATCTGCTTTAGACGTTTTAGGATTTAATAAAAAACAATCCGAAAAAGTTGTTGATAGAATTTTACAAGCCCAACCAGAAGCCCTTGTAGAGCAAATTATTAAAGAAGCTCTTAAAAACTTATAATGCAATTGAATACTACTATCCATAAGCAACCACTTTCCATCCAATTTTATTGCGTATTAGCTTTTATNTTGCTAATAGGTAATTCAGTTTTAGCACAAGAAACGGAAACAGAAACAGAACAAGATTCAACTAAAACAACATACGCTTTAGGTAAGCTTAACATGCCTAACCCAAATAGTATTGTTGCAAAATATACTTACGATCCCATTTTAGATCGTTATATATACACTGAAAAAATAGGCGCNTTTAANATCAATTACCCATTAATTCTAACTCCAGATGAATTTCAAAAGCTGGTTTTACAAGAAAAATTAAAAGCCTATTACAAGAAAATGGCTGATGCTAAAGCTGGACAAAAAGAAGGTTCAGAAGAAGATCAAAAGAATTTATTACCAGAGTTTTATGTGAATTCAGGATTGTTTGAAACAATATTTGGTGGTAATACAATAAATGTAGTACCTCAAGGTTCGGTTGAAGTTGATTTAGGTGTGCTGTTTTCTAAACAAGATAATCCATCCTTTTCTCCAAGAAACAGAACTAACTTTACATTCGATTTTGATCAGAGAATTAGTTTAAGTTTATTAGGTAAAGTAGGAACGAGGCTTCAAGTAACAGCAAACTATGATACTGAAGCAACTTTCGATTTTCAACAAGTTGTAAAATTAGAATACACTCCAACAGAAGACGATATCATTAGAAAAATTGAAGTTGGTAACGTTAATATGCCATTAAATAGTTCTTTAATTACGGGAGCGCAAAGTTTATTTGGTGTTAAAACCGAATTGCAATTTGGTAAAACTAGAGTTACAGCAGTGTTTTCTGAGCAACAATCACAGTCAAAATCTGTAGTNGCAGAAGGAGGTGGTACTGTTGAAGAATTTGAATTTTTTGCAAGAGATTACGACGAAAACAGACACTTTTTCTTAGCNCAATACTTTAGAGAAAACTACGATAAAGCTTTAAGACAATATCCTTTTATAGATAATCAAGGACTTCAAATAACAAGAGCAGAAGTATGGGTAACNAATAGAAATAACCAAACCGANAATGTTAGAAATATTGTNGCATTTCAAGATTTAGGTGAATCTACTATTGAAAACATAGGNCTNGACTCATATCCAGCGAATTTTGTNACCAATCCAGGAGCAAGACCNAACAATAAAAATAATGCGTTTGATCCAACAAATATAGGAGGCGCAGGTTCNTTTTTAACGGAAGCTGTTAGAAATATTACNAATGTAGAAAGTGGTGTAAATACAGTTAANGTAAATGAAGGTTTTGATTACGGTAAATTAGAATCTGCAAGAAAATTACAAGAAGGACAAGAGTATTTTTTAAATACCGAATTAGGGTATATCTCTTTAAATCAACGTTTACAAAATGATGAAGTTTTAGCAGTAGCATTTCAATATACAATTGGAGGACAAGTATATCAGGTAGGTGAATTTGCAAACGATGGTGTAGAGGCTACAGTAGTAGATGAAAATACCTCAGGAAATCAAGTTGTAAATAATCAAAGTTTAATCTTAAAAATGTTGAAAAGTGCAGTTACATCTGTAAATGAGCCAATTTGGGATTTAATGATGAAAAATATTTATGATACTGGAGCATTTCAACTCAGTCAAGAAGATTTTAAACTTAATATTTTTTATACAGAATCTTCAGCATTAAATTATATAAAACCAATAGATGAGACCACGTTTCCTCTCTTTGATAATAATACATCCAATATTCCTGATGATGATACTGTAATTGAAGAAACACCTTTAATTCGATTGTTTCATTTAGACCGATTAAACTTTAACAATGATCCACAAGAACGCGGAGATGGTTTCTTTGATTATGTAGAAGGAGTTACTGTATTATCTCAGAACGGAAAAATTATTTTTACAAAAACAGAACCTTTTGGTCGTTATTTATTTGATGTATTAGATGATCCTTCAAACCCAGGAGATTATGANGCAGNAACCTATACCAATCCAAATCAAGAAAAATACGTTTACGATTTACTTTATAAGACCACAAAGACGCAAGCCTTAGATGAAGCTGAAAAGAATAAATTTCAAATAAAAGGACGTTTTAAAAGCAGTGGTGGAGATAGTGGTATTCCTATTGGTGCTTTTAATGTGCCAAGAGGTTCGGTTAGAGTAACTGCAGGTGGNCGNCAACTTGTTGAAGGTGTTGATTATACNGTNAATTATCAATTAGGACGTGTAGAGATTTTAGATGAAGCTTTAAAAGCATCAAACACACCAATTAATGTTTCGGTTGAAAATAATGCCGTTTTTGGACAACAAACAAAACGTTTTACAGGAATTAATGTAGAGCACCAATTCAACGAAAACTTTGTTTTAGGTGCGACTTTATTAAATCTTAATGAACGACCAATAACACAAAAGGCCAATTTTAATTCAGAGCCTATTAATAATACCATTTTTGGTTTTAATGGAAATTACTCAACAGAAGTTCCATTTCTAACACGTATGGTAAANAAATTGCCAAATATAGATACAGATGTNCCTTCTAATTTGTCTTTAAGAGGTGAATTTGCTTACTTATTACCAGGAGCTTCAAATGGTGCAGATTTTAATGGAGAAGCCACCGCTTATATAGATGATTTTGAGGGTACACAAGGAGCCATAGATTTGTTAAGCCCTTTATCTTGGTCTTTATCTAGTAGGCCACTTACGGTTAATGGAGTAGATGAAAATGATCCAATTAATGATAAGAGAATTGAAAATGGTTTCGGAAGAGCACTTTTAAATTGGTACACCATTGATCCTATTTTCTATAGTAATCAACGTCCAGGTGGCATTACAGATGATGATATTTCAGATTTATATACACGCCGTGTTTTTATTGACGAAATTTTCAATCAAGATATTGTACAAGGACAAACATCAGTAATCAATACTTTAGATTTAGCATACTATCCTAGAGAACGTGGTCCTTATAACTTNGACCCAGCTGCAGCAGATAATGTGATAGATAATCCTGCCGATAGTTGGGCAGGTATAATGAGACCTATTACATCAACCGATTTTGAACAAGCNAATGTCGAATATATCGAATTTTGGGTGCAAGATCCCTTTTTAGATAACCCAACCAATTCTGGAGGTAAATTATTTATAAATCTTGGTAATATTTCGGAAGATGTTTTAAAAGATGGTAAAAAACAATATGAAAATGGTTTACCAGAAGATGGAGATGTTTCTACGTTAACACGAACGTCCTTTGGAGGTGTGGTACCACAAAATCAATCACTAATTTATACGTTTGGAACTACAGGAACAGAACGTGCAAATCAGGATGTTGGTTATGATGGATTTAATGATGTAGAAGAAATAGCCGAATTTGGAGGNCAGTTTGGTGANGACCCTTCAAATGATAATTATACATACTATTTAAATACTGATGGAGACATTTTTGAACGTTACAAAAANTACAATGGTNTAGAAGGNAATACACCAGATGTCTTTACAGATACCAATAGAGGGTCTACAACCCAGCCAGACGTAGANGATATCAATAGAGATAATACCATGAATACTATTGATAGTTATTTTGAGTATGAATTGGATATTACACCTTCAAGTTTAAATATAGGTAACCCTTATATTAATGATATAAAACAAGGTTTTTCAGTAACACTACCTAATGGAGAGGTAAGAAGTGATGTAAAATGGTATCAATTTAGAATTCCTATTAACGAAGAAACCAAGCGTGTTGGTGGTATTTCAGATATACGCTCTGTTCGTTTTGCACGTTTATATGTGTCAAATTTCACAGAAAAGACAGTTATGCGTTTCGCTTCTTTAGATTTAGTACGTAGTGATTGGAGACGTTATCAATTACCTTTAGATGATGATTCTGTTGCNGATCATGAAAATGAACCAACTGAGTTTAGTGTAGGAGTTGTTAGTGTNCANGATAATCCAAGTTATAAAACTCCTCCTGGTGTAACACAAGAAGAGCTTAATAATAATAACAGTATTATTAGACAAAACGAACAGTCTTTAGTAATACAAGCTTGTGACTTAGAGCCTGCAGATTCTCGTGGTGTATTTAAAAATATTAATGTAGATATGCGTCAGTATAAAAAACTACGTATGTTTTTACATGCNAGAGCACAAGAAGGNTCTCAGCTAGATTCTGGAGANTTAGTTGGTTTTATAAGAATGGGTAATGATTTTACNCAAAATTATTATCAAATAGAAGTTCCTTTATTAAAATCTGCTAATTTAAGTGCAAATCCAACTGCTGAAGAAATCTGGCCAAGCCAGAATGAAATAAACATTCCTCTAGAGTTTTTGCAAAAAATTAAAGCACTTGGTATTTCTCAAGGAACTTTAAGTGACCCAGATCCTGTATTTTATAATGTTGTTGATGGAGTGTTAGATGAAAACGGATTTAACAATCCAGAAGAGGTTCCTTATGATGATGTAGAGATAAATACAAGTCAACAACGTATTGCTATTAAAGGAAATCCAAATTTTGGAGACATTAGAGTGTTAATGATTGGTGTTAAAAATGGCAACCTTGGNGATTCAATGGATAATGCTTGTGGCGAAGTTTGGTTTAACGAATTACGTATGTCTGATATGGATAATGAAGGCGGTTGGGCAGCTGTAGCTAGTATGGATACTCAAATTGCGGATTTTGCAAGTATTAGTGCCACAGGAAGACGAAGTACTATTGGTTTTGGTGGTGTNGAGCAAGGTCCAAGTGAACGTAGNTTAGAAGACGTTCAACAATACGATGTTGTGACAAACATACAACTAGGCCAATTATTACCCAAGAAATGGGGAGTACAAATTCCGTTTAATTACGCACAAAGTGAAGAATTGGTAACACCAAAATTTGATCAATTTTATAATGATTTAACTTTAGAATCGCGCTTAGATGCAGCAGGTTCTAGTTCAGAAGAAGACCGTATTAGAGAGCAATCTGAAGATTATACAAAACGACAGAGTATCAACTTTATTGGTGTAAGAAAACAAAAAACAGGAGATGCTAAAAAACGGTTTTATGATGTAGAAAATCTGACGTTTAATTACTCTTATAATAAGGTGCAACATCGCGATTTTGAAATCGAAAACGCTTTAGATCAAACCGTAAGAGCAGGAGCTAATTATAACTATTCTTTTGAGCCTTTAAAAGTAGAACCATTTAAGAAAAACGATTCCCTATTTACTGGTAAACATTGGAAGATATTAAAAGATTTTAATCTTAATTTATTACCATCTAATTTTTCAGTTAATACAGATATTAATAGNCAGTTTAGCAAGCAAAAGTTTAGAGAAGTAGAATTAGGAGGCAATAATATAGGTATTGAAGAATTATTTAGAAGAAATTATACGTTCGATTTTCAATACGCTATNAATTATAATTTAACAGATGCGCTAAGTTTAAATTTCACAGCNGCTAATACTAATATTGTACGTAATTACTTTGTAGATGATCGTATTAATGGACTTCAAGATCCAGATCTTAATGTTTGGGATGGTTTCTTCGATTTTGGAGATCCAAACTTTCAAACACAACAGCTTCAAGTTAATTATGAATTGCCGTTGTATAAAATTCCAGCCTTAAGCTTTTTAAAAGCCACCTATGCTTATAATGGAGCATTTCAATGGCAAAAAGGATCAGATCTTAATGAAGGTTTACANGTAGAAGATATAGATAATCCNGGGGTTTTTAATACATACAACCTAGGAAATTCAATTCAGAATTCTAACACACACAACATTAACTCTACCTTAAATATGGAAACCCTATACAAAACGTTAGGTTTGGTAAGAAAAGGGAACTCTAAAAGTGCAGGAAGAGGTAGGAGTACAGCAGCAAACAGACGTTCTATATCACCAAGTAACACTGCTTCAGACAATGAAGATGGTAAAGATCCTAACAAGTTAAGTGTGGGGAAAAAGGCATATAATACTATGATTGATGTTGTTACCATGGTAAAACGTATTCAGTTTAACTATTCAGAAAATAATGGTACTTTCCTTCCTGGTTATATGCCAACACCTGGTTTTATTGGTACACTTAAGCCTACTGTAGGATATACTTTTGGAAGTCAAAGCGATATTAGAAGTTTGGCCGCTAGAAATGGTTGGTTAACAAACTTCCCAGATTTTAATCAGCAATATACAGAGGTGCAAAATAAAAGCTTAGACTATGCAGTTAATATTGAGCCTATGCGCGATTTAAAAATAGATTTAACCGGAAATAGAACTTACGCTGAAAATTATACTGAAAATTTTAGAGTTGAAGATTATTTAGATGCATCCGGAAATATTGTNGATGTNGAGAACGGTGAATTAGGAGATGGAATTAGAGATTACAGACCATTAACACCAAACACCTTTGGAAACTTTAACATTTCTACAGCTATAATAAAAACAGCGTTCAGTAAAAGTGACGAAAACCAATCTGCNGCCTTTGACGATTTTAGAGCTAATAGGCTAATTATAGCAAACAGACTAGCAAAACAAGCAGGAATAAATATTAATGATAGTGCAAATTTAGATGCAGAAGGTTATCCTTTAGGATTTGGTAAAAATAGTCAGCGTGTCTTATTACCNGCATTTTTATCAGCTTATCAAGGTACTAATCCAGAAAAGGTGAGTACTGATGCGTTTAGAGATATTCCAATTCCAAACTGGACATTAAAATATACAGGCTTAATGAAAATTCCATGGTTTAAGAAAACGTTTAGACGTTTCTCTGTTCAGCATGGCTATAGATCTAANTATACTATAAACCAGTTTAGAACTAATTTAGACTATGTTTCACCTAATTATAATTTTAGAGCAGATGAAGTTGAAAACACTGAAGCTGTTGATCAATCTGGGAATTTTAAAAATGAAATATTATTCAGTAATATTAACTTAGAAGAACAGTTTAGTCCTTTAATTCGTTTAGATTTTGAAATGAAAAATTCAATTAAAGTCTTAGCAGAAGTAAAAACAGATAGAACATTATCTCTAAGTTTTGATAATAACTTAATGACCGAAATTCAAGGTAAAGAATATACACTTGGTTTAGGATATCGTTTTAAGGATTTGAGAATTCGTTCGGCACTTGCAGGACCAAAACAAATTATTAAGAGCGATTTAAACATGCGAGCAGATATCTCAGTAAGAGATAATAAAACTATTATTAGATATTTAGATTTAGAGAATAATCAAATTACTGCAGGACAAACCATTTGGGGGTTAAAATATACCGCAGATTACGCCTTTAGCAAAAACTTAACGGCTATTTTCTATTTTGATTATTCGTTCTCAGATTTTGCAATTTCAACGTCATTCCCACAAACATCTATAAGGTCTGGATTTACCTTAAGATATAATTTTGGTAATTAATGTTGAATGAAAGCAATTAAAAAATTACATTTGTTTCAATAATATTATACACATTAAAATGAATATACCATCAGAATTAAAGTACACTAAAGATCACGAATGGATTAAAATCGAAGGCGATACAGCTATTATTGGTATTACAGACTTTGCACAAAGTGAATTAGGTGATATTGTTTATGTAGAAGTAGATACCTTAGACGAAACTTTAGATGCCGAAGAGGTTTTTGGTACCGTTGAAGCTGTAAAAACAGTTTCAGATTTATTTTTACCGTTATCTGGTGAAATCGTAGAATTTAACGAAGGTTTAGAAGATCAACCAGAAAACGTAAATACAGATCCTTATGGAGACGGTTGGATGATTAAATTAAAATTCTCAGACGCTTCACAAATAGAGAACTTATTATCTGCAGAAGATTATAAAGCACTTATAAGTGGTTAAAAAAATGCTTTTGTTAGTGTCAATTGCTTATACGTTGACATTAATTATTATGAGTTTAATCAGTTTAAATGGAGTGCCTAGTTTGGGGTTTTCATTTGATGATAAAATTTATCATATCTTAGCCTACTTAGGTTTGGCTTTTTTATGGGTATTTTATTTTAAACCCTTTAANGCAAAATACATTCCTTTTATAATTGTCTTNGCAGCAGCTTTTTTAGGGTTTATATTAGAATTGTTGCAATATCTCTTAAATCCAAACAGAACTTATGAGACTTATGATATGGTTGCCAATAGTATAGGAGCTATTTTTGGTACGTTAATTGCGAGTCAATTAAATATATATAAGTTAAAATAACATAAAGCCTTGTTTTTTTTACTATTATTTAGTTAAATTAGCAACGTTATAATAAACAAAAACACTATGGAACTTAAAAAGAATCCGAAATCAGATGTAAGTCGTAATAGCTCATTATACTTTGCTGTTGGTCTTGCCTTAATGCTAGGTATTACCTATATGGCAATCAATTATAAAACGTATGATCCATCTGGTGTTGTTGCAGACTCACTTAATTTAGATGATGAATTAGAAGAGGAAGTACCAATTACAGAACAAATAGTTACACCTCCACCACCACCTCCACCACCACCAGCTGCNCCAGAAATTATTGAAGTTGTTGAAGATGAAGTAGAAGTAGAGGAAACAGTTATAGAATCTACAGAAACAGAAATGGAAACAGAAATTGTTGAAGTTGAAGAGGTAGAAGTTGTAGAGGTTGAAGAAGATTTAGAGGTACCATTCTCAGTTATTGAAAATGTGGCTGTTTTTCCTGGCTGTGAAAAGAAAAAAGGGAATGCAGCTAAAAAAGCCTGTATGAATGAAAAGGTCAATAAATTTATCGGTAAAAAGTTTAATACAGATTTAGCTGGTGATTTAGGTTTACCTCCAGGTAAAAAAAGAATCTTTGTGCAGTTTAAAGTAGATAAATCAGGTAATATAACTAGTATCGGTGCTCGTGGTCCGCATCCAGGATTAGAGAAAGAAGCAAAGCGTGTTATTAGTTTGTTGCCTAAAATGCAACCAGGGAAACAAAGAGGTAAGCCAGTGGTAATGCCATTCTCTATACCAATTGTATTCCAAGTACAAGACTAAGTAGTAGATAAAATACTATCAAATATAAAAATCCCGTTCAAAATTAATTGGACGGGATTTTCGTTTTGGTATGCTTATTGTGACTTTTACATAATATTAACATTTAAATCATAGATATTATGAAAAATTCTAAAAAAGACTTCGGTACTGCTGGTCAGAGCACTACTGAAGCAAAGAAGTCACAAAAGCATGAGGCAAATTTACAAAAAAATTCAACCCTTTATTTCCAAATAGGGCTGATACTTTGTTTGCTAGGGACCTATGCACTTTTTGAAATGCAGTTTCAAGAAAAGAAATTTAACCTTGTAGAAGATACGGCCAAAGCAGAGCCTATTTCTATAGATTATGTAGAGCCTTTTATTGTAGAGGTTGTAGAGCCCAAAGCTCCTGAACCTGCACCAACCGAAGATTTAACTGATGTGTACAAGGAAGTAGAAGATGACACTCCAGTTGTAGAAACTATTATTAAAACANCAGAAGAACCAAAGGTAACAGATCAACCNATAGTAAATATTGAAGATATTCATACTAGTGATGATGACCCTGTAGATCAGGTTTTTGTTCCATTTGCTTTAATTGAAAAAGTACCAGTGTATCCAGGGTGCGAAAGAAAGAAAACAAATAGTGAGCGAAAAAAATGTATGTCGGATAAAATATCAAAGTTAGTCGGTAGCAAATTCAATACAGATATTGGATCTGATTATGGTATTTCTGGAAGACAAAAAATTACAACACAATTTACCATAGATAAAAATGGTAACGTTACCGATGTTAAAATAAGAGGGCCACATCACGCTTTAGAAAGTGAAGCAAAACGTGTAATCAATAAAATTCCAAAAATGCAACCTGGTTTACAACGCCAAGTTCCTGTAGGTGTTATCTATACATTGCCTATAGTTTTTGATGCTAGAAATTAGTAAAACAAGTTGTTAGTAATATGTTATAGCCGTTATTCTTAGAATAACGGTTTTTTTATACGGCATTTGGTTTCTAGGTTACTAAAAAAATTAAGTATCTTTCGCACATTAAAAATTAGTCCTTTATGAAGCGCATTGTGCTATTTGCTGTTCTTTTAACGACCACTTTTGGTTATGCTCAATCCATAGTAACTTACGAAAAACCTCCTGTTTTTAGTGAATGTAATTCCGAAGATGTAAATCAATTAAAATCATGCTTCAATTTTACGCTAAATACGTTTNTCTATGAGAATTTTAAAACACCACAAATTGTTTTAGATGAATCTTATAAAGGAGAGGTTCAAATTTTGTTCGAAGTTAGCCGTGAAGGTGAATTTAAAGTTATTTATTCTGATGCTATTTATGAAGAGTTAAAAGCTGAAAGTCAACGTGTGTTCGATTCTCTTCCAAAGATAAAACCTGCAACCTATAATGGCAATCCAACATTTGTACAGTATAGCATATCTATAGCAATACCATTAACAAAGCCAGTTANAAAAATTGATTCTCCAGAAGAAATAAACCAACTCACAAAAAAAGATAGCCTTAATGCAACATTGTCTGATGAGTTTGATGTGCTTGTAGAAGGATTAAAACCTTATGAAAAATTAGAATACAGCAGTGAGTTAAATGTGCCTTTTACGCACTCTTATTATGCGCGTTTTGATGCAGAAATGAATGCTATTGGTACCAATAGTCATACGGCAGCAAAACCATTTGTGTATAGTGATGTTGCTAGGTACTACGATATTAAAGCTGAAAAGGAAAGTTTAGCAAAAGATACCGATTCGTGGTTAGGAAGAAAACTGTTTAATGAACATTTAGTAGAGGTCCAAGGAGAGGATTATTGGTTTACGGTTGATCCTATTTTAGATTTACAAGTGGGAAAAGATAGTGAGGCCGATTTTAGTTCTACATATAATAATACACGAGGAATTTATATACAAGCAGGTTTAGGTAAACGTTTTAATCTTACGGCTTCAGTTTATGAAAGTCAAGGTCGTTTTGCAGATTATTACAATAGATATGCTGAAAGTTTGAAAGCTTATGGGCCAGATCCTGCTATTATTCCTGGACGTGGAATAGCCAAGCGTTTTAAAGATAATTCTTATGATTACCCTGTAGCAGAAGCTTACTTATCCTATACTCCTGCTGATTTTCTGAATATTCAATTTGGTCATGGTAAAAACTTTATAGGAGATGGTTACAGATCGTTGTTGCAAAGTGATGTTGCTAGTCCTTATCCATTTTTAAAATTGAATGCGACTTTTTGGAAATTAAAATATACGAGTACATGGATGTGGTTAAAGGATGTTAGAGATGAAGTTGTGGTTGATGATGCTTTTTTAACCAAATACATGGCAAATCATTATTTGAGTTGGAATGTATCAGAACGATTAAATCTTGGACTGTTTGAATCTGTAATGTGGGCAGATACCAATGGTAGAGGTTTTGATGTTAATTATTTAAACCCAATTATCTTTTTTAGAGCCATAGAGTTTCAAACTGGTCAAGGTGCTGGAAATGCAATTTTAGGACTAAGTTCAAAATATAAATGGAACAATAAAGTAAATTTATATGGGCAGTTTGTCTTAGATGAATTCTCTTTAGCAGATGTAAAAGCTGGTGAAAAAAGTTGGAAAAATAAATTCGGATTTCAGGTAGGTGCTAAATATTTTAATGCTTTTAATGTAGATGATCTATTAATTCAAGCAGAGTATAACCAAGTGAGACCTTATACTTATTCTCATAATACTCAAGTTTTAAATTATGGACATTTTAATCAGCCAATGGCGCATCTTTGGGGAGCAAACTTTAGAGAATTTGTATTAATTGGACGTTATAACTATAAGCGATGGTTTGGCGATGCTAAAATGATAATAGGGCAGCGAGGGTTAGATTATAATACTACAGATGATAGTGTGTCTTATGGAGGTGATATTTATAGAGATTATAATGATCGTAATGCCAATACAGGAATAGAAATTGGACAAGGCAACAAAACCAATAGTTTTATGGCAGAGTTACAGGCTGGTTATTTGTTAAATCCGGAAACAAATCTTAAGATGTTTGCTAATATTATCTATAGAGATTTTAATCCAGATGCAGTCAATGCTTCTACGGTACGTTCTGGTTCGGTTTGGTTTAGTCTAGGTTTTAGAACAGACTTGTTTAATTGGTATAATGATTTTTAGTAACAATTTTTTTTAAAACTAGAACAAGCTAAGCTTCTTAATAAAGCATAGGCTTGAAGATTAGCTAGATAAAACTAGGTTTTTGCGTTGGTTAGAATCAATTTTCAGACTATCTTTGCAGTCGCTTTTAAAAGAACAAAAAAAATAGAGTTTGAGCAGTACAAAATCTTCGATAGCAACAGCTTCTGTTGTAACAGATTTTAAGGAAATAACCAAAATGGGTTTGTCCTTAAGTGTCGTCTTTTCATCTATTGCGGGTTATTTTTTGGGTGCCGAAACNATAAANTTTACAACACTTCTTTTATTGGCTTTTGGTGGNTATTTTATGGTTGGTGCTTCTAATGCATATAATCAAATTATTGAGCGCGATTTAGATGCGCTTATGGATAGAACCAAAAANAGGCCTATTCCTGCTGGTCGAATGACCGTAAATACCGCATTTATAATAGCAACAGCTTTTACTATTTTAGGTATAGTTACATTGTACATTATTAACCCAAAAACGGCAATGTATGGTGCTATTTCTATATTTTTATATACAAGTGTATATACGCCTTTAAAAACAAAAACGTCTTTAGCTGTTTTTGTTGGTGCTTTGCCAGGAGCTATTCCTTTTATGTTAGGTTGGGTTGCTGCTAGAAATAGTTTTGGAATAGAGCCAGGAACTTTATTTGCGATTCAATTTTTTTGGCAATTCCCGCATTTTTGGGCTATAGGATGGTTTTTACANGAAGATTATAAAAAAGGAGGTTTTCATATGTTGCCAACAGGAAAACCAGATAAGGGAACAGCCGTACAAATTATAATGTATAGCGTTTGGACAATTATTGCATCAATAATACCTGTATTTGGATTTACAGGAGATTTAAAATTGTCTGTTGTTGGAGCTGTTTTGGTATTTTTAATTGGTTTAATAATGTTGGTATATGCCTTCAAGTTGTTTAAAGATCGTTCTGTAAAAACAGCAAAACAACTCATGCTATCAAGCGTGTTTTACATTACACTACTGCAAATTATATATGTTGCTGATAAATTTTTGAGATAATGGATTTAACACAAGGAACACAACAAGAAAAAAGAGCAAGATCTAAAAAGATGATGCTATGGTTTGGTATTGGCTCTTTAATAATGTCCTTTGCCGGATTAGTAAGTGCATTTATTGTAAGTAGCAAACAACGATTAAATGAAGACTGGTTGGTTAACTATGAGTTGCCTAATGCATTTTTTAATCAGTTTGATTCTTATTTTGCTAAGTAGTTTAACATTTATCTTAGGTAAAAAAGCACTTAAACAAAATAATATGCAAATGGTAACACTTTGGCTATTAGTAACATTAGGCTTAGGTATTGCATTTGTTTACAGTCAATTTGCTGGTTTTAGTGAGATTATTGCAACAGGATATAATTTTACAGGACCAACAAGTAATATTACAATGTCTTACATTTATATTATTGCAGTATTGCATATAGCGCACGTCATTGCTGGTTTAATATGTCTCATTGTTGTAATTTATAATCATTTTAAACAAAAGTATAACTCCAACAATATGTTGGGTTTTGAACTCGCAGCCAATTTTTGGCATTTCGTAGATATGCTTTGGCTTGTGCTCTTTTTGTTTTTATATTTTTTTAGATATATAATTTGATTATTTTTGTCCAATCTTAAAATTTAAATAAATTCTATGGATTCTACAGTAGCTACTGGTACAGAAGAAAAAACTTGGGGAGGAGGCAATGAGCCACTTAAAGCAAGTTACGGAAAAATGATGATGTGGTTCTTCATTGTATCTGATGCATTAACATTTTCAGGTTTCTTGGCAGCGTATGGTTTTTCGAGATTTAAGTTCATTAACGAATGGCCTATTGCAGATGAGGTGTTTACTCACGTACCTTTTTTACATGGTCAAGAATTGCCAATGATATATGTGGCATTTATGACCTTTATACTTATCATGTCTTCAGTAACTATGGTGTTAGCCGTTGATGCTGGTCACCACATGAACAAAGCNAAAGTAACCATATATATGTTTCTTACCATTATTGGTGGAGCTATATTCGTTGGTTCTCAAGCTTGGGAATGGGCAACCTTTATTCAAGGAGATTATGGTGCTGTNCAAACAAAAGGTGGGAATATCTTACAGTTTGGTGAATATGTAACAGTTGATGGCGAACAGAAATTCAAACGAGTTTCAATCGACGATATTGCCATAGCACAAGAAAGTGATCGTGCAGNACATGAGCGTAAAAACGGACTTTGGTTTGTAGATGAAGCTACATTACCGCCTTATTCTGTAAATGAAATTTATGCTGGTTTAATGGCTAACGAAAATGTTTTAGTTAGAAATCAACTACTTGATGAGAATGGTCATAAAACAGTATTGTCTAGAGCAGAATCATTNAAACAAATAAAAGAGAATGGTAAGCTTGTTGTAAAAGGAGCTAACTTACAAGTCAATGAATATGGTACAACGTTATTTGCTGATTTCTTTTTCTTCATAACAGGTTTTCACGGTTTCCACGTACTATCAGGAGTGATAATCAANATTATTATTTTCTTCAACGTTGTTTTAGGAACGTATGAGCGTCGAGGAAGTTATGAGATGGTTGAAAAAGTTGGATTATATTGGCACTTNGTAGATTTAGTATGGGTATTTGTATTCACATTCTTCTATTTAGTATAAAAAGAAATTAAGATTAAATTATGGCACACGAGCATAAATTAGAAATATTTAGAGGACGTTGGAAGTTTAAATCTAACACACAAAAAATTTGGGGAGTTTTAGGATTCTTAACTTTTGTAACCTTAATAGAAGTTGTATTAGGGATTTATAAACCAGATGTTTTGATGCATACTTGGATGAGCCCTTTTGAAGGTGGATTCTTTGCTACATTAGGTAATATACTGTTCTCACCAATCGTTTACATGAAACCGTTAAACCTTATCTTCATATTATTAACCATTGTAAAAGCATATTACATTACTTGGGATTTCATGCACATGAGAGATGAAACTGGTAGTATGAGAAAAATGGTTGTATGGACAGGTGTTTTTCTTATCTGTTATTTAATTTTTATCTTGTTACAAGAAGGAGGTTATGTCTTTGAAGTATACAATGGTACAGATAGTTTAATTAAGAGAGATTTTTAAAACAAAATAAAGTTTNTACACTAAGATAAATCAAAGTGTTAAATACAATTAAAAGGTGGTTTTTCTAAACCACCTTTTTTATTTTTGCAATCTAATAGTTTATGCTAAACTAAGGTTAATTCTGCAGTTGATAAAAGCACTTAAGAACTAGGATTTTATTCTTCAAAAAATGAAAGCAGACAAAGTAAAACGCAATATAGTTCTTGGTATATTATTCTTTTTACCAGTTGCATTTTTATTGATGCTCTATCCCGCTAAACACAATTACGAGCCTTTAAATGTTGTAAACGAAAAGGTTTCTGATACTAAAGGGTTTTACACAGATAGAGCAGATTCTATTGTATTAAAAAATCATATTACTGTTCTAGGTTTTTTAGGTAAAAGCCCTTTAGATAAAATGATTTCGGCATCAAACCTAAAAGAATTAGTGTATGATAAATTTAAAGGCTTTAAGAACTTTCAAATTGTAATTGTTGTTCCAGAAGGCACAGAAGAGGATGTAAAAGCATTAAAAAAAGAAATTAATACTTACGAAGATTTAAAGTTTTGGCATTACGCATTTGGCACTGAAGGCGAAATAAAAATGCTCTTTAATACCTTGAAATCAAAAGAAAGATTATCTGAAGATTTATCAACAAACAATGTNTTTATCATAGATAAAGACTTAAATCAGCGTGGTAGAATTGATGGGAGAACAGAAAGGGAAATAGAAGATAAGAAACCAGCATTTAGTGTTTATTCTTATAATACCATTGAGGTTTCCGAAATTAAGAATATGATGAGTGACGATGTTAGAGTTCTATTTACAGAATACCGTCAAAAACGCGAAGGTAAATTNGATGATTCTAATACAAGAAGAAGTAAAGAAATAAAAAAAGACAATGAGTAAAAAAACTAATTATTCATACATAGGTATTGCATTTATTATTTTAGTTTTTGGAATTATCTTTGTTCCAAAAATAATAGACCGTATTAACGAAGGTGATATTACCAGAGACGAAAGTCGGAGTAAAAATGTTTCAAACGCTACTACAGAAGAAAAAAACACAAAGCAAAACAAAAGTGATTTAAGCTATTTAGAAATTAATGGGCAACCCAAAAAAGTGCCAGCATTTAGTTTTATAAATCAAGATGGTAAAATCATTACCAATGAAGATTATTTAGGAAAAGTTTATGTCGTAGAGTTCTTTTTTACCACATGTCCAACCATTTGCCCTATAATGAATAGAAATTTAGTAGAAGTTCAAAATGAATTTAAAGACTTTAAAGATTTCGGTGTGGCCTCTTTTACAATCACACCAGATATTGATACACCAGAAGTTTTAAAGGCTTATGCAGAAAAATACGATATCTCAAATCCAAACTGGAATTTTCTAACAGGTAGTGAAGTTGCTATATATAAACTAGCCAACGAAGGGTTTAATTTATACACTGCAAAAGACGAGAGTGTAGAAGGTGGCTTTGAACATTCAGGAAACTTTGCTTTAATAGATAAAGAAGGCTTTATAAGATCAAGAAAGGATAATTTTGGAAACCCTTTAATCTTTTATAATGGATTAGTTTCTGAAGCAGTTGGCGTTGATGAAGATGGTATTGGGCAAGAAATAAGCATTTTAAAAGAAGATATTGCTAAACTATTAAAAGAGTAGTTATGAGTTCTGTAGATATAGAAAAAGAAAAAAAGTATAATAAATGGATTGTTGTATTATCCATCGTTATTCCATTAGTGGTTGCAGCCTTATTTGGTGTTAATCTCCGTAAACTTGGTTTTGATGTAGAGCCGTTAACAATTTTACCTCCAATTTACGCTACTATAAATGGTTTAACAGCAATAATTTTAATCTTAGCTTTTTTTGCTGTAAAAAATAAAAATATAGTACTTCATGAAAACTTAATGACTACCGCTATTTGGAGTTCCGTTATTTTCTTAGTGCTTTACGTTGCTTATCATATGACGAGTGATTCTACAAAATTTGGAGGAGAAGGTGTTATTAAATACATTTATTATTTTATATTAATTACACACATTGTACTTTCAATCGTTGTGATTCCTTTTGTGTTAATTACCTATGTTAGGGCAATAACTAATAATATAGAGCGACATAAAAAAATCGCAAAAATCACATTTCCATTGTGGTTATACGTCGCTGTAACAGGCGTTATAGTATATTTAATGATTTCGCCTTATTATATATAATTATGCAACGTAAAATTATATTTCTCATATTTTCTTTATTTTTATTTCTAAGAACTAATGCGCAATGTGCTATGTGTAGAGCTGTTTTAGAAAGTGGTGAAGATCAATCTGCAGCAGAAGGTATTAACGATGGAATTGTCTTTTTAATGGCTGTGCCTTATATTTTGGTTGGGACAATTGGTTTTGTTATTTACAGAAAATTTAATAAACCACAAAAAGCAAAAAATACAGAGGAAACGCTGTAACATATTACCTTTTTAAGAGTCTTAGTTATAAGTACATGTATATGTATTAACAGTTTATTGGCATAAAAGCCTAATGAATTTTCTTAAAATTACACTCGCTAACTAACCATAATTATGATTCAAATTAAGGATTTACATAAATCTTACCATATGGGAAGCAATTCGCTTCACGTTTTAAAAGGTATTAATTTTAATGTAAAAGAAGGAGAACTCGTTTCTATAATGGGGTCGTCAGGCTCAGGTAAATCTACATTGTTGAATATTCTTGGGATGCTAGATGAGGCCGATGAAGGTGANTATATTCTAGATAATGTTCCTATTAAAAATCTTAATGAAAAAATAGCGGCCAAATATAGAAATGAATTTCTAGGTTTTATCTTTCAGTCATTTAATCTTATCAATTATAAAAGNGCATTAGATAATGTATCTATGCCGTTATACTACAAAGGTGTTAAGCGAAAAGAACGTACCGAAAGAGCTATGCATTACCTTGAAAAGGTAGGTTTAGCACAATGGTCTCATCATTTACCAAGCGAACTTTCTGGTGGTCAGAAACAACGTGTTGCTATTGCGAGAGCATTGGCTAGTGATCCTAAAGTATTGTTAGCAGATGAGCCAACCGGAGCTTTAGATACCAAAACGTCTTATGAGGTTATGGAGCTTATTCAAGGAATTAATGACGAAGGGAAAACAATATTAGTCGTCACTCATGAAGACGATATTGCACATATGACTAAACGCATCGTTAATCTTAAGGATGGTTTAATCATTGATGATAGTCCAGTAGAACAAATTAGAGCATCAGCACATGTTTGATTTAGAACGTTGGCAAGAAATCTTTGAAACGTTAAGCAAAAATAAATTGCGAACGTTTTTAACAGGTTTATCTGTTGCTTCGGGTATTTTTATTTTAGTTATACTTCTTGGTTTTAGTCAGGGCATTGCAAACGGTGTAAAATCACAGTTTGAACAAGATGCAACCAACAGAGTTTCTGTTTGGACAGGTGTTACAACAAAAGGNTACAAGGGCTTAAACCCTGGACGCTATATTCAACTTAAAAACTCAAGTTTTGATGCCGTTGTAAATGAATATGATGATTATTTAGATTACCGAACAAAAGATTATATGATTTGGGGCGGAACCATATCTTATAATAACGAAACAGGCAACTACAGAGTTCGAGGGACCTTACCCGACAATCAATTTATTGAAAATGCAGATATTGGATCAGGGAGATTTATTAATCAATCAGACATCAATGAAAGCAAAAAAGTGGCTGTTATTGGGAACAAAATAAAACAAGACCTTTTTAAAGGTGAAGATCCAATAAATCAAAATGTTCAAATTTTTGGAATGAACTTTAAAGTCGTAGGTGTTTTTTTTGATCCAGGTGGAGATCGAGAAGAAGGTCAGGTTTACATTCCTGTTAGTACGGCTCAAAAAGTTTTTAATGCTGGAGATAACATTAGAAATATGGCCTTTACTGTGAAGATGGCNGATGATTTTGATGAAGCTGTAGCCATGTCTAATGCTATTGCTTTAGGTATAGAAAGAAAAATTAAAGAAATTCACACAGTTGCTCCAGATGACGTAAGTGCCGTTAGAGTAAATAACACCCTAGAACAGGCCGAAAAAATCTATTCTTTAGTAGCAACTATACAAGCTGTATTTTGGTTTGTAGGTATTGGTACAATCATCGCTGGTATTGTTGGTGTTGGTAATATTATGCTTATTATCGTAAAAGAACGAACTAAAGAAATCGGAATCCGAAAAGCTTTAGGGGCTTTGCCAATGTCTATTGTTGGAATGATATTACAAGAGGCTGTTTTTGTAACAATGTTTGCTGGTTTGTTTGGGTTAATTTTTGGACTCGGATTGCTAGAACTTGTAGGACCATTAATAGAAAGTGACTTTATTAAATACCCACAAGTAGATTTTAATATTGCAATAACCACAGTGTTTTTGTTAGTATTTGCAGGTGCTTTAGCTGGATTTATTCCGGCATATAGAGCGGCAAAAATTAAACCCATTGTAGCACTTAGAGACGAATAATATGTTTAGTAGAGACCGTTGGGATGAAATACTTGAAGCTTTAAACGCTAATAAATTTAGAACGTTTCTAACGGCGTTTGGCGTGTTCTGGGGCATCACAATCTTAGTNCTGTTGTTGGCTTTAACCAATGGNCTTAAAAATGGTGTAACTGCAGATTTTGGTGATTTTGCAACCAATTCTATGTTTATGTGGACTCAAGGCACATCTAAACCTTATAAAGGATTGCCAAAAGGACGTTATTTTAGTTACAAAATAGGAGATGTTGCCGCAATAAAATCTGAGATTCCTAATTTAAAATATGTNTCTCCTAGAAATCAATTAGGAGGATATAATGGTGCTAATAACGTTACTAGAGGTACAAAAACAGGTGCATTTGAAATTTATGGAGATTATCCAGAGTTTATTAAACAGCAGCCTATGGACATTCTTCAAGGACGTTTTATTAGTTATTCAGATATAGAGGCCAAACGAAAAGTATGTGTTATAGGTACTGGTGTTGTAAAAGGACTGTATGATAAAGAAGAAGAGGTTTTAGGAACTTATATTAAAGTCAATGGTGTTAATTTTTTAGTNGTTGGCACTTTTAAAATGAGTAATAGTCAAGGNGATGGAGAGCAAGACGCAAGCACTATATANATACCATTTACAACCTTTGGTCAAGCATTTAATAGAGGCGAAAATGTAGGTTGGATGGCAATAACAGCAGTTGATGGTNTAAGTATTACATCGCTAAAACAACAAGTTTTCGATTTAATGAAATTTAGACACAAGGTAGATCCAACAGACGAACGAGCTATTGGTCATTTTGATTTGTCAGAACAATTTGAGCGTATTAACGGGTTGTTTTCAATANTAAGTTTAGTTGGGTATTTTGTAGGAGCCTTAGTTTTAATGTCTGGTATCATTGGTATTAGTAATATTATGCTTATTGTAGTAAAGGAACGTACCAAAGAAATTGGAGTAAGGCGTGCTTTAGGGGCAAGTCCATGGAGTATAAAATCACAAATTTTGCAAGAAAGTCTTATCTTAACAATACTGTCTGGTATGGTTGGGATTTCATTTGCAGCATTTGTCATTTGGGTGATGAATATTATTTTAGATAATGCTGGCCCAGTAGACAATTTTGCAAATCCAAGTGTAAGTATGCAGGTCGTATTTACAGCTTTAATCATACTAATAGTTTCAGGTGTTTTAGCGGGGTTAATTCCAGCAAATAGTGCCACAAAAATGAAACCTGTAGACGCTTTAAGAAAAGAATAAAATTATATCAATCATAATCATGAAAAGAACTAAAACCGTAATTATACTAATCGCCATTGTAGCTGTATTTGGAATCTCTCTCTTTTATTTGTGGCAAAAGAATCAAGAAGATCCTATAACTTACACTTCAGAATCTCCAACAGAAGAAACTATTATTGTTAAAACTGTAGCNACTGGAAGTATTGTGCCAAAAGAAGAAATTTTAATTAAGCCCAATATATCAGGTGTTATAGAAGAAGTGTTTATTGAAGCAGGTGAGTATGTAGAGCAAGGTGATCTTATAGCGCAAATAAAGGTAATACCNAATGCTTCNTCTTTAACAAGTGCNAAAAACAGTATTGCTAGTAATCAAACAGCACTTCAAACAGCAAAAATAAACTTACAAACTCAGCAATCTAATTACGATAGACAAAAGGCATTNTTCGAAAAAGGAGTGATTTCTGCAAATGATTTTGAAGGTATCAATAATGCTTATTTGCAAGCAAAGCAAAGTGTAGAGCAAGCAAAAATTAATTTAAATTCAGCATCTCAAAACTATGATATTATTAAAACGGGTACCACATCTGGTTTAGGAAATATTGCACAAACACAAGTAAGAGCAACTGTTTCAGGTATGGTTTTAGACGTTCCTGTAAAAGCNGGAAATCAAGTTATTGAAGCTAATAATTTTAATGAAGGAACGTCAATTGCATCATTAGCAGATGTAAAGCAAATGATTTTTGAAGGCAAAGTAGATGAGAGTGAAGTTGGCAAAATTAAAGAAGGCTTACCATTAGAAATTACTGTTGGTGCTATTGAAGATAAAAAGTTTGATGCAGTGTTAGATTATATTGCTCCAAAAGGAGTGGCAGAAAATGGTGCCATTCAATTTGAAATAAAAGGGTCACTTAAAAAAATGGATTCTACATTTATTAGAGCAGGTTTAAGTGCCAATGCTTCTATTATTTTAGAAAAAGCAGAAAAAGTTTTGGCAATCAAAGAAGCTTTAGTGCAATATGATAACGAAACCAAAAAACCTTACGTAGAGGTAGAGGTTGGTGATCAGAAATTTGAAAGAAAAGATATAGAGTTAGGGATTAGCGATGGTATTTTTGTTGAANTTAAAAGTGGTGTTTCAAAAACCGACAAAATAAAAATTTGGAACCAAGTACAAGGAATCCCTAAATATGCACAATAATAATTTTTAACATTTAGTGTAACACTTTAAGATTTACATAGACAAATAGGCATCATGAAAAAACAAATCATAATAATATTCCTCTTTTTAGGAGTTATAGCACAAGCACAAAATAAGAAATGGACACTTCTTGAGTGTGTTAATTATGCATTAGAAAATAACATTTCCATTAAACAATCAGATTTAGATGTTGATTTAGCAGACATTGACAAGAAACAGGCATCTTCCAATTTTTTGCCTAATCTTAACTCTAATGTTTCCTACAATATAAATACTGGTGCAAACATTAATCCTGCAACAAATCAATTTGAAAACAATACATTTAAATCAGCTTCTGGTGGTNTAAATTCAAGTATTAANATATTNTCTGGATTATCTAATTGGAAAACACTTCAAAGAGCAAAAATTAATAAAATTGCTTCAGAGTATCGTTTAGAGAAAATGAAAGATGATATTTCATTAATTGTAGCGAATTCATTTTTACAAATTTTAGCTAATAGAGAGCAGCTAAAAGTATTACAATCTCAAAACAAATTGACAAAAGAAAATCTTGAGAACACACAAGAATTAGTTAATGCAGGTGTTTTACCACAAGGTGATTTGTTAGAGATAAGAGCTACAGATGCCACACAAGCTCAGCAAATTATAGCAGCTGAGAATGCACTATTTTTATCTAAGTTGGGACTCGCGCAAACACTGCAATTAAAAGATTATGAAAGTTTTGACATTGCAGATGATGATTATGGTTTGGTGCCAGCAGATATTTTAGATAAAGATGCTTCTGAAATTGTTGCAAAAGCAAAAGAAGAGGTTAATGACATTAAGATTGCTCAAACCAGTTTTGAATTAGCACAAAAAGATTTAGAATTGGCAAGAACCAGTTATTATCCTACTCTTTCTGGGTTTTTAGGTTACAATACACGTTGGGCAAGTACACAAATAGACCCTCTTACAGGAGGAGATATTCCTTTTGTAGACCAGTTATATATATTTGATGGTACGTCTGTAGGATTACAGTTAAATGTTCCTATTTTTAATAGATTTAACGTGCGTAATAATGTAAAACGTAGCAAAGTAAATGTAGAGCGTTTAAAATACCAATTAGAACAAACAGAGATAGATTTAGAATCTACGGTTTATCAAGCCTATAACGATGCTAAAAACTCTAAAAAGGCATATGAAGCAGCATTACAAACCGAAGAAGCGCGTCGTTTAGCTTTTGAATACGCAAAAGAACGTTATGATGTTGGTTTGTCAAATGCTTTTGATTTTAATCAATCTAGAGCAACTTACGAGAACTCTCAATCAGATGTTGTGCGTACAAAATATGATTATATTTTTAGACTTAAAATTTTAGAATTTTATTTCGGTTTACCAATAACAGATTTAAATTAGAATAAAATGAGTAAAACATTAAAAATTATCATTGGAATTGTCATTCTTGCCCTTGTTCTTTTAGTAACAGGATCTAAAATGGGATGGTTTGGTAAAAAGGGAAATTTCAAAAGTGTAATTGTTAAGGAGGTAACTTTAAAAGATATTGTAGAAACGGTATCTGCTACTGGAAAAATTCAACCAGAAATAGAGGTGAAAATATCTTCGGAAGTTTCTGGAGAAATATTAGAATTACCTTTTAAAGAAGGAGAAGAAGTTAAAAAAGGAGACTTGTTAGTTAGAGTAAATCCAGATTTAATTCAGTCTGCAGTGAGTCGTTCGCAAGCATCTTATCAAAATGTTAGAGCAGGTTTAGAACAAGCAGAAGCTAATTTAAAACAAGCTAAAGCAGATTACGATAGAAGTAAAATTCTTTTTGATAAGGGAGTTATATCTAAGGCAGATTGGGATAAATCTATTGCGACGTATGAAAGTGCCGTTGCAGGAAAAAACTCAGCATACTACAATGTGCAAAGTGCAGCAGCTACAGTAAATGAAGCTAAGGATAATTTAAACAGAACAACAATTTATGCGCCAATGAGTGGAACAATTTCACTTCTAAGTGTAGAATTGGGNGANCGTGTTGTTGGAACACAGCAAATGGCTGGTACTGAGATTTTACGTGTAGCTAACCTTAATAATATGGAAGTTGAGGTAGATGTTAATGAAAATGATATTGTAAAAGTTAATATTGGAGATTCTACCATTGTTGAAGTAGATGCCTATTTNAAGAAAAAGTTTAAAGGTGTTGTTACAGAGATCGCTAACTCAGCAGCAGGAACTCTAGCGGCAGACCAAGTCACAAATTTTAAAGTAAAAGTTAGAATAATTGAAGAGTCTTATAGAGATTTAACAGAAGGAAAACCAGAGTCTTATTCGCCTTTTAGACCAGGAATGACAGCAACTGTAGATATAATTACAAAAATGCGTAAAGATGCTATTTCTGTGCCTATTAGCGCAATTGTAATTAAAACAGATACCAGTTCTACTAAGAAGCCTTATAGTAAGCGTGTTGTTGAAGATGAAAATACAGAAGAGGAAGAAAAGAAGTTTGAGTGTGTCTTTGTTAATGAAAATGGTAAGGCAAAATTAAGAGTTGTTAAGACAGGAATTCAAGATGATACTAATATCGAAATTATTTCAGGCTTAAACAAAGATGATAAAATCATNACAGGACCCTATAATATGGTTTCTAAAATGCTTANTGCAGGTGATTTAATAGAGGAAAAGAATAAAAACTCAGCTTCTTCAGACAGTACAGAAGAATAGTTTAATAGATATTTGANAATGGCATTAGTGCTAAATATAGAAACAGCAACAACAAATTGTTCGGTCTCTCTGTCNAAAGATGGAGAGACTTTAGTTTTAAAAGAAGATAATAGTTTAGGCTATTCTCATGCAGAAACATTACACCTATTTATTGATGAGGTTTTTAAAATTGCAAAAATGAAACCTTCAGAAATTGATGCTGTGGCTGTGAGTAAAGGACCTGGTTCTTATACAGGTTTGCGAATAGGTGTATCCTCGGCAAAAGGTTTGTGTTTTGCACTTAATAAACCTTTGATTGCCATTTCAACTTTAGAAAGTTTAGCCTGTCAAGTGAAAATAGATGACGGGTTTATAATTCCTATGTTAGATGCTAGGCGTATGGAAGTGTATGCTGCTATATATAATTCAAATTTAGAACTAGAGAGAGAAATTAAGGCTGAAATTCTCACAGAAGAAAGCTATATGTCACTTCTTGAGACGAATAAAGTTTATTTTATAGGTAGTGGTGTAACAAAAACAAAAGCTTTAATTCAGCATCCCAATGCTGTTTTTATTGATGGAAAATTGCCTTCTGCTAATGAGATGTCATCTTTAGCTGAAATTAAATACAAAAAAAGCGACACCGAAGATGTCGCTTATTTTGAACCTTATTACTTAAAGGATTTTGTAGCTTTAAAAAAGAAAGCTTAAGCTTCTTTATGTATTTCTACTTGATGTGGATAAGGTATTTCAATACCCGCCGCATCTAATGCTTCTTTTACGCTTTCGGTTACTTCAAAGTAAACAGTCCAGTAATCTTCAGTCTTACACCAAGGTCTTACTACAAAGTTAATTGAGCTATCTGCTAATTCAGATAAAGCAATTGTTGGCGCAGGATCTTTTAATATTAAAGGATGTGCCGCTAATACTTTGCTGAATACGTCTTTTGTTTGTTTGATATCTGCATCATAACTTACGCCAAATACTAAATCGACTCTTCTTGTACCTTGTGTTGTGTAGTTTACAATGTTACCGTTAGAAAGCGATCCATTAGGAATAATGATTTCTTTATTAGAAAGACCAATCAATTTGGTCGTAAAGATTTCAATTTCTTTAACCACGCCAATTTCTCCTTGAGCTTCTATTAAATCTCCAATTTTAATGGGCTTAAAAATCATAATTAAAACTCCTCCAGCAAAGTTTGCTAAAGAACCTTGTAAGGCTAAACCAACAGCTAAACCAGCAGCGGCAATAATAGCAGCAAATGACGTTGTTTCAACACCTACTGTGCTTAATACAACAATAATGAGAAGAATTTTTAAAATCCAATTAATAAGATTTACTAAGAATTTTTTTAGGCTTTCGTCATAGTTGCCTTTGTTCAT
>JGI24723J26617_10000715_pt1 | contig 31542 bp, 28 predicted proteins | sample Cruoilmetagenom6_FD_26617 | JGI IMG/M metagenome (IMG submission 26617) | reverse complement strand
TACCTGGCCGGGCCTTACCTACTGGACCCGCTATACCAGCTGGCGATTTCCGAATCCAAGCCAAGCCTCTGCCGGTTTCGNGATACACATCCCGACCGTTTTCGTGCCAGCGAGTACTACCACCAGTATGTAGAGCGCACACACCTGGTCGACGAGATGGATTTTCTCCGGGATGTGTCGCCAATGTGCACCCTGGTCGTCGTTGTGGGGCGAACCCGGAATCGACTCACACGGGTCGAGCGCAACCGTCTGCAGTTGATCGAGCCAGTGGTGGCCGCCGCGATGCAGCGCGTCTGGGACAAATGGCAGCAGACGAGTTCGCCCGACCGCGATATACACCAGCGACTCACAGACTGCTTCGATAGATTCGGCGATAGTGTCCTGACACAGCGCGAGCGCGAGATCACCCAACTCCTGTTGCGCGGCCATTCCACGAAGTCCGTCGCGCGCGAACTCGACATTGCACCGGGGACTGTCATGGTTCACAAACGCAACTTGTTTTCAAAGCTCGGCATAACCTCACAGTACGAGCTATTCTCACGGTTCATTGAGAACCTGTCCCAGGGTTAAGAGAAAGAGCGATGAAAGTTCCGGGCAATGCCACCGCAGTTGTAGCGGCCCTGTTTCTGGTCGCTTGCGCCTCACATGACGACGAAGGGCCTGCCGGTTTCGACTGTGTCAAGACGCTTTGCGGGTGCAATTCGAGATTAGTGATGCCCGTTACGCTCAGGTTGAGCGACGCAGACCGTATTCCAGTCGCCGAAGCACACCTGATTTGCCATGACACCAGCTCGTACATGGGTAAGACAGACGGCGACGGAATACTGACAATCGATGTGGCGGGGAATAGCTCGCCCGGTTGCGGATTCATTCCTGACTGCCAGGTTGCGTACTTCCGAACCGAGAGCGAGCAGTTCGGTCGCCATTTCTGGTTCGCTCGCTTTGTCCGTGGCGAGGATGTCAGCGCGAGAGCGCATGCTGTGGAGCGGATCGACGCACCGGACTGACAATCCTACCCCGCGATTGGTATTCATACCGCAGCGCACGGCCCGGACAATGGTGCAAATCATTGCACGCCGCGCAGGGGTACCCGATTCATGTTTGAGTTTGACTTCGGCCACGGTGAGGACCTCGACCTGCTGCGCGAAACCGTGCGCAGTTTTGCCACGGACAGGATTGCACCACGAGCCGCTGAGATAGATAAGAAGAACGAATTCCCCCGCGACTTGTGGACGGAATTCGGGGAGCTCGGATTGCTCGGCATGACGGTCGAGGGCAAGTACGGTGGATCCGAACTCGGTTACCTCGCACACGTTATCGCCGTGGAAGAAATCAGCCGTGCTTCCGCCTCGGTGGGCCTGTCTTACGGGGCGCATTCGAATCTCTGTGTTAACCAGCTGAGTCGCTGGGGCAACGAAGAACAGAAACTCAAATACCTCCCGAAACTGGTCTCAGGTGAGTTCCTCGGTGCGCTCGCAATGAGCGAGCCGGGCGCCGGGTCGGACGTCATGGGAATGCGTACGACAGCTGTTCGAGATGGCGACGACTACGTACTCAACGGCTCCAAGATGTGGATCACGAATGGAACGGGTGCCGATGTCATCATCGTGTATGCCAAGACGGATCCTGGTGCCGAAAAAAGAAATACAAGCGCGTTTATTGTCGAACGAGGTACACCCGGCATGTCGACGCCGCAGAAGATGGACAAGCTCGGAATGCGCGGATCCGATACCAGCGAAGTACTGTTCGAGGACTGTCGGGTTCCGGCTGCCAATCGGCTGGCCGAAGAAGGCAAGGGCGCCGCGATCCTGATGAGCGGTCTCGACTACGAACGTGTCGTGCTTTCAGGGGGCTCGCTCGGCATCATGGCCGCGTGCATGGACCTGGTCATGCCCTACGTCCATGATCGCAAGCAATTCGGGCAGCCTATCGGTGAGTTCCAGCTCATGCAGGGTAAGATTGCCGACATGTACACAGCCATGAATTCGTGCAGGGCGTATGTCTACGCGGTAGCACGTGCCTGCGACCGTGGCCTGACTACCCGTTTCGATGCTGCTGGATGTATTCTCGTGGCTGCTGAGAAAGCGACCTGGATGGCTGGTGAAGCGATCCAGGCGTTGGGCGGCAACGGTTACATTAACGAATATCCGGCCGGGCGCCTCTGGCGTGACGCGAAGCTCTACGAAATCGGCGCCGGCACGAGCGAGATTCGTCGCATGCTGATCGGCCGCGAACTGTTTAACGCCACGAAGTGAGTCGATGCCTGTAATCCAGACGAAAGTCGATCGAAAGTCGGAGGACTTCGAGAAGAACAAAACCGAGCACGAGGCGCTTGCCGAACACCTCCGCGAGGTTGACGACTACGTCAGGCAGGGCGGCCCGGAGCGTTCGCGGGAAAAACACCTGAAGCGCGGCAAGCTGCTAGCGCGCGATCGTATCGAGGGGCTGCTCGATGAGGGTGCGCACTTTCTCGAGATCGGGCGGCAGGCGGCGTGGCAGGTATACAGCGACGACGTGCCCAGTGCGGGCATCGTCACGGGCATCGGCCGTATTCACGATATCGAGTGCATGATCGTCGCGAACGATGCGACCGTGAAAGGGGGTACCTACTACCCGCTGACTGTAAAAAAACACCTCCGGGCACAGGAGATCGCCGAGGAAAATTGCCTGCCGTGTATCTACCTTGTCGATTCCGGCGGTGCCTTCCTGCCGCGCCAGGATGAGGTTTTCCCGGACCGCGAGCACTTTGGCCGTATCTTCTACAACCAGGCTCGCCTGTCCGGCAAAGGCATTCCACAGATTGCCGTCGTCATGGGATCGTGCACAGCGGGGGGCGCTTACGTGCCGACGATGTGTGACGAATCGGTCATCGTTCGCAACCAGGGTACGATTTTCCTGGGCGGGCCACCCCTGGTGAAAGCGGCAACCGGCGAGGTTGTCGATGCGGAGACGCTCGGCGGTGGCAATGTGCATTCACGCATTTCGGGCGTGACGGATCATCTTGCTGACGACGACGAACATGCGCTTGCCATCGCGCGCGATATCGTGGCCAATCTCAACGTCGATCGCAAAGCGAGCGTAGTGCGCCGCGAACCGGCGGAGCCCAGGTATCCAGTTGAGGATATCTACGGCATCGTGTCTCGTGAGTTTCGTTTTCCATACGACATTCGCGAAGTTATTGCGCGCATTGTCGACGGTTCCGAATTTCATGAGTTCAAGAAGCTCTACGGTGCAACCCTCGTCTGCGGATTCGCGCATATCGACGGGTACCCGGTTGGCATCGTGGCCAATAACGGCATCCTGTTCCCTGAATCGGCGCAGAAGGGTGCGCATTTCGTGCAGCTCTGCAACCGTCGCCGTATCCCGCTTGTCTTCTTGCAGAACATCACGGGATTCATGGTCGGCAAACGCGTCGAGCAGGCGGGTATCGCGAAAGACGGCGCCAAGATGGTCAACGCTGTTGCCACCGCCAACGTTCCCAAGTTCACGGTGGTCGTCGGCGGTTCATTCGGCGCCGGCAATTACGCCATGTGCGGGCGCGCCTACAGTCCTCGCATGATGTGGATGTGGCCCAACGCGCGCATATCTGTCATGGGCGGCGACCAGGCAGCGCTCGTCCTGTCGACGGTCAAGGAAGACGGGCTTGCTGCTCGCGGCGAAGAATGGCCGGAGAACGAGAAGCAGGATTTTGAAGACATGATTCGCGCCCAGTACGAGAACCAGGGAAATCCGTTCTATGCGAGTGGGCGCCTCTGGGATGACGGCGTCATCAATCCCCTCGATACCCGCTCGGTACTCGCACACGGCCTGTCCGCTGCGATGAATCATGCACAACCCGGCGAGGAGCCGTTCGGCATTTTCCGTATGTGACGGTACACTCAGCGACGATGAGTGCACGGCAGGAAAAAAATTCCGGGACCCGGGAAATCACTGAGGCGCATCGCTTCGACGAAAAACGCCTCGAGGCGTACCTGGAAGAGCATGTCGATGCCTTTCGCGGTCCGCTGACTGTTGTCCAGTTCAAAGGCGGCCAGTCAAACCCGACCTACCTGCTACGCGCCGCATCCGGCCGCTATGTGCTGCGCCGCAAACCCCCTGGCAAACTGCTCAAATCGGCGCATGCGGTCGACCGTGAGTTTCGGGTGATCGGTGCGCTGCATGCGTCGGGCTTTCCCGTGCCGAGGCCGTACCTGCTGTGTGAGGACGACGAGGTCATCGGTACGAGCTTCTTTGTCATGGAGTTTGTGGAGGGTCGGATCCTCTGGGAACTGGACTTGCCGGGCATGGACCCGAACGAGCGCGCCGCCATCTACGACAACGTGAATAATACGCTGGCGANGCTGCACAATACGGACTACGAATCGATCGGACTCGCCGACTATGGCGTCCCTGGCAATTATTTTGAGCGCCAGACTTCACGATGGACAAGGCAGTATCGTGCGTCGGAGACAGGCACGGTCGCGACGATGGACAGGCTCATCGACTGGCTCCCGGATAACATCCCGGCCGATGAATCGGCCAGCATCGTCCACGGTGACTATCGTTTGGATAACATGGTTTTGCATGCCACCGAGCCGCGCGTCATCGCCGTGCTCGACTGGGAGCTGTCGACGATTGGCCACCCGCTCGCCGATTTCACGTATCACCTGATGGCGTGGCATATGCCTGACATCGGTATCGGGTCGATTGGGCTCGTCGGCAAGCCACTCGCGGAGCTTGGCATACCGGACGAAGATACCTACATGGCCTCGTACTGCGAGCGCACGGGCAGGCAAGACGGTATTCCCGGGAAAAACTTCTACCTGGCCTTCAATTTCTTCAGGCTCGCTGCGATCCTTCAGGGCATCGCCGGCCGGGTGCGGGATGGGACTGCGGCCAGCACACACGCCTCCGAGGCTATCAAAGCCGTGCAACCGCTGGCAGACTTGGGTTGGCAATACGCCGCGAATCACGGATAAACAATGGCTCTTGATTACGACACACTCATGTCGAAGGTCGAAATCGACCTTCCTTTTTCGTATACCGACGCCGATTCCATGTTGTACGCACTTAGCGTCGGCATGGGGCAAGACCCGGTGAACACGCGTGAATTGCCGTATGTATACGAGCAGGGTGCTGTACTCAAAACAGTGCCGACTTTCGCGACGGTGCTTGTCCCGGAGATGTTTCCTGTCGGTCTCGGCTGGGATTACAGCCAGATATTGCACTCGGAACAGCGCCTGCGCCTGTACCGGCCGTTGCCACCGGCTGCAGACCTGTTAATCAACAAGCGCGTTGTCGATGCTTTTGACCGGGGCCCGAAACTGGGTGCCTTGATCCTGCTCGAAGCCGAGGGGCGTCTCGCCAGCGACGACACCGTGATCTTCAACATGGGATGCTCAATCGTTGCACGGGGTGACGGTGGATTCGGCGGGCCTCGCGGGAAGGGCATTCCGCCGCATCGTGCGCCCCGCCGTGAACCCGACCTTAGCTGCGATATCAAGACGCGCCCGGACCAGGCGTTGCTTTACCGCTTGACCGGGGATCGCAATCCGCTGCATGCCGATCCGGTGCAGGCACGCGCCGTCGGCTTCGAGCGGCCGATCTTGCACGGTTTGTGTACCCTTGGCGTCGCCTGCAAGGCGGTTCTGCAGACAATCTGTGATTACGATTACACGTTGATCGAGGAATTCGATGCCCGCTTCTCCGCGCCAGTACTGCCTGGTGATACGATCACGACTGACATGTGGCAGGAAGGCAATGTCATATCGTTCAGCTGCAGCGTCAAGGAGCGCGACGCGATCGTGTTGCGTAACGGCAAATGTACGCTGGCGGTCTAGCCTTAACAGAAGGCCAGGAGATCAAGCCCATGAGAATACGCAGTGAGTAACCGGGTGGAAATCAGGATCGATGAACACGTCGCCGAAGTCATGCTGAATCGGCCGGACAAGTTCAATGCCGTCGACTTCGATACGTTTCGTGCCCTGGATGAGGCAGCACGCTCGCTTGCGGGGGAAGCTTCGGTCCGCGCTGTCGTGTTGCACGGCGCCGGGGAGAATTTTTGCGCAGGCATCGATATCGCTGCCATGCAGGGCACCGAGGACCTCGGTGCTGCGCTATTAGAGTCGGTGGATGGCTCACCAGCCAATATCTTCCAGCGGGCCGCGTACGCCTGGCGTGAGTTGCCGGTGCCGGTAATCTGCGCACTGCAGGGTGTGGTGTTTGGCGCCGGTTTCCAGATCGCGATCGGTGCCGACCTTCGTTATGCTGGCCCGGGTACGCAGTTCTCGATCATGGAATCCAAATGGGGGCTGATCCCGGATATGGCCATCAGCGCCACGCTACGGGGTATTCTGCCGCCAGATCGGGTCAAGGAACTCGCCTGGACTGCCAGGGTGTTCGATGTTTCAGAGGCACTGCAGTGGGGAATAGTGTCAGCAATTGAGGACGATCCGCTTGCCGCGGCCCGGAATATGGCTCGCACAGTGTCGAGCAAGTCCCCTGATGCGGTCAGGGGGATCAAGCGACTTGTGAACGAGGGGTGGCAGCGTTCGGAAGAGGATTCACTGGGGATTGAGGCGGAGCTGCAATTGCGATTGCTGGGGGCGCAGAATCAGGTCGAGGCGATACGCGCCAATCTTGAGAAGCGCGAGCCCCGGTTTGTCGACAGGATTGACGAGTAATTGGGCAATTTGGCAGGAACTTTGCGGTTTCTCCGCTGCCAAAATCAGGTGTCATTACAACTGAAACGACATTGATGAAAACCATGCACAGTCTGCTGATCGCCCTGGCGCTACTGGTGTCAGCGCCGGCTATGGCGCAGTGGACGGAGTTCCCGACAGGCGGTCTCGACTCACGTACGGCGCGAATCCAGGTGAAAGTCGAATCCCTGTACCAACGCGGGAGCTTCAAGCGCGCCCATTTCATCTATTCGAACGAACTGGCTCGGCAGGGTGATAAGTATGCCCAGTACATGACGGGCTACATGTTCCAGATGGGGCAGGGTGTCGATGAAGATCCGGTGGTAGCTTCGGCCTGGTATCGCATTGCCGCGGAGCGACGGGTGCCGGAGTTTATCGCGGTCCGCGACCAGGTGCTGCAGACGCTGGATGACGAACAGCGTGCCCGCTCGGACGAGCTTTACGTGGAGTTGCGTAAGGAGTACAGCGACCTCGTTATCATCATGAGACTACTGGCCAGGGATCTCAACCATCTCGATGATCTTGACTCGACCCGGACTGGATCGCGTCTCAGGAGCAATTCCAGCTCGGTGATGGTTGTCGATCCGAGTACCGGACGGACGGTGCCGGCTGATGTTCTGCGTAGTCGCGCCTTGCGCACGGCGCAAACCCGACTTGATTTCGTCACTACGCGTCTGGACGTGGATGCACTTCAGGCCGATCAGGCTGAGGAGCAGATGGAATCATTGTGGGCACGCGTCGATGATTACCTCAGCATCGTCGATGATGATACGGGCGGCCTGTACGCTGCACCCTGACGGCAAAATCTAGGGTTCCAGCCCCACACTGAGAATCTGCGGAAACTCCTCAACGACACTGGCCGCGACGGCGGCATCACCGCGGAACCACTTTGGCACCCAGTTGAGCGCACCCATGATCGCGTTGCCGGTCATGCGCACGTCGCAGGGCGCAATGCTACCGTCCTCGATTCCCTGCCTTAGTACCGACTCGAAGCGCGTACTGTGGTTTCGGGAGATTTCGAGCACCTCTTCTCGATGTTCGGGTTTGAGTGACGGAATCTCACTCATGATAGCGATAGGGCCGCGGTCGCCGGTCATGACCTCGAGGTGGTAGCGCAGGTAGCGCCTGACAATGTCGAGGCCGTTGTCGCCATCTGCAATGGCCCGGTCGAGCGTTTCGCGGCCAACTTCGCCAGCCCGCACGTAGCAAAGATAGACCAGCTCTTCCTTGCTCTTGACGTAGTAATAAAGCGCCGCGTCGGTCAGGCCGAGAATATTTGCGACGTCTTTAAGCGAGCTCCCGCTGTAGCCTTTCTCGTTAAAACATCTCGCTGCCGCGCGCAGCATGCGGCCTTTTTGCAGTTCGAAACGGGTGTCTGAGGCCTTTCGGGCCATGGTTTCCAGCGCCTTCGGCTTGAGTCCTGACCGATTCTGCATTATTTTAATCCAGATTAAAATAATTTTTGCAGGTTCTGACATGAGTACCGCAGCTACGGATTTACCGCGCGCCTCCGGCGAGCGCGAGAACAGCCCATTGCGCTTTGTAACAGCGGCGTCGCTGTTCGACGGGCACGATGCAGCGATTAACATAATGCGCAGGCTGATCCAGGCGCAGGGCGTTGAAGTCGTGCATCTCGGCCACAACCGCAGTGTTGACGACATTGTCCTGGCCGCGATCCAGGAGGACGCGGACGGCATCGCGGTGAGCTCCTACCAGGGCGGGCACAACGAATTTTTCCGCTACATGGTGGATCGACTGCGCGAACTGGGTGCGGGCCACATAAAGGTGTTCGGAGGCGGTGGTGGCACGATCACGCCTGACGAGATCTCGGCCCTGATGGACTACGGCATCGAACGCATCTACCACCCGCATGACGGGATGGAGATGGGGCTGCAGGCGATGATCGAGGACCTGGTCGCGCGTACGCAGTCCGGCCGCAAAGCAACCAGTGCGCCGCAAAAAGCTGAGTCCAGCGTTGATATAGCAGCCATGATTTCGGCGATCGAGGAAGGCCTCTTCGAGGCAGCCGAACTCAGTGCCCTGCGCAAGGAGTGGCAGGTCAAGGCCGGGCAGGTGCCGGTTATCGGCATCACAGGTACAGGTGGTGCGGGCAAGAGCAGCGTCACCGACGAGGTTCTGAATCGGTTCCTCGCGTGCTTCCCCGACATGCGCATTGCCGTACTGGCCGTTGACCCGACGCGCCGGCGGACAGGCGGTGCTCTGCTTGGCGATCGCATTCGCATGAACTCGCTGCGCTCGGAACGCATCTACATGCGTTCGATTGCAACTCGCAGGCAGCATCTCGCAACCAGTGAAATGCTGGGCGACCACATCGCTTATCTGAAAGCACAGGGTTTCGACCTCGTTATCGTGGAAACGGCCGGCATCGGCCAGAGTGACAGCGAGATCGTCGACATGGTCGACTACTCCGTCTATGTCATGACAAGCGAATACGGTGCTGCAAGCCAGCTCGAGAAGATCGACATGCTCGACTTCGCTGACCTCATCGTATTGAACAAGTACGACAAGCGAGGTGCCGAAGATGCCTTGCGCGATGTACGCAAGCAGTGGAAACGCAATCACGTGGCGTTTGACACGTCCGATGACGACGTGCCGGTCTACCCGACCATCGCCAGCCAGTTCAATGACCCGGGCATCAGCTGGATGTTCGCAGAACTGTGCCGGCGCGTTGCGGCGAAGGCGGGCCTCGATGCCGAGCGCTGGACACCTGCTATCGACACGTCGATTCGCGAGCCTCGCTCGACGGCGACGATCCCGGGCGCCCGTATTCGCTATCTTGCCGAAATCGCCGAGCAGGGGCGCGAAGCCAATAACCGCGTTGATACCCAGGCCGAGATAGCCAGCCGCGCCCAACACGTCTACGAGTCACTCAAGCTATTGGAAGACCCGGAGCTGCCGGAGCAACTCGAGCTATTCCCGTCGGCGGCGTTGACCGAAGGTGGCGATCGCAGTCTGCTGGTCCTGCGACAGCGTTACCAGGAGGCCCTGGGTGACTTGAGTGCGGATTCGCTGGCGTTGCTGCGCGAGTGGCCGTCACGCAAGGAAGGCGTGCGGTCGGAGAAGTACAGCTACACCGTGCGCGGCCGCGAGATCACAGGCAATAACTATCGCGAGTCACTAAGCCACCAGAAGATCCCGAAAATCGCTGCGCCTGATTTTACCGACTGGGGTGAGCTGCTGACGTTCCTGCAGAAGGAAAACCTGCCGGGCGCTTATCCGTACACCGGTGGTGTCTACCCCTATCGTCGTCTGGGCGAAGATCCGACCCGGATGTTTGCCGGTGAGGGTACGCCCGAACGTACGAACCGCCGCTTCCATTACCTGTCATTGGGGCAGCCCGCGGCGCGACTTTCGACCGCGTTTGATTCAGTGACATTGTATGGCGAGGATCCGCACGAGCGCCCAGACATTTACGGCAAGGTAGGCAACTCCGGCGTGTCGATAGCGTCGGTTGACGATATGAAGAAGCTCTATTCGGGCTTTGATTTGTGCGCCCCGACGACATCGGTGTCGATGACAATCAATGGCCCCGCGCCGATAATACTGGCGTTCTTCATGAATACGGCCATCGATCAGCAGGTCGAAAAGCACTTGCGCGAGACGGGCGGCTGGGAAGCCGCACAGAAAAAGCTCGACGCGTACTTTGAGGGCAGGGGCAGACCACATTACGAAGGCGATTTGCCCGACGGCAACGAGGGCCTCGGTCTCGGTCTGCTTGGCGTCTCGGGAGATCTTGTCGTTGACGCGGATACCTATGCGCGAATCCGGAAGGAAACGCTGGCGACTGTGCGCGGTACGGTCCAGGCCGATATCCTCAAAGAGGACCAGGCGCAGAACACCTGCATATTCTCGACCGAATTCGCGATGAAGATGATGGGTGACGTGCAACAGTTCTTCATCGAAAACAATGTGCGCAATTACTACAGCATCTCGATCAGCGGGTATCACATCGCCGAAGCGGGGGCGAACCCGATCAGCCAACTGGCATTCACGTTGTCGAACGGGTTCACCATTGTCGAGTACTACCTTGCACGAGGCATGAACATCGATGAATTTGCGCCTAACTTGAGTTTCTTCTTCTCCAACGGGATGGATCCCGAGTACACGGTTATCGGCCGCGTGGCACGCCGCATCTGGGCGCGTGCAATGAAGGAACGCTACGGCGCGAGTGCGCGCTCGCAAATGCTCAAGTACCACATCCAGACATCGGGACGCAGCCTGCACGCGCAGGAAATAAGTTTTAACGACATTCGTACGACGCTGCAGGCGATGTATGCGCTGTTCGACAACTGCAACAGCCTGCATACGAACGCGTTCGACGAGGCGATCACGACGCCGACCGAGCAATCGGTGCGGCGGGCGGTAGCCATCCAGCTCATTATTTCGCGGGAACTGGGTCTCAACTTCTGCGAGAACCCGTGGCAGGGCTCGTTCGTCGTTAACGAGCTTACCGATCTCGTGGAGGAGGCGGTTTACCAGGAGTTTGAGCGGATTTCCGAACGTGGTGGTGTATTGGGTGCCATGGATACAATGTACCAACGTGGCAAAATCCAGGACGAGAGCATGGTCTACGAGCACAAGAAGCACGACGGCTCGCTACCCCTCGTCGGCGTGAATACGTTCCTGCCGAAGGAGGGTCAGGAAGACGAAGTTCATGAACTCGAACTCATTCGCTCGACGGATGGCGAGAAGGAAGACCAGATTCACCACGTGCGGACATTTCAGGCGACGCACGCAGATGCGAGCTCGGATGCGTTAATGCGCCTGCAGAAAGTTGCGCGTGATCGAGGCAACGTATTCGCCGAGCTGATGGAAACCGTCAAGTCCAATTCGCTGGGACAGATTTCCGGAGCGTTGTACGAAGTTGGCGGTGAGTACCGCCGCAACATGTAAGTTAAGAGGAACGCCGAGTGAGCGATATCGTCAAGTATGAACAACACGATGCAGTAGCCGTCATTACGCTGCATCGTCCCGAAAGCATGAATTCCTTTAACACAGAGCTGCGAGCAGACGTTGTTAAGGCATTCGCGAGGGCCCATGAGGGCGACACTGTACGTGCCGTGATCTTCACAGGCGAAGGACGTTGTTTTTCGGCTGGCGCTGACTTGAAAGCGGGCATAGACAGGAACGTCGAGGAGATCCTGCAATCGGAGTATCGTCCGGTCCAGGAAGCGATTGCAAATATTCCCAAACCCGTCATCGCAGCGGTACCGGGTTCCGCGGCAGGCATCGGCATGTCGATGGCACTGCAATGCGACCTGATGCTTATGGCCGACAATGCCTTCCTGTTGTCGCCGTTTACGACGATTTCCCTGGTTCCGGATGGCGGTCTTAACTGGCTATTGGTACGGCAGCTCGGTTACCGGCGTGCATTCCAGCTGAGCATCGAGTCGGAACGTATTCCTGCCGATCGTTGCGTGGAACTCGGTCTCGCCAACGAGGCGGTGCCTGCGGACGAGCTGATGAGCACGGCGTTGGAGTGGGCCCAGCTGCTGGCGAAACGCGCACCACTGTCGATTGCTGCAACGAAGAAGGTAATGCGCACCGCGATAGACAGCCCATGGTCTGACGTCTACGACCTCGAGGCCAGGCTCCAGGGTGAATTGCTTGGCAGCGAAGACAACGCGGAAGGCATCCAGGCGTTTTTCGAAAGACGCGAGCCAAACTTCAAGGGCAAGTAAGCATGGAACGGCTCGCTCCAGACAAAGAAGGACTTATTTGATGCGTGTTGCATTTGTCGGACTGGGCGTCATGGGCTATCCCATGGCTGGATACCTGTCGCAGGCGGGCCACGATGCAGTGGTCTACAACCGGACAACGGCCAAAGCCGAAAAATGGACGGCCGAGCACGATGGCTCCAGTGCGTTGACGCCGGCGGAGGCGGCAACCGGTGCCGACATCGTCTTTTGCTGTGTTGGCAACGATGACGATGTTCGTGAAGTCATCCTCGGGAAGGAGGGGATACTTGCCGGAATTGACCGCGGCGGGATCATCGTCGACCACACGACGGCCTCCGCGACGCTTTCGAGAGAGATTCATGCAAGGGCGGCGGAGATGGGTGTCGGGTTCCTTGACGCGCCGGTTTCGGGTGGCCAGGCGGGCGCGGAAGCCGGACAGCTGACCGTAATGGTCGGCGGTGATCAGGATGTGTTCGGGCGCGCAGTGCCCGTCATGGGTTGTTATGCCAAAGCCGTTACCCTGATTGGCCCGGTTGGTTCGGGCCAGCTGGCGAAGATGGTCAATCAGATCTGTATTGCGGGAATTGTGCAGGGACTGTCAGAGGGCCTGCATTTCGCCCAGTGTGCGGGNCTCGATCCGGCTGTTGTCATTGAGTCGATCTCGAAAGGCGCGGCCCAGTCCTGGCAGATGGAGAATCGCTGGCAAACGATGGTGAACGACGAGTTTGAGTTCGGCTTTGCCGTGGACTGGATGCGTAAGGACCTGGGGATCACGCTGGACGAGGCACGCCAGAACGGCGCGCAGCTGGAGCTCACCGAACTTGTCGATCGCTTCTACGCAGAAGTCCAGGCCATGGGCGGCAGTCGCTGGGATACATCGAGTCTTATCGCGCGGCTGAAGAAGGTGTAGAATTCCCGCCGCACAGGGGTGGCCTGCGGGCCTGAGATCCAATCCGGGAACCCTTAGAACCTGAACCGGATAATGCCGGCGTAGGAAGGAAGTCATGAAATACCTGTTTACCGCGCGAGTACCCGCCGCGTTAATTTACGTCCTTTTCGCATCATCAGTCATTGCCGACGAGGCGATCGACGAGATCGTCGTCACGGCCGATTTTCGTGAACGCCCGGCAGATTCACTTCCTGCCAGTGTCAGTGTCGTGTCGGGAGACTACATTCGGGAAGCCGTCCAGCAGCACTTCGAAGAACTCGTTAATGTCATACCGAATCTCAACTGGTCGGGCGATGGCCACCGCGCACGTTACTTCCAGATTCGTGGCATCGGCGAACTCGAGCAATACGAAGGTGCCCCGAATCCGTCGGTCGGATTCCTGATCGACGACATCGACTTCAGCGGCATTGGCACGGTCGCAACGCTGTTCGATTTGGATTCCGTCGAAGTCCTGCGCGGACCGCAGGGTAGTCGCTATGGCGCCAACGCGCTGGCAGGCCTCGTGTACCTGCGGAGTACTGCACCGTCGGCGGAGAGGGATGGCCGCCTGCAACTGACGGTCGGCGATGACGATGCGGTGTCAGTAGGCGCCGCGTTTGGTGGTGCGCTGACCAGAGATGAACGGGTCCAGTTCCGTGTCAGCGGGCAGCGGCACGAGAGCAACGGTTTTCGCGCCAACCCCTACCTGAACCGGGACGACACCAACGGCCGCGATGAGACGTCATTGCGAGCACGCCTGCGGGCCAGCATCAACGACGACCTTGAGATGAACCTGGCGACTCTCTATACCGATATCGACGACGGCTACGATGCATTCTCGCTCGACAACAGCTACACAATGTTGTCCGACAAGCCGGGCAGGGATGCGCAGAAGAGCGTCGGTGCCTCTTTGCGATTCGACTGGAGTGGCCTTGCGGCAGGGTCGGTCACGTCAATCACGTCTTTCGCGAATTCCAACATCGACTTCGGTTTCGATGCGGACTGGGGTAACGACGATAGCTGGAGCCCGGTGACGTACGACTATGTATCGTTGACGGATCGCGACAGAAACACGCTGAGCCAGGAGGTTCGTTTTGTCACTGATGAGTGGTTGCTCGGCGCGTATGTCATGGAGCTCTCCGAGGACCTGCAATCGTCCAACCTGGGTGACTACTACGATCCATTCTATGATTTTGCAGACAGCCTGAACGACGTATTCAGCAGTGATTTCGAATCGACCAGCGTCGCTGTATTCGGTCAGAGTGATTGGCAGGTCGGGAACGCGACGACGCTGTCGGCTGGCTTGCGCTACGAACACCGGTCGACAGATTACAGCGACAGCGATGGTACCGTCGCGGACCCGTCGGAGCCCATGTGGGGTGGCGAGTTGAGTATTGCGCACGATTTCAGTGACAGTGTCATGAGCTACGTTGCGCTGTCGCGAGGTTACAAAGCCGGTGGTTTTAATCTCGGGCCCGTGCCACCCAACCGGCGGACCTTCGGTGATGAAGTCCTGTTGAGCCTGGAGGTCGGCGTCAAGGCATCGCTCGCAGGCGACCGCGTGTTGCTCAACGCCGCGCTGTTCACTAGTCAGCGGGACGAGCAACAGGTCCGGATATCCGAGCAACTGAATCCCAACGACCCTGCATCGTTCGTGTTCTATACGATCAACGATTCCGACGGTGGTGAGACGCAGGGCCTTGAAGCTGACGTGCGTTGGTTCGTGTCGGGTACACTCGAGGTTTACGCATCGCTGGGTCTGCTGCGTTCGAAACTGGGCGTCAGCGGCCGCGATCTTGCGCACGCGCCACGCTATTCGCTGGCCGCCGGCGCTATTTACCGAAGCGCGAACGGCTACTTTGCACGTCTCGATGCATCAGCTCGAGACGAGTTCTATTTCGACGTGAGTCACGACCAGAAGAGCCAGTCCTACGAACTGCTGAACGCCAGGATCGGTTACGAAGGCGATAACTGGATCGCGCAGCTTTGGGCGCGCAACCTCACGGACGAGCACTACGCCGTTCGCGGCTTCTATTTCGGCAATGAGCCGCCCGATTTTCCAGCCACTTTGTACACTCGTCTCGGCGACCCGCGCCAGGTCGGCGTTACGATCGAAAGGAGATTTCACTAATGAAAATCGCAGTCGACATTAGCCTGTATCCACTGGACGCAGAATTCCTTCCACCCATCAAGGATGTCATTGATCGATTGAATGCCCATGACAATCTCGAAGTCTGGACCAATGCGATGAGTACGCAGGTCGTTGGAGATTTTGACGACGTCATGGACGCATTGAAACAGGAAATCGGAGCAACTTTCGACCAGATTCCCAAAGGCGTGTTCGTGATCAAGATGTTCAATAACCCGGGTCAACATTGACACCGCTGGAGATATTCGCCGTCGTTATGGCGGTCGCATACCTGTTGCTCGCCATTCGGCAGAATATCTGGTGCTGGTTCTGCGCCGGTGTCAGCACGGCGATATACGTCTGGCTCACTTTCGTTGCGAAGCTGTACATGGATACGGCGCTGCAGATGTTCTATTTCGCGATGGCGGTGTACGGCTGGTACGTGTGGACGAGCGGCCGACGTGACGGGCACGAGAAACCTGTTGTTGTCTGGCCCGCAACGACGCACGCAGTTGCGCTTACTCTCATCATCGCAATCGGTGTGGCCAGCGGTTATCTGCTCGATACACGCACGGATGCGGCCTTTCCCTACCTCGATGCCTTGACAACCTGGGCGGCTGTTTGGGCGACATTTCTCGTTGCCCGCAAGGTGCTTGAAAACTGGTGGTACTGGCTGGTTATCGACGCCGTGTATGTGTTCCTCTACTGGTCGCGGGATTTGAAGTGGACGGCAGGTCTGTTCGTCTTCTATATCGTCCTGGTTCCAATTGGCATCATCAGCTGGTCGAAGTCGATGCGGGAGCAGGCAGCGTGAGCGGGCCGCGTACCCCGCAAGGCGTCCTGGCCGCAGTCACCGGCTGGGAGGACGCCGTCGTTGATGAACTCAGCGGCGGCCTGACCAACCGTACGTGGCTGGTGCAGAGTGGCAACACCAAGGCCGTCCTCAAGATCGACGATGAGATTCGTAGTGCGCCGTATAACTCCCGGCCTGCAGAAGCGAGCATCCAGTCCATTGCTGCCGATCGTGGCCTCGCCGGCCGCGTGCTGTATCACGACGAGCAGGCGTTGCTGACTCAATATGTCGAAGGCACTGTGTGGAAATCTGGCTGCCTGGAAAAAGAAAGCAATATCGAGTTAGTGGCCGGGGCTATGCGCAAACTGCACGGCTTGCCGTTGACTGGACGCTCGTTCGACTCGATCGTTGCCGCGAGGCGTTACGTATCGAGAATCGAAAACGCTGACACCGGCCTTGTTGCCCATTGCACTCGTGTAATTGAGGCGCTGCGCCAGCCGCACAACCTGTGCTGCTGTCATAATGATCTCGTAGCCGCAAATATCATCACGGTACCCGGCGTAATGTTCCTGGACTGGGAGTATGCGTGCGACAACGATCCGTTCTTTGATCTTGCGACGATTATCGAGCACCACGAGCTGCACGATGACACCGCGATTCGACTACTGGATGTCTATTTCGACGGTGACGGTACACGCTGGCGGGCGAAACTCCGGGAGCAGCAGTTGCTCTATCGGGCACTACACTGGTTGTGGCTTGCGTCTCGTCCTGACAGTTCGCAAGCAGAGCTCGACAAGGTCGCCAAGCGTATCGACCGGTAATTACCAGCTGTTGCGCAGCTCGCGCAGCTTGAGAAATACCGACTTTGGATCCGGGCTGTCACCCATTTCCGGAAAGTCCTCGAGCAGTTTCTGAATCACCGACGGGCTCTGCAGGCGAAAGAACGTATTCATCTCGCGCTCCTGGGCCAGCGTTGTAACCAGCGCGTCTTCCGGGTCCTGGTTCTTGTACTTACCGAGCATGTTCGCAGCGGCCGCATTGTCGGGTTCGCGGTCGAGCGTGAACTCGAGGTTATTCACAAGGTAGTCATGCCCTGGATACAACAGCGTGTCTTCCCCCAGCGCGTCCAGTTGCCGGTCGAAGGTCTCGTACAGCTCTTCGGGGTGGCCGCCATTGTGGCAATTGCCGGCACCGGCGTTGAACAGCGTGTCACCCGAGAACAGGGCAGGTTGATCCGTGTGCGACAACAGGCAGATGTGACACATCGTGTGACCGGGTGTGTCCAGGCATGCGAGTTCAACCGTCTTGCCCACCTTGATGACATCGCCCGCACCCACACCGCAGTCCATATTCGGAATGCGCTTGCCCGCATCCTTATGCGCAATGACCTTCGCGCCCGTTGCCTTGACCACACCCTTGTTACCGCCGATATGGTCCGCGTGTTCGTGCGTATTGAGGACCTGGGTGATTGTCCAGCCGCGACCGTTCGCGACATCGAGACACTTCGTGAAGTCGAGTGGATCGATCGCCAGGGCTTCTCCCGTTTGCGCGCACGCGACGAGATAATTGAAGTTTCGGTAAGCGTTACCGGTCCATACCTGCTCGACGATCATTCCTGGATATCCTCCCGTACGAAGGCCTTGCGGCCGCCGACCCAGGTCTCGAGGACCACGATGTCGTCGATCTGGGCAGCCGGAATCGTAAAATAGTCGCGATCGATGATAATGAAGTCGGCCCACTTGCCGGGTTCGAGACTGCCGAGACGGTCCTCCTGCCGGGCCGCATAGGCACCGGCGAGCGTGAATGAATGCAGCGCCTCGGCGCGTGTCAGGGCCTGGTCTGCGTACCAGCCACCCTCAGGCTCACCATCGCGCCCTTGGCGAGTCACTGCCGCATACAGGCCGTGGAACGGGTTGGACAGCTCCACCGGGAAGTCCGAACCGTTGGCCAGGATCACACCGGCGTCGAGCATGCGTCGCCAGGCGTAGCCGCCGAGGATGCGCTCCGGGCCTATGCGGTCCTCCGCCATGTTCTTGTCGCTGGTCGCATGCGTGGCTTGCATCGAGGCGATGATGCCGAGTTCGGCGAAGCGTGGAATGTCCTCGAGGGTGACGATCTGCGAATGCTCAATCCGGTTGCGCAACGGTGAAGGCTTGCCGCCCTGGGCCTTGTCAAAAGCGCTCAGTGACATGCGGTTGCCAAGGTCGCCGATCGCATGAATACCCACCTGGAAACCCATGCCGTTGGCTTTCTCGACCATGGCGTCAAGTTCGCCCTGTGTCCAGAAGGGCAGGCCGCGATTCTCCGGGTCGTCCGAGTAGGGCTCGATCATTGCCGCACCGCGGCTGCCGAGCGCGCCATCTGAATACAGCTTGACCGACGAGATTTCGAGGCGATCGTCGCCATAGGCGTAGATGGGTTTGCCGATCGCATCGAGCACGTCGCCGGCGCCGCCGGTCATTGCGTAGATGCGCATGCCGAGCTCCCCGTCGTCGGCCATCGACATATAAATCTCGGCATTCATGATGCTGATCCCCGCATCATGCACACTGGTCATGCCTTCGGACAGCAGCGTATCGACCGCGGCCCTGATCGCGGAACGTCCCTCGGCTTTGTCCGGCTGTGGCACGTGAGTGCCGATCAGTGACATGGCCTTGTCGATAAACACACCCGTCGCGTGACCATTGTTGTTGCGGAGAATCTTGCCGCCGATCGGATCCGGCGTATCGTCGTCAATGCCGGCCAGTTTGAGTGCGGCGCTGTTCGCCCAGCCGGCGTGTCCGTCAATGCGCCGCAACCAGACAGGGCGGTCGCTGACGACGGCATCGATATGCGCGGCTGTTGGAAATTCCTGCACCGGCCACAAGACCTGGTTCCAGCCACGCCCGGTAATCCAGCGCACATGTGGTTTGTCCATACTGTATTGGGCGATCGCGGCAACTGCGTTGTCGACGCTTAAAACGCCGGTCATATCCAGGCTGGTCTTCAGGAAACCGAGCCCGGCAACGTGTGCGTGCGCGTCGATGAGGCCGGGCAACACAGCGCGGGCCTGGCCGTTCACCTGTGTTGCATCGGCATACTCGGTCAACAGGTCGGCATCGCCCGTCGCGACTACTCGCCCGGCGTCATCGAATACGAGAACCGAGAATTCCACGAGGCCGTCGTTCGTCGACGTGTAGCCACTGATGTTATGCAGCGCGGTATCGGCACCGGCCGCGCTCCACACAAGTGCCAGGAGAAACGCAAACGCAGAATGTCTGAACGGTGTCACGGCAGTGCCTCGATAGTCTTGCAGAGCGCCACACGATACCATCGGTGGATTATGAATCCAGATACGAACAGAAAAATCCTCTGTGTCGGGGTTAACTATCGCCCGCACATCGAGGAGATGGGGCGCGAGATTCCCGAGTACCCGGTCGTCTTTGTCCGTTTCCCCGGCAGCCTGGTCGGGGACGGGGAAGCGCTCCTGCGTCCTCGTGTCTCGGAGCAGTTCGACTTCGAAGGGGAACTCGCCGTCGTGATTGGCAAGCCGGCGCGGCACGTATCGAAAGACGACGCTTATGATTACATCGGCGGTTACTGCTGTTTCATGGACGGGTCAGTCCGCGACTGGCAGCGGCACACGGGCCAGTTCACTGCGGGCAAGAACTTTGAGCGAAGCGGGGCGATCGGGCCAGTGGTTCCCGCGTCCGATGTGCAGGACCCCAGCGCACTACAGCTCACAACGCGTGTCAACGGCAAGGTCATGCAGGAAGGGCGCATCGCCGACCTCGTTTTCGCTATCCCCACACTGGTTGAGTACTGCTCGACATTCGCCGAATTGCAGCCGGGCGATGTCATCGCTACCGGGACGCCGGGCGGTGTCGGTGCGGCCCGCAAGCCGCCTGTATGGCTCCGGGACGGGGATTCGGTCGAAGTCGAGATACCCGGCCTCGGGGTACTCAGGAACCCGGTAGAGGACGAATAAGGGCGCAAGCGCGCTTTACGCATTGATTTTGCTCGAAAAGCCGCACTGACTGCTTTGTTGTATTTGTACGACAAAAACAACAGCATTGTTGAATTCGAGTTTTGAAATGGTCTAAAGGATTGACAATAGGCGATATTTCTGCGAATTTTCAACTCACCAAGCGTAGTCTTTCCACAACAGATCGATTGCGACGCGAAAGACAAATACCTTCAGGTACGACTTGGCGGGGGAATCAGGGGGCCAGGACTGCGTGCTAACGTAGGTTTGGAAAAAGCGGCTTCGAAAGAAGCCGCTTTTTTTTTGTCCACTTGATTCGCTTCACGCTAGTATCCGGCGCCATGACTACTCAATCCCTGTTCCAACGCATCCTGTCCGGCAGCCTCGTGCTGCAGATCGCTATCGGCATTATCGCCGGCGTCGGGCTGGCGCTTGTCTCGCCCGAAGCGGCGAAATCCTCAATGTTGCTTGGCCGCCTGTTTGTGTCGGCACTGAAGGCCGTGGCCCCCATCCTTGTCCTTGTACTCGTCGCGTCCGCAATCGCAAACCGCAAGTCGAGCCACACGGCACAGATGCGCCCGATCGTCGTGATGTATCTCGTTGGTACGGTTGCTGCTGCGCTGCTTGCCGTGACGGCGAGCACGCTGTTTCCAACGACGCTCGCGCTGCAGGTCACGGAGCTTGGCCAGAGTGCGCCGCAAGGCATTGCCGAGGTTCTCGAGACTCTGCTCCTGAGACTTGTAGATAACCCGATCAACGCGATGCTGACGGCAAACTACATCGGGATCCTGGTCTGGGGTGTCCTGCTCGGCGTGTTCCTGCACCATGCGGCGGAGACGACGAGGACTGCATTGCACGATTTGTCCGATGCCGTGACCAGTATCGTGCGCGTCGTCATCAGACTCGCCCCAATTGGTATCTTTGGTCTTGTCGCCGGTAATCTTGCCGAGGGAGGGCTTGGTGTTCTGGGTGGTTACGCACGAATTCTCTCCGTTTTGCTCGGCTGCATGATCGTTGTCGCGCTGGTGATCAATCCGCTGATCGTCGGGATCAAGACGAGAAGAAACCCGTACCCGATTGTGTTTACCGCCTTGCGCGAAAGTGGCATGGTCGCGTTCTTCACGCGCAGTTCGGCCGCCAACATCCCAGTCAACCTGGCGTTGTGCGAGCGTATGGATCTCGAAGAAGATACTTACGCCGTATCGATCCCGCTGGGCGCGACGATCAACATGGGCGGCGCTGCAATCACAATTACTGTCCTTACACTGGCGGCCGTGCATACGGTCGGTATCAATGTGGATGCACCCACTGCATTGCTGCTTAGCGTCGTCGCGGCGCTGTCGGCCTGCGGCGCATCGGGCGTACCCGGTGGTTCGCTGTTACTGATTCCACTCGCCTGCAGCTTGTTCGGCATTTCGAATGACGTCGCGATGCAGGTTGTCGCTGTCGGTTTCGTCATCAGTATCCTGCAGGACTCAGCCGAGACCGCGCTGAACAGTTCCACGGATGTTGTGTTTACGGCGGCGGTTGCGTCGAAGTCGGAGTAGGGCCGCGAGCAGAGCTCACTCTTATGGCAAGTCGTCGAGCCAGTTGCCGATCGCCGCTGCGATTTCGTCCGGTGAGTCTTCCTGGATAAAGTGACTGCCCGCTACGGTGACTTCAACCTGGTTCTTCAGGCTGCGACAGAATTCGCGCTGGCGTCCGACGAGGATCGCCCCGGGCTCTGCATTGATAAACAGTTTGGGCACCTCCGTCTCCGCCAACCACGCACCGTAACGTTCCGCGATGGCAGCGATGTCAGCAGGTTCCCCATCCAGCGGGATCTGGCGCGGCCAGGTCAGGGTAGGGCGGCGATCTTCGCCCGGGTTGATGAAGGGCCTGCGATAGACGGCCATTTCTTCGTCTGTCAGTCCGCGCAGCACCGAACCCGGCAAGACCTTTTCGACGAAGACGTTCTTGTCGAGCACCATGGACTCGCCGGCCTCAGAGCGAAAGCCCTGGAATATGGGTTTCACGGCCTCCGGCCAATCATCCCATGAGACCGGGCAGGGGATCCCCTCCATGTACGCGATGCCCTTCACCTGCTCGGGATGCTGGCTGGCCCAGTCAAAGCCGAGCGCGGAACCCCAGTCATGAATGACGAGCGTGACGTTGTCCGTGACGCCGAGCTGCTCCCATGCCTGGAACAGGTAGTCCCGATGTTCGACGTAGCGGTAGCTTTCTGGCCCGGGATCGTCGAGCTTGTCTGAGTCGCCCATGCCGATCAGGTCGACCGCGGTACAGCGCCAGCGGTTCGCCAACGCAGGCATGATATTGCGCCACAGGTAAGAGGATGTCGGGTTGCCGTGCTGGAAGATAATCGGCTCACCTTCACCCATTTCGACGTAGGCCATGCGCTTGCCGTTGACCTCGATAAACTGCTTGTTGTGTTCGGCCGTTGAGATCATTGCTTCCTCCCTGCTACATTGCCACACGATAACAAGAGGCTTGAGTTATGCACACAGGATTTTCCAGAAGACTGCTGATCGGGGCCGTGGCCGCGTGGTGCACAACCTGCGCGGTGGCGTCGCCGTTGTCCGAGGAAGAGCAACAGATGGTCGACTGGATCGACGCTCACAGCGAGGATGCAATTGCCCTGCTCGAGGAAACCGTCAACATCTCGAGCGGCACCATGAACCACGACGGTGTGCGCAAGGTCGGGGATGTCATGCGGCGCGAGCTCGATGCCCTCGATCTTGAGACCGAGTGGATCGAATTGCCGCAGGAAATGGAACGAGCGGGGCACTTGTTCGGCCGCAAGCTCGAGGGTCCAGGCAAGAAGTTCGTGCTGATCGGGCACCTCGACACCGTGTTCGAGGCCGATGACGATTTCCAGGGCTTCGCGCGTGAAGGCGATACTGCAACCGGTCCGGGCGTCGATGACATGAAAGGCGGCAACGTCGTCATTGTGTATGCGCTCAGGGCACTGCGGGAAATTGGTGCGCTCGAAGATATCCCCGTGGTTGTCGCATACACGGGCGAGGAAGAAAAGATGGGAAGGCCACTCGCAGTTTCTCGCAAGGACCTGGTCGACGCCGGCAAATGGGCGGACTATGGCCTGGGGTTCGAGGGTGCCATCAGGTATGACGATGCCGACTGGGGCACGATTGCGCGCCGTAGTGCCTCGGAATGGATTCTGACCGTCGAAGGACGCCAGGCGCACTCGTCGGGCATCTTCGGTGATAAGGCAGGTGCCGGCGCGATATTCGAAGCGTCCCGAGTTCTTAACGCGTTCTACGAAGAGGTTCGCGGAGAAGAGCACCTGACGTTTAATGCGGGCACCATTCAGGGTGGCACTGACGTCGGATATTCATCCGGGCAGAATCGTGGCGATACCTNGCNNANAAGNNCACCTNACGTTTAATGCGGGCACCATTCAGGGTGGCACTGACGTCGGATATTCATCCGGGCAGAATCGTGGCGATACCTTCGGTAAGACCAACGTGGTGCCTCGAATTGCCGTCGTGCACGGCGGCATCCGCACGATATCCCAGGACCAGCTGGATCGAGCGCAGGCCGCAATGCGTGCCATAGTCGAGGAGAATCTGCCGCGAACGACGGCAACGATTGAGTTTACGGAAGGTTATCCACCGATGTTCCCCAGCGAGGGGAACAGGGGCGTGCTCAGAGTCCTGTCGGATATCAATGCGGATCTTGGTCGTGGGCCGATGCAGGAACTCGACCCGTCCAGGCGGGGCGCCGCTGACGTGTCGTTCGTGTCACCGTACACCGACGCCATTGCAGGCTTGGGACCCATGGGTTCGGGCGGCCACACGCCGAACGAGAAAATCGATCTACTGTCGATGCCGCTGGCGATCAAACGTGCTGCAATCCTGATCTACCGTCTTAACAAGGCTGACGAGCTCGACTGACCATGAGCCGCGAACATCATCATCATGACCACGATCACGACCATGATCACGGTCACGCGCATGTTCAGGAGATGAACGAAAGCAATCTGAAACGCGTATTGATCGCGCTGGTACTGACCGGCACGTTCATGTTTGTCGAGATCGTGGGCGGCATACTGTCCGGCTCACTGGCGCTGCTCGCCGATGCCGGCCACATGCTGACGGACACGATGGCGCTGGCGCTCGCTGCTGCAGCGTTTCACGTCAGCAAACGGCCACCGGGCGGCAGCCTGACCTACGGCTACCAGCGCTTCCAGATTCTGGCGGCCTTCGTCAACGGCCTGAGCCTGTTATGTATCGTCGGCTGGATTCTGTCCGAAGCCGTGCAACGCTTTATCACGCCCCGCGATATCCTGGGTGAGACGATGCTGGTCGTTGCGGCCGCTGGCTTTGTCGTAAACGTCATTTCGTTTGCCGTGTTGCACACGGGTGACCAGGAGAATCTCAACATCCGCGGTGCAGCGTTGCACGTGGCCGGTGATCTTCTCGGTTCCGTCGCAGCGATCGTCGCGGCGATCGTGATTATCTACACAGGCTGGACGCTCATCGACCCGATTCTGTCGGTGGCTGTCGCCATGCTTATACTGCGCAGCGCCTGGTCGCTCGTGAAGCGCAGCGCGCACGTTCTGCTGGAAGGTGCACCGGATTGGCTGGATGTTTCGGACATGCAGGAACGAGTCGTTGAGAACGTTCCAGGCGTGTCAGGTATTCACCACGTTCACGTGTGGGGCCTGACACCGCAGCAGCTGATGCTGACCATGCACGTGACGCTGGCCGACGATGTGCCGAGCCAGTCCGGCGTTGTGCGCGGTGTCAAAGCATTCGTCGAAAAGGAATACGGTATCGGCCATTCGACGGTTGAAGTCGAAGTGGACGGCTGCGCCGACCACTAGTCGTCGGGTGATATCACGCCGATGTAGGGTAGCGTGCGATTCTGCTCCGCGTAGTCGAGGCCGTAACCGACAACCCATTCCTCACCGATGTCGAAGCCGAGGTAGTCCACCTTAACGTCAACCTCGGCACTTTCGGCCTTTCGAACCAACGCACAGGTACGCACGGATGCGGGTCGATGCGACTCCAGCATGCCGATCAGGTACTTGAGTGTGTGGCCGGTGTCGACGATATCTTCGACAATAAGAACGTGCTTGCCCTCGATGTTTCCTCGCACGTCCATCACGAGGCGGACAGCGCCCGTCGAGCGGCTGCCGCTGCCATAACTGGACACGGCGATGAACTCGATCGTGCGCGGGATGCTCAGGCGGCGCGACAGGTCCGCCAGGAAGATGAAGGATCCTTTGAGGACTCCGACCATAACGAGTTCATCGTCATCGTCGTAGTCTGAGGAAATCTTCTCGGCCAGCTGCAGGACGCGGCTCTGGATTTCCTCTTCGCTAATGAGTACAACAGGCTTGTTCATGGGAAGCGAGAATAGGGTATGAAACGCTCGATCGCAATCGCGGGCAACATGGGGACAGGCAAATCGACGCTGGTTGAATTCCTGCACCGCACGTATGGCGTCGCGCCGTTCTATGAACCGAACGATGAGAATCCCTATCTCGCCGATTTTTACAAGGACATGAAGCGCTGGGCATTCCAGTCGCAGCTGTATTTCCTGTCGAACAAATTTCGCCTGCACCAGGAGCTCGACCGGCAAGCAGGCGTCGTGGCACTCGATCGCACCATTTTCGAAGACGCGGAAATATTTGCGACGGCATTGCACCAGATGCGCAAGATCTCGAAACGTGACTGGGATACGTATCGTGGCTTCTACGACGCGATCCTCGACGCGATTCGGCCACCCGACCTGATGATCTACCTGCGCTGTTCGATGCGCACACTGCGGCAACGCATCAAGCTACGCGGCCGGAAAATGGAGCAGGACGTACCGCTTGCCTACCTCAGACGCCTGGACCGATTGTACGAGGGCTGGATCGACTCCTACTCCATGAGTGAAGTACTGGTCCTGGAAACTGATCGGCTGGACTACATCCACGATCTCGTCCACCGGCTGGACGTCATGGAGCGTATAGAGTCCGTGCTTCCTGAAGAGTTTGGCAAGCCTGACTGTTAGACATATTGTGCCATCCGTAGAATTGCCTATTGCAGTTAGTAATGCGAATCATTATCATTTATTCCACAGTCCAACAAGTGTCGGATAAACCACGCATTTATCAGGATTTATGGCAATCAACGGAAGCACACTGGCAAGCCTGAAACGCGGTCAAAAGGCCGTCATTCGGGCGATTAACGCGGCAGACCCCCAGGTTCAGCGCCTCATGGTGCTTGGCCTGGTCGAGGGCACGGAGGTCGAGCACGCGAGTTCGGCGATCGGTGGCGACCCCATGGAGTTTCGACTCTTTGGTTGCGGCATTTCCCTGCGCCAGGAGCATGCCCGCCATTTCAAAGTTGCACCCGTAGCGGCTGGTGACTAAGACCTCCGAAACAAGAATACCCGTCAATGAGATAACCGTAGCGAAGCGCACTGATGCGAGCATAGCGGTTGTCGGCAATCCCAATTCCGGCAAGAGCACGCTATTCAATCGCCTGACCGGCCTCAAGCAGCGCATCGGCAACTACCCGGGCGTTACGGTTGAGCGGCACATCGGACTTCTGAAGTCGCAAGACAAGACGGTTGAACTCATCGACCTGCCCGGCACGCATTCGCTGAGCGCCCATTCACTCGAGGAACACATATCTGTCGATGTGATCTTCGGTCGAATCGAGGGAACGAACGCGCCGGATGGAGTGCTGGCGGTACTCGACGCCACAAACCTCTACCAGGGATTGTTTCTCGTCCAGCAACTGGTTGAACTCGAGTTGCCCACCGTCGTCGCGCTGACGATGACTGACGCGGCTGAGACCAGCGGTATCCAGGTTGATACCGCGGAACTCAGCGCGTTGCTCGGTGTGCCGGTATACCCGGTCGTTGCAACCACGGGTGCCGGTCTCGATATGTTGCGGCGCGCGTTGGTGGGAATAAAGGACATTACGCCCCCGCGTCGTGTACGCATCTGGCCCGAGTTGACGGCTGCTGCCGAACGGCTTGCCGAAGACTCGCGCGAATCGTTGTGCTTCGCGGAACTCGAACGCGTGCTGATCGATGGGCCGACCAAATCGAACGAGGGCATTGTCGGCAAACTCAGCGACTCGGCCCGGGCGGAGATAGGCGCCGTGCGCAACGATTTGTTCGGAGACGAACCGCCGATCGCCAAGGATGCCCAGATACGTTACAGCTGGGTACGGGAAGTACTCGACAAGGTCCAGAAATCGGCGCCGGCTTATGTGACGTGGCGCACGACGGTAACCGGCTTCCTGAACCGCCCGGTGCCGGGCACTATCGGTCTCTTCCTCGTCATGGCGATCGTCTTCCAGGCTGTCTTTGCATGGGCGACACCGATAATGGATACGATCGATGCATTCTCGTCGACGCTCAGCGCGGCGGTGTTTGCGCGACTGGGCGATACCGCATTCTCCAGCCTGATTGCCGACGGCATCATCGCGGGTGTCGGCAGCGTCGTAATCTTCCTGCCACAGATCATTATCCTGTTCCTGTTCATTATCCTGCTCGAAGACTCGGGTTACCTGGCGCGAGCGGCCTACCTGATGGACCGCGCCATGCGTTCTGTCGGATTGTCCGGCCAGTCGATTATCCCGATGATCTCGAGTTTCGCGTGTGCCGTTCCCGGGATCATGGCAACACGTGTCATTCCGAACAGGCGAGACCGTATCGCGACGATCATGGCTGCGCCTTTTATGACCTGCTCGGCACGGTTGCCCGTCTATGCGCTGCTCATTGCCGCATTTGTTCCGGCTACAAGCGTTGGTTTTCTGAACCTGCAGGGCCTCGTCCTGTTGGGGCTGTACCTGTTCGGAATTGTAATGGGCGTCCTGACAGCGCTGCTCATGCGCAAGACGACATTGCGCGGACCCAAGCCGCCATTTGCATTGATGCTGCCCGAGTTCCGCACACCGAACTTGCAGACGGTAGCCTTTCAGTTGCTCGGTCGTGCGAAGGTATTTCTGAAAAGGGCCGGTACGGTCATTTTTGCGGTTGCCGTGCTTGTGTGGGCGCTGGCCTACTTCCCTCGGGCCGACGATCTTCCTGTCGACCTGGATGCGAACACGGTAGCGGCCATGCAGATGGAACAGAGCTGGCTTGGCAGGGCGGGCAAGGTGGTCGAGCCCGTCTTCGAACCGCTTGGCTGGGATTGGCGGGTGTCGTCAGCCGTTATTGCCGGCTTCCCGGCGCGCGAAGTTGTTATTGCCGTGTTGGGTACCGTCTACGCGGTCGGTGATGAAGCCGATGAAGGCACTCTCTCAGGCAGGCTCAAGTCCGCAACCCGACCCGATGGATCGCAGGTATTTACTTTGCCGATGGTCATCGGCTTGTTGATTTTCTACGCGTGCTGCCTGCAGTGTGCGGCGACATTGGCGATTATTCGGCGCGAGACCAACTCCTGGCGTTGGCCGATATTCGCCTGGGTGTACATGACGGCGATCGGCTACGTCGGTGCGCTGGTTGCTTTCCAGGTTGGCACCGCCTAAAGATCACACAGAATCTGCGCCGCCTTTTGTAGCGTCGCGTCATCTTTTGCAAAACAGAATCGCAGGCGCCGCCCGGTAAACGGCGTCTCGCAGAATACCGTGAGTGGAATAGAAGCCACGCCAATTTCGTGTGTCCACCGCTTTGCAAGCGACGCATCGATCTCGTCGCTGATCGCGCTGTAGTCCAGTACCTGGAAAAACGTGCTGCGTGCCGGACGGAATTCAAAGCGCGATTCGGCCAGCAATCTGCAAAACAAGTCCCGCTTCTGCTGGTAGAACGACGGCAATTTCTCACAGAACCCGGGGTCGCTAGCCAGGAAATCTGCGACACCGTGTTGCATCGGTGTGCTGACTGAGAACGTTGTGAACTGGTGCACCTTGCGAAACTCCGCGCTCAAGTGAGCCGGCGCGGCGCAATAACCCAGCTTCCAGCCGGTAGCGTGAAAGGTCTTGCCGAACGAGNATATAACCAACGAACGCTCCCAGAGTTCGTCATGGCTCACGAGACTTCTGTGTGGTTCGTCATCGAAGACGATGTGCTCGTAGACCTCGTCCGACAGCAAGTAGCAATTCGTATCGCGCACAAGCTCCGCGAGCCTGTCGAGATCGTCCGCCGACAGGATTGCACCGGTCGGGTTGTGCGGAAAATTCAGGATGATCAGGCGCGTCTTGTTGTTAATCGTGTCGCCAAGTCGCTGCCAGTCCAGACTAAAGTTGTGGCCACTATTATCGATCATCAATGGCACATGGCGAGTGACTCCACCGGCTAACTCAACTGCCGGTTCGTAGGAGTCATACGCCGGGTCAATAACGATGACTTCGTCGCCGCTGTGGACGATAGCTGTGATCGCACTGAACAGTCCTTCGGTCGCACCGGTGCAAACGGTGATTTCCGTATCGATATCCAGTTCGCGACCCTGGACGCGTTGGGTCTTTTCAGCAATTGCCTTGCGCAGCGTGTAGATACCGGGCATCGGCGCATATTGATTGGCACCGTTGTGCAGGTGCCAGTTGATGCGGTCGGTGAGGGCCTCGGGCGGGCTGAAGCTGGGATAGCCCTGGGCGAGGTTGAGAGCGCCGGTTTCATGCGCGAGCTGGCTCATCACGGCGAAAATGGTCGTGCTGACGTTGGGAAGCTTGCTCGAGATCTGACTCGTCATGCGTACCGAGTCTATTCGATACGTACTCGCAAAGTAATATTGAAACTCGGGTTGTTGCCGCCGCTGGCCGCGTTCATGATTCCCGTTGGCGCGACGCGATAGCCGGTGATGGCCGGATCGAACCCATCGACATCGGGGTTTGGTGGGTAGTTGAAGGGCGGGCCGCCTCCCACCTGGTTACTGAATGTCACGTCTGCCGCGTAATTGTATGCGAGGCCGCTTGGCGTCGTGCCATTTGTAAACGTAATCGGGTCACCGCCGCCAGTGGCAACGTAGAGGGCGACGTCCGTGGAAAGTGCATCGGTGACGACGAGAGAGTCCGAGTCGACAGTGCCGATTCCCTGGTTGGTGACACCGACCGTGTACTGAACCACGGCGCCGGGAATTGCGAGGGGTGACGATGTGCCGTTGACCGGATCGGACAAGACCTGCTGAAGCTTGGTGACTTGCAAGACCGGGATGACCGCCTGGTCGAAACACACATCGTCGACATGCCAGAAGTCCCAGCTTGTGCCAGACCCGGCCGTCATGCGAAAACGCATTTGAAACCCGGGGTGACGGCCGCCAGCCGGCAAGTTGTAGGTGCGATTGAATACCGCGCCCGGTCCGCCGCTACCGGTGAACGTCTCCAGTGTCTGCCAGACGGCGCCAGAATCAAGGTACTGAACCTGGAGATCTTCGCCACCGTCCGGATCTTCGCTAAAACTGTCGGCTCCGCGCCGGATCCAAAGGGTCAGATCCGTAAATGTGGCGTCACTTGTATCGACGGTTACCGATGTGACCTCAACAACACCCCCGTTGAGGAACAGCGAATTCGTGGGTGACTGAGACGTGGCATTGCTGACGCCGGCGAGTCCGGATACGGCGTTGATGGTCCAGTTGGTCGTGAGGCCACTTTCGAAGCTCTCGCATACGCCGATGCCGACACCCGTTGCCAGCGCTATCTCCGTTACGCGGACATCGTCGAAATGCCAGTAGTCCCAGTCGAAGCCGCTGCCACCGGTCTGCCGGGCACGAATAGCGAGACTGCCGTGGCGGGCATCGGCGGGAAGAATGATCGATTCGTTGTATTGCTGACCGTTAGTTCCCGATCCCAGGTAGGTTCGTAGCACACCCCAGGAGTTNTCAGCACGCTGGTACTCAAGTACGAGGTCCTCGGTAGCATCAGTGTCTTCACTGAATGCGTCGGCACCGCGCCTTACCCAGAGTTGCAATTGGGCTTCAGGTACTGCGGCATTGAAGCTGGGGCTCGTGACTGTAACCGCCTGGTTACTCGTATACGCGCCGAAACTGCCTGAGCCGGCATATCCGGCGCTGTTTGACACGCCGGAGACTGCGGCGTTCGTGGTCGTCCATGCGGCGAGCGTGCCGTCCTCGAAATCGTCCGAAAACAGGATATCGCCCGGTGCGGCGAAGGCCACGATCGGAAACAGCAATACGGCTGTAATTATTTGTTTTGCAAGTTTTTTTGCCAAAGCGATACTACCCGCGATCATTGCAGGTTGGATTTGACTTAATAGTACGTAGAAAGGGCTCTCCGGCGACACTAAACAGGTCACAGTTTCTGTCCTTCGTCCATTTTGCCTCAGGCGGCTGAAACACTGGTGTATCCTCCTTTGGATAACAAGACCAACAATACGAAGGGGAGATCATGGACAGACGTGCTTTCTTGCAGACGGCCGTTGCGGCGGGTGC
>JGI24723J26617_10000708_pt1 | contig 31810 bp, 33 predicted proteins | sample Cruoilmetagenom6_FD_26617 | JGI IMG/M metagenome (IMG submission 26617) | reverse complement strand
AGTATACTAATTGCTATTATCTGCCTATCTGCAGGTGTTTTAACTTCTTGTAAAAACGATAAAAACACAAAATCAGAAGCAAACACAGAACATCATAAAGACGAAAAAGGCCGTCATTTACATGGAGAAAACAAAGAACACCCAGAACAAGGAGACCATAAAGGACCTCCACCGCATGGTGAAAAAGGAGATCATAAAAGACCACCTCGTGGAGGATCACCAGAACAAACAAAAACACTAGAAGAAATTGGTGGTTATAAAATTGGAGATGTAGCAAAAGATTTTTCACTAAAAAATGTAGATGGATCTATGGTTTCTTTAGCTAGCTATAAAGATGCAAAAGGATACATTGTAACCTTTACCTGCAATGGTTGTCCGTTTTCCGTATTATACGAAGACCGTTTAATTGCATTAAACAATATCTATGCACCAAAAGGATATCCCGTAATTGCTATTAATGGTAATAATCATGAAAACGAAAAAGAAAGTTATGAGGCGATGCAAAAACGTTCTGAAGAAAAAGGGTTTACATTTCCTTACTTAGTAGATGAAGGACAAAAAGTATATCCAAAATTTGGAGCCGTTAGAACGCCACATATATTCTTATTAGATAGCGATTTAAAAGTACAATATATTGGTACTATTGACGATAATGCAAAATNTCCAGAAAACGTAAAAGTGAAGTATGTGGAAGATGCCGTTGCTGCTTTAGAAAAAGGAGAAAAGCCAAATCCTAATTTCACAAAAGCGATTGGTTGCCCAATAAAATAAGTAGTGATTTCTAATAAAATAAAAGCAAGCATTATTATATTAGTGCTTGCTTTTTTTATGTTTTATATAATCTCCATTTTCTTCAACAAGAAGCTTGCGTTCATATTTTGGCAGATTCCGTGTTTTAATTTGTAATCAAAAAAGAGCTCATCGTTAATAATTTCTGCATCAAAATAGTAGTTTTTCACTTCCTCCAATTCCTTTTCAATTTCGCACAAACTTAAATCGTGTGTTGCAATAATTCCTGTGGCATTTTTAGAAACTAATTTTTCTACAAACTTACGGGAACCAATGGCTTTATCTGTAGAGTTTGTTCCTTTTAAAATTTCATCTAGTATAATAAAATAAGAATCCGTTTCTAAAGCATCTACCACAAATTTTAAGCGCGTTAATTCGCTAAAGAAGTAACTACTGTCATCTGTAAGCGAATCACTGGTGCGCATGCTTGTAATTAATTTTATCGGATTGTATTTACTAGAGGTAGCACAAACAGGCAAGCCAACATTTGCCATAACAACATGTAAGGAAACTGTTCTTAAAAAGGTACTTTTCCCTGCCATGTTTGCTCCTGTAACAATAAAAAACTGTTGATCTGTAATGCTTAAATCACTAGTTATTCGTTTGGATGCATCCAACAAAGGATGTCCTAAGTTTTTAGCTTCAATAACGATGTTATTGGAAACAATTTCTGGAAACACAAAGTCTCGATGATTAAAAGTATAATTACCTAAAGTATTGTAGGCATCAAAAAAGGAAACTACTTCAAACCAGTGCTCAACTGTCGTTTTATATTGGGCAATCCATTGTTCAATATGATATGCATTTTTTATATCTATCAAGAGAAAACCATTACCAAAAATGGTAGAAATTAAATTATTTCTATTATCTAAAGCATCTATATGTTTTGAAAATTCTTTAAATATTAAAGACGCCTTTTTTTGTTCTTGCTGAATGTATTCTTGTTTGTCTTTTAATAATTTTGAAGAAAAATTTTCCGTTTCTATTTGTTGTAATAAGGAAGCATATTGCTTAAATGTATCTTTAACCTGATCGGTATTAGCAGCTAAATCGTTTATTCTTTTTAGATATACTCCAGAAATACCAGAACCCAAGAGTAACCAAAAAACTAAAAACAAAAAGGAGATTACTTCAAAGATTCCTAAAAACAGAATTATTGCAGAGCCAATAGTAAAAGCAAGAGGTATAAAACGCATGCTTGCGGATAAAAAAGACTTGTGCTCTTGTAGCCAATCTATAATTTTTGATGCTGGCGTTTCCGTTTGAATCAAGCTTGCTACTGCCGAGAAATGTTGTCGCCATTTTGGTTTTTCAGCCAATTCATTAATTGCTTCTTGACGAGAATTTATCCCTTCAATATGATTTGCCGTCAGTTCCTTTACTAAATACTTTGTACCTTCTTCTGTTGCTGTTCGATTTATAAATTGAAAAAAAGAGCCTTTCCCAAAAAGGTCTACATCTAAACTAAAAGCATGATTTGGATCTTGAAATTGCAGGCCGGAATCTCTTTCTTTAAAATCTCCGGAAGCGATTTTTAATTCTTCTTCATTAATGGCAACTAAAGCTTTTTTTAGATTGTGTTGGTATTTTAAATCGGTGTATTTAGAAAGTAAATAAACAAACGCAATGATGCCAACTACCGCAATCCCTATGGCTATTTGCAGGTTAGTATAAGCGAAATAAACACCAATTCCTGTAGCTATAAAAACGGATATTCTAGCAAAACTCAAGCTAGTAAGTTTCTTATATAAGGACTTAACTTCTAATTGATATGCTTCTAACTCTTGGGTATAAAAGGTATTTGGGTTTTGCATTTTTTATAATTCTGTAATGTCTAATTTTTCGAAAACAGTAATAATAGTGGTTACTGCATTTTGGTAGAAATTAGGATGAATATTTTCAAAATCGTCTGTAGGCTTATGGTAATCTTTATGGTCTTCTACGCCAAAATAAATAAAAGGAATTTTCACTTTATGAAACGAAGCATGATCGGAAGCACTCGTCCAATCATCTAATGTATCACTACCATCATGACCCATACGGAGTTTTATATTTTCGGAAGGCTCTATACTTTTAATTGCTGGTTCCAATTGTTTGTAATGATAAGGCCCAACCGCAAATAATTCGTTTTTATTATTTCGGCTAATCATATCCATATTGATATTCAGTTTGATACTTTCTAGTGGAATAATAGAATTTTTCACAAAATATTTAGAACCAACCAAACCTAGTTCTTCGGCATCTACAGCTGCTAAAATAACAGAATGTTTTGGTGGATTTTTTTGGAAGTATTCCGCGAAAGCGAACAATGCCGAAATACCTGAAGCGTCATCATCTGCCCCATTATAAATTTTCCCGCCTTTGATACCTTCGTGATCATAATGCGCAGAAAGCACGATGTATTCTTCTGGCTTCTCCGTTCCTTTTATTAGTCCGATAACATTAGTCCCTTTATATGCTTTACTTCTACGTGTAAAGGAAAAATGCTGTTCAAAATTTTCGATAAGTGGGACCACTTGTAAATCTTGAAATTTATTTACAATATAGGTTTTAGCCTTTTCTGCTCCTGCGGTTCCTGTGCGTCTACCTTCAAAAGCATCGGAAGATAAAACTTGAACATGATGTAATAAAGAATCTGCGTGGAACCAATTTTGTTCTAATACTTCGACTGCAACTTTTGGCGTTTCCGTTTGACCTTTACAACTTGTTAATGAGAAAAACACTAAAAATAAACTGGAGATATATCTATAATTCATATTCAAAAATTAAAGGTTAAAGCTAAACAAAAAATCTCAAGATTGCTCTTGAGATTTTAATTTATAATGAAATCCTGAAACTACACTTCGATAAGCTCAGTGTGACAGTTTGAGATAACAAATATTATCCTTTTAAGGATGCTTTTAAGTATTCACTATTCATACGCGCTATGTTTTCTAAAGAAATTCCTTTAGGACATTCTACTTCGCAAGCTCCAGTGTTGGTACAATTACCAAAACCTTCTTCATCCATTTGTTTTACCATGTTTAAAACACGATCTGTAGCCTCTACTTTACCTTGAGGTAATAATGCAAATTGTGAAACTTTCGCTCCAACAAATAACATTGCAGATGAGTTTTTACAAGAAGCAACACAAGCACCACAACCAATACATGTAGCAGCTTCAAAAGCCGTATCTGCATCGTGTTTATTAATTGGAATTGTATTCGCATCAATAGTATTTCCTGAAGTATTTACCGAAATAAATCCTCCAGCATGTTGAATTCTATCAAAAGAACTTCTGTCTACAATTAAATCTTTTACTACAGGAAAAGCAGTTGCTCTAAATGGCTCGATAGTAATGGTATCGCCATCTTTAAACATACGCATATGTAATTGACACGTGGTTACAGCACGATCTGGACCATGCGCTTCTCCGTTAATAAATAAAGAACACATTCCGCAAATTCCTTCACGACAATCGTGATCGAAAGCTACTGGCTCTTCATCTCTATTTATTAACTGTTCATTTAAAACATCTAACATTTCAAGGAAAGACATATCTGGAGAAATATCGGTGACTTTATAATCCACCATTTTCCCTTTATCACTTGCGTTCTTTTGACGCCAAATTTTCAGTGTTAAATTCATATTCATAGCTTTCCTTATTTGTATGATCTTTGTTTTAATTCTATATCCTTGAACTCTAAGTTCTCTTTATGTAAAACAGCATCGCTAGGTTCTCCTTTGTATTCCCAAGCAGCAACATATGCGAAGTTTTCATCATCACGTTTTGCTTCTCCTTTTTGTTCCCCATCTAATTCTACTGCATCTTCTCTAAAGTGCCCTCCACAAGATTCTTCTCTGTTTAAAGCATCTTTAGCGAATAATTCTCCCAATTCTAAGAAATCTGCAACACGACCAGCTTTCGCTAATTCTTCGTTGTATTCTTCATTAGTTCCAGGAACTTTTACTTCTTTCCAGAATTGTGCTCTAAGTTCTTTAATTTCTGAAATAGCTTCGGTTAAACCCTTCACATTTCTAGACATTCCAACTTTGTTCCACATGATTTTCCCTAATTTCTTATGGAAATAATCTACAGAGTGTTGCCCTTTATTAGTAACAAAGAAATCTAATGTTTTTCTAACTTCTTTTTCCGCATCTTCAAATTCTTTAGAATCTGTTGGAATTGCTCCTGTACGAATATCATTAGATAAATAGTCCCCAATAGTATAAGGTAATACAAAATAACCATCTGCTAAACCTTGCATTAAAGCGGAAGCACCAAGTCTGTTTGCACCATGATCAGAGAAATTAGCTTCTCCAATACAGTATAAACCAGGAACGGTTGTCATTAAGTTATAATCTACCCAAACACCACCCATTGTGTAGTGTACTGCTGGATAAATCATCATTGGTGTGTTGTATGGATCTTGATCTACGATCTTCTCATACATTTGGAATAAGTTTCCGTATTTATTTTTGATTACTTCTTGTCCTAATTTTTTAACAAGAGCAGCATCATTTTCATTTAATCCTTTAACGTGTGCAGTTTCTTTTCCATAACGTTCAATTGCCGAAGCAAAATCTAAGAATACAGCTTCTCCTGTTGCATTTACACCAAAACCAGCATCACAACGCTCTTTTGCTGCACGAGATGCAACATCACGAGGTACTAAGTTTCCGAATGCAGGATAACGACGTTCTAGGTAGTAATCTCTATCTTCTTCTGCTAATTCTCTAGGTTTTAATGTACCCGCTTTTATAGCCTCTACATCTTTCATGTGCTTTGGCACCCAAATACGTCCGTCATTACGTAAAGACTCAGACATTAACGTTAGTTTAGACTGATGATCTCCCGAAACAGGAATACATGTTGGGTGAATTTGCGTGTAACAAGGATTTGCAAAGTAAGCACCACGTTTGTGTGCTTTCCAAGCTGCTGTTACATTCGATCCCATCGCGTTAGTCGATAAGAAGAATACGTTACCATAACCACCAGTTCCTAAAACAACAGCATGCGCTGAATGTCTTTCGATTTCTCCAGTAATTAAGTTACGTGTTATAATTCCACGAGCTTTTCCATCTACTTTTACAACGTCAAGCATTTCATGACGGTTGTACATTTTGATTTTACCACGACCGATTTGACGGTTCATAGCAGAATATGCTCCTAATAATAATTGTTGTCCTGTTTGTCCAGCTGCGTAAAAAGTACGAGATACTAATACTCCACCAAACGAACGGTTATCTAATAATCCACCATATTCTCTTGCAAAAGGAACTCCTTGTGCAACACATTGGTCAATAATATTTGCAGACACCTCAGCCAAACGGTATACGTTAGCCTCACGAGAACGATAATCACCACCTTTTACAGTATCATAAAATAATCTGTAGGTAGAATCCCCATCACCTTGGTAGTTTTTCGCTGCGTTAATTCCTCCTTGCGCTGCAATAGAATGCGCACGTCTTGGAGAATCTTGAAAGCAAAATGCTTTTACATTATATCCTAGCTCTGCTAAAGTAGCAGCAGCAGATCCACCAGCTAATCCAGTACCAACAATAATAACATCAATGTTACGCTTGTTTGCAGGGTTTACTAGGTCGATATGATTTTTATAGTCTGTCCATTTATCTTTAATTGGACCTTTTGGTATTTTTGAATCTAAAGCCATATTAGATATTTTTTAGTGATTAAAATGATGAAATAATGCAATGAAAACGAATCCTAATGGAATGATAATCGCATATGCCTTTCCGAATCCTTTTAATCCTTTTGTGTATTTATTGTTTGCTCCAACCGATTGGAATGCAGAATTGAATCCGTGTAATAAATGTAATGCTAAGAATACAAAAGCAATACAGTATAATGCCACTCTCCAGACATCTACAAACTTGTGTTGTAGTTCTTCAAAATATCTAAACTCGCCATTGGCAAGTAATCCAGACATATCGCCTTGAATGTATTTTGTGTTAATTTCTGGTAACCAAAAATCATAAAAGTGCAAGCAGATAAAAGCTAAAATTGCTAGTCCGCTATAAATCATATTACGACTCATCCAGCTAGAATTAGCAGCACCATTATTTTTAGCATAGCTAATTGTACGTGCTTTTCTGTTTTTAATTTCTAGTACAAATCCCATTACAAAATGGAAAATAACACCAAAAATTAATACCGGCTGCAATAGATATTGAATTGCCCAAAAAGTTCCCATAAAATGAGAAACATCGTTAAATGCATCTGGACTGAATACCGATAACAGGTTGATTGCAAAATGTTGTAATAAGAAAATCATTAGGAAGAGTGCCGAAAGTGCCATGGCAAACTTTCTTCCAATCGAAGAATTTAAAATTCCGCTCATTATTTTGTGTAGTTAGATTATAATTACACAAATATAACAAGCAACGCTAACGCAAGCAAGTGAAAATGCCTTTTAAAAATCTATTTAGAATGGATTTAATTAATTGACGCTAGGTATCAGGCCACGAAGCCCCATATCTACTACTTGCTCTCCAGCACTTGGCTCGTATTTCCCGTCGGCATGCACTTCGGTCCATTCAAAGCTATTATTTGTGGAAAAGGATAAGGTTACCAACACATCTTCGGTTTCATCACCTGTAATGGTTAGACCGTTTTCAAATTCTCCAGTTACTACACAAGAACCTTGCGGAATTGGTGACGAATCGAACAACGGATTAGGAACTGTTGTTGCTCCTTCCGGTGCTTGACCTTGTGCCGTAAACCCTAAAGTTTCAAAAGCCCAAAAGCCTTGTAATTTGTTTGCGTTTACCGCAATAGTACTTCCGTTTAGGGCTAAAGTAGAAACATAGGTGTTATAACCAACAAAACTCGCCAATGTTCCGGTATAATCGTTTCCGTCTTCGCCTAAAAAATCAATATCCCCTTCTTGATACGCCAAAGACACACGAACCCATTCATAATCTCCAGCAGCGACTTGACGTAAAGGAATAGTTAAAAAAGTTTCGTTATTTCCTGCAAATCTTGCATTTTGAAAATCGATAGCTTTTTCGCCTCCAGATGTTGTTTCGCTTCCAGAGAAAACAATTTCACCAGTTCCTAATGCTGTTAACATATTTGGTGCAAATTCAATATAATTCGCGCTCATTCTATTTATACTAGGCGATTGCGCAGCGTTTCCGGCCGCAACAGAAACCGGTTCTCCAAAATTACCCAATCGTTCTTGGGTAGGATTAAATGCTAGTTTAATAATTAAATTTGCTTCGGAAGCAGTCTCTGACTCCTCATTAGTATCTATACAAGAAGACAATAGCATCAAACAACTACAAAAAATAAAATAGAACGTTTTCATGTTTTATTGGTTTACACTAATAACTTAAAAACAGGACAAATAGTATTTTAGATACTGCTACTTCACTTCAAATTTTACTTTTTCAGCGTCTATCTGAATAAAATAAGTTCCTTTTGGTAAATAATACACTCCGTTTTTAGCAGCCTCTATATCCATACTTGTATTTTCTTTAAGAAGTGTTTTTCTTCCGCTTTCGGTTAAAGACAAATCATAATCTACGTAGTTAAACCCTTTATCTGCTTTGACAGAGATAGTCTTTAAAACGGATTGTTTTTCTGAAAGGATTTTAACTTCTTTTTCCCCTGAAGTATCCCCATAAAACTTAATGATTTCTAGAGGTGTATTTGCTTCAAACCATTTACTCCAAGAACTTCCCCAACGTGCCGAATAGCGGACATCTTCAAAAGGAAAAAGCGTTGTGTTTTTACTTAAAAGATTCGCATTCATTTTTTGTAATGGCGCAATATTCGTTTTATAAAAACTTCGTCCGTGTGTTGCCAAAAGTAAATCTTTAGCTTCTGGTTGTATCACCAAATCATGCACTGCAACTGCAGGTAAATTTTTATGAAACGCTTCCCATTTCGCTCCTTTATTAAAAGTAACGTAGGCACCATTATCGGTTCCTAAATAGAGAATATTTTCATTTTCAGGATCTTCTTTGAGAACATTTACTGGCGACATTGGGATGTTAGAATGTATGCTTTTCCAGGTATTTCCATAGTCTTCGGAAACATACACGTAGCTATTAAAATCGTCCCAACGATAGCCATTTAAAGTGACATAAACACGTTCTTCTTTATGTTGCGAAGCGATAACTCGAGTTACCCAAAGATCTTTTGGTAAATTGGCTGAAATATTCTCCCAGCTTCCTCCTGTATTTTTTGTTATATGTACCAACCCATCATCACTTCCGGTGTAAATCAGTCCGAATGCAAAAGGAGACTCACTAATACTTGTTAAGGTTCCGTAGGCAACATTTCCTTTTTTTCCACCATTAGTTAAATCTTGGCTAATTGCTTTCCAATCGTCGCCTTGATTCATAGAACGCATTAATTTATTTCCACCTAAATACAGAATATCCTGATTGTGTGGCGATAGTAAAATTGGTGTTTGCCAATTAAACCGATACGGATTTTCACCCAATTCATGTTTTGGCTGAATGTATTTCTGCGCGTTAGTTTCGCGATTGATTCTGTAATAATTACCAAACTGATAACCGGTATACAACAGATTCGCATTTCTAGAATCTATTTGAATTTGCATACCATCACCTCCCATTAAACTCTCCCAAGGATTATGACCACTTTGCTGCCAACTCTTATCTTGTCGTGCATTATTTGCACCAACCCAAACGCCATTATCTTGCAAACCACCATATATATTATATGGTTTTTCATTATCTACATTAATGGTATAAAATTGCCCAACGGCATTTACGTTTAGCTTCTCCCAACTCTTCCCATCATCATAACTTAAGTTTAATCCGCCATCATTACCGTTTATTAAATGCCCTGATTTTTTAGGGTTTACCCAAAGTGCTTGATGATCTGCATGTACGTTTTCTTTGCTGATAGAAACAAAAGTTTTTCCGCCATCTTTCGATTTTAAAATAGGAACTCCCATAACATAAATACCATTTTCATCTTGCGGATCCACGCGAATTTCCCCAAAATAATACCCATAACTATAATACAAATCGTCTAAATAATCTTCATGTGTTTTGCTCCACGTTTTTCCTCCATCGATACTTTTATATACCTCAGCGCCAATTACAGGAGTATCAAAAAGCATTGCATTTGCATCCTCTAAATAATGCGCTATATCTGCTGGTTTTACATTACCGCTACGTACCATTTGCTTTACATTTTCTGCACGATACTTTTCTTGAAAACCATTCATTTTCAAAAACCCATTTAGCTTTTTGTCTTCTAGATTCAAGAAGTCTTCTAAACTCATGGTTTTAAAATCTTCTTTTACTAAACCACGTTTATCTGTTTTTTCTGCAGTTTCTTTTCTTCGGAATTGATTATCATGCAATGCATAAATAGTATTATCATCGTAAATTGCCAATCCAATTCTACCAACACCATTTCCTGTTGGAAATCCACTAGCTTCTGTGGAAACTTTTATCCAAGTTTCTCCTGCATCTGTACTTTTATATATCGCGGAATTATTTCCGTTTCCATTAAAATGCCAAGCTTTTCTATCGCGTTCCCAAGCAGCAGCAAACATGATATTGTAATTATTTGGTGCCTGTTGTAAATCTATGATTCCGCTTACTTCATTTACAAAAAGGGTTTGCTTCCATGTTTTTCCGCCGTCTATCGTTTTATACACACCACGTTCTGCATTTGGAGAATATAAATGTCCAATAACACCGACTGTTACTTCCTCTGGATTATTCGGATTAATTAAAATACGACCAATATGATGCGAGTCGTGAAGCCCAACATTGATCCATGTTTTTCCGCTATCGTTCGATTTTAGAATACCAATTCCGGCATACGAAGAACGTGAAGAATTATTTTCACCAGTACCAACCCAAAGGGTTTTGTTTTTCCAATCGACAGCAATATCGCCAATATTTTGTGTTTGTGCAGTATCTAAAACAGGCGTAAAAGTAGACCCATTATTTAAGGTATGCCATAATCCGCCAGACGCATACGCCACATAAAACTCCAAGGTATTTTCTGGATTCACTTCTATATCAACAACGCGACCACTCATTATGGTTGGTCCAATATTTTCAAAAGGAATATTTTTAACTAGCGAGTTTTCTATTAATGCCTGTTTCTCTTTTAAAGCATTTTGAACCAANCTGGAAGCTGTTGCTGGTTGTTGCGCTTCCGCAGAAAGCATAAAACATATTAAAAACGTAAAAAAGACTCTAATTTTCATAATAGCGATTTAAAGTTTGAAGATACTTATAAATGTAAAAGGTACAAAGCAATTAGAAAAAAGGAACCATATTTTAAGACGCTTTTATAACAATTGTATTTTAAACTTCTTATTTTTGATACACTTAACGGAATTCAAAAATAAAACTCCTTTTCTAAAGGGAGTTTAAAACAATTTTTCAATGAAATACAAATTAATAGACAGCCAACTTTTTATAAAAAACCGTAAAAATTTTGCTTCTCAAATGAAGCCAAAAAGTCTTGCTGTTTTCAATTCTAACGATATTTATCCGGTGAGTGCAGATAGCACTTTACCATTCGCACAACACAGAGACATTTTTTTCTTAAGCGGTGTAGACCAAGAAGAAAGTATATTGGTTCTTTTTCCAGATTGCCCAAATCCGAAGCATAGAGAAATTCTTTTTTTAAAAGAAACCAACGAACATATTGCCGTTTGGGAAGGTGAAAAACTTACCAAAGAAGCTGCATTTAAAACTAGCGGCATAAAAACGGTGTATTGGTTACAAGACTTAGAAAAAGTATTGTTTGAGTTAATGACGCAAGCAGAAACGGTCTATATAAACACCAATGAGCATTATAGAGCAAATGTAGAAACCGAAACTCGTGAAGACCGTTTTACCAAATGGTTAAAAGAAAAATATCCTGCGCATGCTGTTGCTAAAAGCAATCCTATTTTACAACGTTTACGCTCTGTAAAAGACCAGATAGAATTAGATCTCATTCAGCAAGCTTGTGATATCACTGAAAAAGGTTTCCGTAGAATATTAAACTTTGTAAAACCTGGGGTTATGGAGTATAATCTGGAAGCAGAGTTTATGCATGAGTTTTTAAACAATCGTTCTAAAGGTTTTGCCTACACACCAATTGTTGCTTCTGGTAATAACGCGAATGTTCTACATTATATAGAAAACAACCAAGAATGTAAAGCTGGCGATTTAATCTTATTAGATGTGGGTGCAGAATACGCCAATTACTCTAGTGACATGACGAGAACGATTCCTGTTTCCGGAAAATTTAGCGACCGACAAAAAGCAGTTTACAATGCGGTTTTAAGAGTAAAAAACGATGCAACCAAATTATTGGTACCCGGAGCACTTTGGGGAGAATACCATAAAGAAGTTGGTAAAATAATGACCAGCGAACTTTTAGGCTTGGGACTAATTGATAAAGCAGATGTTCAAAACGAAAACCCGGATTGGCCAGCATACAAAAAATACTTTATGCATGGAACAAGTCACCATATGGGATTAGACACGCATGACTACGGTATTTTAACAGAGCCAATGCAAGCTAATATGGTATTTACGGTAGAGCCTGGTATTTATATTCCAGACGAAGGATTTGGTATTCGTATAGAAGATGATGTAGTGATTCAAAAAACAGGAGAACCATTCAATTTAATGCGCAACATACCAATTGAAGCCGATGAGATTGAAGAAATCATGAACAAATAAAAAACATACATACGTTTAAAAAAAGCCTCTTCATTGGGGCTTTTTTTATGCTATATTCTAACTAAGTTTCTATACTGATTTGTGCTCTAAATGGCGGTAAAAAAGACCAACATTGGCGGAATTCTAACCAAAACCATCTGTTTTGCCTTTGTTGGTGTTTTCCACCAACAAAACAACCATCAAAACGATTCCCTACACCAAAACCCCATCATTCTCAAAAACATAACGTTGTAATTTTTTCAAGGTTTCTACTTTATCGCTAGTATTAATTAATAAGGAGATGTTGTTATTGGATCCTCCGTAAGAAATCATACGAACGCTCACATCTTGTAAAATCTGAAATAAGTTTGGTGTATCGGCATGGAAAATAATAGCATTACCTACCAAGCATACAATACTCATATAATCATCTACTTCTACAATAGAAAAACGTTCTAATTCTTCTACAATCGCNTCTAGATGCTTAGTATCATCGATAGTTAACGATACCGCAATTTCGGAAGTAGTAATCATATCGATAGACGTTTCATAACGCTCAAAAATCTCAAATACTTTCTTTAAAAAACCATGCGCTAGTAACATTCTAGCCGATTTAATTTTTATTGCCGTGATGTTATCTTTTGCAGCAATTGCTTTGATGCCTTCGCCATGCACTTCATTAGTGATTAAGGTACCAGGAGAAGCTGGAGACATGGTGTTTTTTAATCGCACCGGAATATCTAATGTGCGAACTGGCATTACGGTTTGCGGATGCAAAATTTTTGCTCCAAAATAGGCTAGTTCGGCAGATTCATCAAAAGACAAATTAGAAATCGCTTTGGTATTTTCTACAAAACGCGGATCGTTATTATGGAATCCGTCAATATCCGTCCAAATTTGCACTTCTTCCGCTTTTAAAACCGCTCCAATAATGGTTGCAGTATAATCGCTACCGCCACGTTGTAAATTACTAATTTCACCTTCGGCATCCCGACAAATAAAACCTTGTGTGATGTAGATCTCTGCATCTGGAGTTTCCGTAATAATTCGGTTTAAATTCTGCTGAATATAATAGTTATCTGGCTCGTTCGTTTTATCAATTCGCATAAAATCTAAAGCAGGCAATAATGCTGCATTTATATTTTCTTGTTGCAAGTAACGACTAAAGATAAAAGTAGATAACAATTCCCCTTGCGCCACAATTTGGTTATATAACAAGATAGAATACTCCGTATTTACCAACATTTCTAATTCCTTAAATATAGAATTTACATAGGCTGAAACTTCGGTATGTAAATCGGTATTGCTTAGTAAAGACGTAATGGTTTTACTATAGTTATTTCTTAAGGCATCAATTACAATAAAAGCCTCGTCGATATTTTTGTTTTTTATGTACTCTGAAATGGCAACCAATGCATTAGTAGTGCCTGACATTGCAGACAAAACCACTACTTTTTGTTGTCCGTTATTAATGATATCCTTTACATGAATCATATTTTCTATAGACCCAACAGATGTACCTCCAAATTTTAATACCAACATAATCTTAGCTATTTTATAGTGTAAAGCTACTTCGTACGTTGTTGTTAACCATAAAAATGAAAAAATTATACTACTTTTACACAAATTGTTAAATAATTAACAATTTATTTAATTTCGCATCTATCGCGGAAGAACAGAAGCACACCATTAAACAAAGTACCATTTATGAAAACTATTGCCTCTTGTGTAGAAGACATTTTAATTACACAACCCTTTTTGGAAGAAGCCTTGTCGAGAAGTATTATTAACTATTCTGCTTTAGCCGAAGAATTAAATTCGCCGATAAGTGCATTATTAGGAAAGCCAGTAAAATCGGGAGCAATCATGATGGCTTTACGCAGGTATAACACACCAAATACTTTAAGGCATTCTTTAAAATTAAAAAGCACATTACAAAAACTAGGAGATATTACCGTACGTTCTAACTTGACGGATTTTACATTTCAAAATTCGGAAACCTTAATCCAAAGTCACTCCAAAATTTTAGAACAGGTAGAAACTAATAAAGATATTTTTTACGCCTTTACAAGAGGAATCTATGAGAGTAATATTATTATTTCTAGCTCGGAAAAGAAAGCCCTTCTAAAGTGTTTTATGCACGAAAACCAGATTGGATTGCAAGAAGGATTATCTGCAATTAGCGTACGTTTACCAAAAGACAATTCGAAAATATCNGGTTTATATTATCAGATTTTTAAACGTTTGGCTTGGGAAAATATTCCGATTTACGAAGTAGTTTCTACTACCAACGAGTTTACGGTTTTAGTTGAAGATCATGTGGTAGATAAGGCGTTTTCGGTAATTAAAAATTTGAAAAATTAAGGTTATGTGTTGGTAAATAACACCAAGACAAGCCTTTGTTGATGTTTTCAATCAACAGTGGCTTAGATTAAGGCTTCAACAACTCCAGTTCTCCAGAATCCATAGCCTTTTGGTAATTTGCTTTTACATCTGAGTACAATCCGAAAAACTTGGTTCCATCGTTCTTTTTTAAAACGACATAAGTCTTATTCTTTTTTGTGAACACTTCTTCTACTACAACCTCGTTGCCAATAACTGGAGTATAGCTTGCTATTTTTCCACGCTTCACTAATATATTTAATTGTGGAAATGCTATATGATTATAAAATTGACTAGAAGGCGCTTTAACGATTAATACATCGCCAACTTTTGGTGTATGGTTAGCATAAGAAAGAAAGCAAACACAAATAAAGGATACCGTTACAATGAATTTTTTCATGACTTTAAATTTTAAATCAATATAGCAAAATTCAAAAAATAAAACAAAAAAAAGCGAGCTTTAGTAAAGCTCGCTTTCACACTAAAAACTATTAATCAAACAACTACTCTACTGTTAAAGTATATTGTGGTGTTTTGTTAAAAGGACAAAAATATTGGTAGGTCCCTTTGGTAAGTGTTACTTCTTTTGAAGATTCTGTTTTTCCATGTTTTACCATTTGCGATACATAAGCATCTGCAATATGATTTTTAGGATCTGCTCCATCTTTCCCTGCTTCTATTAAAACTAAACCTACTTCTGGCGCAGCATTATTATTAGAAACTTGAAATACATAAGTACCTTCTTTAAGTGTTAATTCTTTCTGCGTGAATTCTCCTAATGTTTGTTCTAAAACAACAGTGGTTGCTGTTGTACTCTTAGTCATTTTGTCTTGTGCTGTAGCTGTGATTGAAAATGCTACTAAAAAGATTGCGATAAATAAATTTTTCATGATTTTGTATTTTATGATTTGTAATTATTAGAATATTAGTTGTTTGTTACTGTAAATTTTCCTGTTTCTACACTTGGGAAATCTACTTCGGTTTCTGCAATGTGATTTACATAATTGGTAAGTGTGTTAGAAACGACGTTTAAAACGATTTCTAAAATATCCCCATCGGTATAACCAGCTTCTTTTACTGCTTGAATAGCCGCTGTAGATACTTGTCCTCTGTTTTTAGTTACGTCTTGCGCAAATTGTAAACCTGCTTGTGTTTTAGCATCTGCAGCAATTGCTTGTCGGCTTAATTCGGTTTGCTCTTGTGTTAAACCGTTCATTTTACCAATTGCTGTGTGTGCAGATAAGCAATAGTTACATGCATTTTCTTCGGCAATTGCTAATGCTAATTGTTCTCTAAATTTGTTGCTAAAGTTTCCGCTACCTGTTAATTCCCCTAAACTTAAATAGGTTTGCAAGGTTGCTGGCGAATTACCAAATACTTTAATTAGGTTTGGAATAAATCCTAATTTATTCTGTACTGCATTAAATAATTCTTTGGATTTTCCTGTAGTTGTTTCTGGATTTAATGTTTCAATTCTTGTGCTCATAATATTTGTTTTTTTATTTTAATAATGTTTGTTAGAAAGCTTTTTTCTTAATACCTAAAACTTCTCGATACTATTTTTTCGTGCCTCAAAAATCACTCGAAGTGACATTGTATTGTTTACTCTTGACTTTTACAATCGCAAATTTTATTGTCGGCTTGCTTTTCGTCGTATTCCTGAAATCCCCAACAATTTGGACATTGTATATTTTGTTCTGTTTTCATAATTTTTGATTTGTTATTAATTACACTGCAAAGATGCGACGAGAATACGCTTTGAAAAATGGACAAAAGTTCCTTATGCTTGGACACGCCCATTTTATTAGGCTTTTGAAGCATAAAAACCTGTAATTATTGCGTGAAGGATGGAAGTGGCATCCTTTTTTTGCTGCCATATATGGCAAAAAAAGATACAGCGGACAGCCTGACCTTTATGGTCACGCCCAAAAATTAATGTTCTTTTTTAAACTGAAGTGGTGATTTTAAGGTGCCTTTTTTAAAGAATCGTGTAAAGTAGGCGGCGTCATTAAAACCTAAATTGTAGGCTATTTCTTTTACCGAATCATTAGAGTAAATGAGTTGGCGTTTGGCTTCGAGGATAATTCTATTTTTAATAAAATCGCTAGGTGTTTGGTTTCCTATTTTATTAAAATGCTTGGTTAAGGATTTTGGAGAAAGTCCTAATCTATTGGCATAATCGGTTACCGTGTGCAGTTTTTTATAGTTTTGCTCAACCAGNACGCTAAAGTCTTTAAAGAGTTTGGTTTCTACATCTTCTTTAATAGTAAGGTGTTGTTTTTGCACGCGAACGGCATGGATAATGAATTGCTTTAAATAGGTTTGCAGCATATCATATTGTGCAGCTTCGTTAGTTTTAAACTCTTCGATTAAACCTTCTAGGATAAAATCTAGTTTTTGTGTGTCGCTGGCACAAGGTTTTACAAAAGGGGTTTCGTAGACATTATTAAAAAGAACGCCATTACAAGCGACTTCTTTATCGTGGGTTTGAATGCAGTAGAAATCTCGAATAAAAGATATTTTGTAGGCTTCTTGAATTTTTTCGGAATCTACAGAAAACACTTGACCAGGAGATAAAAAGAAGAGCACGTTGTCTTGAAAATCATAGCTTTCAAAATCGATGTTATAGGTGCCTTTTCCTTTTTTAATCCAATAGACATTATAGGCATCTACTTGTTCTGGCTTATTAAAAACGCAGGCTTTTTCGAATTGAACAACGCTCAATGAAAATATATTTTTATATGAATATCTTTTAATGTCCTGCTCTGCCATGTGGTACCTATTGGTTCGTTATGGTTTTAGTCGTAAAAGTTTTAAAATTTAACAGAATAAATCCAATAAAAGCTGGTAATACCCAACCTAAACTATGATTTGCAAATGGAATACTGGAAATGACTTCGGTTAAATCTTGGGACGGACTTAAAAAATTAAGCACATCTGGAATACTAAAAATAAAGGTTACTAAAACCACTACTCGGAATACGCTATTGGAANCAAATTTATTAGGGATTGCGTTTAGTAGAATCAGCACAATAGTTATTGGGTAAATAAATAATAAGACTGGTAATGCAATNACGATTATAGAATTAAAATCTAACTGGCCAACCACCACACCAATCACACATGCCAACACTGCCGTNATGACATACACGGTTTGCGAATCTTTAATTAAACCTTTAAAATAATCGGCTGTTCCGGTAACAATACCTACAGCTGTTGTAAAGCAAGCCAATGCAATGAGCACACTTAAAATAGTATTACCAAAAGTTCCTAATGCCTTTTTACTAATTCCTGTTAACAGATTTGCGCGTTGCATATCACTACTTAATGCGCTATTCACATCTATTTCGGATCCATAAAATGCACCTACAGCAATTAGTCCTGCGTAAATAACAAAGAGTCCAAGTCCTGCTATGATTCCCGATTTTTTAATCAGTTCTTTTTTCGCTTCAAAAGAGTCTTTAACTTTTAAATTAATAGATATAATAATTACTGCTCCAACAACCACTGCTCCAATAGCATCAAAGGTTTGATAGCCTTCTAAAATTCCGTTTACAATGGGCGCTTCAAATTGTGAAGGATTAGTAACCATTTGGGTAGAAAACAAACCAATACCAATTACCAAAAGCAACATAATCACTATAAATGGAGTTAGGTATTTACCAATAAGGTTTAATATTTTAGAACGATTTAATGCAAATACTAATACCAAAATAAAATAGATACTACTCGTTAACAAAGGAGAAGTATTAAAGTTTGGATGTATTGCAATTTCATGAGTAGCTGCTGCGGTACGCGGTGACGGAATTGCAACGGCAACAATATAAATAAGCACACAATAAATAAGACTAAAAGCTGGGGACACTTTTTTACCAAAATCATATAAAGTTCCTTGTAATTTGGCATGTGCATAAATACCTATTATAGGAATTATTACTGCGGTCATTACAAAACCTATAATTACCCAAAACCAGTTCTCACCTGCCTGATACCCCAAAAGTGGTGGTAACAGTAAATTTCCTGCTCCAAAAAACAACGAAAACAAGGCGAAGCTTGTAATTAACAATTCTTTAGTTTTATTCATATTATGCTGTTGTAAAAGGAAATGTATTATTTTAAATATAGAGTCGCAATTTATTACAGGCCCTTAATTATCTTTGCACAATATAGTTTAAATATGATTTTAGAACACAAAGGCATAAATATTTTTTACACGGATCATGGTACTGGCACAGCAATCGTTTTATTACACGGTTTTCTAGAAAACAGTACCATGTGGAATGCTTTTTTACCTGAACTCACCAAAAGAAACCGTGTCATTTGTATCGATTTATTAGGCCACGGAAAAACACCTTGCTTAGGATATGTGCATACTATGGAAGACATGGCAGAAGCTGTTCTTGCCGTTTTAAATCATTCAAGACTACGAAGATATTATATGATTGGACACTCTATGGGTGGATATGTTGCTTTGGCTTTCGCCGAAGAAAACCAAAAAAGCTTAAAAGGGTTATGCTTAATGAATTCTACCTACGAAACCGATGATGACGAACGCAAACTAATTCGTGCTCGAGCCAACAAGATGATACAAACCAATTTTAATAATATGGTACGTATGTCTTTTGCTAATTTATTTAGTGAAAAAAGTAAAATAGTATATAAAGCGGAATTTGATGCCGCTTTAAAAGAAGCTCTAAAAACTCCTGTTCAAGGATATATTGCTTGTCAGGAAGGTATGCGACTAAGACCAGACAGACAAGATGTATTTCATTCTTTAAAAGGTAAAAAAATGATCCTTATAGGAAAAAATGACCCTGTAGTGAATGGAGAAAAGTTAATTCAAGAAACCAAAAACACTCCAATTAATACCGCAGTTTTTAGTGAAGGCCACATGAGTCATATAGAAAATCCAAGCCTACTTTTGAAAGAAATTATGCATTTCATCGAATAAATCGTGCGTTTCACCGTTTATGTATTTTTTTTTATTAGGTTTACTATAACCAAACGCTAATAAAATGAACACACCTACCATCAAACCTGCTTTTATTCCGAATTTAGTTTGCAATATTTTCGGGCACAAATATGAAGTAACTAAAAAAGTGACTTACCACGTAAAAGAGTATCAATGCTCTAATTGCAAAAAACAAATGACTACAAATAGTAACGGTAATTTAATCCCGCTAACTCCAAAGTTTGAACAAATCAATTCTGTCTTAGAACGTATTTATAACAGGAAAGTAATGCGTTTACAGGAAAAATCTTACGCTTCATCGATTAACTAAGTGATTATTTAGTAAGAACTATAAAATCTCCTAACTTACTTAGCTCTAAACTAGCTAATTAAATTCTATGAACACTATTCAATGTAGCGTTTTTGGTCATGATTTTAAAGTTTCCAAAGACATCACAGCGCATGTGAAAGAATACCAATGCAAACATTGTAAAAAACAAATGACAACAAATGCAAATGGTAACTTGATTCCGTTAACACCTAAATATAAAAAGATTAATTCTGTTTTAAAAAGTGTGCATTATAAAAAAGAAAAGCGAAAAGAGCTTATTCTTGATCGTTAAGTGCATTCCATCCTTGTGCCTGTAAAGGAATTTTAGTTTCCCCTCTAGTTACTAAATGCATTCCTACGTTTGGTTCTGTCATATAACCAATTACTGTAAAATTAGGATTTGCTTTAATTTTGGGATAGTCTTCTTGCGAAACCGTAAATAGCAATTCATAATCTTCACCGCCACTTAGTGCAACCGTTGTACTATCGATATTAAATTCTTCGCAAGTAGAAATTACTTGAGGATCTAAAGGTAATTTGTCTTCATACAAATCGCAACCAACATTACTATGTTTACATAAATGCATAATCTCGGAAGATAAGCCATCACTAATGTCTATCATAGAAGAAGGCTTCACCTCTAAATCTTTAAAAAGTTTTACAATATCTTTTCTAGCTTCCGGCTTCAATTGTCTTTCCATAATATAAGCGTAAGGCTCCATATCTGGTTGGCTATTTGGATTTACCAAAAACACTTGCTTTTCGCGTTCTAAAACTTGTAATCCCATATATGCACCACCAATATCACCAGTTACAACCAGTAAATCATTTGGTTTTGCACCACTTCTATATACAACATCTTCTTTTTCAACTTCACCAATAGCGGTAATAGAAATGAGCAAACCAGAAGTAGATGAAGTGGTATCTCCTCCAACTACATCTACCTCATAAATTTTTGCAGCAGTTGCAATACCAGCATATAATTCCTCTAACGCTTCTAACGGAAAACGATTAGAAACAGCAATAGAAACTGTAATTTGAGTGGCATTTGCATTCATAGCAAACACATCTGATAAATTAACAACTACAGCCTTATAACCTAAATGTTTTAACGGCACATAGCTTAAATCAAAATGTACGCCTTCCACTAATAAATCTGTAGTAACTACAATTTGTTTATCCCTAAATTCCAAAACTGCAGCATCATCACCAATGGCTTTTATTGTTGATTTATGTGAAATTTCAAACTGTGAAGTCAAGTGGTCTATCAATCCGAATTCTCCTAAATCACTTAATGCGGTACGTTGTTGATTTTTATCTTCTATCATACTGCAAAAATAAGAAGCTTATTTTAATGCGTAGTTATTTTTCAATGAAAAAAGAAACAATAAAATTAGTACACCTTATAAATCCGCTTAAACGTAATTAATCATTTTAATTTATAGCATTTAGATACTTTACGCCTAAAGGAACTAGCCTTTATCATACAATAGATTTTTCTTATAAAAACATCACTAATATAATGTAAGCTTGTATGGGAATCCATGACTTATATTGTATATTTGCAGTCTATTTAGAAATAATCTATTTAATAATTATGATAAAAGTTTCGGAAACAGCTAAGAAGAAAGTTATAGAACTTATGACGGATGAAGGCTACAATGCAGTAACAGACTACGTTCGTGTTGGTGTAAAAAGTGGCGGTTGCTCTGGTTTATCTTATGATTTAAAATTTGATAAAGAAAAGCAAGAAGAAGATAAAATATTTGAAGACAATAACGTAAAAATTATTGTCGACAAAAAAAGCTTTTTATACCTAATAGGAACAACACTAGAGTATTCGGGAGGATTAAACGGAACAGGTTTCGTATTTAATAATCCGAATGCCAATAGAACTTGCGGTTGTGGTGAATCTTTTTCCCTATAACCCATCTAAATCTTCCGTTTAGGAAGACTTTAAAATTAAATTTTTGATATGAGTAAATATACAGAAGACGATCTAAGAGAAGAACTTAAAACCAAGGAATACGAATATGGTTTTTTTACAGATATTGAATCTGAAACATTTCCTATTGGATTAAATGAAGATATTGTGCGCGCTATTTCTAAAAAGAAAGACGAGCCACAATGGATGACAGATTGGAGACTAGAAGCATTCAAGGTTTGGAAAGAAATGGAAGAACCAGACTGGGCAAATGTAAATTATACAAAACCAGATTTTCAAGCAATAGCATACTACTCTGCTCCCGTAGCTGTAGATCCTAATAAAACATTAGACGATGTAGATCCAGATCTATTAGCAATGTATAAAAAGTTAGGAATTTCTGTAGACGAGCAAAAGAAAATGAACAATATCGCAATGGATATTGTTGTAGATTCTGTTTCGGTTGCAACTACTTTCAAAAAAACATTAGCAGAAAAAGGTATTATTTTTATGCCAATTTCGGAAGCAATTCAAGAACATCCAGAACTAGTAAGAAAATATATTGGTACTATTGTTCCTACAACCGACAACTTTTATGCTGCTTTAAATTCGGCAGTATTTAGTGATGGTTCTTTTTGCTATATCCCAAAAGGCGTAAAATGCCCAATGGAATTGTCTACTTATTTCAGAATCAACCAAGGTGGAACCGGACAATTTGAACGCACATTATTGGTTGCAGACGAAGGTAGTTATGTATCGTACCTAGAAGGTTGTACTGCACCAAGTCGTGATGAAAATCAATTACACGCTGCCGTTGTAGAGCTTATTGCNTTAGACGATGCAGAAATTAAATACTCTACAGTACAAAACTGGTATCCTGGAAATGANAAAGGTCTTGGTGGTGTTTACAACTTTGTAACCAAACGTGGTTTATGCGAGAAAAACGCAAAAATCTCTTGGACTCAAGTAGAAACAGGATCTGCGGTAACCTGGAAATACCCTTCCTGTATTTTAAAAGGAGATAATTCGGTTGGCGAATTTTATTCTATTGCGGTAACTAATAACTATCAGCAAGCAGATACAGGAACCAAAATGATTCACTTAGGAAAGAATACCAAGTCGACTATTATATCTAAAGGTATTTCGGCTGGTAAATCACAAAACTCCTACAGAGGCTTAGTACATGTAAGCGCTCGTGCCGAAAACGCACGTAACTTTAGCCAATGTGATAGTTTATTAATGGGGAATGCATGTGGTGCACACACATTTCCATACATTGAAGCAAAAAACAAAACAGCACAAATAGAACACGAAGCGACGACAAGTAAAATTGGAGAAGATCAAATTTTCTATTGTAACCAACGTGGTATTGATACCGAAAAAGCCATTGCATTAATTGTAAACGGTTTTAGTAAAGATGTATTAAATAAATTACCAATGGAATTTGCTGTAGAAGCACAAAAACTTTTAGAAATTTCTCTAGAAGGAAGTGTAGGTTAAATAAATTTTAATACCATGTTACACCGATTTTGACGAAGTGTAACCAATAATAAAACCATGTTTAATTAAAATGAGATTTCCGCTTGCACGGAAAAATAATTATGAAAAAATTAGTATTCTTATTAGCATTAGCGATAGCATTTACAAGTTGTAAAAACGACGCAAAAAAAGAAAACACAGAAACTACCGAAACAGCAGATGGTAGAACAGCAAAACAAAAGGATGGCTTAACCTTACTTATAGGAGAGTTTGTATATTATGCAGATGCTGCAGTATTACAAACCAAAAACCAGATTTATGGTGTTATCTTAAACGATAAGGTTACAGAAATAAACAAACAAGCCAAAGCTTTTAAAAAAGAAGATACAGACTTCGTAATGATAGAAGTTAGAGGCGAAATTAAACCAAAACCAGAAGGAGAAGAAGGTTGGGATAATCAAGTAGATATTAAAGAAATACTAAATATTTCTGCTATCGATACGCAAGCAGAAAACGTTGTAAAATTAGGTACAAAATAATTATGTTAAAAATTAACAACTTACACGCAAGTGTAGAAGACAAGTCTATTTTAAAAGGAATTAATCTAGAAGTAAAAGCAGGAGAAGTACACGCTATCATGGGACCAAATGGTTCTGGTAAAAGTACTTTAGCTTCTGTAATTGCAGGAAAAGAAGAATATGAAGTTACTGATGGAAACATTCTTTTAGACAATGAAGATATAGAAGATCTTGCAGCAGAAGAACGCGCACACAAAGGTGTTTTTCTTTCTTTTCAATATCCTGTAGAAATTCCTGGAGTTTCTGTAACCAACTTTATAAAAACTGCTATCAACGCAAATCGTAAAGCAAAAGGTTTAGAAGACATGCCAGCAAAAGACATGTTAAAAATGATTCGTGAGAAATCAGAATTATTAGAAATAGATAGAAAATTCTTATCGAGATCTTTAAACCAAGGTTTTTCTGGTGGAGAGAAAAAACGTAATGAGATTTTCCAAATGGCGATGCTAGAACCTAAACTTGCTATTCTGGATGAAACAGATTCTGGTTTAGATATTGATGCATTACGTATTGTTGCAAATGGTGTAAACAAATTAAAAAGCAAAGACAATGCTGTAATTTTAATTACGCATTACCAACGTTTATTAGACTATATAAAGCCAGACTTTGTACACGTTTTATACAATGGTAGAATTGTAAAATCGGGAACTGCAGCTCTAGCGCATGAGTTAGAAGAAAAAGGATACGATTGGATTAAAGAAGAAGTGAACGCATAAACTAGTAAGCAGTGTTCCGTTTGCAGTAAAGCAGTTGCTTACTCCAATGTGATCACTCTAATACTTAAAAAAGTAGTCAAATAACAGCGTACGGTTTGCATTAGAGTGAACTGAAGACTGAAGACGGATTACTGAAGACTTATAATAATGGATTTAAAAGAAAAATTAGTTTCCTCATTTTTAGCTTTCGAAAATCATGCAGACTTAGATGGTCCTATACATGATATTCGTACCGAAGCCATAAAGACTTTTGAAACAGAAGGATTTCCTTCTAAAAAAGAAGAAGCTTGGAAATATACATCGTTAAACAGCATTTTAAAACACGACTATAGTGTTTTTCCAAAACAAGAAAACGCTATAGAATATAGTGATGTTAAAAAGTATTTTATCAATGATATAGATACTTATAACATTGTATTTATTGATGGTAAATTTGCTTCACACTTATCGCAAACTACACATGACGGACTAGACGTTTGTTTAATGTCTGCTGCTTTAACGAAACCAAAATACCGTTTAATTATAGAAAACTATTTTAATAAAGTAGCTACAAAAGATAGCATCACTTCATTAAATACGGCATTTACACAAGAAGGAGCATATATTCATATTCCTAAAAATACATTGGTAAATAAGCCAATTCAAATTATACATTTCTCTACAGGTAGCGAAGTTGCTTTAATGCAACAACCGCGTAACTTAATTGTTGTAGACGAAAATTCGCATGTTCAAATTATTGAACGTCACCAAAGTTTAACAGACAATCCTGTTTTAACCAATAGTGTTACCGAAATTTTTGGAAACAAACGCGCGATTGTAGATTACTATAAAATTCAAAACGACAACGTAAACGCATCTTTAATAGACAGCACTTTTGTGAATCAAAAACGCGAAAGCCATATCTCTGTGCATACCTTTAGTTTTGGTGGAAAGTTAACACGTAACAATCTTAACTTTTACCAAAATGGAGAACATATGGATTCTACATTAAATGGTATCACTATTATTGGCGACAAGCAACACGTAGATCACAACACATTAGTGCATCATATAGAACCAAATTGCGAGAGTCATCAAGACTACAAAGGGATCTTTAACGATAGCGCGACTGGAGTTTTTAATGGTAAAGTTGTGGTAAACAAAGAAGCGCAAAAAACCAATGCGTTTCAGTCTAATAACAATATTTTATTAAGCGATAAAGCAACGATTAACTCGAAGCCACAACTAGAAATTTTTGCAGATGATGTAAAATGTTCCCATGGTTGTACTATTGGTCAGTTAGATGATAGCGCTATGTTTTACTTGCGTTCTCGTGGTATTCCAGAAAAAGAAGCCAAAGCTTTATTGATGTATGCATTTGCGAATAACGTATTAGAATCGGTGAAAATTCCGGAACTTAAAAAACGTATCAATAAGCTTATAGCAACCAAATTAGGCGTTAATATAGGTTTCGATTTATAAAATTTTTATTACAAGCTATTTCCAGGTTTATTCGTGCGTTACTATTTTCAGTTTTGGTACTCATGAATAAAAATTATTTCGGCAGTCGCTCTATTTGAGGAGCTCCAACAAAGCCTCCATCTGGGCTAAAAAACAAAAAACGGCAAACATTTATATGTTTGCCGCTTTTTGTTTCAAGTCATAGATAAGACTCAACCTTTCACCTGCTGATACTTCTGATAAAAATACATAGGTATCATTCCAAAATTTAAAAGGAACAAACCAATAAAAACAATAACTCCTCTGTATGGCCAAGTTAAAAACTCAAACATAGCGCCAATACCTAAAACAAAAAAAGTAAAAAAGCCAACAACGTAAAATGATTTTTTCATGATATAGATTTTAAGAAAATTTATAAATAGATCTTTTATATTTAGCATAAAACAACACAGGAAGCACACCTAAAACAAAGGTTAATATCGCTCCAACCAACATAGCACTTGCATACGGCCAATGTTGGATTTTAAACAACATACCTAACACTAACAGCGCTATCATAGTAAACCCGAGTGCTATTTTAAGTTTATTTAACAATGCTCTTTCTTTATTAAACTTCTGCATATTGGTTTCTAATTGTAGGTTTTGAAAACTAGCATAGCCACCAAACTTTTGCAAAGCTTCTTGATACAATGCGTTAAAATCATTACCATCTTGGCTTTCCACATAAGTACAAATATGATCTACCAAATCTTCTCTTAAGCTTTCCGATTGTACACCATAAAGCTTTAAACTCTTCTCTATAAAGTCAATATGTTTCTCTTCTATTTGCATTATATAATAGGTTTAGGGTTAAAAATTAAATTCAAGGTCTCCATAAAATTATTTATTTCTTGTGTCATTTCTTCTGCCACCTTTCTGCCTTCCGAAGTGATGGTATAATATTTCCTAACGCGTTTTCCTATATATACTTTTTCGGTTTCCAAAACACCTTTAGCTTCCAACTTATGTAGAATAGGATATAATGCGCCTTCCGATATATCGATCTTTCCCGAAGTCATTTTTTTCACTTCTTGTGTAATCTCATAACCATACATTTTTTCGCTTTCGCTAATCAACTTTAAAATGATAGGTTGTAAGGTTCCTTTTGTTAATTCTTTGCTATACATATTTCAAATATACATTTTATTTAAATGCATTTCAATAAAATTATAATAAATTTTATCTTTTATATTTTCTTTATACTAGTTTTATGAAACAAAACGTAAATTTGTAGCATGTTAGATTTGAAGAAAATAAGAGCCGATTTCCCAATACTTTCTAGAGAAGTAAATGGTAAACCGTTGGTGTATTTTGACAATGCAGCAACATCACAAACACCACAACAAGTAATAGATGTCATTGTGGATTACTATAGTAATTACAATGCCAACATTCATCGTGGTGTTCATACCTTAAGTCAGGAAGCAACAGATAAATACGAAGCTGCAAGGCATACCATTCAAAAACATTTTAACGCAGCACATGCGCACGAAATTATTTATACGTCTGGTACCACACACAGTATAAACTTAGTAGCTAGTGGTTTTTCTTCGTTATTACAAAAAGGAGATGAGATTATTGTTTCTGCTTTAGAACACCATAGTAATATTGTGCCTTGGCAAATGTTATGTGAAAAAACGGGTGCTATTTTAAAGGTCATTCCAATGAACCAAGATGGTGAGTTAGTTATGGCTGAATATGATAAACTCCTTAACGAAAACACAAAACTTGTTTTTGTAAATCATATTTCCAACGCTTTAGGAACCATAAATCCGATTGAAGAAATCATAGAAAAAGCACATCAATTTGGAGCTGCAGTTCTAATTGATGGCGCACAAGCTTGTCCGCATGTAAAACCAGATGTACAAGCATTAGACGTCGATTTTTATGTAGCATCGGCACATAAAATATGTGGACCAACAGGAGTTGGTATGCTTTACGGAAAAGAACAATGGTTAAACAAACTACCTCCTTATCAAGGTGGTGGCGAAATGATTGCTGAAGTCCGTTTTACAAAAACTACCTACGCAGGATTACCGCATAAGTTTGAAGCAGGAACACCAAATATTTGTGGTGGGATTGCATTTGGTGCAGCATTAGACTATATGAATGCCATAGGTTTTGATGCCATAGCAAAATATGAGCAGGAACTTTTGGAGTATGCTACCAAAGCACTTTTAGAAATTGAAGGTTTAAAAATTTATGGAACGGCAAAAAATAAAACCTCTGTAGTTTCTTTTAATTTAGAAGGTATTCATCCTTATGATGTTGGTACCATTCTAGACAAATTAGGAATTGCTGTGAGAACAGGACATCATTGTGCGCAACCTATTATGGATTACTTTAAAATTCCAGGAACCGTTCGTGCTTCCTTTGCTTTTTACAACACAAAAGAAGAAATTGACACACTAGTTTCTGGAGTAAAGAAAGCGAAAATGATGTTGTCTTAAACTTTAAACTATTATATATCAAAACATTAAACACCTTTCGAGGTGTTTTTTTTGTATTTAACAGAAAAAACAAAATTCGTATTTCGTCGAAAATTTAATATTATCACTACCAATAACACATCTTATGATATAATTAGTTATATATTTAACAAAATTTTAACCTAAAACATGTAGCATGAGAAAAATGATTTTAAGCTTTGCAGCACTTGCATTGCTATTTACATCTTGTAATGAAGACCAAAATTCTATTAACAACAATGATCAGTCTAAAGTAGACATGAGTGATTTCTATGTCTATACAGATGCAGATCTTGATGAAGCTAACAAAGTAGCTTCCAATAGTAAATTAAAAACTTGCTACTCCATGGTGAATTTAAACAGGATGTTAAATGAAGATCCTAGTTTAGAACAAAAAATGTATGATGTGGAATACCACACTAGAGCGAGTATATATTCTAAAGGAAAACCAGTAAAAGGTGGTGGAGGTACCGACCCAGTTCCAGATGATTTAGGTGTAATTAATATCCCTGTGAATATACATGTAGTATATAGTAACTCCCAACAAAACGTAAGCGATAATCAAATAAATGCACAAATGACTGTTCTAAATGATGATTTTAGAGCGTCTAATAATGATATCAATCAAGTTCCTAGCGCCTTTAGTGGTTTAGTTGCAGATAGTGAAATAAACTTTACATTAGCAAATACTTTTAGATATTCTAACGCTACTTCAGCATGGAGCACTAATGATGCTGTTAAAGCGGCTTATCCTCCTGTTTCACCTTCCACGCATTTAAATATATGGGTTTGTAATATCAGTGGCGGTATATTAGGATATGCTCAATTTCCTGGCGGTCCATCTGCAACAGATGGCGTTGTAGTATTATACTCTAGTTTACCTGGTGGTTCTGCTGCTCCGTACAACGCAGGAAGAACATTAACTCATGAAGTAGGTCACTATTTAAACTTACGTCATATTTGGGGAGACGGAAGATGTAACAGAGATGATTTTGTTACCGACACTCCTTCTTCTGATGGTGCTAACTACGGTTGTCCTTCATACCCAACAGTAAACTGTCGTACTACAGACATGACTATGAACTATATGGATTACGTAGATGATTCTTGTATGTATATGTTTTCTGATGGTCAAAAATCTAGAATGAGAACTATTTTTGAAGCTGGTGGTTCTAGAGAAAGTATGCTTAATTAGAAAATAAATATCATAAATATTAAAAGGCGCCAACTTTGGCGTCTTTTTTGTATATTATATTTTAAATTTTAACAAATGAAGATCATGAAATTTATTACTATACTTTTAACTGTTTTCGTATTAGAATCTTGCGGAAACACAAAAGCAGCTACAAATTTGCAAAACAATAAAGAAGCAAAACAAACCGAGATGCTTTCTGGAAAATATATGATTTCGTCATTTATTGACAACACAGAACTACCAGAAAACATCCATTTAAATTTCGATGCTACTACCAATAGAGTTTCGGGATTTGCAGGTTGCAACAACTTTTCTACATCATATTCTACGGAAGGAAATACTATAAAATTCGGTACTTTTATGTCCACAAAAATGATGTGCAAACGTTTTATGGATGTAGAACAAAACCTACTAAAAACACTTGAAAAAACGACAAGTTTCTCTGTAGAAAACAATGTACTAACTTTAAAAAACGGGAAAGAAGATTTAGTTTTTGCAGCCAAAAATACAACTTCCAAAATAGCACAAGGAGATGATTATTCTATTACATATAGCTCTTCTACAAGAGGTAGTTTTTTAAAGATAGAGATTAAAAACGATAGTATTATCTCTCAAAAACAAAGAGGTTCTTCACCAGAAACAAGAAAGTTTAGCACAAAAGAAACGACAGATATATTTAATAAAGTAGCCGTTTTAAACTTAGAGGAACTAGAAAATTTGGAACCGCCTTCTACAGCACATCAATTTGATGGCGCTGCAGCGGCATCACTAACAATTACAAAAAATGGTAAAACCTATAGCACTAAAACTTTTGATGCCGGAAAGCCAAATGCCAAAATTGAAGATCTAATAAATACTATTTTTAGTCTGAATGAAAAGCAATAATTATAATGCTGAAAATAATACTTAATTGTATTTTTGCATAAAATAAAATCACGTGAATATTCAAGAAATACAAAACGAAATAATTGAGGAGTTCGCCATGTTTGAAGACTGGGAAGAGCGCTATCAGTACATGATAGATCTTGGAAAAGATTTACCCTTAATTAATGCGCAATATAAAACCGAAGACAACATCATTAAAGGTTGCCAAAGTAAGGTTTGGGTGCATGCAGAACTAGAAGGTGACAAAATCGCTTTTACAGCAGATAGCGATGCCATAATCACAAAAGGAATTATAGCAATATTAATCCGTGCTTTTTCTAACCAACATCCTAAGGACATATTAGAAGCAAACACTGATTTTATAGACCAAATCGGACTTAAAGAACATTTGTCTCCTACCAGAGCAAACGGTTTAGTAAGCATGATTAAACAATTAAAACTGTATGCGATTGCATACCAAACACAACTTAATTAGTTGATTTGTTTTTCGTTTAATTGTTGATACAATAAACGAATTAACAAATAAACACATTAACAATTTTAAAAATGAGCGAAACTATAGATACAGCAGCATTAGGAGAAAAAATTGTAACCGTTATCAAAACGATTTACGATCCAGAAATCCCTGTAGACATTTACGAATTAGGATTAATTTACGATGTTTTTGTTAATGAAGATTACGAAGTAAAAATCTTAATGACCTTAACAACTCCAAACTGTCCTGTTGCAGAAACACTTCCGTTAGAAGTAGAAGAAAAAATTAAATCGATAAACGAGGTAAAAGATGCAGAAGTAGAAATCACTTTCGATCCACCTTGGAATCAAGACCTAATGAGTGAAGAAGCCAAGTTAGAGCTTGGAATGCTTTAATTAAAAAATATAAATGGCTAGACAAGCACCTAAATCTCTTAAAGATGGTAAAAAAACCAGCTTAAGAAAATCTTTTAGCGCACTAGTTTTTATTCCTAGATT